>Ga0209656_10000222_pt1 | contig 37822 bp, 26 predicted proteins | sample BogFormECP12_OM2_FD_188239 | JGI IMG/M metagenome (GOLD analysis project Ga0209656, IMG submission 188239) | Bog forest soil microbial communities from Calvert Island, British Columbia, Canada - ECP12_OM2 (SPAdes) (version 2) | ecosystem: Environmental > Aquatic > Freshwater > Wetlands > Bog ...
CCCTGTGGCGACCGGCGTGGCAAAAGCACGCAAAGGAGTTTTCGGCAGCGCCATCTGGACCGTTGCCAAATCGACTTGACCGTCGGTCGCCAGCAGCATGAGCCGTTCGACCATATTGCGCAATTCCCTAACGTTGCCCGGCCATGGATGCGACTGCATCTCCGCGATCGCGTCCGCCGTGAACGGGACGGGCTTCCAGCCATTCTGAGCACAAACCTGTGCTGCGAAATGTTCCACCAAGGCAGGAATGTCGTCACGCCGCTCGCGCAATGGAGGCAGCACCAGCGGGAAAACATGGATGCGGTGAAATAGATCCTGCCGAAATTTTTCCTCGCGTACGCGTGCTTCCAAGTCGCGGTGCGTCGCCACCACCACGCGAACGTTTACTGTAACCGGCTTGTCGCCCCCGATCCGCTCGACTTCGCCTTCTTCCAGCACGCGCAATAACTTCGCCTGCATGTTCAAGGGCATGTCGCCGATCTCATCGAGAAGAATCGTCCCCTGGTCGGCCTGCTCAAACTTGCCAATGTGCCGTCCGGACGCACCGGTGAATGACCCTTTCTCATGTCCGAAAAGTTCCGACTCGATCAATTCCGCCGGCACCGCCGCGCAATTCAGCGTTACGAACGGTCCAGCCGCGCGCGGGCTGCGTTCGTGAATGGTTCGCGCCACCAGTTCCTTGCCCGTGCCAGTCTCGCCGAAGATGCACACGCGCGACTCGCTGGCGGCCACGCGTTCCAGTTGCGCCATCACCCGCCGCATGGCTTCACCCTTCCACACGATTTCGTGCTTGCCCAGCCGTTGCCGCAGTTGCCGGTTCTCGCTCTCCAGGCGCTGCAGCTTGAGCGCGTTCTCTACCGTGAGCATCAGCTTGTCGCTGGAGATCGGTTTCTCCAGAAAGTCCAGCGCTCCCAACCGCGTCGCCCGCACCGCCATTTCGATGTGCGCCTGCCCCGACATCAAGACCACCGGCGCCGTCACTCCCTGCCGCTTCAGTTCCTCGAGCAGCGTCAGACCGTCTTTGCCGGGCATGACCACGTCAGAAAGTATGAGATCGAAGTTCTGCACCTTCGCAAGTTCCAAAGCCTTCGCCGCGTTGTCGCACACCGTGGCTTCGTGTCCCGCCAGCCGGAACGCCCGCGACAGCGAGGCCAGCGTGTTGGCTTCATCATCGACGATCAAAAGATGCGCTTTCAGTGGCAACCGTCCTCCTCGCTATTTCACCTGCGAACCTGCCCAGTACCCTCAACTGCATTCTGTTCAGCGTGGATTCTATGCAGTGCCTCAAGATTCTCCGGCAGTTCGATCACGAATGACGTCCCGCGCCCAGGTTCGCTCTGCACGCTGATTCTTCCTCCGTGATCGCTCACCACCGACTGCACAATCGCCAGGCCCAGTCCCGTCCCATGCTGCTTGCTGGTGTAATAAGGAGTGAAAATCCGCTCGCACTCCTCGCGCGTGAGCCCAGAGCCAGTATCGGCGATTTCGATGATCACTTTTCCATCGTCGCGCCGGCTCCGCAGCCGGAGCGTCCCTCCATTCGGCATCGCGTCCATCGCATTGAGAACGAGGTTCGACAACGCGCGATGCAGCAAGTCCGGGTCGGCTGCGATTGTACCGAGACTCTCGTCCAACTCCAGCTTGCAATCGATGGGAGCGCGCCCCGGCGCCTGCAATTGCGCCTGAAACAACTTCACCACCCCGCGCAGCACTTCATTGATCTGCACCGCTTGCAACTGCGGATGCGGCATCTTCGAAAACTCGCTGAAGCGTCCAATAATTGTCTTGAGATTCGAGATCTCAGTCAGCAAAGTGCTGGAACTTTCGCGGAAGACTTCATCGAACTGTTCGGGACTCTGCGTTCGCGCGCGCAGCAGATTCTCGACTGTCAGTTGCAGCGGAAACAGCGGGTTCTTCAGCTCATGCGCCAGACGCCGGGCTAGTTCGCGCCATGCCGCCACCCGCTCCGTCTGCAGCAGCCGCTCTTTCTGCGCCAGCAATTCAGCCGTCATGCGATTGAACGACTCGGCCAGCTGCGCGATCTCATCGCTGCCGTGAACGTCCACCCGCGTGTTCCATTCGCCCGCCGCAACGTCCTGCGCCGCCCGCGCCAGTTGCTCTACCGGACGCGTCACTCGCGCTGCCGCCCAACTGCTCAACAGAATCGCCAGAATAATTCCGCCTCCGCCCACCAGTAGTGCCGATGCGCCGATACGCCGTTTCAGTTCCACATACGACCGCCGTGAATTCCCCACCAGCAAAATGGCCAGCAGTGGACGATCATTGCCCGCACCTCGCAGCGGAAGCGCGTGAAACACCTCGTCATCCGCCTGATCGGAAGACCACGACACAATCCCCGTCATTTCCTGGTTGTACTGCCGCACCGCATTGATGAGAGGCGCAAACTTTTCGGCCGGCCGTAGCGCGTCCGAGCCGTTGGTCGCGGTCGACGGATCAAGCAGTGAATCCGCAGAAAAATGATCACCGCGATTCTGATAGAGCAGCACCCGCATGTCCGCCGGCAAGTCGAGCGCGGAAAGAAAATTCTTGTCCAGCCTCTGGCCGCCGACCACGTACACCGGATGTTCCCCGATGTGAGTGGCTCGCACCGCAAAAAGTCCCAACGCGGTCGAGTCCTGCAATTCCTCGCGTTTCAGAAATGCACCCTGCCCGCTCGAAGCCGGCAGGCTGTCAAACCCAGTGTCGGCATAGCCAAACTTCGCCGGCCACTGCGCCGAGGAAATGATTTTCCCCTGCCCGTCCAGAAATTCCAGAAAGTCGAGCTGACGACCCTCCGCCATTTGCCGCGCCAGCTCGAAATACTCGGCAGAATCGGCGGACGTGCCGTTGAGCACGGTCGCCATTCGGTTGACCGGCTCAGAGCCTGCGATCGCTTCCACTCGCCTCGCCACATCATCGCCCCGCCGCGTGAACTCGCGCTGAAACTGCGTAACCAGCGCCGCCGTGCGCTGCTCTTCCGTCTTCTCAAACGCATTGCGCGTGACCGCCAGCACCAGCAACGCGACCGCCGCCACCGACAGGAAAACCGTCAGCGCGAAAACGGTCAAAAGTTTGCGGCGGAAAGTCATATTATGCCGGTCATCGTTGGTCGATCATTGCGGGTCGATCATCGCTCCCCGAATTTGATTTGTCGATCACGGCTTCCCGGTACCCAGCCACGCGTCGGCCAAAGTCCAGCTTCCATCCGGACGCAATGCCCAATTTCTCAAAGTCCCCAGAGCAGCATAAGACACTGGCAGATGAAACAGTGGGATCACCCGCTGCGTCGCCAACACCGCCAGTTCGGACGCGTAGAGTTCTTCGACGGACCCTCCCGCTTTCCCCGCGGACGTTCCCGCCAATGTGGCCACACTCGCCAGCGCGATCCAGGGATCAGTCGACGCCAGCGGAATTCTCACCAGCCGCAAATCAGCCGTAGCCGCCACCGTAGGTTGCAGCGACAATCCCGCATCTTTGGCGTTGAGCGCGATGCGCTCTGCCAACAGCCGGTCCACCGGGTCCGCGCTGTCGTAGCCGATCGTCCACGTTGGCACCGTCGGGACTTGCTCGCGTGCCTGACGCGCTCGCGCCAGGTCTGCGCCAACTGAAAACACAAATCCGTAACCGCTCATCCAGTTCGGAAGAATGCTGGCCGCCGGTTGCCCCGCGCCCTGCAGCAGCACACTCTTGATCGACCCGCGCTCCACACTCAAGGCCAGCGCCTCGCGAAGAAGCTTCTCGTCCGGCGACATTACCTCGCGCGCGAACAGAAGAGCCAACAACTCAACCGGCGCCGAATTCGCCAGGCGGCGTCCTGCCTGCGAATCGCGATGCTGCGAAGATTGATACTGCGACGACTCGTACTGCGAGAACTGATGTGTCTGCTCCGGAGACGCTTCCACCAGACTCGCTTTTCCCAGTTCCAGTGCCGTCATCTGCTCGCGAAAACTCTTCCCCATTTCGATCTCGATGCTGTCGAGGAGCGGACGCCCGCGCCAACAGTCTTCATCCGGCGCCAGTGTCAATTTCTTTCCCGGTTGCCAATCGACCACATGAAATGGTCCGGTGCCGCTCGGAGTGCTGTCAGGATTCCTCTTCACAATCGCATTCCGCGGCAGCGCCAACTCCGCCAACAGCTCGGGATCAGGTCCGCCAGGCTCAATCACGACAGAGTCGCCCTCCGCGCGCACATTCCACGTCGGATTCGCTGCGCGCAGCGACGCGGCCGCCACTTCAGCGCTGAGCGGCGTCCCATCGTGAAACTTTACATCGCGCCGGATTCGCAACTGCCAGCGCTGATTCCCTTGCGATGCCTGCCATGACTCCGCCAGCCAACGCTGAACCCGTCCATGCTCATCCATCATTACCAACGTGTCGAACATCAGCATGGTCAGGCTGCGTCGAGCGAACGAATCCGCCGGAACGACGCCCCCCGAACCCAGTTCCGCCGGATCCAGCGACATAGGTGCGGCCCGCATCGCCACGCGCACAGTTCCTCCGTACTGCGGACGCGTCCCGGCCCTCGCCGCCACCGCGCCCACCATCACGCTACTGACTACAAGCCACCGCCAGTCGAAACGAATCATAGTTTCCTGTCTCTCGATTTCTCACCACTGCGATGGCCGTGTCGGCTTTCGCTTCCGTCCACAACGCCGTGATGACGCTGTCAGGAAAGTCGACCGCGCCGCTTACCGCGACCGGGTCGCGATCGGGAAACTCGAACGCCCGTACCCAATCCCCGTCCGCTTCTTCAGAACTTGTGGCCAGCACTTGCCAGCCCGAACCGCACGATGTCTTCACGCTCGTCAGATCGCTGCCCCAGGTGAAATTGGTGTTTTGGTCGCTCGTGCCGTCAACCATGTGCACACGACCATCGGTCGCTGCGAACAGCCACAGCAGATATTTATCGCGCGGCAGCACCGCCGCCGAATAAAACTTGGACACCGTCGTCAACTTGCCCACACCCGGCGTTAAGACTCCAGTGAAGAAGTTGCGCATCGGAGCGTAGAAAGCTCCCACCGGTGGAATGGCCACTGCAGTCGATTCCGGCCCTGGAAAGACCGAAAAACTCCCCCCGCTCAAAGCCGCCGGAACCAGCGGCCACGGATCGTCGCTCTCGCGGCAATTCAGCGTCAGCGGCGACCCGGCCCCACGACAGACCACGCCGGGGAGATAAACATCCAGCAAATGAGCTCTCGCCGGGATCACTCTTCCGCGCAAATCCCGCGGCCACGGCCGCGCATGCACGATCCCCAGCGTCTGCTCGATTTGCCACTTTCCCGCCACCAAACGATAGATTGCAACTTTCTCCGCCTCAAGCACCGCCATCCGCGTGGGCGTCGCACTTTCTTCCAGCACGGCCACGTCGAGAATCGGATCCTCCTGTGTCCACAATGGAATCTTACGCAGGCTCAGCGGCACAGACTCATGCGCTGCCATCGAGCCTTCCGACCGCGGCGCCGACACCATCACTACAACCGGTTCGCCCGTGCCCCGACGAATCTCAGCGACCCAAACATAAGACGTGGGATTCTCCGACAGCGTGATCTTCACCGCCGTGGCCTCGGAAGTCGCCGGCTGAGAAGCTGCGCGGTCGGAAGTTGCCCGGTCGGATCGGGCGAAGCGGATGCCGGCACTTTCCAGCGCGCTCCGCAGACCGTTCTGGATCACTTCACTGTCGCGTCTGCCCAGGGACGAGCGGTTCTCGACCGTTAGCGTGATCGCGCCCGCACCCGTGACGGCGACAATCTTGCCCGCCAGTTGCCGCTCGGGGCCGCTCCAGTCCACTGCACGAGCAGTCATCGCCAGACCCACCAGCACGCAACAGAGTTGCCCAACACTGCGCAGGCTGGGCGTGCGGCGTAAGGCGCGACTCACTCGGTTCGGAAGGGCGTTTGGGATGGCCAAATTATAAACCTGCCCTTAGCAGATTAAGCTCTTCGCCTCGGCGGTTCCTTCCGACTTCGGGGCACCCGTCTGCTGCGACAGCTTGCCCGAAGCAAAAAACAGACGGAACACTTGTCCGAAGATCAGCTCTTCCGCCAGCAACGCCACCGCCAGCGAAAACACCATTCCTGCCACCACCGCCATGAATGTGATTGCCATTTGCATAATGTCCTCCTGAGATTTCAATTTGAATTTCCCGCCACTCTCGAAACTTTTTTCCCGCGACTGCATTTATTGCCCGCTGTTTTCCCCGGGAACTTGCGCCGCAGCCACGGTCGAATCATCGGTGCCGCTCCCGAATATCTGCCCCACTTGCTGGTCGCGCTCCCCGCGGATCTCCACCGAATCGCCGACCTGCAGCATCGTGAACAGCTGCTCGATGTCGCGATTGCGTAGCCGGATGCAGCCGTGCGAGGCCGCGTGTCCAATCGACTTCGGAGCGTTCGTGCCGTGAATTCCGTAGCGCGGCCGGCTCAGTCCCAGCCATCGCGTCCCCACAGGATTGTCTTTGCCACTCGGGACCACGCTGCCGTGGTGGTAATAAATTGGATTGACCACGCGGCTGACGATCTGAAATTCGCCCGTGGGACTGGGGCTCCACGCCGCCCCGACTGCGACTGAGAATGTGGCGATGACGTTTCCGCCTTCCAGCACCGCGAGCTTGCGGTCCGGAATGCTGACCAGCACAACCCGGTGGCCGCGATCCGCGCTATCCGGCGTCGAGCTCTGAGCAAGCGGGCTCTCAGCAAGTGAGCTTTGAGCCGGCGAGCTCGGTGCCAGCGAAGTCTGAGCAGGCGAGGTCGGCGCTAACGATGGAGTTGCCACCGCCGAGAAGGTTGCTAAGGTGAGTGCCGCCAGGATCAGTTTCTGTGTCCGCTTCGCCGTCCCGCCGCCAGCCCTGCGTTCCATGCCTGCCCTCCTGCTGAACTGCTGTGCGCTTTATCAGGGGCAGGATGGAAGCCAAAACGTATCTGATTGGAAAATAAGCTAGTTGGTGGCGTCCGGAAGGGTGCAATCAGTGTGCTTGCAGCCACGGTGTGTCTGGCGAAACACAGGGTTGGAGACTAAGGATATTTGTGCTGAGAAGTAGAAGCAGGAAGGGCTCGACTTACCTTAAGCCTTCAAGCGCCCGGCCCCCGCCGTCTGGGGTAACGGCTTGTGGGGTTCTGTGGGTGGGGCCGGGCGATCCTATGACTAGAAGGCCTAATTCAATTGTGTCTATTTAAGCTCTGCGGACTACGTATTTCTGTGATGGCCGTCACAGTTGCGCGTGATTGTCATCATGCGACAAAAACCGCTGCTCGCGCTTCCAGAAAACGCACACCGTCTCGCGCTTCGCCCCGCCCGCGCACACCTGCCTGTGATCAGAATCACCGCCCTTTCTCCCGCCGCCTTCTTACACTCCTTCTTGAGCGGATGTGCTTACTTCACACTGGAGATTGATTCATCATGGCCTACGTAATTACTGATTCCTGCATCAAAGACTCCCTCTGCGTCGATGTGTGCCCCACCGACTGCATCCATCCCAAGCAGGACGAGCCCGAATTCGAAGCCGCCACCCAGATGTACGTCGATCCCGACGGCTGCATCGACTGCGGCGCTTGTGTGCCCGCCTGCGGGTCCGATTCGATTCACGCCCTCGAAGACGTCCCTGAAGAAAAGAAGGAATTCATCGACAAGAACGCGGTCCACTACAAGCACTGATCTCGCGTTCACTCAGTCTCGGGTGCCCCGCCCTTGTCGCGTTTCTTGCGACAGGGTGGGGAATTTGACTTTGCGATGGGATTCCGTTCGGTTGCGGTTTACCTCTCTCTCCTTGGCTATCCGGACGCCTGCTCGTTGACTTCTCTCGTCCCCGACCGCTATCGTTGCGGGCGTTATGAACATTGTTAAAGCGACCCGCCAGTTTGAAGAGTGGCTGGGTCATCGCACCGATATCGTCAAGAAAGACCTCCGCCTCAAGCACGTCAACATGAAGGCGGCGGTCTTTCCCTTTCTGCGAGCCACCTACTACCGCTGGGCGCAAGTTTGGCCGAAGGTTTGTCCCGATCTGGCCAAGGGCCCGCAGGTGCTGGCGGTGGGCGACCTGCACGTGGAAAATTTCGGCACGTGGCGCGACATCGAAGGGCGCCTGATTTGGGGCGTCAACGATTTCGACGAAGCTCATCCCGCGGCGTATGCCAACGATCTGGTCCGCCTCGCCGTGAGCGCTCACCTGGCATCCCAGGCGGGCCACTTGCCCCTCAAGGAAAAGGACATTTGCGATTCCATTCTCGAAGGCTATCGCGAAGCTTTGCTCGAGGACGGACTGCCCTTCGTCCTCGGCGAGAACAACGACTGGCTGCGGCAAATTGCGGAGAGCGACCTGCGGGATCCGGTTCACTTCTGGGGCAAAATGGACGCCCTGCCCAACCAGAAAGCCGACATCCCGATGAGCGCGATCGAAGCCATCGAGCACCTCATGCCCGCCCGCGATTTGCCCTATCGCCTGAAGAGCCGCGTGGCCGGCCTGGGAAGCCTGGGCCACGCGCGCTATGTCGCCATCGCCGACTGGCACGGCGGCAGAATTGCCCGCGAGGCCAAGGCCCTGGTTTCCTCTGCCTGCTACTGGGCGAAAGATGACCGGCGACCGCCTGAGATCCTCTACCAGACCATCATGACTCGGGCCGTTCGCTGTCTCGATCCTTTTGTTCAGTTACGCGGACGCTGGATCGTGCGCCGCCTGAGTCCGCATTGCTCCCGTATCGAACTGGCCACGCTTCGCGCCAAGGGTCAGGAATTGCGCTTGCTTCGCGCCATGGGCTGGGAAACCGCCAACATCCATCTCGGAACCAGGAACGCGCGCAAAACCATCCTGCGAGATATGCATGGTCAGAAAGGGAAGTGGCTGCCCCAGGCCACAGAAAAGATGATGGCTGCCGTCCGCACCGACTGGAAGACATGGAGCAAAGAGGGCTACGCTTAAGAGAGTATGCTCGTCGGCTAGGCCGCGCCGCTGTGAGCAGCGCTGGCCGTGGCAGCCAAACTCACGGCAGGCCTCCGCAGGGGTTCCAGCGCGACCCCGCGCTCCCGGTCATAGACCAGCGTCCACAGCGTCGCGCAATCATCACATAGCCAGAAGTGCTCGACACACCGTTGCTGTTGCCGGGCGCGAACAAACGGAGGCGCGACCGATTCTCCCGGCTTGGTCACGCGGTCGGTCTCGACCAGAAACAGTTTGCCCTCTCTCAGCTTAAGGAACGGCTTGCAGCATTTCGAATTGGCGCATTGGCTGAGCATTTTCTTCACTACTTCCTGCTCAGCGGGTACAGTCTCGCCAAGCCACTGGATTCCGAATCACAAGCACGTCGCATGCCACAGGTGTTTTCCCGGCTGTGTGTAAGGGTTCTGCCGATCCTGAACTCGTCCCGCTCGTCAGTTTCTTCCCGTTTTGCCGACTAATCGGCAGTCACTGCCGATACACCGTCGATGTTCCCTTGCCCCGCCTCTGTTAGGCTAGCTACCATCAATCCTATGCCACGGTTCCTCCTCTGCCCGCCGAATTATTTCGATGTTGTCGATCAGAAAAACCCTTACATGAGTAGAGAATCCGCGGTCGACCGGGTCAAGGCGCGCATCCAGTGGGAAACTCTCTGTAGTGCTTTGCAACAGAACGGATGTCAACTCGAAACGATCGACGCGGTTCAAGCCCGTGGAGAATACGGTCTCGGCATGAAAGCGTTCATGCCCTAGATCACGATCATGCCGCAAGTTCAAAGCCAAGAATCAAGTTTCGATGGGACCGGCAGCCTGAATCGCGTCGCCCGTTTTCCGCTCCTGCGTGCGCTGGCCTGGTCCGCCGATCAGCTCTACGCCTCCCGCGGATACGTTATGCTGCGCGCCGGAATTAATATGAATAATCCTCCCGCCAGCCTCTCCTGGCAGCCCGTCGCTAAATTTGTCCCGGCTATGCGCCGCCGCTTCACGGTCATGAATCGCCTCAGCACGCGCCTCTTCCGCGACGGTTTCCACGCCCTCGCGGTACTGCCGTCCGGCGGACTCGTCGCCGCCGTGCCGGGAGCGATTGTCACGCTGCGTCCCGGCGAAACCGAATTCCGCCAAGCCCGTACGATTCTTCGCGGCACGCGCCCACTGCACATCACCGCCGTTCCGGGCGTCGGAACACGCGGCGCAGTTTATTGGGGAGAATACTTCGACAACGCCGCCCGCGATGAAGTCCACATCTACGCCTCCACCGACGCCGGTGCCACCTGGGGCGTCGCCTATACGTTCCCCAAGGGCGCCATCCGTCACGTCCACAACATCGTTCACGATCCCTGGGGAAATTGCCTCTGGGTGCTTACCGGAGACTACGACGACGAATGCCGCATCCTGCGCGCCGCCTGCGATTTCAGCCGCGTCGAGGCTGTGCTGCAGGGCCGCCAGCAGGCCCGCGCCGTCGCGGCCATTCCCACCCAAGACGGCCTCTACTTTTCTTCCGACACTCCCCTCGAATCCAACTACATCTACCGCCTCGACCGTCAGGATTCCTTGCTGCAAGTCGCTCCCATCAGCAGTTCGTCCATCTACGGATGTCGCGTGAGAAGCCGCGTCTTCTTCTCCACGATGGTGGAACCCACCGAGGTGAACCGCGATCGCCACGTCCGCGTCTACGGAAGCGAGACGAGCAGCGGCAAGGCACAACCCTGGCACCCGCTGCTGGCATGGCAAAAAGACCGCTGGCCCATGGGCCTGTTCCAGTACGGCAACGCCATGATGCCCGACGGAGAAAACACCACGCCCTTTCTCGCCCTGACCACAGTCGCCGTCGAATCCGACGACCTGGTCACCTCGCTCTACTCCGTAAATCCCTAGTGTGGGGACGGGCGACTCACCCGTCCATCGAGCGCAGCTCGACACCGCGACCGGGTAGCTGCTCAGTTTGGAACGAATCTATTTGGGCGTCATCCTGAGCGTAGCCGTTTTTCAGGCGGAGCGAAGGATCTCGCGCGGGATAAAACCCAGACTGAGCCATTCCCCAACCGCTGTCGCCTTGCCGTAAGATGGAATACGAAATCTCCAGCCACCCTTGCCCCCTCTCAGCTATTACCGACGCATCTTCAGCGCCTACCTCCTCGGCGGCAAGAGTCACCTCACCTTCTGGCACGAAACTCCCGCCGAGAATCCCCGCGCAACCCCCGCCGAACTCGGCGAGTACTACATGCAGTTCGCCGGGAAAGCCGACTATCAGGGTTCTTACGATTCCTCCGGCGTCCCCCAACTCGACTATCACGGCCAGATCGGCCTGCAGTACAACCCCATCGCGATCGCGCAGTACGGCTTGGGAAATTACAATCTCTTCCGGCAAAGCGCCGACCCGGAACGCCGCCGAAAATTCTTAATCGCCGCCGACTGGCTCTGCTCGCACCTGGAGCAGAACGTCCGAGGCTTCGCCGTCTGGAACCACCACTTCGATTGGGAATACCGCGACACGCTCCGCGCCCCCTGGTACTCGGCGCTGGCGCAAGGGCAGGGAATTTCCGTGCTGCTTCGAGCCGACAAAGAGACTCAGAAGGAATCCGGTGACACGCGCTATCTCGCCGCCGCCCGCCGCGCCCTTGCCTGTTTCCACGTTCCCATGAAAGACGGCGGCGTCGCCTTCACCGATGAATCCGGCGACCTCTGGTTCGAGGAGTACATCGTCTCCCCGCCCACCCACATTCTCAACGGATTCATCTGGGCCGCGTGGGGCCTCTACGATTATTTCCTGGCCACGCAAGATATTTCCGCGCAGGAATTATTCTCGCGCGCCGTCCGCACCCTGCTGCACAATCTAGACCGTTACGACTTAGGATTCTGGTCGCTCTACGAGCAGTCCGGCACGCGCCTGCCCATGGTGGCCAGCCCCTTCTACCATCAATTGCACATCGTGCAGTTGCGCGTGATGCATCGCCTCACCGGAGAATCCACCTTCGCCCGCGTCGCCGACCGCTGGGAAACCTACACCCGCAGCCGCACCAACCGCGCCCGCGCCCTAGCCTACAAGAGCGTCTTCAAACTCTGTTACTACTAGAGATCCGATGAAGGCGCGGCCTGACCCGGTTAATGATGAGTGCAATGGAGATTTGTCGACAACCATCGAAGCATCGGCTGTGTGATCCGAAAAGGGTCATGCAGACTCCAAAGGAATCGGCACTCTCAACGCAATGCTGCGGTGATAAACTGCAATACATCCTCGCCCCAGACAGCTATTCCGGCGCTGGTTGTTGCAAATCCCCAATGACCTTCCTGCGGAGCCTTTCCAAACCCGGGATAAATTCTCGCCTGTCCTCCGTGCGCCCTCGCGATCTTACCTAATACCTCGGCGGGCTGGATGCTGTAGTCATTCCTCGCCTGCAGAATGAACACCGGAGCTTTGGCATGCTGAACAGCGTCTTCCAGCATTTGATCCAGTGCCCCATTGCCCCACGATTGCGCGGCCGGAGCGAAAGCGATGAATGCTCGTGCCCCGAGTCCCTTCTCGGCGGTCAAGAGCGTCTGAATACCTCCGAAGGAGCATCCCGACACCACAATGCGGCTTGCATCCACCTCCGGTTGCGTCTTGAGCCAATTCATAGCCGCCACCACATCTTCGTTGGCTGCTTGTTGCGCCTGCACCGCTAGGGTGGGACCTCTGCCACCGCGAAGCTCGTCCAGGATGTAAGGTCCGGGTGATCTCCCCTGTCCCCGCCGGTGCGGCAAGAAGAACACAAATCCATGTGAGTTGTAGAACGACGCCAACTCCGGTTGCCAGCCTGGGCGCTTTTCGCTGCCATGATTCCACAATACGGCAGGAAACGGTCCCTTTCCCTCCGGCACATAAAGAAAGCCATATAGAGTCCCGCCAGACGAAGGGAACGAGACTGGTCTAGCGTTTGAAGGAGCAGCCTCTTGGGCGCAGAGCGTAGAAGCGGCGATTAGAAGCACAGCCAGCACGGAATAAATCTTCATGCTCCCTATTGTGGACCACGAAAACGGAACAGGAAAGCGGTCCTCCTACGGAGATATTGTGAGCGCTATGTGGATTTTACGTCAACGTGCAGGTGGTGGCGGGGGTGGCGGAATAATGCTTGAAGGCATAGGGCCTCCAAATTGAATTGTCTCGAACATCCTCAGTGCCAATTTTTGTTGTGCGGCGGTCAGGTCTTTCCCCCAAAGACAAAGCTCATCGTGGCCCGGTACTTTGCGGAAATATACGCCTGTAAGGCCGTTGCCCGCTGTTCGTGGGCTGACTACTTTTGCAGAAAGCCCACCGATGGACACTTTCGTGACAATGTATGCTGGCTTCTTGGCCTTCCTGAGTTCGGTTGAATATCGACCAAAATCAAAGGTGAGCGCTACGCCGTCCCCTACAAACTCGCCAACATAAGAATCGACTCCCATTAGCTGGTGAAACTCCCATCCCAATGGAGCCAAAATCGAGAACGGGCAAGCATCGAGTTTGTGCCAGCAGGTAGGGACGGCGGCGGATGTTCCGTCGCAACCCGGTGCCACTTGAGCTGTAGCACAGACTGTCAGAAAGATGGAAACGAGTCCGACTTGAACTGCGCTGCGTAGTTGGCGCTCGTTCATCATGCCTCATTCTAACTGCTGAGAACAGGCCTTAGCACTCGCTGAGAATTGACGGCCTCTACGCGATCCCCAGCCGTTTCTGGATTTGCTCCAGCGGCACTCCCTTCGTCTCTGGAACCATGGTCCTTACCCAAATCAATTGCAGAACCATCATGCAGGCAAAGAAGGAGAAAACATAACCGGGCGGGAAGGCAGTAACCATCCTGGGGAAGAAAGTTGTGAGCAGGGCGGCGAAGATCCAGTGCGTAAAGCTGCCGAGACTTTGACCCTCCGCACGATGGCGATTGGGAAATATCTCGGAGATAAACACCCAGATGACCGCGCCCTGGCCGACCGCATGCGCGGCAATGAAAGCGAAGATGCAAACCGGCACGATGGAGAAATGATTAGTGAAGAAGGCCCAGGCGACCAGCCCAAGCGAAGCGATGTAACCGAACGAGCCAATATAGAGGAGCGTGCGCCGGCCCAGCCGGTCAATCAGCCAGAGGCCTACGAAAGTGAAAACTAGATTAGTGACTCCAATTCCGATGGATTGCAGCAGTGCGGCTTTGGCGCCGAGGCCCGTCAGCTCAAAGATGCGGGGCGCGAAATATAGAATCGCATTGATGCCGGAAAGCTGGTTGAAGAAAGCGATCAGGATGGCGAGCAGGATCGGCTTGCGCAGGCTCATCGTCCAGAAACTTCCCGACCCGGCTTGCTGTGAGGATGCAGCCATAATCGCGTCCGCCTGAGCTGCGATTTCAGCTTTCGAAGCTTCCGGCTCGATGCGTTGCAGCACTTGCAATCCGGCCCCGCGGTCGCCTTTGCGGCTGAGCAGCCAGCGTGGGCTTTCGGGAAGGCCGAAGCAGAACACGGTGTAAAGCAGCGACGGAAATGCAGCCACGCCCAGCATCCAGCGCCAGGCATTTTCTCCAATGCCGGCGAGCAGCGCGTTCGAGACGAACGCAATCAGGATGCCGAAAACAATATTGAACTGGAACATGCCGGCTAATCGCCCGCGATATTTGGGCGGTGCGATCTCAGAAATGTACATGGGAGCAACCACGGTGGAGATGCCGATGCCCAAGCCTCCAATGACCCGCGCCGCGATGAAGGCGCCGACGTTGGGCGCCAAACCGGAGCCCACTGCGCCCACAAAGTAAAGGACGCCGATCCAAAGCAGCGTGGCTTTGCGGCCGAAGCGGTCGGCCGGCCAGCCGCCGAGCAGAGATCCGACGACGGTGCCGTACAGGGCCGAAGCCATGGCAATGCCGTGCAGTCCGGGACTGAGACCCCAGAGCGCTTGAATGGTTTTTTCCGCGCCTGAAATAACGACCGTGTCGAAGCCGAAAAGAAATCCCGCGAGTGCCGAAGTGAGTGACCAGAAGAAGATGCGACGATTCATAAGTGGGTGGAAGCAGTGCCGGCAAAGAGAGAGCGCAATCCAGAACTGGGAACCGGCTTTAGTCCCTGGTCAGTGGGAAGCCCTTCTCGCGCCAGTCGCGGATGCCGCCGTCCATGGAAATCACGTTCGTGTAGCCCATTTTTTGTAGGTTGTCGGCTGCCAGCGCCGAGCGAAAACCGCCGCCGCAATAGAGGATCATTTCGGTGTTGAGTTCCGGCACGCGTGCCTCAATGTCGCGTTCAATGATGCCTTTGCCCAGATGAATGGCGCCGGGGAGATGGTCCTTGGCAAACTCGCTTTCCTCGCGCACGTCCACCAGCATGAATTTGTCGCCACGATCCATCCTGGCTCTGACCGCGTCGACGTTGGTCTCGCGCACGCGCGTTTTGGCATCATCGACAATCTTCAGAAATCGAGGAGGATGCTGGTGGGCCATGAAAGCTCCTTGGCACGCATTGCGCTATTCGTTTGCCCCAACATAGTACCAAGCAATAGTTGGATTGTGCATGAAGTGCGGCGCTCGCTTCGATTAGCATAAACGCGTGACACGAGAAGATGCAGCCCGCAAGGTCGGCCTGGCTCGCGCGCTGTCGAAGCTGGGATATTGTTCGCGGTCGCGGGCCGCGGAGATGATTGGCAACGGGCGCGTGTGCCTGAACGGATCCGTACGGCGCGATCCCGAGACGCCAGTCCGCCTGGAGCGGGACCGTATCGTAGTGGACGGATACGTCGTTGACCCGCAGAACAAAATCTATCTCATGATGAATAAACCCCGGGGAGTGGTGACAACTGCATCCGACGAGAAAGGCCGCGAAACCGTGTATGCCGCATTGCGGAAGACGAACGATTCGTTGCCTTGGGTTGCTCCGGTTGGGCGGTTGGATAAGGCTAGCGAAGGACTGCTCCTGCTGACCAATGATTCGGAGTGGGGCGCGCGCATCGCCGCGCCTGAGACGCACCTCGAGAAAACCTACCATGTGCAGATCGACAAAGTGGTCGATGAGAAGTTTGCGCAAGCAATCGTGAGCGGTGTACGAGTGGATGGCGGAGAACTTCTCCGTGCAACGCAAGCCCGCCTGCTGCGCGCGGGAGAGAAGAACTGTTGGCTGGAGATCATCCTTGATGAAGGGAAAAACCGGCAGATTCGCCGCATGGTGGAGGCACTCGGGGCTGACGTGCTCCGGCTGGCACGAGTGGCTGTTGGGCCGCTGCACTTGGGCCAACTGGCCAAGGGTGATTTTCGGGAGCTGACGAAAGAAGAGAAGCGCATGCTGGATCGCGCGATGCGAGCAAGGATTTCATGAGCGAACTGACCTTCCTTTCTGCCGTGAAGATGGCGCTGCAAATCCGCGAGAAGAAGATCTCTCCGGTCGAACTGGCGGAGGCTCATCTCCTGAGGATCGCGCGGCTCAACCCAAAATTGAACGCGTTCGTGCACGTCGACCCCGAACGTGTTCGGCGCGAAGCCCGTGACTCCGAAGCTGCGGTGCTGCGCGGCGAAACGCTTGGCCCGCTGCACGGCGTTCCCGTCAGCATTAAAAGTTCGCTGGACGTGGCGGGACTGCGATGCGAAGCGGGCACCCGCCTGCGCGCTGGACACGTTGCGACCGAAGACGCTCCGCTGGTGGCGCGCCTGCGCCAGGCGGGAGCGATCATTCTCGGAGTCACGAATACGCCTGAACTGTTGATGGCGTGGGAGACGGACAACCTGTTGTACGGCCGCACCAACAGCCCATGGGATCTCGAACGCACCGCGGGCGGCTCCAGCGGCGGCGAGGCGGCGGCGATTGTAGCCGGGATGTCGGCGGGCGGCGTCGGCAGTGACGGCGGTGGATCGATTCGAGTGCCGGCACATTTCAGCGGCATCTGCGGGCTCAAGCCGACGCCTGGCCGCGTTCCGGCCACCGGTCACTTTCCCCCGTCGGGCGGACCGTTCGCGCTGATTGGCGTGGTTGGGCCCATGGCACGGACCGTGGCTGATGTGAGGGCTCTGTTCGAAGTGATGCAAGGTCCGGACGATGGCGACACTTGCGCCGCGCCGGTTCCGCTGCGCTGGCCGAGCGACGCTGATATCAAGAAGCTGAGAGTGGGTTACTTTGAGGATGATAGCCGCACGCCTGTCACTCCCGAGACTCGCGCCGCCGTCAGGACTGCTGCGGGAGCCTTGCGGGGTGCGGGATTTCACGTCGAGTCGTTCCGACCAGAAGGTCTGGAAGAAGCGCGCGTGCTGTGGAGGAAGTTTTTCGTCACGGCCGGCGGAATGCTGATTCGCCCAATGTTCCACGGACGTGAGCACGAGCTGAGCCCAGTGCTGCAGCAGTTTCTCGAGTGGTCAGCGGCTGAGCCGCTGCTAACCGGCGAGACATTGCTCAAAGCGTGGATTGGCCGCGACGTGTTGCGCGCCAAGTTTCTGGCGCAAATGAGAAAGTACCCCATTCTGCTCTGCCCGGCGGCCGCGATTCCCGCTTTTCGCCACGGGGAGCGCAGTTGGATGATTGATGGCAAGACGGTCGAGTATCTTGACGCCTGGAGTTATACCGAATGGTTCAATCTGCTGGGCAATCCCGGGGTTGTAGTTCCCGTCAGCCATTCTGCCAAGGGCTTACCCATCGGCGTGCAGATCGTCGGACGACCGTGGGAAGAAGAGCAGGTGCTGACGGTCGCAGCCGCGCTGGAGCGGGAATCCGGCGCGTGGAAAATCCCACCCATCAACTAGGTATTCGGCGCGCTAGTATTTTTGCATTATTCCGCCCGTGAGTTTCTCTAGGTAACTTTATCCGCACACGATTTCGGCCACTGTGGGGCTGATCTCGATCCTTAACCTTCGAATGTCGCTGCTTATGCGGGGAAGTCCTACAGCGGGGGGACTCGTCGGCCGAGTGCTGGTCTGGCTGGTGATTTTTCTTGCGCTGTCGGCTGCTTATCTCTACACATTTCCGCAGCCCAACATTCCCTATGCGGGCGTAGTGCTGCTGCACGCTCTCGCGGGAGTAGTGGTCTCGGTGCTTCTGGTTCCGGCTTTTGTTCGCCTGCTGCGCGCGGGAAGTTTCTCGTCGCGGGCTGGCTGGCTGCTGATCGCGGCAGGCGCGGTCCTGGGATTGATCCTCATCAAGACGGGCACTCCGCGCACGGAGTGGAACAAACTTTATCTGCACATCGTTATTTCGCTGGCGGGCGTCGGGTTGCTTGTCGCCAGTTGGTTGGGCCGGCGTAGGTCATCCGAAGAGGTGCCAATCGGTTCGAGGATGGCCGCAGGTGCCGTGCGGGCTGTGATCTGTCTGGCTCTGCTGGCCGGTATTGGCTACGGGGCGCGTTACATTCGCGAAAGCTGGCAGACCCGCAGCCGCATCCAGAATCCGACGATGCCGCCCGACAATATGAATGGCGAGGGCGACGGGCCCGAGGGGTCGTTCTTCCCCAGTTCAGCGCAGGTTTACGGCAAGCAGAAGATTCCCAGCAAGTTTTTCATGGAGTCCGATTCCTGCAAGCGCTGCCACGAAGATATCTATAATCAGTGGTTCAGCTCGGCGCACCATTTTTCTTCGTTCAACAACCAGTGGTACCGCAAGTCGATCGAGTACATGCAGGATACGATCGGCACCAAGCCGTCAAAGTGGTGCGGTGGATGCCACGATCCTGCGGTGCTCTACAGCGGCCTGATGGATACGCCCATCAAGCAGATCGTGCATCGGCCCGAATCGCAGGCCGGGCTGGGCTGTATGATGTGCCACTCCATTGCTGACGTGAAGAGCACGATGGGCCAGGCGGATTTCTATCTGGAATATCCCAAGCTGCACGAACTGGCTGCGAGTCAAAATCCGGTGGAGCGCGCGCTGCATGATTTTCTGATCCGGCTGAATCCGGAACCTCACCGGCGCGTCTTCCTGAAGCCCTTCATGAAAACGCAGACGGCGGAGTTCTGCTCCTCCTGCCACAAAGTGCACCTCGACGTTCCAGTCAACAATTACCGCTGGTTCCGCGGCTTCAATGAATACGACAACTGGCAGGCGAGCGGCGTTTCCGGGCAGGGAGCGCGGTCGTTCTACTATCCGCCCAAGCCGCAGCAGTGCGCCGATTGCCATATGCCCGCGGAAGCCTCGAAGGACGCGGGCAACGTCAACGGTTTCGTGCACTCGCATCGTTTTCCGGGGGCGAATACGGCAGTGCCGACCGCGAACGAAGACGGGGCGCAGCTTAAGCTTACCGAAGACTTCTTAGAGAGCGGCGCGCTCACGGTTGACATTTTTGCCCTGTCTCCAGCGCAGGCTCCGCTCGCGCCCGGCGCGGCCATGCAGTCGGAACTGTCGACAACTTTTGCGGTGGGCGAAGAAGCCGAGAGCAAGATGACCGGCGAAGCCGCGGGAGAAGCAGCTCCGGTGACTGCGCCGCTGAACCTGGTGCAACCGGCCCTGCGCCGCGGCGATACGGTCCGCGTGGATGTGGTGGTGCGCACAAAAAAAGTAGGCCACTTTTTTCCCGGCGGTACCGTCGACGCCTACGACACGTGGCTCGAACTGAAGGGCACCGACGACAAGGGGCAGACCATTTTCTGGAGCGGCATGGTCGAGGACAACGGGCATGGTCCGGTGGAAAAGGGAGCGCACTTCTACCGTTCCCTGCAGATCGACGCTCACGGCAATCCCATCAACAAGCGCAATGCCTGGGCGACGCGCGCGGTGGTGTATGTGCGGCTCATCCCGCCGGGAGCGGCCGATACGGTGCACTACCGCATGCTCATCCCGGAAAACGCGGGCAGCAAGATCACGCTGCACGCGCGGCTGTGCTACCGCAAGTTTTCATGGTATGGCACGCACGAAGCCTTCGCTGGCCAGCCGGACCCGGCGGCTCCCAATTCCGTCGCGCCGGACTACGATGACCGTCCCACCATATTCACGGCATCTCTCAGCGGAGTTTCGGCGAAGGAAGAAAAAATTCCCGACCTGCCGATTGTGGCCATCGCTGAGAACGAAGTTACGCTTCCCGTCGTCGCGCACAAAGCTCCGGCGGCTGAGCCGAAGACGATCGTTCGGAAAGAAGAATGGCAGCGCTGGAACGACTATGGCATCGGATTGTTCTTGCAAGGCGACTTGAAAGGCGCGGCAGCCGCTTTTCAGAAAGTGACGGAGGCCGATCCGAAGAATCCCGACGGTTGGGTGAACCTTGGCCGCTGCGCCGTGCAGGAAGGCGACATGGAGCGCGCGCGCACCGTGCTGGAGAAAGCTCTGGCCCTGTCTCCGGATCTGGCTCGCGCCAATTTTTTCTACGCCAAAGTTCTTCGCGCGGACGGAAACTATGACGGCGCAGCCCAGCGCTTGGGCATTGTGCTGCACCAGTATCCGCGGGACCGCGTCGCGCTTAACGATTTGGGGCGAGTCTTCTTTCTGCAGCGCCGGTATCAGAACGCGGTCAAAACTCTGCAGTCTGTGCTGGCGATTGATCCCGAAGATTTGCAGGCGCACTACAACCTGATGCTGTGTTACAGCGGCCTCGGCCAGGAAAAGTTAGCCAAGGAACACCAGGCGCGCTACCTGCGGTTCAAGGCGGACGAGTCGTCTCAGGCCATCACCGGGCCTTATCGTCAGCTTCATCCCGAAGACAACAACGAACGTCAGGCGGTGCATGAGCATGTTTCGGTGCCGCTGCCGTTGCTGGGCAACGCACCGAAGTCGAAGGTCGTGGCTCATCACGAAAATTCTGCCGCGACATCCGCCGGAGCCTCTAGATAATGGATATTCCCCCAATGCAATTCGCCACGGAGGCACCGAGACACAGGAAGAAGCCAAAATTATTTTTATGTCGCTTTCTCCGTGCTTCCGTGTCTCTGTGGTGGATGATTTTGTCGCTCGCACTAGTCGGCCAGGCCCAGCAGATTCACTTTCGCGACATCACCGCGCAGGCGGGCATCCACTTCACTCACAACAATGGAGCCTTCGGAAAGAAGTGGCTGCCGGAAACCATGGGCCCCGGCTGCGCCTTCATCGACTACGACAACGACGGATTTCCCGACATCATTCTGATCAACGGCGAGGATTTTCCCGGCCATCCACATGGTGGCGCGACCACGCTCAAGCTCTATCACAACAATCGCGACGGCACGTTCACCGACGTCACGCGCCAGGCCGGTCTGGCGGTTCCCATGTTCGGCATGGGCGTGGCCGTAGGCGACTACGACAACGACGGCTTCGACGACATTTTCGTCAGCGCGCTGGGGCAGAGTCATCTGTTTCACAACAACGGCAACGGGACTTTTACTGATGTAACCAAGTCGGCTGGAATGTGGGGTCCGAGCGAGTTCTCGACCAGCGCCGCCTGGGTCGACTACGACCGCGACGGCAAGCTTGATCTGGTCGTCGCCAACTATGTGCAGTGGACCGAGCAGACCGACCTCTACTGCACACTCGACGGCGCGCACAAATCCTACTGCACTCCGGAGTCGTACAAAGGCATGTCGGTGCGCCTGTGGCACAACCTGGGCGGCGGCAAGTTTGAAGATGCCACGCATCAGGCCGGGCTGGGCGATCCCACGTCGAAGAGCCTGGGAATCGCGGTTCTCGACTACAACAGGGATGGCTGGCCGGACTTGGTAATCGCGAACGACACGCAACCCAACAAACTATATCTCAACAAGAAAGATGGGACGTTCGAAGAGCGAGGCGTGGCTGCTGGCATCGGTTTTAGCGAGGACGGCATTGCGCGCGCGGGCATGGGCGTGGACGCGGCCGACTACGATCGCAGTGGTCATGCCAGCCTCATGATCAGCAATTTCGCCAACCAGATGGTTTCGCTGTATCACAACGAGGGCAACGGGCTGTTCGTCGACGAAGCGCCGCAGTCGGAAGTGGGCCGGGCCACGCTGGTCACACTGGGGTTCGGCTGTTTCTTTTTTGATTACGACAACGACGGCTGGCAGGATATTTTCGTCGCCGACGGCCACATTGAAAATGAGATTGAGCGGGTGCAGAAACGGGTGAGCTACGCCGAGCCGCCGCATCTGTTCCGCAATCTCGGCGGCGGGAAATTCACCGAAGTCACGGCGCAGATGGGCACTGCCTTTGCCGCGCCGAAAGTCGCGCGGGCCGCGGCATATGGCGATATTGACAACGACGGATTCCTCGATGTTTTGATGACCACGAACGCCGGACCAGCCTACTTGTTCCACAACGAAGGCGGGACCAATCACAGCCTGCGCGTAAAACTGGTGGGAACGAAGTCGAACCGCGACGGTATTGGCGCGGTCGTCCGCGTAAGCGCTGGTGGGATTAATAATAATGACAAGCAGTGGAAGATGCTGCGCTCCGGATCGAGTTACCTGGCGCAGAGCGAACTGGTTCTGACCTTTGGCCTCGGTTCGCAGACCAAGGCCGATAGCGTTGAGGTTGACTGGCCCAGCGGGCAGGTCGACAAACTTTCGAACATCGACGCGGGCCAGACTGTTACTGTGGAGGAAGGCAAGGGTGTGATCGCAAAGCGGGCCTATAGCAAAGCGTCGGCCTTCCACCCGTCGGCGATCGCGGCCGGAAAGCAACTGAACGCGGATGATCTTTTTACCTCCAAGACAAACGGGAAGGGCACGACTTCCAGTCGTGCCAACTAATCCCCGCGTATGATTCGGCTTTAGCCGCTGGGGTCCGCTCTGTGGTTAAATCGTTAGCGAAATGAATCCGCGAATTTCTGCCGCTTTTATCGCCACGCTGCTCGCTGCCTTCGGACTGCTTACTTCCGAATCGAAACCGAATCCCATCGAGGCCGCGCGCCTGAACAATCTCGGCGTGGCCTACATGAACCAGCAGCTTTTCGAGAAGGGATTGAATTTTTTCCAGCGGGCGGCGGAAGCCGATCCCAAACTGGCGATTGCGCGTCTGAATGTGGGCATCGCATATCTGAACCTGCAAAAAGTGGACGAGGCCAAGGCTGCATTGGAAGACGCGCTCAAGCAGGATCCGAAGTGTCCGAACGCGTGGTACGGACTTGGGATGCTGGCCAAGAACACGGGCGACGCGCAGGCGGCGATTGATGTGTTCAAGCGCGTGATCGAGATCGATGCGAACGACGCCGACACCTGGTATTTTCTGGGCACGGCGTACGTGCAGGCCAAGCAGTTTCCGCAGGCCATTGATGCTTTCCAGCACGCGCTGCAACTTAACCCGCTGCACGCCTCGGCCGAGTTTGGATTGTCGCGGGCGTACCAGCAATCCGCCGACACCGACCACGCCCGCGAGCATCTGAAGAAATTCCAGTACATCACGCAGAACAAACTCGGCGCGCCCATGAGCCTGGCTTACGGCGAGCAGGGCCAGTACTCGCGCGCGGTGGAATCGCCGTCGGCGGTGCTGAAGGCTCCGGCGCAGATCAAGGTGCGGTTTGTGGATGTGACGAAGGAGGCGGGGATTGTCTCGAGGCCCCGGCCGGCCATCAACCGCATTAAGGTATTGGAGCCCGGGCCAGGGGCATGTTTTCTCGACTATGACTCCGACGGCAAGCCGGATCTCTTTGTAGCTTCCAATGGACCGGAAGGCGGGTTGGTTCTCTACCATAACTTGGGAAACGGCAAGTTCGAGGACGTGACAAAACCAGCGGGACTTGATCCGAATCTAGGAGCTACCAGTTGCACAGCGGGCGATTACGACAACGATGGATTCACTGACCTGGCAATTGGTGCGGATGCTCACGTGCTTCTCCTGCACAACGAAAAGAACGGCACGTTCCGAGACCAGTCCGCAATCCTGGGAATTCAGCCCGCTACCAGCGCGATCTCGGGACTGACCTTCGTCGATTATGACCACGACGGCGATCTCGATCTGTATGGCGTCTACGTGGGAGGCGTAAGGGACCCCACGAAGGTGACCCAGACCCATGTGGCCGAAATACGCGGCACGAATCAAATGTGGCGCAACAATGGCAATGGAACATTCACCGTTGAAACCGATGCGAGAGGTCTCTCGGGCCCAGCATACGGCGCAAATGCCGTCGGTACGGACTACAACAATGACCGAGCTGTAGACTTGGTCGTGACGGGGGGATGGAGTGGTGGTGCCACCGGCGGTGCTTTGCAATTTCCCGTGGCTATTTTTGAAAATCAACGCGAGGGGAAATTTACCCTGCGCGAACTTATTGCGTCCCCCGCGCCCACGCGCGGAGTTGTAGTCCTCGACTTTGACCATGATGGCTGGACGGACCTTGCCTTTACCCATGCTGGTGCGCCCGCGCTGACTCTTTGGCGTAACAACCGCGGCAAGAGCTTCGAGCAGGTGAAACTGCCCGACACCAACTGGGTCCGAGCCTACGGCGTGGCCGCGTTCGATTATGACAACGATGGCTGGGTCGACCTCGTGGCCGTCGGCGAAACGAAAGACGGCAAGGGAGAAATTAAACTCTTCCGCAATCTCGGTCCTGACGGCTTCAAGGACGTCACGGCTGATGTTGGCCTCGACAAGGTTCAACTCAAAGATCCGCGCGCCATCATCACCGGCGACTACGACAACGACGGCGCGACCGATCTGCTCATCACGCAGAATCACGGTCCAGCCGTGCTGCTGCGTAATGAAGGCGGCAATCAGAATCACTGGCTGCGGCTTTCGCTCAACGGACTGGCCGACAATAAATCCGCCATCGGCACCAAGGTCGAAGTTTTCTCGGGCGGGAACCGGCAGAAATTTGAGATTTATGGTTCCAACGGATATCTGGGCCAGAATTCCACCGACATCGTCGTGGGCCTGGGCGATTCCAAGGAAGCCGACATCGTGCGCATGCTCTGGCCAACGGGTGTGCTGCAAGATGAAATCAATGTCGCAGGGGACAAGCAACAAGACTATCTCGAGACGGATCGCCGTGGCAGTTCGTGTCCGACGTTATTTGTGTGGAATGGCGAGCGCTACGAATTTGTTGCCGACATGCTGGGCGCGGGCGTGGTCGGGCACTGGGTTGGGCCAGCCCAGCGCGACATTCCGCGGCCGGTGGAGTGGATCAAGATTGATCGCGAGATGATTCGGAGAAAGGACGTCAGACCTCGGACGTCGGACCTCAGCAAGATCGCTTCGTCTGAGGTCCAAGGTCCGAGGTCCGACGCCGGTCTTCTCAGCTTCCGTTTTATGGAGCCGCTCGAAGAGGCCGTTTATCTCGATCAGGTGCGGCTGATGGTGATCGATCATCCGGCGCATACTGACGTTTATCCCAACGAATATTTCGCGTCGAACCCGCCGTATCCGCCATTCAAAGTCGTCACCAGCCGCGATGCGCGTCCCCCGGCCGCGGCGAGGGATGACCACGGGCACGACGTTCTGCCGGATCTGCTGGCGCACCGTTATTTCGGCGATTTCGCCCTAACGCAGTTTCAAGGATTTGCCCAGCCTCACAGCCTGACGCTCGATCTGGGCGAGGCTTACCGCGGCGGGCCTCTGTGGCTGCTGCTGCATGGCGAGGTCGAATACTTTTCGGCGAACAGCATGTATGCTGCGTCGCAAGCCGGAGTGGAAGCGATTTCGCCGTATGTAGAAGCGCTGAACGCACAAGGGAAGTGGCAGCGCGTGATCAACGACATGGGCTTTCCAGCGGGCGGTCCGCGGACCATGACTGCCGATCTTTCCGGGAAGCTGCCGCCGGGCACCCGGGAGATTCGCATCACCACCAACCTGCAGGTTTATTGGGACAGTATTCTGATCGACCGCGCGAAGCAAGTAGCGCCGCCGTCCCGGCGGCTGTCCGGCGGGCGTCTCGCCCGCCGTGCCGGGGAGCAAGTTGAAACCGAGGAGTCCCATGCAGCCCCAATCAGCGTGGGCGGGACGCCCACGCGACAGCCGGCAGGATGCCGGCGCTACGATTACTGCGTAACGCCGGTTCCGCTGGTGCGGGCCGATCTCGAATTCCACGGCTATCCGTTCAAGATTGAAGGCACGCCTCCGGGCAACGTGCAGTACGTCTATGAAAAGGTCAGCGCGACCGGGCCCTACACGCGCCCGACGGGAACTTACACGCGCTACGGCGATGTGCTGCCGCTGCTGACTGCAACCGACGACAAGCTGGCCGTTTTTGGCTCGGGCGATGAAGTGCGGCTCGACTTTGATCCGTCGCATCTGCCGGCGTTGCCCAAGGGCTGGGTGCGCGATTATTTCTTTGCCGCCAACGGCTACGAAAAAGATATGGATTTTTATGCAGCCGAAGGAAATTACGTGGCGCCGCTGCCGTTCCTCAGCATGGGCGAGTATCCGTATCCGCCAAGGAAGTCGTTCCCGCTCGACGACGCGCACCTGAATTATCTGCTCGAATACAACACGCGGCACATGTCGGGCAACGAACAGCGCGGATACTGGTTCGACTACGGCGATCGGAAATAGCACCTTCTTGATGGCACAGTCGACGTTGGGTCGATCGAAGGATAGGCTTATAGAAACGTTTTAATATTGACATTTTGAGCCCTCCATAATCCAATAAGCGGACTCATGGAAAATACTTCCGCGACTTCCTCTGCCCCGCCCCGGCTCCGCCGCACGCTTACCCTCTGGGACCTCATCCTTTACGGCGTGATTGTGATTCAGCCGGTTGCGCCCATGTCGGTGTTCGGCGTGCTCAGTAATCGCGGACATGGACATGTTGTGACCACGATTCTGATCGCCATGGTCGCGATGCTCTTCACAGCGATCAGCTATGGGCGGATGGCCCGGGCCTATCCTAGCGCGGGTTCGGCCTTTACCTATGTGGGGCAGGAGATCAACCCGGCACTTGGTTACGTAACGGGATGGAGCATGGTCATGGATTATCTGCTCAATCCCATGATCTGCATTATCTGGATCAGCCAGCAGGCGCACGTGTTCGCACCCGGTGTCTCGTATGCCGCATGGGCAGTCATTTTCGCATTGATGTTTACGGCCCTGAATGTTCAAGGCGTGAAGACCTCAGCTCGAGTGAATACGGCACTGGCTGTCGGAATGGGAGTAGTGATTGCGATCTTTTTTGTGGCCGCGGCCCGCTATATTTTTGGCCATCCTCACGATGGTGCGGCATTCTTTACGCGGCCCTTTTACGATCCCGCGAGCTGGAATACGAAGGCGGTGCTTGGCGGCACCTCTGTCGCCGTGCTTACCTACATTGGTTTTGATGGGATTTCTACGCTCTCAGAAGAGGCCGAGAATCCGCGGCGCAACATTTTGCTGGCGACTGTGCTGGTCTGTGTGGTGATCGGGATTCTCTCGGCCTTTCAGGTGTATGCGGCTCAGCTGATTTGGCCGGCCTCGGAACCGTATCCGAATATGGACACGGCCTTTACTTTCGTGGCAGGACGAGCCTGGGCGCCGCTGTTCGCCGTTGTCGGATTCACGCTGGTGGTGGCGAACTTTGGCTCGGGCATGGGCGCGCAGCTGGGTGCGGCGCGGCTGCTCTATGGCATGGGACGCAGTAACGCTTTGCCGAAGTCGTTCTTTGGTGCGGTCGATCCCAAACGGCACGTGCCCCGCAACAACGTCCTGTTTGTGGGCGCGCTTGCCTTAGCTGGCGCATTTCTGCTCCCGGCGCTGGCCGGGGCAACCACCGGATATGATCTGGGAGCGAACCTGCTCAATTTTGGCGCTCTGATCGCCTTCATGGGCGTTAACGCAGCGGCGTTCGTCCGCTACTATTTGCATGAACCGGAGAAGAAGTTTGGTAATCTGGCTCCTCCGGTTCTGGGTTTCGTAATCTGTTTTTTTCTCTGGATTAGCCTGAGCTCGAAAGCGCTGGTCTTTGGGACGATCTGGATGGCAGTGGGAATTGCTGTGGGGGCATGGAAGACCAAGGGCTTCCGAGGCAATCTTGTCGACTTCGAATTGCCGCCTGAAGAATGAGACGCATTGGAGGGCGAAAATGCTGGGTTCAATCGATATCGTTGCTTTTGTGCCGACCACCGATGCCGCGAAGGCCAGAGCGTTCTACGAGGGTGTGCTGGGGCTGCGCTTCGTCAAGGACGACGGCTTCGCGATGGTGCTGGATGCGAACGGAATTATGATCCGGGTGGCGAAGGTGGGGAAGGATTTTGTTCCGGCGAAGTTCACGATTCTGGGCTGGCAGGTTTCCGACATCGAAAACGTGGTGCGGGGCCTGCAGGCAAAAGGCGTCCAGTTCGAGATCTTCGGATTCTTCAAGCAGGACGAACTCGGCATCTGGACTGCGCCGACCGGGGATAAAGTGGCGTGGTTCAAGGATCCCGATGGGAACGTGCTCTCGGTTTCGCAGCACGTGTGAGGGTGTGTCCTGGAGGGATACGTGAGAATAGCCCGGCGTTTCCAGCGCCGGGTAACGACCGCGCCTAGGGAACCAAGTCCCGGACGGGACTTGGTAAACGCTTGTGAGTTGCGTGCGGTGTTTCAGTCGTGCCTCCGGCACGGGACCGCCCTCGCGCGATGGCTCCCGCCAGTGAAACTGGCGGGCTATTGTCGGTAGTCCCTCCGGGACCAAACATCAACTGGGATCTATTCCACGTTCCAGCCGCCGACTTCGACGGACGGCTTGGCCGCGCCCAACTCACTGGCGCGGTACATTGCGGTCACTTCGCGCTTCTCGCCAGGCATCAGCGAAATGTAGTTGTCTTCCCAAACGACGGGGAGAATCTCGTCTCCCTTGACGCCCTTGTCGACTTTCAGGCGCACGAAAAAGGCGAGACTCTTGCTCGGGTTTTCGAGAACCACGCGGGTGATCTCTTCCTCGCCTTTGCGCTCGCTGCGTTCGGTGAATTTCAGTTTCACTTTCGGCAGATGCGCGAGCGCGGTGTAGTCGGCGTAGGACGCGGTCGGCGTCATCCACCACGTGGTCTTGGCCCAGTCGAGCGTTTCGGGCTTGGTCGAGAGCCAGTAGAAATTCGAGCCGACGAGTTTGCCGGCAGAATCTTCCAGGCGCAGAGCGACGAAATAAGTCGGGCTGAGGCCCTGAACATCGGGCAGCGTGAAAATCTTCGCCGTGCTGTCGGCGGGGGCATCGACCGCGTTCGACTGCGTGAACTTTTCGGTCATGTCCAGGTTGTAAATCTTGGTGGTGAGCTTCAATCCCTTCGCATCTTCATACTGGCTGCTGACTACCCAGATGGAATGATCGTCATAGCCGTAGACGGGATGCAGGGCTTCCATGGCGCGTTTGGCGCCGAAGTATCCGCCGCCGGGACGCAGGTAGTAGTCGTACAGATGCCAGATCATGGAAGGCCAGGCGTTGTTGAGCATCCACTGAATCACGCCCGTGGCCTGATATTTGTTGCGGCTGTAGGCCTCGTACATGGCGCGCACGCCTTCGTAAGTCTGTAGCTGCGACTTCGTGGCGAAGTCTTCCACGTTATCGGACTTGCCATAGCGATTGGCCAGGGCCTCAGTGAAGACGCCGATGGTTTTGAATTCACCGCCGCCGGTGTGATAGTTCCAGGTGTCGTCGATGGGCCACATGTGGTCTTTGCCCACCATGGCGCGGATGCTCTCCACCGGCGGAACGGCCGGTCCCATGCTGGTTTCGGTGTTGAATCCGTAAGCGCCTCCGCAGCCTCCGGGATTGCATTGTTTGCGGTCGGGCTGGCCTTGGGGGGTGTCGATCTCCCAATAGCTGGGAGCTATATATTCGTACGGCCCGGTCATCTTCACGCCGCTGTCGCCGGTGACGCTGGTTTTCCTCCCGGTAGCGGATGAAACCACAGGATTGGGCCAGAACAGATCTTTCTCGACATCGAGGTACATCTGCTCCACGTCCGGCGGAGGAGGGTTGTCGCTGCCATTCAGCCACATGACGAGGCTGGGATGGCTGCGCAGGCGGTAGATTTGGTCGCGCAGGGACTGTTTAGCGACTTCAAAGTCCTCCGGCTTCCAGCGCGGCCAGCGTTCCCAGAAGTCGCAGCAGCACCATCCCGCCATGACCAGAATGCCCTGGTGATCGGCGAGGTCGAAGAACTCCGGAGTTTCGAGTTTGCCCTCGAGGCGGATGGTGTTCAGCCCCATGTCGCGGACGTAGCGGAATTCATCGTGCAGGCGCTGCGAATTCTCGCGCAGCATCAGATCGGGGGTCCAGCCGCCGCCGCGGATCAGAATGTTTTTGCCGTTGATGTGGAAGGCGCGTCCGCCGACCGAGTTCAAGTCGGAAGTAATTTCGCGGATGCCGAATTCCGTGGAGGAATGGTCGCTGACTGCGCCGTTGGCTTCGAACTCCATGGTGAGCGCGTAAAGATTCGGCTTGCCCATTTGCGCCGGCCACCACAGGCGTGGGTTAGAGAAGACGAGTTGCTGAAATTTGTCGGGCGTTAAGGTGACGTCTTTCGATTCGTTGGGCGCAAGCTCTAAGTCCTGCTCGAATTTGACGGTTCCGATCTGGCCCTTGAGTTTGCCCTTGACGGGCTTGTCGGTGCCGTTCTTCAGTTGCGCGGTGACAGTAAGCTGCGCGCTGTCGTTGGCGGGCGGATTAAGTTTCGATACGACGGTGGGATAGCGCAACGCGACCGGCCCGCTGGAAGTGAGGTAAACTTCACGCCACAGTCCCATGTTCTTGTCGGGCGGCGCGGGATTCCAGTCGACGAAAGTGATGGCGAGATCATGGTCGGTGGGCGCGTACGCCTGAACTGCGAGGACATTCTCGGCGCCGGGTTTCGCTGCGGCGGTCACGTTGAATTCATACGTGCGCCAGGCGCCGGCCACGTCGTCAGACTTGGCGATCTGCTTCCCGTTGAGCCAGATGTTGGCGCGATAGTTGATGCCGTTGAACTTCAGCCAGACTACCTTGCCTTTATAGGACGCAGGCACGGCAAATTGCTTGCGATACCACCACGAAACGGTATAAGGGCTGTCGGGCGCCATGGGGATGTTAGAAAAATTGGCGCCGCTGGGATAGTTCATGCCCGGGAAGTCGCGTAAGTTCATGCCGAACAGAGGATCGGGAAACGTCTTGTCCTTCACCAGCGCGGCCACGACCGTGGTGGGCACGGTCGCCGTGTGCCATCCCTTGGGCACGAATTGCGGAGTGGAGATGACTTCTCCCTTGGCTTCGACTTTAGCCGACGTTTGCAGAGACCAGCCTTCGCGTAGCGTCACTCTTCCTTCGGCGGCGTGGAGCAACGCTTCGGTCTTTCCCTGGACTTTGGCCGGAGGAGCCAGTTGTTTTGTTTCTTGGGAGAAGAGCGATGAAGCCGATAGAAATTGAACTAGAAGAACGAGAGTGACTGCCAGCCGCTTGCTTGGGTTCATAGTGCTCCTGTCAATTCTTTGCAGTCCATGGGCCTGCACAACGATCGGGGACACGTTTGCGAAATACCCCGAAGAATGGATAACACTTATATTAATTCGTTTCAATAGCGGAGTTTCGCGGGGCACCCGGCAAACAATGTTTTTGATGGAGGGGCGGACGCCCTCGTCCGCCCAGGGAGTGGCACGAAAGCCGGCATTTGTGTAACGGACTCCCCGGACGAGGCGTCCGGGGTTCCACTCCAAGGTGCCTGGTTCCATTTTCAGACGGCTCGGTCCGGCTGGTTTATAATTGAAAATTCTGCTTTCCACTCTGGAGTGATAAGAACATGATTCGATTTCTGCAAAAATCCGGGCAGACCACAAAGTATGTTCTCGGCGGTCTGCTGCTGCTCATTTGTGCATCGATGGTGATTACGCTGATTCCCGGCGGAATAGGCGGAGACGTGTTCACTGGCACGCCCGGCAGGGGGGTGGTTGCCAAAGTGGATGGCGGAGACATCAGCGCCGAAGAAGTCCGCGTGACGGCGCGCCAAATGGCGCAGCAGGACGCACAGCGCTATGGCGAGATGGCGGCGAAGATCATGCCCTTCCTCATCGAGCAGGAGACCACGCGCGCGGTCGACCAGTTGATCAATCGCCAGGCTCTGCTGAGCGAGGCTAGCCGCATGGGGTTTCGGGTGACGCCGGAGGAAGTGAAGGACGAACTGCAGCACGGGCGTTACGCGGCGACATTTTTCCCCGGCGGCAACTTCATCGGCGAGACCGAATACGAGGACATGCTGCAGCGGGGAGCGAATCTGACGCCCGCCAAGTTTGAAGAGGAGGTCGGACACGACATTTTGATTACCAAGCTGCAGGCATTCATTTCCGGCAGCGCCAGCGTGAGTGAATCCGAGATTCACGCGGAGTTCCTGAAGGAGAATTCCAAGGTCAAGTTCGATTACGCGATTTTGAAGCAGGACGACTTGCGCAAGGGACTGCATCCGACGGACGAAGAACTGAAGGCGTTTTATGAGAGCCACAAGAGGAGCTACGCAAACTCGGTTCCGGAAAAACGCAAAGTCAAGTATGTGCTGGTCGAAACCAGTAAGGCGGAAGCCAGCGTTCAGGTGACGCCCGACGACCTGCGAGCCTACTACGATCAGCACCGCGAACAGTACCGCGTGCCCGAACAGGTGAAGGTCAGCCACATCTGGATCAAGATGCCGCTGCCGGGCGCTGATGGCAAGATCGACGACAAGGCTGTGGCCGAAGCTCAGCACCGTGCCGAGGATTTGCTCAAGCAGTTGAAGGGCGGAGCCAAGTTCGAGGACGTGGCCAAGAAGTACTCGGAAGATCCCGGGAGTTCGAACGTTGGCGGTTCGCTGGGTTGGATCGGAAAAGGGCAGATGACGGCGGAGTTTGAGAAGGCCGCATTCGCCCTTCCCAAGGGACAAGTCAGCGACGTGGTGAAGAGTCTGGATGGCTTCCACATTATTCGTGTCGACGACAAGCAGGAAGCGCACGTCAAGCCGCTCGATGAGGTCAAGAGTCAGATCGAGCCTATCCTGAAACACCAGAAGGGACAGCAAGCCGCACAACAGAAGGCGGACGCGCTGCTGAAGGATGCCCGGGCGCAAGGTTTGGACGCAGCCGCTGCGGCGCAGGGAGTCCCTGTAATCAGCTCGGACTTCTTCTCCCGGAAAGATATGCTGCCGGGGCTCGGGCCAGCGTCGCAGTTCATGGATGCAGTGTTCAGCGCGGCGGAGAAGGCACCGCCCGATGAGGCCGCGGCATCGCAGGGCATGGTCGTGTTCCAGTTGCTGGCGGTGAAGCCCGCTGCTACGCCGACGTTTGAAGAGATTCGGAGCAGGGTTGAGGAAGAATTCAAGAGCGAGCGTTCCTCGACTTTACTGTCGCAGAAAATTCAGGAACTGTCGGATCGAGCCAAGGCCGAGCACGATCTGAAGCGGGCGGCGAAAGAACTGGGTGCGACGCTGAAGACCAGCGACTTTGTTCTGCCCGATGGGCAGGTTCCCGATGTGGGTTCGATGGCAGGGCAGGCCTCGGTGGCCTTCAACATGAAGCCGGGGGAGATCAGCGGTCCCATCAACAACGGCTCGAATGCGGTAGTCCTGGCAGTGATCGAAAATCAGCAGCCGACCGATGGGGACTACGCCGCGAAACGCGATCAAATCAAGGACCAGATGCTGCTGCAGAAACAGCAGGAGCGCTTCGGTCTTTTTGTCGCCGGCTTGATCGACGAGATGACGAAATCCGGAAAGATCAAGAAAAACGCGGAAGAAATCAAGGCACTCACCAAAAACGGCAGCGAGCAGGGAATGTAGCGGCGGTGACATGTCTTTTCCGCGCGCCGCAGGCATCCTGTTGCATCCCACGTCGCTGCCTTCGCGCGGCGGGATTGGCGATTTTGGGCCCGCCGCCTATCAGTTTGTAGATTTTCTCGCCTCCGCCCGCCAAGGCTTGTGGCAGGTTTTGCCGCTGGGGCCGATCGGCTACGGCAACTCGCCTTACTCTTCGACTTCCGCGTTTGCGGGAAATCCTCTGCTCATCAGTCTGGAACGACTCGCCGAACATGGCTGGATTGACTTGGCGAAGCTCGACTTGGCCAAGCTTGAACAGCCCAGACTCGATGCCACGAAGCTTGATCCGACAAATTTTGGATTGGCGCCGGGTGCCAGTCGCGTGGAATACGATCAGGTGTTCGCGCAGAAGATGCCGCTGTTATTTGCAGCGGCGCGCAACTTCGTGCGCACGGCTTCAGTCGACAGCTTACGGCGGTTTGAAAAATTCCGCGCGGACAATGCCTGGTGGCTGGACGATTTTGTCCTCTTCGACGCCCTCCGCGCCCGGGAGAAGCTGGAAAGCTGGAATCGTTGGCCGCAAGGCCTCGCGCGTCGAGAGCCGGCTGCGTTGGCGAAGGCACGGGAGGAACTGGCCGCCGACCTCCAGATTCGAAGCGCGTTGCAGTTCGCCTTCTACGAACAATGGCGGGCGCTGCGACGGTACTGCTCCGAGCGGGCGATCCGCATCGTGGGGGATGTCGCGATTTTCATGAACCAGGACAGCGCCGACGTTTGGACGCACCAGGAACTGTTCCGCCTGAATGAGAATCTCGAGCCCGACGTTGTCGCCGGAGTGCCGCCAGATTTTTTCAGCAAGACCGGACAGCGCTGGGGAAATCCTCTCTACCGCTGGGATGTGATGAAGGAGCGCGGCTATGAATGGTGGATTCAGCGGCTGCGCTGGGCCACGCAAAACTGCGACTACATCCGGTTGGATCATTTCCGTGGCTTCGACCAGTTCTGGGAGATTCCGGCCAGCGACGCGACCGCGGTGAATGGCCGCTGGGTGGATGGGCCCCGGGACGATCTGTTTCTGAAAGTGCGCGAAGCGCTGGGTGGCATGCCGTTTTTTGCCGAAGACCTGGGCTACATCACTCCCGAGGTGCATGCGTTGCGCGAGCGGCTGCAGATTCCCGGAATGTCGGTTTTGCAATTCGGTTTCGGCGACGAAGGCGCGCACATCTACCTGCCGCATCGCGCCGATGGCAAAGTCATCTACACCGGCACCCACGACAATGACACGGTCGAGGGATGGTGGCATTCCGGCGCGGCCGAACACGAACGCCGCAACGTCGAAACTTACGTCGGGCGTTCGGAGGATGGCGTTCATTGGGCTTTCATCCGCGCCGCGTACTGCTCTACGGCGAGTTTGAGTATCGTTCCGCTCCAGGACGTGCTGGGGCTGGGCAGCGAGGCCCGGATGAATACTCCCAGCCTGCATGGCGGGAATTGGCGATGGCGGTTCGAACCACCGCAGCTCAAGAGCGAATTGGCCGCGAAACTGGCCCTTCTTGCCGAAGTGAGCGATCGTCTTCCCAAGCCATTCGCCGCGCTGGCGGACGAGAACTTCGCCGCGTGAGCGGGTCGCGCCGATCTCAATTGTGAATCGGGTATTACGAAGACTGCGCTTTGCGCTTCTGCGCGGATCGTGTATAGAGGGTAGGGGATTATTAGCGTGAGGGAAGCAGGCGCCAATCCGAACGTCAAACCGGACGTTAATCCGAGTACCGAACCGATCATCGAAGCCGTGGGAGTGGAGAAGTCCTACCCGCAGGCGGATGGAACGCGGATTCAGGTTGTCGGGATGACCAATCTCGCGATCGAACCGGGGAAGATTGTTGCTCTGCTGGGACCCTCCGGCTGCGGCAAGTCGACGCTGCTGCGCATACTGACCGGGTTGGCACAACCGACGTCGGGAACGCTCCTGTGGCATGGCAAGCCGCTGGACGGCCAGATGCCGAACGTGGCCATCGTTTTTCAGAGCTTCGCGCTGTTTCCCTGGCTCACCGTGCTGGAGAACGTGGAAGCTCCGCTGGAAGCCAAGGGAGTGCCGGCGGTCGAGCGCCGCAAACGCGCTCTACGCACGCTCGATACGGTAGGCCTGGATGGTTTCGAAACGGCGTATCCCAAGGAACTTTCTGGCGGCATGAAACAGCGCGTGGGATTCGCGCGGGCTCTGGTCGTCGAACCGGAAGTGCTGTTCATGGACGAACCGTTCTCGGCGCTTGACGTTCTTACTGCGGAGAACCTGCGCGGCGAACTGCTGGAGCTCTGGCTGAACAAAAAGATGCCGGCCAGCGCGATTTTCATCGTGACCCACAACATTGAAGAGGCGGTGATGCTCGCCGACCGGGTGATGGTGCTGGGGAGAAATCCAGCGCGGATTCGTTCGGACTTCAATATCCGGCTGAAGCATCCGCGCGACCGCAAGTCGGCGCGCTTTGTTGAACTGGTGGACTATATCTACAAAGTCATGACGGAGCCGGACATCGAACACATGTTGCCAGATGCCGAGACCACGGCGGAAATCATTCTGCCCAAAGGCGGGCTGACGAAGGGCGCCCTGAAAGACGCGCTGAAGAAGCAGGAAGCTCCCCTCCGCACGACCAAGTACCAGATGCTGCCCCATGCGCGCGTCGGCGGGATCGCAGGCCTGGTGGAGCTGCTGCATGATCGTGGCGGCCGTGAGGATCTCTTCCGCCTGTCCGAGGAACTGGTGATGGATGTCGAAGACCTGCTGCCGATTCTTGAGGCTTGTGTGCTCTTGGGGTTCGCATCGCTGAAAGAGGGCGACGTGCAGATTACGCCTCAGGGAGTGATCTTTGCCGACGCCGACATTCAGCAGCGCAAAGTTTTGTTCCGGCAGGCTGTGCTGGACCATGTGACCATCCTGAAACAGATTGACAGCGTGCTGAAACGCAAGTCGGATCACTCGATCGCAGACGAGTTCTTTCATGACATTCTCGATGAACATTTTGCTGAAGACGAGGTGCAGCGCCAGTTCGAGACTGCGATGAACTGGGGCCGCTACGCCGAGATATTCGATTACGACCGTGAAAGAGGGCGACTGGTTCAGACGGAGCCGCCGGCGGGGTCGGATCCTCCGCCCGGGGTCGAGACTCAGAGCCCGGCTTCCACACCGAAATCCTGAAGAAGAATTCCTGGTCGCACCGCGATCCGATTGAATTCGCGATGCGATTAAATTAAAGATGAAGAAATCAGTCAGCCTGCGAGGATTTTCGGCGTATCGAATCTGGACGCAACTGCCCAGCATTGAGATCTCCTACCTGCCTGATCTGATTATGTTCGGGGCGGGCATCGCCTTGTTCTATGGCGTCCTGGTAGTCGGACGGACGTGGCTCGGCCCGTTCACACCGGCGGTAGAAATCTCGCGCAGCCCGTGGGCGCTGGCGGCCTACGCGGGATTTTCCTTGTTGCGCATTACGATCGCTTATGCGCTGAGCCTTGCCTTCACGCTGGTGTATGGGTACGTGGCAGCGTACAACCCGCGGGCAGAGCGGTTCATGATTCCGCTGCTCGACGTGCTGCAGTCGATTCCCGTGCTCAGTTTTCTTCCCGGCGTCATGCTGGCGATGGTGGCGTTGTTTCCTGGACGGCAGTTGGGTGTGGAAGCGGGCGCGATTTTGCTCATCTTCACCGGGCAAGTGTGGAACATGGCCTTCAGCTTTTACGCCTCTCTCAAGAGCATTCCGAAGGAGATGCGCGAGGCGGCGAAGATTTATCGCTTCAGCTGGTGGCAGCGCTTTACTGAGATGGAATTGCCCTTCGCGGCGATTGGGCTGGTGTGGAACTCGATGATGTCGGTAGCCGGCGGCTGGTTTTTCCTGATGGCTTGCGAAATGTTCGTGCTCGGTTCGCGCGACTTCCGGCTGCCGGGGCTGGGATCGTATCTGCAGACCGCGGCCAGCGCTGGGGATACGCGTTCGATTCTCTACGGTGTCGGCACCATGATCGCGATCATCGTGCTGCTCGACCAGTTCATCTGGCGCCCGGTGATTGCGTGGGCAGAGAAATTCAAGGTCGAGCAAGTCGAGAGCGGCGACGCTCCCGGCTCGTGGGTGCTCGATTTGATTCGACATTCGCGCAGCCTGGAGCAGATTCGCAAGAAGACGGTGCGTCCGCTGAGCGAGCGCTTGATGCTTTACTTTTCGCGAGTGCGTCCCGGCGATGAGACGGAGCAGCGCAGCGCATGGAAGATTTGGCTGACGCGTGTGCTGGCCGTGATGGCGCTGGCTGCTATGAGTTATGGAGTCGTTCGTGTCGTGATGATTCTGACCGGGCTGCAGAAGGCGGAATTCCACGAGGCTGCGCTGGGACTGGGCGCGACCTTCCTGCGCGTGAATCTTACGTTGCTGCTGGGCGCG
>Ga0209656_10000223_pt1 | contig 37731 bp, 35 predicted proteins | sample BogFormECP12_OM2_FD_188239 | JGI IMG/M metagenome (GOLD analysis project Ga0209656, IMG submission 188239) | Bog forest soil microbial communities from Calvert Island, British Columbia, Canada - ECP12_OM2 (SPAdes) (version 2) | ecosystem: Environmental > Aquatic > Freshwater > Wetlands > Bog ...
GTTGAGGCGCCCTGTTGAGGCGCCCTGTTGAGGCGCCCTGTTGAGGCGCCCTGTTGAGGCGCCCTGTTGAGGCGCTGAGCTCGCGCTTCTTAGACTGGGCAAATGCCCGATCTGAGCCGTGCGCACCGTCTGCGGATGGGCCGCCTCCCACAGTCCCTGCCGGGGAACCCTGGGTCCCGGCCCGCGTGGTGGCCCGTCTGGTCGGTGCCGGCCGCGCTGCGCACGCTGCGCGCGGTCCTGGTGATTCCGCCTCTGTTCGCGCTGACCTACGAGGGCTTCGGCAACCTGCAGATGGCCCTGTTCGCCGCGTTCGGCGGGTTCGCGAGCCTGATCTTCGCCGCGTTCGGCGGCAGCCGGCGGGACAAGACCATCGCGCACCTCATGCTGGCCTTGATCGGCAGCATCGGGCTGGTCATCGGCACCGCGGTCAACGGGATCACCGCTCTGGCCGTCCTGGTGACGATCCCGGTGGCGTTCGGGATCTTCTTCGCCGGCGTGGCCGGGCCCAACGCCGCCTCCGGCGTCACCGCCGCGCTGCTTCCCTTCGTGCTGTCGGTGGCCACGCCGGGCACGGTCAGCATGATCCCGGATCGGCTGGCGGGCTGGTGGCTGGCCTCGGTCGCCTCGACCGTGGCGGTGCTGCTGCTTTCGCCGCCGTCCCCGGGAGACCGGCTGCGCGCCGCGGCGGCCGGATCGGCCCGGGCGCTGGCCGCCCACCTGGAGGCGTCGGTGGCCGGCACCGCCACCGCCGCCGACACCCAGACCTGCCAGGTCGCCAAGCACGAGTTGCTGAACGCGTTCGCCAGCACGCCGTACCGGCCGGTCGGCCTGGCCACCGCCGACCAGGGGCTGGCCAGCGTCGTCCAGCTGCTCGAGTGGTGCACCGCGCTGATCGCCGACGCCACCGACGGGCACCCGAACCTGGACCGGGCCGCGCAGCCCGACCGCGACCTGCTCGGCCTGGCCGCCGTGGTGCTCGGGCAGACCGGCGACCTGCTGGCCGACCCCGATTCCGCCGCGCTGCCCGACCCCACCGCGATGGACCGGCAGCGCGAGGCCAGCGCCGCCTACCACGCCTCGGCCGCCCAGGGCGGGGACTACGACGCCGTGGAGGTCATCGCCAGGCACGCCTTTCACGCGCAGGCGATCGCCCTCGCGGTGCGGGCTGTCGTGGCGGACGCCCTGATCGCTACCCGGCGGGCCGACCCGGAGACGATCGCTGCCCGGCGCCGCGGCTGGTACGGGGCCCGGCCCGAGGGGACGATGGCCGAGCGGCGGGTGGCCGCGATCTCCGGCGCGATGGGCGTCCTGGTCCGGCACGCCAGCTTCCGTTCGGTCTGGTTCCTGAACAGCCTGCGCGGGTCGCTGGCCCTGGCCGCGGCGGTCCTGGTGGCCGACCTGTCCGGAGTCCAGCACGGGTTCTGGGTGGTGCTCGGCACCATGTCGGTGCTACGCACCAACGCGGCGTCCACCGAGTCCACCGCGCTGCGCGCGCTGGGCGGCACCGTGGTCGGCTTCGCGGCCGGCGCGCTGCTGCTGCTCGGCATCGGCACCAGCACCCCGGCGCTGTGGACCGCGTTCCCGATCGCCCTGGCCGTGGCCGCCTACGCGCCGGGCACGCTGCCGTTCGCCTTCGGCCAGGCGGCCTTCACCATCGTCGTGGTGGTCCTGTTCAACCTGCTCGTCCCAGCCGGCTGGCGGGTGGGCCTGCTGCGCATCGAGGATGTGGCCATCGGCTGCCTGGTGAGCGTGGTGGTCGGCGTCCTGTTCTGGCCACGGGGCGCGGCCTCCGTGGTCGGCGACGACCTTTCCGACGCGTTCCGCCGCGGCGCCGCCTACCTCACCCAGGCGGTGGACTGGGCCCTGGGCACCCGGGCCGACCCGCCGGACGCGGGCGCCGCGGCGGTCACCGCCGGCATCCGACTCGACGAGGCCCTGCGCGGCTTCCTGGCCGAGCAGGGCGCCAAGCGGATATCCAAGGAGGACCTGTGGATGCTGGTGATGGCGTCCATGCGGCTCCAGCTGACCGCCTACTCGCTGGCCGGGCTGCAGGCACCCGAGCACGCCCGGCAGCACAAGCACCGGGGCACGGCCTACGCGCGCACCGCGCTGGCGCACGCTACCGCGGACCTGACGGGCTTCTACGAGCGGGTCGCGGTGCTGGTGGGGCGGCCGATCGCAGGCCAGGTGCTGCTGCCCGTCGTCGTCCCGGCGTTCACCGGCCTGGACGGCAACGGCCGCACGCGGCCGGCGGCCGAGGACAGCGGGGTGGCCGTGCTGACCGGAGCTGGGCTGACCGGAGCTGGGCTGACCGGAGCTGGGCTGACCGGAGCTGGGCTGACCGGAGCTGGGCTGACCGCCGCCGGTGATGCCGACGGGCTGGAGGAGGGGGACGGAACGGACCTGATCCGCGTCATCACCGCTCCGCATCACCCGCACCTGCTGTGGGTGGCCGAGCACCTGCAGCACCTCAGCTCGCACGCGAGCGCGATCGCCGATCCGGCCTCGCACGTGGCCGAGCAGCGCCGCCAGCCCTGGTGGCGCCAGCGGTGCTAGCCCGGGGGACGACCCCGGAACCCCCGCGTCCGGGGCGAGGGCGCACAGCACTGTCGGCCGCGCCGAGACCACGGTCCCAAGAAAAACTCCCTAGTTCGCCTCCCCAGAAGGGCTCCCTGGACGGTTACGCTCGTATTCGTCCGGGGTTGCCGACGCCGCAGGCGGGAGTGAGGTGGGCGCGTGCCGGACCGGCAGATGCCGCTCGACCTTTTCGTCGGCCGGGCGGCGGAAGCCACGAGCGTCGCGGAGGTTGTCGCCCGAGTGGAGGCCGGCAGCCGTGGCTGGTGGCCATAGAGGGTGATCCCGGGGTGGGGAAAACGGCCCTGGCGCGGCGCTGCCTTACCGAGGCCACCGGCCTGAGGGTGCTTTCGGCTCGTGCCGACCAGGCCGAGACCGACCTGGACTTCGGAATCGTCGATCAGCTGCTGCGGGCAGCCGGGGGTGTTTTCCCGACGGACCTGCTAACGGGCGGGACCGGCTCACGTACCTCGTCGTTCGCCGTGGGAGCACGGTTGCTGGAGGTGGTGGGAGAGCAACAGGCTACGGGGGCAGTGGCCATCTTGGTCGATGACCTGCAGTGGGCCGACCGCAAGTCGGTGGAGGCCCTGACGTTCATGTTGCGGCGGCTGTCGGTTGACCCAGTACTCGCCGTCGTGATCTACCGCGGGCCCAGCGACCGCCTGGACGAGGCCGCACAGCGGATGCTCACGAGCATCGACAACCGGTTGCGTATATCGCTAGGCGGGCTGAGCCCAGAGGAGGTCGCGTCGCTGGCGGCCGCGGTCAGGGCCGGATCACTGGACGATGAGACTGTCCAGTGGCTATACCGGGGCACCGGCGGGCACCCGTTGTACCTGCGCACGCTCTTGAGCGAAGGATTCGACTTCGATCCGCGGGCTCTAGGACGGCTCGCGCTGCCCCGGTCGCTGGCCGCCGCCATCGGTGACCACCTCAGGGTGCTGCCGCCCGAGACCCGGATCATTCTCGAGATGCTCTCGGTCCTGAACCTGCGGATGCCCTTGGCCCAGCTAGGCCAGGCGGCGCAGATCGAGTCACCCAGCGCGGCGATAGAACCAGCGGTGGCCTCCGGCCTGGTGGACTGGTCGCCGGAAGAACCAGCTGGCCCAGTCGAGATCCGCCACCCGCTCGTCCGGGACGCCATCTATGCCGGCATCACCGCCACCAGGCGCCGCATGTTGCATGCGCGCGCGGCCGACATCGTCAATGAGCCGGCGTCCTGGGGGCATCGGGTCGCCGCCCTGGACCATCCGGACGAGGGCCTGGCCGCCCAGCTGGAGCGGCTGGCGGGCGAAGAGGCAGCCGGCGGCCGCCTGGCGTTGGCCGCCACCCACCTGCAGTGGGCCTCGGACGTCTCCCCCGCCCGGGCCGACCGGGAACGGCGGCTGCTGACCGCGGCGCTGCATCTGATGCTGGCCGAGGAGTCCCGGGGCCTGGCCCTGCGCGAGGCGGTGGAAGCATCGGGGCCGTCCCCGCTGCGCAGCTGCGTGCTGGGCACGATGGCATTCTCCTCAGGCCAGCTCGGCGAGGCGGAGCAGTGGTTCAGCGAGGCATTGGCGGAGGCGCGGAACGACCCGGGCAGCCGGCCACTGGCCGCGATGATCGCCAACCGGCTGGCCGGCACCTACACGCTGCTGGGGGACGGGGAAAAGGTGATGACCTTCGGGAAGTGGGCACTGGACACCGGGTGCCTGGACGCGGCGGCCGGCAGCCAGACGCGCACCCTGATCGCCATCGGCGCCTCCCAGGTGGCCGGACCGCGGGACGCCCTGACCGAGCTGGGGCACCTCGATGCTGACACGGCGCGCGTGGGTCCGGTCGATGTCGACGGCTTGTCGTTCCGGGGGGTATTCCGGCTGCTGGCGGGCGACCTGGACCAGGCCGTGACCGACATGACCGCCAGCCTCACGCTGGCGCGCCGGGGCGCCACCCTCACCCTGGGCCTGCGCGCCTACTTCTACTTGGCGCTGGCCCAGTACCTGGCCGGCGCGTGGGACGACGTGCTGCTCACCGCCGAGCAGGGGTTCTCGGCCGCGACGATCCATTCCCGCCGCTACGAGCTGCCGCTGCTGCACCTGGCGGCGGGCTGCGTGCCGGCCGGACGCGGCGCGGCCGAGGAGGCCGAGCGGCACGCTCGCATGGCCGAGGAGGCGGCGGCCAGCCTGGAATACGGCCAGGAGCGACTCTACGCAGCGATGGCCCGGGCCCTGGTGTGCCAGGCGACCGGTGACTACCTGGGCATGGCCGACGCGCTAGGTTTCTGGCGGGACGATTCGGCCTTGGACGGCCGCAGCCGGGTGTACGCGGTCTTGTGGCGGCCGCTGCTGGTCGAGGGCCTGGTGGGCTCAGGCCAGACCGGACAGGCGGCCGCCGCCCTGGACCAGTTGCGCGTCGACGGCCGCCAGGTCAGCTACCTGCAGCCGACCCTGGCCTGGCTGGAGGGATGGCTGGCCGAGCAGCGCGGCGCCCCGGAGGATGCCGGGCGGATCTACCAGCACGGCGAGGACACCGCAAGCACGCACAGCCCGGTGCACACCGCCCGGCTGCTGCTGGCCCACGGCCGGCTCCTGCGGCGAATAGGCCAGCGGCGCCAGGCGGTCGAGCGCCTGCGACGGGCGAACGATTTGTACCTGGCGCTGCGTGCCACGCCATTCATCGCCCGGACCGAAGCGGAGCTGGCGGCCTGTCACCTTCCCGGAAACCAGGCGAAGAAGCAGTCTGTCTTGGCGCTGACCAGCCGGGAGACGGAAGTAGCCCACCTGGTAGGGAAGGGACTGTCGAATCCCGAGGTCGCAGCCGAGCTGTTCATCAGCCGCAAGGCCGTGGAGTATCACCTGGGCAACATCTACGCCAAGTGCGGCCTGCAGGGACGGCAAGAACTGCGGCGCTTCGTCGAGCAATGGCGCCAGCCGGCCGCGGTCTGACCAGTTCCAGGTGTGCGTCCCTGGAACCGGTCAGCGGGGTGACGGTCATCTAGTTGCCAGAAATGCCGTGGCCCTGGGTTCCCGACGGAGCGGTGGGGTGGGCCGGGGGCGTGACCGGGGCGGTGGGGTGGGCCGGGGGCGTGACCGGGGCGGTGGGCTGGGCCGGGGGCGTGACCGGGGCGGTCGGCTTGGCCGGGTTCACCGGGCTGACCGGCGTGGTGGGCTTGGCCGGGACGGACGTAGAGGTCGGCGCGCCGTTGGTGGCCGGGGCGGTGCTGGAGTGGCCGTGCCACAGGGCCAGCGCCAGCGCAACAAAGGTCACCGCTACCGCTGTGCCGATGACCAGGGTCCAGATGCGGAACCAGGACGGGCCGGTGGGCTGCTGATTGGGGGCCTGCTGGTAGGGGACCTGCTGGTAGGGGACCTGCTGGTACGGCGCCTCCTGGTAGGGGACCTGCTGGTAGGGGACCTGCCGGTTGGGGGCCTGCCGGTTGGGGGTGTAAGACGGGGTGCTCATTTCTAGGTTTCTCCATATCTCAGCGAGTGGATAGATCCACTGTCGGCTGAGTCGAGACCGCAGTCCCTAGAGAAACTCCCTAGTTCGCCTCCCCAAGGAGGGCTTCGCGGGACCCTGGCGGCGAGGGTTAGTAGCGCGCGCCGGTGACCTGGCCGGCCAGCGGGTCGAGGATAGCTAGCTCGTCGGCGGTCAGGGTGATGTCCAGGGCGGCGACGTTCTGCTCGAGCCACTTGACCCGCTTGGTGCCCGGGATCGGCGCGAGCGGGACGCCGAGCCGGTCGGCCTGGGCGTACACCCAGGCCAGCGCCACCTGGGCGAGGGCTACGCCCTTGGTGTCGGCCACCGACCGCACCGCGTCGGCGATCGCCTGGTTCGTCTGGCCCGCCTGGCCGGCGAACCGCGGGTTGCGGCTGCGGAAGTCCTTGGTGTCCAGCGTGCTCAGGTCGACAGTGCCGGTCAGGAAGCCACGGCCGAGCGGCGAGTAGGGCACGAAGCCGACGCCGAGGTCGCGCATCGCGCCGATCGCATCGCGCTCGACGTCGCGAGTCCACAGCGAGTACTCGCTCTGCACCGCGGTGATCGGGTGCACCGCGTGCGCGCGGCGCAGCAGGTCCCCGTCCACCTCGGACAGGCCTAGGTAGGCGGACCTTGCCCTCGGCGACCAGCTCGGCCATCGCGCCGACAGTCTCTTCGATCTCGGCGGTCTGCGGCGGCCTGTGTAGGTAGTACAGGTCGATGACCTCGACGCCGAGCCGCAGCAGCGACGCCTCCCAGGACCGCTTCACGTAGGCGGCCTCGCCGCGGACGACGCGGTGCGCGTCGCCGGCCGAACGGTCGATGCCGAACTTCGTGGCCAGCTGCACGTCGCCGCGGCGGTGCGCGATCGCGCGGCCGACCAGCACCTCGTTGTGACCGGCGCCGTAGATGTCCGCGGTGTCGATGAACGTCACGCCGAGGTCCAGGGCGCGGTTGATGGTCGCGACCGATTCGTCCCAGTCGGTGGCGCCGTACCACTCGCTCATCCCCATGCAGCCCAGGCCCTGCGCCGACACGGTGAGCTGGCCGAGTTTGGTGGTGCGCATGTGTTGTACCTGCTCCTCTAGCCCGGTTAGCTAGCCGGCGCGCCGCCGAAGGTGACGGTGACGTGCTGGAAACCCAGGGACGTCAGCATGCCGTCCAGCATCGCCGCGGTGTTCTTCTGCGCCTCGGTCAGCAGCGGGCTCTGCTGCGCTGCGGCCTGGATCTTCTGCTGGGCCAGGATGTAGACCTGCTGCTGGCTGTTCGGGTTGCCGGAGAAGAAGTTACCGACGCGGTTGAACAGGCCCTGCTGCTGGGCGTACACGTACGACTGGGCGACGTTGAGCACGGCCGACTCGAGCTGGGCCTTCGGCAGCGCCACGGTCACCGCGGTGCGGTTCGCGTTCATGGTGACGGCCTGGCTCTTGAGCTGCGAGAAATCGACGAAGGCGATGTCGGTGCCCTGCCCGACGAACAGCGTCTCGCTGCCCGCCAGGAACGAGGGCAACAGGCTCGTGCGCTTGGTCAGGTCGACCACGACCTCGAACGAGCCGCTGGCCGCCTCGTAGCGGCTGAGGTTCGTGATCGACTTCAGGATGACCGGCTCGCTGCGGACGGTAGTGGTCTGCGCGAACGGGTTCCGCAGTTGCGGCAGCAGGTGGACCGCGGAGAGCACCACGATCAGCACGAGCACGGCCGCGATCGCCCCCACGATCCCGGCCAGCGACCCCACTCTCGGCATGCGCGGCATGGTCTTCCTTACGTCATGCGCCGTTGGCTGGCTTTGGAGTCTCACGAGGCATTGAGCTACCCCCGCCGGTTCAGATAATTCGGCGCGGGCGGCATATCGCGCTGTGCCTGGGCATACACATGCTTATGTACAGGTCTAAGGGCCAGCGGCGGCGCTGGCCGCGCTCGCGGGCGGCCGGCTGCCTGCTATGGATCGTGCTGCTGATCGTGATCCTCATCGTCCTTTCGGTGCTGTTCGGCGGCTTCCAGAAGGGCACCAAGGCGGCCAGCCTCGGCCGTCCGTGCACATCCTGCACTTCCGCACCAATGGCGGCCGGGCCGGGCGCGCCGAGCAATGATCGTGTGTAGTTACCACCCGGAAAATGGGGGGTAAACGCACACGATGATTGGCAGTGGGGCTGGGTGCTGATAACACCGTGGAGGGCCTACAGGAGCGGGGCGGGTTTTTAGAAGATCCGGTGCCTACCGGCCAGTAACAAGGTGTGCCATAGTGCGGGGCATGACGATCTTTGACGACCTGGCGGCGGAGCAGGAGCGGCTGGCGGAGATCCTGTTCGGCTTGGATGAAGCACAGTGGATGTCAGCCTCGGGGGCGCCGGGCTGGACGATCGCCGACGTGGTGCTGCACCTGGCCCAGTCCGAAGAAGGGGTCAAGGCCACGGCCAGCCACCAGCAGCTGCGCACGGGGCTGGGCTCGGTGGCCGGGGACACGATGGACGGGCGGGCGGCGGCGGCGGTCCGGATGGAGCGTGCGGCGCCCGCGGAGGTGTTCGCGCGGTGGCAGCGGGCCCGGCAGGCGGCGCTGGCCGCGGTCCGCGCGGCCGACCCGGATCAGCCGCTGCAATGGGTGACCGGTCCGGTGAAGCCCGCCACGCTGGCGACCACGCGGCTGGCCGAGCACTGGGCGCACGGCCTGGATATCACCGGGCCGCTCGGCATCAAGTTTCCCGACACCGAACGGCTGCGGCATGTCGCCTGGCTCGCCCACCGCACGTTGCCGTACGCGCTGAACGTGGCCGGCCAGCCGCCGGTCGCGGTGCGGTGCGAGCTGACCGCCCCGAACGGCCCCGCCCCAGACGACACCGATACCTGGCGGTTCGGGCCGCCGGAGGCCGGGTCCACGATCACCGGGATGGCCGGCGACTTCTGCCGGGTCGCCGCGCAGCGGCTCGACCCGGCCGAGTCGGGGCTGCGGACCAGCGGCCCGCACGGCGCCACCGCCCTACGGGTGCTGCGTACCTACGCGGCCTGATCCGGTCAGAGCCGGGGGTCGACGGGTTCGGACTCCAGGGCCAAGACGGCGAAGACGCATTCGTGGACGCGCCAGAGGGGCTCGCCGCGGGCGACGCGGTCCAGGGCCTCCAGGCCCCCACCACCGGGTCGCGGCGGCGACCGACGCGGGATCGCCGGTCTCCACCTCGACGCGGCGGGTGGTGGCGAGGAACTCTGGGGCAGCGGCGGCGAGCCGGTCGGTCAGGCCGAGGTGCCACAGGTGCGGCCGCTCGTGGTAGACGGCGCCTTCGGAGGCGAGCAGCTGGAACGGGGCGACCCGCACCCCGGCCAGCCCGTCGGTGGCCCAGCAGTAGCGCAGGTAGGCGGCGGTGAACGCCTCCGTGTTGGCCAGCCGGGCCTGGGTCCGCTCCAGCAGGGCGCCGACCCCGGACAGTGCCCCCTCAGGCAGTGCCCCCTCAGGGGGTGCCCCTCAGGTAGGCCCCGGGCGCAGGCCTGCTCCAGCACCGAGACCGCGGCGGGCAGCGACGCCAGGGCGGCGGCGCCGACGGCGTACTGGTCGCGCAGCAGCGATCCGGCCTTGACGTTCCAGGGCAGCAGCTCGGCGTCCAGGAGCAGCCAGGACGTGCCAGCTCGTCGAAGAGCCCGGCTTTCTCCGCCGCCGTGCGGATCTGCTCGAGCAGTGCCGCCGTGAGCTCCGCGGCCAGGAACGGCCGCCCGGTCCTGGTCCAGATGGCACCGGGGCCGGGCAGGCCAAAACGGGCTGGCGCATCGTCTGGCGAGCGCCATACCAGCAGTACCGCGGGCGAGCCCATGTGCTTCTCCTCGCACAGTACGGATGCCACGCCGTCCGCGCGGTAGGCGTCGAAGGGGTGGACACCCAGTAGTGCTTGGCGTCGTCGAGCACGGGCTGCAGCACATACAGGTGGTTCAGCGCATCCGCCAGCCTCAGCTCACCGGTCAGCCGCAGGTCGAGATACGGGGAGTCGCCCCACCGGCCGGCCGCAGCGGCTGGCTGCGGGCGTCGAGGCGCCAGCCGAGCGGCGCCTCGACGCGGTGCGCGAGCGTTTCGCCGCCGCGGCAGCGCAGGGCCGGAACCCTGATGGTGAGCGGGATGCGTTCCGCGGCCAGCTCAGGGCGGGCGTCGCAGCGGCCGGTCAGCGCGGTGCGGAAGGCCTTCTTGATCGCCACCGCGAGCATGCTGCAGGCGGCGTACGGCCGGTCGTTGACGTACTGGGCGAGCTCGCCGTCGCTGTGCCTGCCGTGCTTGCTGTTCTTGCCCGCGGGCCCGCGGACCAGCGCTATCGGGTCGACCTCGAGCAACAGCGCGGCCGTGCACCGCTCCGGCGTCGCCTCCGGGTAGAAGACATGCGCCTGACCAGCCGACACGTCGAACGACTGCAGCCGGTCCGGGTGCTTGTGCAGCAGGTATCCCAGGTCGGTCGCGGGCGCACGCGTGGTGGTGATGGTCAGCAGCACACGCCATTGTGTCCGGTCCCGCCAGGCCAGATCAAAACCATTTATCCCGAACGGGCGTGGTGCGTGCCCACCCGGCGGTGTTCAGGTCCTGGCCGGTCGCCTTTTTACGGCGGCGCGGTGACCGTAAAGTTCATCGAGTTACTCGGCTGGCCGGTTACCGAAACGACGATCAGCACCTTTTTGGGCAATCCTGTCCAGGGGGCGCCGGTAGCCGGATCGTTTTGCGGCACGGTGAACTGGGTGAAGGTGGCCGACCAGGTGGCGCCGAACGGTACGCCGTTTAGCATCAGCTGGCTGTCCGGCGGCGATCCCAGGTTGGCGCCCCTCAGCGTCACTGGCGTGTTGGGCGGCCCGGTCGCCGGATTCGGCGGGTACAGGGTCGGCGTGCCGAAGGTCACGAGCTTCTTGCCGAGGTAGCCTCCCTGGCTGATACCCATCAGCACCATCAGGGACGAATCGATGTTCGGCAGGCCGTCTTTTACGTCACCGATGGCGATCTGGTGAATGACGGTGGCGAGGAAGATCCCGATCGCGATAATCGTGAACCCGATCATCTGGATTTTCGCCAGCTCGGGTGAGCCGCCGTCATCCTGGAAGATCCCGCCCGTGTTCTTGCCGGGCTCACCCGGTAGCGCCCCGGATTTCGTCATCTTGCCGGTCTGGACGTATCCGTTGGTAATTCCCTTCGCCGCAGCCGCCGTGGCGGTGCTGAAGCCGAGAACCGTGAGCAGGTTGACCGGAATATTGCTAAGCGCCGAGAAGTCACCCTGCTCCGCTCGCAGCACCCATAGGGAGGTGTAGCCGAAGAGGATGACGATGAGCCACAGGAACCACTGGAGCTTAGAGGTGCTGGCGAGGCCGTCGAAACCGCGGAACACGTCAACGGGATTCCATTGATGAGTGATAAGCGCCGTGACAACGTAAAGCAGGATGAGGACGCCGACTCCGATTAGTATCGCCCCTGCCTTTGACCCGCCTGAGACGTGCGGGTCATTCTGGCTGGCAGCGGTTAAGGTAGCGGCCAGCAAAGGTGCGTTCACTCTAGACCCCCAGGGGACAGCTCGTTCCGGGCGCTTCGCCCGGTGACTGATTGGCCTTTACCGTACACGCACCCGGGCGTTTGCGACAGCCCTCGTTATCGCCTGCTAAAGCCGGATCGCGGGAGATCGAGACGTGCTTGGTGGCGAGCTTGGCGCTAAAGCCCCGGGAGTACGACGCCGCCGGCGGCGTCGAGCCCGCGGACCTCGCGGCGCATCATCAGGCGCTCATATTCCTGAGCGGTCGTAATCACGGCCGGGCCGGGTAAAAGTGAAGCGTGACACGTTGGGTGCTGCACGTGGACCTCGACCAGTTCATCGCGGCGGTCGAGGTGCTGCGGCATCCCGAACTACGCGGGCGGCCCGTCGTGGTGGGCGGCGACGGCGATCCGACCAAGCGCGGCGTGGTGAGCACCGCGTCCTATGAGGCCAGGGAGCACGGCGTGCACTCCGGTTTGCCGCTGCGGACGGCCGCGCGGCGGCTGCCGGACGCCGTGTTCCTGCCGGTGGACCGGGCCGCCTACGAGGAGGTCTCGGAGACGGTGATGGCCGTGCTGCGGTCGACCGGCGCGGTGGTGGAGGTGCTCGGCTGGGACGAGGCGTTCCTCGGCGTGGAGGTGGAGGATCCCGAGGCCTTCGCCCGGTCGCTGGCGGCCCGGGTCCGCTTGGCCACCGAACTCGACTGCACGGTGGGGATCGGCGAGAACAAGCTGCAGGCCAAGATCGCCACGGGGTTCGGCAAGCCGGCCGGGGTGTTCCGGCTGACGTCCTCGACGTGGTTCGAGGTCCTCGGCGACCGGCCCACCGACGCCCTGTGGGGCATCGGCGCCAAGACGGCGAAGAAGCTCGCCGGGCTGGGCATCCGCACCGTCAGCGATCTGGCCGCCGCCGACCCGGACGCGCTGGCCGCGGAGTTCGGGCCGATGACCGGGCCGTGGCTGGTGCTGCTGGGCCGGGGCCGCGGCGACGCCGACGTGGACGACACACCGTACCTGGCCCGCGGCCACGGCCGGGAGGAGACGTTCCAGCGGAACATCGCCGACTGGACCGCGGTCCAGGCCGAGGTGACGCGGATCGCCGGGCTGCTCGCTGCTGATCTGGCTGCAGAGCCCCGACCTGCCGTGCGGGTGGTGGTGAAGGTGCGCTACGCACCGTTCATCACCGAGACGCATGGGGTGACGCTTTCGGCGCCCAGTTCGGATCCTGAGGTGATCGCGCGGGCTGCCGCGGACGCGCTCGGGCGGTTCACCGGGCGGCGGCCGGTACGGCTGCTCGGGGTACGAGCGGAGTTCGGATCCTAGGTTGCAGCTACAGAGGGCGGGTCATGCCGACTTCCCGCAGGCTGGCCTTCGACGGCAGCGGCTGGCGCTCGCCCGTTGGCGTGAAGCCGCAGCGCTCATAGAGCATGCGGGCGTGGAAGTTCATCTCGGTAAACCAAAGGTGTACCGAGGTAGCGTTCCTTGCCCTGGCCCATTTGATCACGGCGTCCACGAGCGCCTCGCCGACGCCCAGGCCGCGCGCGTGCGGCCGTACCCACAACGAGACGAGTTCCACCGTGCCTGGCTTCTCCTGAAACGCGCCGACGAGCCCGGCCGGCTCGTCTCCGTCGACTTCGGGGACGTAGGCAAAGAACGTGCCTCCACGGGAGATCCTGCGTCGCCAATCCGCCTCGATGGATGCTGCCTGCTCGGCGTAGGTCGACCCGAAGGCGTTGGGCGCGTCCCGTAGGGCAGCTAGCCGGATGTCCCGCAGGACCTGCCATTCCTCAATTGTCGCCGTGCGCACCACGACCATGCCCTGGGCTCCCGTCCTAGCCACTAGCTACGTATTCAAATATCCAGTTGTCGCAATCGCAACCGGGGAGGGAGCAATCCGGTTGGCTTGACGGAATGTCGTCGCAGCTTAACGGCGCTTTGCCGACGATCGACCGACTTGGCCAAGCGAAGTCCGCGCAGGCGGCGCCTTGGCCAACGGGAGATCTCTGCGTAATGGGTCAGACACGGAAAGCGCTATCGGCGGTCGGGTTAAACGCGACCCATGATCAGTTGAGCAAGATACGATATGACTGCAGGGACAAGCTGAGGAGCCCTTCGATGCCGACCGGCAATCAGCGGACGACTATCCCGGGTTCGGATCGCGTCGACTGGCCCTCCCCCCATTATCCCGGCCAGTACATAGGGGCTTCGGCCGGACGGAATGAGGTCGAGTTCACGAAGCGCCGACTTGACGGAGAGCCCTCTGGGCACGTCCTTCAGCCGCTGCTCCCAGGTGTCCAGATCTTTTTTCCAGAGCGCGATGTAATGCTCGCACATCGAGGGGCTGATTTGCCGGGACCACGCCATGGCAGTCTCTATGGAACTTGTTATCCTCTTCCGCAGGTATGGTTCTACTGTTTCAGACCTGTCGAGCACGGCGTCCAAGAATCTAATTCTCGAATCGAGAAAGCTTTGCCAGTAATCGCTTCTGGCGCGGTCCGCGCCGATCCGGTCATGGAGCAGGCCATAAAGACCCTCGGCCATGATGTCACCGAACTCCTGACCCGCGGCGCGCTGCGGATCGGCAAATGGGTCGTAACAGAGTTGCGTCGCATCCCGGCCGTGCCGACCTAGCCGCTCGGCGGCCGGCGCTCGGACCGGCTCACTTGCCGGAGCCAGGAGTTCTCCGTCTCGACCAGGCCGTGAACGAAGACGGCCAGCTTCGGCGTGGCGTCACCGAACGCCTCCCGCACCTGCTGGGACGCCAGCTCGACATCGCTGCCGCGTGCGCGCACCGCCATGCGGATGGCCAGTGGAGTCAGCTCGGGCCCGAGCCGGTCACCGATGACCGTATTCACGAGCGCCGCCCCGCTGTCTGAGGGCCGGCCGACGACGCCGAGCAGTGATGCGGCCTGTCCGCCGAGCCTTACGGCCGCAGGCTGCAGGCGGAGTTCGGCTACACGCCGGTATACGTCCGTTACAACACCGGCCGGCACGTGTCCGACAACGGCGGCGAGCTGGCCCGGCTGCTTGACGAGCTGACGGCGGCGTGGCCCGGCCAGGTACGGGAGATCCTGCTGGTGGGCCACTCCATGGGCGGCCTGGTCATCCGCGCCGCCTGCCATTACGGCAGCGAGGACGGCGCACAATGGGCGCTCAGCCAGCTGCCGGAGACGCGGCCGTTCGCGGACCTGCTGACCGGCTCCAGCGGCATCAGGGACCTGCGCCACGGCTACATCCTGGATGACTGGGCGGCTTGCGATCCGGGCGGTTGCCAGCACAATCACCGTCGCGATGTACCGCTGCTGCCCGGCGCCAGCCACTATGCGATCAGCGCCGTCATCACCGCCAACCCGGAAAGCCCGCTGGGAACCCTGGTGGGCGACCTGCTCGTCCAGCCGGCCAGCGCCCACGGGCGGCGCGGCCCGCGCCAGCACACCCCGTTCTCCGTCGAGGAAACCCGCAGGCACGGCGGAATGCACCACTTCGACCTGCTCAACCACCCGGACGTCTGGGAGTCGATGCGCAGCCTGCTGGGGGGCACGGTCGCCGCTGGGGCCCAGTCATAGAGGTCCTGGTCAGAGCCGGCGGGTCATGCCGACCTCACCGATGGCCGGGTAGGAGGGCAGCGGCTGGCGTTCGGCGGTCACCGAGAACCCGCAACGCTCGTACAGGCGGCGGGCGTGCTTATTGGTCTCGGTGACCCACAGGTGCACCGAGGTCGCGTCCCGCTCCCGGGCCCAGCCGGTCACCGCGTCGATCAGCGCTTCGCCGACGCGGCGGCCGCGGGCCCGTGGCCGGACGAACATGGAAATGAGCTCCACCGTGGCGGGCGCCGCCTGGTAGCCGCCGGCCATCCCGGCCGGCTCAGCCGCGCTGACCTCCGGGATCCAGGCGAGGAAGAGACCACCGCCGGCGACCCGCTGCCGCCAGTCGTTCTCGCCGCGCCGGTTCTGCTCGGCGTAGGTCGAGCCGAAGGCATCCGGGGCGTCCCGCAGCGCCTGCAGCCGGATGTCCCGCCACGCCTGCCAGTCGGCCATCACTGTCTCGCGCACCAAGACCATGCCCAATGGTCGCGTCGTCACCGCCCGTCGGACAACCGGTTTTTGCGGGGGTCGCCAGTCTCCTGCTAGGGCTGCCGGTCATTCGAAGCGGCGAGCGCTCGGGTAGATCTGACCGCCGTCCACGGCGACGTTCGCGCCGGTGATCCAGGAGGCCCGCGCCGACAGCAGGAAGGTCACCACGTCGGCGACCTCCTCCAGGCGGCCCAGGCGGCCGAACGGGAACTGGCTGGCCAGGAAGGCCTCGAACTCCTCCGGGTGCTCCCGCTGGAAGGTGTCCCACCCGCCACCGGGGAACATGATCGACCCGGGGCTGACGGCGTTCACCCGGATGCCGACCGACGCCAGTTCCTGGGCGGCAGTCGCGGCGAGATGGATCTCCGCCGCCTTGGCGGCGGCATAGGCCGTCCGCGGCGCCGGGCGCATCCCGGTAATCGAGGAGATGATCACCACCGAGCCGCCGCCCGCGGCACGCAGGTGGGTCAGCCCGGCCCGGATGAGCTCCGCGGCATGGCCCGCGTTGAGCGCGAAGGTGGCGGTGAAATCACCGTCCCCGGCGCTGGTGAGGTTGCCGCGGCCGACCGTACCGCCAGCGTTGGCCACGAGGTGATCTAGGCCGCCGAGCGCGGCCGCGACGTCGTCCACGGCGTGCTTGAGCTGGGGCGTATCGGTAACGTCGGCTACGGCGGTGGCGACGGGGACGCCCCTGGGTCCCAGCCGTTCGGCAGCGGCGGCCAGGCCGGCCGCGTCCCGGGCGATGACACCGACGGCCGTTCCCTCGGCGGCGAGCGCCTCGGCTACTGCGAAGCCGATGCCCCGGCTTCCCCCGGTGATCAGCGCACGGCGGCCGCGCAGGCCGAGATCCATGGCAGCCTCCTATCGGTCCGACAGGACAGTTTGCCAGACGGCCAACGGCACCCATAGCTCGAGGCCCCGCGCCACGACGGTGGTGGGTCCCGACCGCCAGCCGCAGCGGCGCACCGGTCTTACCGGCGTCACCCAACGCTGAGCCTAGCCTGGATCCCATGCCGGACGGAGCCCTAGGCGTCGCCCGGGTCGTCGCCGCCGTCGAGCCGCTCGACGAGGTGGAACGCCCGCAGCAGGCCGGCGTGCTGGCCTGGCTGGACAGCACGCCGGAGTTTGCCGGCGGCCAACCCGGGTGGCTGACCGACGCTCAGGTGCGCGCGTAGTTGCTGGCCCCGAACCAGTCCACGACCACGACCGGCTCGTCTCCCACCACCCAGGCGTCATGGCCCTGGGGCAGCGCGGTCACGTCTCCGGGCCTGGCGTCGAACTCGGCGCCATCGGCCATCACGATGTGCAGGGTTCCGGCCACGTGGTACTGGAAATGCGGCGCCTCACACAGATCGGTGCCCGCCAGCGGCTTGACGTGATCGGACCAGCGCCACCCGGGCTGCAGGGTAAGCCGGCCGATTTCGGCGCCGCCGATCTGCAGCAGGTCCAGGGTGCCGTATTCGAAGGTGCGAGTCTCGTCGGGTGCTCCGAAGTTCTTCTGCTCTGCTTTGGAAGTCATGACGTTCTCCTTTCATCGGGCTGAGCTTTCGCCTCCAGCGTGGCCTGCGTCGGTTGCAGCCACCTTGCACTGGCCCGGCGCTGCCGGCCCGGCGGCTGCAGGCCCGGCGGCTGCTGGCCTGGCGGGGGGCCGGCCGACGGGATTTAATACGGGCATGAAGTCGCTGGCCGTGCGGGTGCTCAGCGATTTCGGCGTGGACGGAATCGAGCCGCAGGCGTTCGGCAGCCGGAAGGCGCGGCTCGCGCTGCAGTTGCTCGCGATAGCCGACGGGCAGGCCGTGCCGCCTGACGTGCTGATCGACGCGTTGTGGGACACCGCCCCGCCCGCCCGGCCCGAAGATCAGCTGGCGGTCCTGATGAGCCGGCTGCGCTCGGTCCTGGGACGCGACCGGATCGAGCATCGCGACCACGGTTACCTGCTGCACTGCGACTGGCTGGACGCGACCGAACTGGCCATGCTCACCCGCGAGGTGGAAACGCGGCGGGAGACCCGCCACGTGATGGGCGCGGTCGCGGCCGCCCGGGTCGCGCTCTCACTGATCCGCGGCGACGGCCCGCAGCCGCTGCCCGGCGAGTGGGCGCAGCTCAGGCACGCCGAGCTCGAGCGGCTGATCAGCCGGGCCCGCTTGGTGGCGGCCACGGCGCTGCTCGAGGCCGGTGACTGGATGGCGGCCGCCGATGCCGCGTCTGCGGCCGCCGAACGCGATCCGTACGACGAAGCGGCCCTGCGCGTACTGCTCCGCGCGCACGTGATGGGCGGCCGGGTGGCCGGAGCGCTGGCTATCTACGCTGCCGCGCGGGAGCGGATGGCCGACGAACTCGGTATCGATCCGTCGCCCGAGACGACCGCGCTCTACACCGCGATCCTGCGCGGCGAGCTGACGGCGCCCGCGCGCCTGGCGCCGACCTCCTCCGGCCTGGTCGGCCGGGACGATGAACTGGCCTATCTCGAGGCGATCGCCACCCGGGCCCGTGGCGGCTCCGCTGAGATCGTCGTGGTCGACGGCGAGGCCGGCATCGGGAAGACGACGCTGCTGCGGGCCTGGGCCGACCGGCGCGCAGCGGCCGGGGACACGGTGCTGATGGCGCCGTGCGGGCCGCTCGATCGCTCGCTGTCACTCGACGCCCTGCTGACCGCGCTCGCCGCCCTGCTGCGCGAGCTCGAGCCCGGCGTGACCGCCGATATCCTCGGCGCCGATGCGGCGATACTGGCGCCGCTGCTGAACGTGGCGCCGGGCCGGCGGCCGCCGCCGATGCTGGCCGACATCATGCTCGGCCCAGCGGTGCTGTACTCGGCCCTGGTCCGGGCGCTCAGCCGCCTGACCGAGCGGGCGCCGCTCGTGCTGGTCGTCGACGACGCGCACCTGGCCGGCCCGGCGCTATCGGACTGGCTGCGTTTCCTCCGGCGCGAGGACGTATCGGTGACGGTCGTCGCCGCGGTCCGGTCCGGCGAGGGAGAGCCGCTGCCCGCCACGGCGTCCATCCATCTCGATGCGCTCGGCCGTGACGCCGCGGCTGAGCTGGTCGGGCCGGGCCGGGTCGATGAGCTGTACGCCCGGTCGAAGGGGCACCCGCTGTTCCTGACCGAACTGGCCCAGCAGGCCGCGGGCGTGGAACTGCCGACGTCGCTGGTGGAGTCGGTGTCCGCGCGGTGCGATGAGCTCGGCACGGCCGGGCTGCTGCTGCGCACCGCGGCCGTGATCGGCCCGGAGCTGGACGCCGACCTGCTCGCGGCGGTGCTCGGCCGTCCCGTCGTCGCGCTGCTCGACGACGCCGAGCGGGCCGTGGCCAAACAGTTCCTGATGGAAGACGACGGGATCTTCCGGTTCCGGCACGAACTGGTCAGGGAGGCCCTGGCGGCGAGCGCGACCGCGGGGCGGGCTGCGCTGCTGCACCGGCAGGCCGGCCGCGTGCTCGACCGGCGCCCCGGCGCCGACCCGCTGACTGTGGCCGGCCACGCGCGCCTGGGCGGCGACCTCGAGCTGGCCTCCCGAGCGCTGCGGGAGGCGTCGGCGCAGGCCGCGGAGCGTTTCGACCACGCGGCGGCCGAGGCGCTACTCGATGATGCGCTACGCCTGTCCCCCGGCCCGGAAGGCTGGCTGGCGCGAGCCCGGGTCCGCACCCTGCGGATGCGTTACGCCGAAGCCCTGGAAGACGTCGAGCGGGCTCTCGAGGCTGGCGCCGCCGGGGCGGCCGCCCTGGAAGTCGGCGCCTGGGCGTCCTACTTCGACCGCCAGTTCACGCAGGCGATCCAGTTCGCCGAGGACGGCGCGCTCGCCGCGGAAGACGCGACCACCCGGGCCCGGTGCCTGGCGGTCGGCGGCCGGACCCGGCACGCGGCCGGCGACCTGGCCGAGGCCGAGATGCTCCTCGGTGAGGCGTTCTCCCTGGCCGAGGGCGCGGACCGGGTCACCGCGGCCGGCTGGCTGGGGGTACTCCGGGCCCATCAGAGCCGGCTGGACGAAGCCCTGGCCCTGCTGCGCCCGGCGGCCCGCGGGCAACTGGGCGTGGAGCACACCTCTGCGACCTTGCACTCCCTGTTGTTCACCGGGCACGCACACGCGCTGGCGGGCCGCCCGGATCAGGCCCTGACCGCGTTCACCCGGTACACCGCCGAGGTGGAACGGCGCCAGGCGCCCCGCTTCGCGGGCCGCGCGGTGAACTTCGCCGGCTGGGTGCTGCGCAATCTGGGCGCCTGGACCGAAGCGCTGGACCATCACCACGAGGCGCTGGAGGTAGGCCAGCGGCAGGGCACCGCGGACGTCACCATCGCCGCGCTCGAGGACCTGGCCGAGCAGAGCCTGGATACCGGCGACCCCGACGGCGCGGCGGCGCGGCTGGCGCAGGCCGGGGCGCTGCTGGCCGGCGACCTGGTCTTCGGCTGGCGGCTTGAGCTCAAGCACCAGTTCATCAGCGCGCGGCTGGCCCTGCTGCGCGGCGACGCGGAACGCGCGCTCGCCGGGGCTGGCGACCTGGCGACCCGCGCGGCGGCGCTGGGCGTGCCCCGGTACACCAGCGTCGCCCGGCTGCTCGCGCACCGGGCGAACCGCGCGCTGGGCCTGCCCGCGGATCTCGGTGCGGTGGCCGCGGACCTTGACCTTCTCGACAGTTGCGTGGCCATCGAGGCGTGGCGGTGGACCTGCGACGTGGCCACCGACTTCGCCCAGCCCGCCTGGCTGGACCGGGCCGCGGACCGCGCCGCCCGGCTGGCGCGGGGGGCAGGCAGCCATGCGGACGGGCTGCTGCGGGAGGCGGACCGGCGGCTGGGCCGCCGCGCGGTCGTCGACTGAGCCCGCTCAGCTGCGACCTCCTCAGCTGGGTCCATCTCAGCTGGGTCCATCTCAGCTGGGTCCATCTCAGCTGGGTCCATCTCAGCTGGGACCTCCTCAGCTGGCGGTGAGGACCACCATGCGGACGACCAGCGGCCCGGCACCGGCCGCGGCGGCCACGGCCTGTTCGGCCGCGCGCCGCACCGCGGCCCGGCCCGGCGCGTCCAGCGACCGCATGAACGGGGCGACGTGGGCCATGCCCAGCCGCCACGACGCCAGCTCGGCGGGGGTCGCGAGCCCGGTCGGGACGGCCGCGGTGTGCGCCTGCACGCGGGTGAACCCCGCCGCGGCGGCGCACCTGGCGAGCATCTTCGGGTCGCTGGCCCGCGATCCGGGCGCCAGGGCCGTGTGCCAGGCCGGCGGCCGGTAGCCGAACGAGCGGACGGCTTCATCCACCGCGTCCTTGGCCGGGTGGGTCCAGCCCGGCGCGAACATGCTGGCCGCCATCGCGGCGCCGACCCGCCGGGCCTCGGCCATGCCCGCGGCGAGGCTGCCCAGGTGGTTGAGGCAGAAGGCCGCCAGCACCAGGTCGAAGCTGCCGTCACGGAAGGGCAGCGCGACCGCGTCGGCCACGACCGGGTGCCCCCCGTCGCCGCGCCGCAGCATGCCCTCGGAAAGGTCGACCGCCGCCACCTGGCGCGCTCCGGCGGCCAGCGCGGCCCGCCCGGCCACGCCGGCTCCCGCTCCTAGGTCGAGCACCAGGCGACCGCCCAGCGGCACCGGCGCGGCCGCCACCAGCACGCGGGCCAGCTGCGCATACATCGGCCCGGGACCGTCGGCCCAGTCCTCCGCCGCGGCCTCGTAGCCCGCGCGTACCCCTGCGGTCAGCTCAGCAGGGCCGCCGCCTGTACTGACTTCGTCTCCCACCATGCGAGTTCCTCGTCGTAGCCGCCGAGTGCCTTCTCCCAGCCAAACTGGACCATGGCGCCCAACAGGCACAGAGCCAGCTGACGGTCCCACCAGGGTTCGGTGTCGATGCCACAGGCCTCGAGCGCCTCCCGGTAGGCCGTGATCGAGGCCTCCTTGGTTTGCGGCAGGCGGCGGCAGTTGATCGCGAGGTACCAGGCCAGGTCGCTGAGCGGCGCCCCGCGCCCCGGCTGTTCCCAGTCCAGCACCACCGTTCGCCCCGCGTCGTCCGTGCCGAGGTTGTCGAGCTTCCAGTTGCTGTGCACGAACGTCTGCGGGGTTGCGGCCAGCGCCTCCACCAGCGGACCCGGGTCGTAGGCCAGCGGGGTGACCACCGCGGCCACGGCGGGAGCGACCTCGGCCAGCAGCGGCCAGCCCTTGGCGACCAGCTGCGGCACCAGGTGCGGTGAGCCCGCGGCGGCCTCCGCCGTGGCCATCCACGGAGAAAGCTCCAGGTAGCGGTGCATCGCGGGGACGACGTCGAACTCGCTTCCGCAGGCCCAGAACTCCGCGTGCAGGGCGGCCATGTGCCGCAGGAACCTGGCATGCTGGGCCAGCGTGATCGGTGCCTCGGTGGCGGGGACCAGCCACGGCGTGACGTCGTGCATCAGCAGCGCGCAGCCGCCCCGTTCCCGGGCCGCGCCCACGATCGGCTGGTTGAAGCAATCCGGTAGGCGGCCCAGGATGCCGCGTTCCCAGAGCACCAGCGGCGCGCCGCGCAGGCAGCCCGAGGCGCGCATGGTCCAGTCATCGGCCAGGTCGAGGTGCTTGAGCACGTAATCCCGCCCGCCGATCACCACCCGCTCCAGGGTGGCCCCCGACTTCCCGGGGACCTCGGCCAGTTCCTTCCGCTCGGTCGCGCCGGCGAGCAGTTCGGTTAGCGGATCCACGTCACCGTACTGGCGCACCGGCGGCTCAGGCATCGGCTGCCTCCATTTCGGCCAGCAGCGAGGCCGGCCAGCGCCCGCCGCACATGACCGTGTCGGCGACGATGCGGTCATCGCGCACCGTCAGCAGGTGCATGTGGTGCGCCGCGTGCGGCACGCCGTTTTCCGACCAGCTGAGCGTGTACTCGACCACTTCGCCCTCCCCGCCGTCGACGCTATAACGGCGCAGCTCGTCGAAGTGGCCGGGGTCGGCGAACCAGCGCGCGTACTCGGCGCGGATCGCGTCGGCACCGGCGGCGCGCAGCCGCCAGTTGGGCACCGTCGCGTCAAGCGTCGCGTCCGCGCTCCACACGTCGCAGCCGGCTATCGCCGCGGTCTCGATCGCCTGCAGGAACTTCTCAATCACGGGCGTGTTTGCCATGGTCGCCTCCTGACGTACCGGTTACTGCCATCGTGCCAGCCCCGGTTTGCAGCCAGCTTGCAGCCCTGTGTCGGTACCCGCGGGTGAATGATGGCCCTATGGCCAGGCCCCCGCCGGAAACACGCTACGCGCAGTCGAGCGGGGCGAAGATCGCCTATCAGGTATCGGGCACCGGACCCCTGGACCTGCTCATGGTGCCCGGCCTGGTCTCTCATCTGGACATCCAGTGGCAGCAGACCGGGTACCGCCGGTTCGTGGCGCGCTGGAGCGAGGCGGTCGCCTCATCCGGCTGGACAAGCGCGGCACCGGCCTGTCGGACCCGGCCGCTGAGCTGCCGACGACGCAGGAACGGGTGCGAGACCTGGCGGCGGTCATGGCCGCCGCGAAGTCGTCGCGCGCCGTCCTGTTCGGGCTGTCCGACGGCGGGCGGGCCGCGATCGCGTTCGCCGCCGCCTATCCCGGCCGGACCAGGGGCCTCATCCTCTACGGCACCTCGTACCGGGGTCCGCGGGCCGCGCTCCTGCGGCGGTACCGGTCGATGGTGCGTCACTGGGGGCAGGGGCAGATCGTCGACCTGATGGCGCCCAGCCTGGCGGGGCCGCAGGCGCGCCGGGACGCCGGGGCGTTCGCGCGGGCGGCGGCCAGTCCGGCCATGGCGGCGGTCCTGATCGAGTCCCTCGGGCTGATCGACGTGCGAGACCTGATGAGTGGCCTGGCGGTGCCCACGCTGGTGCTGCACCGGCTTCAGGACGACGTCATCCCGGTCGCGGACGCCCGCATAGTGACCGGCCAGATCCCCGGGGCGACCCTGAAGATCTTGCCCGGGCGGGATCACCTGCCCTGGGCCGGGGACTGGACGTCCGTGGCCGGGGAAATCCTCGCGTTCATCGCGCGGGTCGCGCCGACCGGGAAACAGCCGGCCGGGAAACAGCCGGTCCGGGGCGGTCGGCCTGGGTCCAGGCCGCCCCGCCCGGCGCTGGGCTGGCCATCCCTGACCGAAGCTGAGCTCCCGGTAGTGCGGCTGGCGGCTGAGGGCCACACCAATGCGGACATCGCCGACCGGCTGTGCCTGTCCCGGTACACCGTCGAGACCCACCTCAAGCACGTCTTCGCCAAGCTCGGCGTCGAGTCCCGGGCCGAACTGGCCGCCCTCGCGGCAGGCCAGCCCGAGGGCACGGGCCCGAATACCTGATCTCAGGGATGCCTCGCGGCGAAGTCCGGACCATGCTGGACGCCGAGGAGGTGCCCCAATGACCGACGCGCCCGGCGCAAGCAGCGACGACACGCTGCGGAGCACGGTCGCCGCGCCGACGGCTCGGCCGGCTGGACCATCGTGATCGGCAACAGCACGGCGTTCTTCGCCTGGCTCGACCCCGCGGTGGCCAAAGAACTGATCGGAAACGATCCCGGCTTCGTCTCCACCAGCATGTGGGCACCGCTCGGCCAGGCCGTGCCCGAGGCGCCTGGCCGGTTCACGGTCACCGGCCGCTGGCCGTTCAACAGCGGCTGCCCGCATGCGGCCTGGCTCCAGGTCGGCGTCATGGTCACCGGTGCGGGCTCGCCACGGCCCGGCGGGGCGCCGGACTGGCGGTTCGCCTTCGTCCCGGCCCGGTCCGCCGTCATCGAGGACACCTGGGACGCGATGGGACTTCGCGGGACGGGAAGCCACCACCTGTCGCTGCCCGGCGTCCAGGTACCCGCGGAGCACCTGGCGGCCCCGTTCTTCGAGCCCGCCCGCCACGACGGCCCGCTGTGGCGGATCCCGCTGGTCACCCTGGCCGCGATCTTCCTGGCGGCGGTCCCGCTCGGGGTCGCCCGCCGGGCCCTGGACGAGTTCTCGGCCGTCGCCACGAGCAAGGTGCGCGGCCCGGCCACGCAGAGCATCGGCCACGACGCGGACGCCCAGTGCCAGCTGGCTCGGGCCGAGGGGGCGCTGGCTTCGGCCCGGTCCTTCCTGTTCGACACCATCGCCCGGATCTGGGCCACCGCCTGCCGGGGAGACGAACCTGACCTCGGGCAGCGGGCGCTGGTCCTGCTGGCTGCGAACCAGGCCGTGCGGGCGGGCACGGAGGCCGTCGACCGGGTGTTCCGGCTGGCCGGCGCCGGCGCCGTCTACGCGCACCATCCGCTGCAGCGCTGCTTCCGGGACATTCACGCGGCCGGGCAGCACATCCTGTTCAGCTCGGGCCGGGACCAGGCCTACGCTAAGGTCCGCCTCGGCATCGGCCAGCCCACCTTCCTGATCTGAGCTTGCCTTACCATGCGGTCGTGACGATACGACTGGCCAGCGGCAGCCCGCAGACCCTGCACGCGGACACCATCGGCGCGGCCTGGCTCGCGGTGGCCGGGCGGATCCGTCCCAGGGCGTCGCCAGCCGCTACGACGGCCTGCCGGTGCGCGAGATCTTGCTGGTGACGCTCGCCCAGCACCCGCAGCGCGGCGTCACGCTCGGCGTCCGAGACCCGAAGGGAATCGTCAGGTTCGCTCACTACCGGCCCCTCGCAGAGTTGGCGTACCGCCAGTAAGGGTAAGCGCGGCCGGCGCCGTGGCGGAAGCCGACCTCAGCGTCCTCACCGGCCGACGTTCCTGGTGAGCCAGGAGCAGAGAGGCTGGGTCGTTCGGAAGAATGAAACGACGCGGTCCTTAGCCGCGGCACTTTCCAGCCAGGGTTCCACCGGCCATTGTTTCCACGCGGTCAGGCCCTTGTAGCGGAGCAGCGTGATACGGGGGTGGTCGGCCGGGTACCCGCGCGGGGCGGACTTGAGCGCGCCGTGCCCGTGGACGGTGATGTCCGCCTTCTCGAGCTCGGCGACGATCTCCTCGAGCTCGGCGCCCAGGTGGTCGCCGACGACCGCCTGGCGGTAGCGGGCGAGCTGCTCCGGGTTCATCTGCCACATCCCGGCGCCCGCGCCCAGTCCCTCGGCGGACAGCTGGACGTAGCCGGTGCCGCCAACGACCGTCCCGATATGCGTCTTATACGGGGTTTTGTCCGGGCTGAACCTGACGTCCCGGTACGGCCGGAAGATCTTCGGTTCGCCGAACTCCGCGGCCAGTTCCTCGGCCAGGTCCGTCATTGGCCGCAGGACCTTCTCGGTGTAGATCGCCTTGTGCGTGGTCCAGTAGGTCTTGGTGTTGTCGACCGCGAGCCCGTCGTAGAAATCCAGTGCCTCCTCGGGCCACCCGCTGAACGCCATCGTCACGTCCCCTTCTGCCGTTGCTCCAGCCCCACAGTAACGATTTTTCCGAACGGGCATTGGTGCTTGTCCCGCCGACCGTGTATACGAGACCCATGAGCACGCCGGAACGAGATGGCGTTTCGCTGACCCACCTCGATGAGCCACTGTTCGACGGGGCGGGCGCCACCAAGCGGGACCTAGTGGACTACCTGGAGGCGGTGGCTCCGTTGATGCTGCCGGAGTTGCGGGGCCGGCCGCTGTCGGTCATCCGGGTCCGCGCCGGGCAGCGGCCGTTCATGCAGAAGAACCTGCCGGACTACGCACCGCCGTGGATCCGCAGCTTCACCATGTGGGCCGAATCCTCCCGGCGCGAAGTGCGCTACCCACTGTGCGACGACTGGCGGACATTGCTGTGGCTGGCCAACCAGCGGGCGGTGGAGTACCACCCGACCCTGGGCCTGGCCGGTCACCTGGACCGGCCGTCCTACCTGGTGCTGGACATCGACCCGCCGCCCGGGGGGCCGTTCGGGCAGGCGGTGGCGGCGGCCTGGCTGGTCCGGCAGGCGCTGACCGGCATGGGCCTGTCGGGTGCCGTCAAGACCAGCGGGTCCAAGGGGCTGCACGTGTACGTGCCGGTCGACGCGAGCAGCGAGGAGGCGGCCGCGGTGACCCGGGCCGTCGCCGCGCGGGCCGAGCGGCTCGATCCGGAGCTGGCGACCACGGCGTTCATCAAGGACGACCGGGAGGGCAAGGTCTTCCTGGACTCGACTAGGGCGTACGGCGCGACGGTGGCGGCGGCGTACAGCCCGCGGGTCCGCCCGGGGGTCCCGGTCTCGTTTCCGCTGCGCTGGGAGGACCTCGACGGGGTGGCGCCGGGCGACTTCACCGTGAAGACGGCGCCCGGGCTGCTGGCCGGCCATGTCGCGTGGGCCGGGCAGCTGCCCGCGCCGCAGGCGCTGAGGCTTGAGCTGATCGAAGAAGGGCGAGCGATCCCGGTGGCCCGGGTCCAGGCCATGCATGAGGGCAAGCGCCGGGCCCGCGCCCGGCGCGCCCCTTAGCCTGGTGAGCTGGCGTGCCAGCGTTCGCTGAGCTCCGGCCAGTCGGGCGGCGGGCCGGGCAGCTCGCCGCGGTCGGCGGCCCGCATGCCGTCCAGGATCAGCGCCAGGTACCGGTGGCGCAGCTCGGTGGTGCGCCCGGGGTCGGCGAACTTGATCGCGGCGACCAGCTCGAACACCAGCGAGACGTCATGCAGCTCCAGATCCGGCCGGAGCACGTCGCGGATCAGGCCGAAGAGTTCGGCCATGAGTTCGCTTGACCGGTTGGCCAGGGCGAACATCTCTGGCGTGGGGGCGAACTTGCCGGCCAAGGCGCGGGTCATCGAGCTGGTGTCCGCGTCGGCCAGGCTGCGCATGAAGTCGGCGAAGACCGGCCAATGGTCGTCGCCCTTTTTGACGCGCTCGAGGGCGGCCTCGGTCTCCCGGACGACGATCAGCAGGCCGTCCGTGCACAGCGTGCGCAGGAGCTCTTCCTTGCTGCCGTAGCGGGTGTACAGCGCGCTGATGCCGACGCCCGCGTGCTTGGCCACCGCGGTGATCGGCGCGCCGGGGTCGGCGACGAACACCGTCCGAGCCGAGTCGAGGATCCGCTGGTCGTTACGGGCCGCCTCGGCCTGGCGGCCGCTCATCGGGCCGTGGTGCCGGCGTCCCTGCGCCCGTCCCCGTCCCGGGCTGTAACCCTCGTTCGTCTCGGTCATGAAAACTAGTGTAGCAGGGACTGGAACAAACTATTCCGTTCTGTTAATATTGGAACAGAAGATTTTGTTCTGATAGTACGGGAGGATCCGATGTCATCAGCACCCAGCAAGGCCCAGGACCAGCGTCAGGTCCCAGGCCAGCCCGTGCTTCCGGACACGGACCGGCGTCAGGTCCCGGTTCAGGACCCCGGCCAGCCGGCACGATGGAGCATCGAGCCGGCTGGGACCGGCACGATGGAGCATCAAGCCGGCGCTGAAGCTGACGCGAGGTCTGCGTCGCCGGGGCCTGCGGGGTCTACGGGACGGAAGTGGCGGTGGATGGCCTTCGGCGTCGTCATCACGGCGGCGGCGATGGATCTGCTCGACTCGACCATCGCCCAGGTCGCGGCGCCGACGATCCGGCGCGAACTCGGCGGCTCCTACGCCGTCATCGAGTGGGTCGCCGCCGCCTACGCCCTGGCCATGGCGGTCGGACTGCTGACCGGCGGGCGGCTCGGCGACATCTTCGGGCGGCGGCGAATGCTGCTGACCGGGATGGCCGGGTTCGTGGCCGCGTCGGCGGCGTGCGCCGCGGCCGGGACAGCGGGTGAGCTTATCGCCGCCCGCGCGGCGGCGGGCCTGCTCGGGGCGATCATGCTGCCGCAGGTGTTCGGCCTGATCAGGGACCTGTTCGCGGCGCACGAGATGGGTAAGGCGTTCGGCGTCTACGGGCCGGTGATGGGCCTGTCGGCGATACTCGGGCCGATCGCGTCGGGCGGGCTGATCAGCGCCAACCTGTTCGGCACCGGCTGGCGGATGATCTTCGCGGTGAACGTGCCGGTCGGGCTCGCGGCGCTGGCGCTCGGCGCTCGCCTGCTGCCCGCGGGCACAGGCGCGGGCGCCGGCTCGGGCGCGGACGCCGGCTCGGGCACGGGCACCGGCTCGGGCGCGGGCGCCGGCTCGGGCGCGGGCGCGGGCGCGGGCGCGGGCGCCGGCTCGGGCGCGGGCGGGGCGCGGTGCGGGCGGCTGGACCTGCCGGGCGCGGTGCTGGCCGGCGCGGCCATGTTCTTGCTGGTCTTCCCGCTGGCGCAGGGCCACTCGCTGGGCTGGCCGGCCTGGCTGTACGCGATGCTGGCCGCGTCGGTGCTCGTGCTCGCCGGGTTCGGCTGGTACCAGGTCCGCCGCCAGCGCGCGGGCCGCGACCCGCTGGTGGAGCCGTCCCTGTTCCGGCGCGGTCCGTACCGCGCGGGCATCGTGTTCTCGATCGTGTTCACCGGCTCGCTGGGCGGCATCGTGATGATCTTCAACGTGTTCCTGCAGAACGGACTGGGCTTCAGCCCGTGGCACTCGGCCATCACCACCGCGCCGTGGGCGGCGGGCGCGTTCGTAGGCTCCGCGGCCGGAGGCATCGCGATGAGCAAGCTCGGCCGCCGGGTGCTGCACGCCGGGCTCGTCATCGAGGCGGCCGGGCTGCTGGCGATCTTCGCGATGCTGCGCGCCGCGGGTGGCGGCGTCTCCACCGTGGACCTGCTGGCGCCGATGGTGGTCGGCGGGATCGGGATGGGCATGGTGTTCGTGCCGCTGTTCGACATCGTGATGGCCGGCGTCCGGCCGCACGAGATGGGCTCGGCCTCCGGCGTCCTGCAGACGGTGAACTCGCTCGGCATGTCGCTCGGCATCGCCGCGATCGGCGCGATCTTCTTCGCCCTGGCGGGCGGCCACGGCGGTCACGTGCCGGTCTACCTGGGCGCCGCGGAGTGGACCGCGCTCGCCACGGCGGGGCTGCTGGCCTGCTCGTTCGTGGTGGCCTTCGGGCTGCCCCGGCGGGCCAGGGAGCAGGGCGCGCCGGCCGGCCTTCAGTAATTCATCGGATAGAGCTCCGAGGGCTCTACAGATAAGGATCATTCCGGTAACTACCTAGACGTGAGGGAGGAAGCGCCAGCCGGCCCGGAGCCCGGGAGGCCAGCGCGACAGATCATGAGCGAGATCACCTTGACCGGCTGGCATGTTCTGGACGAGGGCCGGGCCATGCTACGGTCGGCGGTCGCCGGGGTGCCGGCCGACGGCTGGCAGCGGCCGACGCCGTGTCGGAGTGGAACGTCACCCAGGTCCTGCAGCACGCGGCGCTGGACCAGCGGGTATGGGGGGCCATGGTGGCCGGGACGGAAATGCCCGGCGAGAACCCGTTTGCGCCCTCGGGGCAGCTCGGTACCGAGCCGCTGGCCTATGCCGACGCCGCCCTGGACGCGTCCGGGCCGGCCTGGACGGCGATCGACGAGAACGCCGGGCGCTCCGGGTCAGTGCCGACCCCGCTCCCGCAGGGGCCGATGGCGCCCGCGGCCGCGGCCGTGGCCGCCGCGCTGGACGCCGCGATCCACGCCTGGGACATCGCGATGGCGACCGGGCAGGGCTCGCCGCTGACCCCGGAACTGGCCCGGACGCTGACCCCGGTCGCGCAGAGCATCGTCGAGCCGCTCCGCCAGTACGGCGCCTACGCGGAGGCGCTCGAGCCTTCGCCCGGCGCCGACGACGCGGCCGTCCTGCTCTCCTACCTCGGCCGCCGCCCCGACTGGACGGCGTGACGCCGACTCCGGGCCAGGATCGTGGACGGCTACCCCCGGGATGCGGGTGGTAGCTGTCCACGATCATTTGCGCGGTGCCGGGGGCGGGCTACTAGCTGTTGCGGTCGAGGTCGCGGAGGGTGGCGGAGAGGGCTTCGGCTAGTTGGTCGACGTGGGCGCGGGCGAACGGGAGGGGCGGGCGGATCTTCAGCGTGCTGCCGTGCGGGCCGGTCGCGCTGATCAGCACGCGCCGCTCGCGCAGGCCGTTGACCACCCGGATCGCGGCGTCGCCGTCAGGCTGGCTGGTGCGGGGCTCGACGAAGTCGGCCGCGACGTACAGGCCAGCCCCGCGCACGGCGCCGATGCGGGGCGTGCCGCCGGCGATGTCCGCCAGCGTGTCGCGCAGGTAGCGGCCGACCACGCGGGCGTTTTCTTGCAGGCCTTCGGTCTCGATCACGTCGAGGACCGCGGCCGCGGCCGCGATGCTGACGGAGTTACCGCCAAATGTATTGAAGTACCTGATCTTGTGACCGAACTCCGCCAGGATCTCCGGACGGGCAGCGACGCCGGCGATCGGCATGCCGTTGCCCATCGGCTTGCCCATGACAGCCAGGTCGGGCACGATGCCGTGGCGCTGGAAGCCCCACATGGCCTCCCCGGTGCGACCGAAGCCGGGCTGGATCTCGTCGGCGATGTACAGGCCGCCGGCCTCGTGCACGGCGTCGACCACCGGTTTCAGGCATCCGGCCGGGTCGGGCAGGATCCCGTCGGAGGAGAACAGGCTGTCCGCGATGAAGGCGGCAAGCTTGACGCCGTGCCGGTTCATGTCGGCGATCGAATTCCGCACCCGTTCGGCCAAATCCTGGTCGGTATCCCCCTCCCCGGGCGGCGCGACCGTCCACACCGCCCGGCCCAGCGGGACCGCCGGGCCGAGGCTGGGCGATATCTCGGCGGCGGCCGTGGTCACGCCGTGGTAGGCGTTGGCGGTGATGACCGTTCCCTCGCCGCCGGTGCGGAAGCGCGCGATGCGCAGCGCGAGGTCGACCGCCTCGCTGCCGGTGCAGGTGAACATGACGTTGCCGAGTTCGGCCGGGTACGTGCCGAGCAACCTCTCGGCGTAGTCCAGGATGAGCTCGGTGGCGTACCGGGTGTGCGTGTTGAGGGTGGCCGCCTGGCGGGCGATCGCCTCGGTCACCCGCGGGTGGCAGTGCCCGACCGACGGCACGTTGTTGTAGGCGTCCAGGTAGGCCTGCCCGTCCGGGTCGAACAGGTGCACGCCCTCGGCGCGGACGACGCGCACCGGGTTGCGGTAGAACAGCTTGTACGCCGGGCCGAGCAGGCTCGCCCGCCGCTCCACGATCCGGCGCAGTTCGGGATCGAGGGCGTCGACGGAGGAGATGTCGAAGCCGTTGACCATGGTCGCGGTGTCACGCATGGGTCGCCTCCAGGATGCGCGCGGCGATCTGTCCGGCCGGGATGTCCAGCCACCGGTGCAGGTGCTCCCAGGCGCGGGGGGTGTTGCGGAGTACGTACTGGCTGTTCTCGGGGAACCGTTCGGCCCGCCATTCGCTGATGATGATCCGGGCCACGACGCGGGCCAGGATCAGGTCCGGCAGCAGGTCGAGCTCGCCGGCGGTGAGCGGGGTCGTGGCGTGGTAGCCCGCGATCAGGTCAAGCGCGGGCGCGAGCAGGTCGAGTTCGTCACTGAGCTGATAGGCGGCGGCGATGGCCACGTCGTTGACCAGCGCGGTCACGGTCACGTCGCCGAAGTCGATGATCCCGCACACCCGGCTGGCGTCGGCCGAGATCAGCGTGTTGTCGGGGCTGAAGTCGTTGTGCACGAGCTGGGTGCGCTGGGCGGCCAGCCGCGGGGCCACCTGGGCGGCGAGCCGGCCGAGCTGCTCGCCGAGCAGGCTGGTGCCGTCGTTATCCGGGCGGACCGCCAGGAGCGGCCGCAGCTGCGGCAGCTGCGCCAGGTCCCACAGCAGCGGCCGCCGCACCAGCGGGTCGTCGAACTCGCGCAGCGCCCGGCCGAGCCGGGCGAGGGTGACCCCCAGGGTGCGGCGCAGGGAGGGATCGGTGCGCACCGACCTGAGTAGCTCGCCGTCGAGGTAGGTCAGGACGTGCACCACGCGCCCGTGCAGCGGTCCGTCCGCGACGACGGTCCACGGCGGCCCGTCGGCGGCGGGCACGACCCGCGGCACGGGCAGCCCGGGTGCGGTCGACTCGATGTGCCGCAGCACCCGGACCTGGACGCCGACCACCCGGGGGTCGGCTCGCGGGTGGGCGAACTTCACCACGTAGCGCTGGCCACCGCCGCTGGGCCGGAGCAGGAAGTTGTCGTCGGCCTCGCCGGGCAGCCGGGCGAGTTCGCCGGTCAGGCCGTAGCACGCCTGGATGGCTCCGGCCGCCTCGGGCGCAGTCACCGGCGCGGACGGCGTGAGCCGGGCCTCGTCCATGGGTGCTACACCATCTGCCAGTAGGCGGTGTAGTACTCGTGGGCGGCCCGGGCGATCGGGATCAGCTTGACCGGTTTGCGGTCCGCGACGCCCTCGAACGTCATGGGCTGCGCGGCCGTCTGGCGGACCGAGGCCATCTCGAGCTGCGGTGTCAGCGAGCCCGGGTCGCTGCCGAAGACGCCGCTCAGCACGACCGGGCCGTAGATCAGCGCCTGCACGGTCGGGTGGTCGGGCGTCGGCTCGACGGCCAGCTCCATCGGCAGCGTGACCTCGAGCAGGTCGCCCGTCCGCCACCGCCGCCGCAGCGCGATCCAGCCGCTCGGGCCCGCATCGGGCAGACCGCGCAGCAGCGCGCCGTTGAGCCGGACGGTCGACGATCCCGCCACCCACTTCGGCACCCGCACCCGCAGCGTCTGGGTGGCCGCGCCTGCCACTACGGACAGCCGGATGACCGGGTCGTCGGGGAACCCCGTCGCCTGCTCCAGGACCAGCCCCTGGGACCGCACCTGCGACGGGATGTACAGGTTGACATAGAGGCCGTCCGCGTCGCGGCTGTAGATGGTGTCGGCGAACTTGGCCTGGGTCTCGAGCCCGGTGGCGGTGTCGCAGGTGAACGTGTCCCAGTCGGTGGCGTACACGCCGGGATTGCCCTGCGGGAAGTAGTTGAGCGGCTGGCGCTTGAACGCGCCGGACGACAGGCCGGTGTAGTAGCAGTTGAAGCCGTGCGGCGAGGTGGGGTCCTGCTCCCCCAGCATCTGGTTGAACAGGGTGCGTTCGTAGTAGTCGAGCATGTCCACCCGGTCCGGCTGATGGAAGTGCAGCAGCCTGGTCAGCTTGAGCATGTTGTAGCCGACGCAGTTCTCGCAGGTGAAGTTCGACAGCTCGGCCGCCACCACGTCGGGCGCCTGGAAGTGCTCGTAGTTCCCGACGCCGCCGATCACGTACACGTGGTGGCCCGTCACGATGTCCCAGAAGTTCTGGGCGATGTCGTGGTACTTGCTGCTGCCGGTCTCCTCCCACATCCGGACGCAGGCGATGATCTTCGGCGTGGTTACGTTGGCCTGCAGCCCGGGGAGGATGTCGAGCCCGTCGGCCAGCGGGTCGAGCACCACCGCGTGGTAAAAGCGCTGCGCGGTGGCCAAGTACCGCTCCTGGCCGGTGATCGTATAGAGGTTGGCCAGCGCTTCGGGCAGCCCGCCGAATTCGGTCTGCAGGACCATCTGCATCTCGTCGTAGGACAGCCGGGCGGTGCGCCAGCCCACCCAGTCGGCCAGCTTCATGGCGACGTCTAGGGCCTGGTCATCGCCCGTCAGCTGGTACTGGTCGATCATCCCGGCCAGGTACTTGTGGATCATGTAGTACGGCGACCAGACCGACTTACCCTGCTCCAGCCAGTCGAAGTAGACCTCGGGGAACGCGGACAGGTAGCCGGGGTGAAACCCGGCCGTGGTGGCCCGGGCCTGGAGCGCGGCCAGCTGGCTGACCAGGTAGCGGCCGCGGATTTTTGTGGCCTCATCGTTGGTGTTGGCGTAGGTCAGCGCGAGGCCGGACAGCAGGTGCCCGGTCATGTGGCCGCGGATCTGCGAGCCTGGCGCCTCCCACCCGCCGAGCGGCTCCGCCGACGACGGGAGGCCGTAGTTCAGGCGGAAGGAGCGCAGTATGCGTTCGGGGTCGAGGAACAGCAGGTAGGTGGTGTTCCTGGCCTGGTTCTGGCGGAACGGGCTGTCGAGCAGCTTCACTGCGCTTAGGGGCAGGGCGGCGGCGCGGCCCGAGGTGCCGTCCGGCGCGTAGCCGCTGGGTTCCGGCGCGACGCTGGGTCCTGGCGCAGCGCTGGCGCTCGACGGGGTCCCGTCGGCGACGAGGACCTGTTCGGCGATCAGCGCCCCGGCGCCGACGCCAAGCGCGGTCAGTGCCTGTCGCCTGCTCAGCCCGCCCGGGCCTTTAGGGCCGTTCGGGCCTTTAGGGCCTTTAGGGCCGTTCGGGCCGTTCGAGCCGTTCGAGCCGTTCGAGCCTTTAGGGCCGTTCGGGCCTTTAGGGCCGTTCGGGCCTTTAGGGCCGTTCGGGCCTTTAGGGCCGTTCGGGCCTTTAGGGCCGTTCGGGTCGCCGGCCGCCTTATTCACATCTGAGGTCCTTTGCCTGGTCAGCACTTCGCGGAAGATCGTACCCAGCGGTACCTGTCCATGTAACCGTCCCGCGCCAGCGCCTTAGTTCAAGTCGGCCGGAGGAAGTTCTTACCAACTGCTTACGCGAGTCCTTGCGGTTGAGCCGCCGACAGCCGCGGGCCGTAGTCCTGGGTAGTGGTCAGTGCACACGGCGGCCGAGATCACCGGGCAATTCTTTTCGCAATGCTCCCACGGCTCGGTGGTCGCTCGTCTCCCCCTATCCGTGCAGGCGGTCGGGTGCACTGGCCACTTTGCTTGGCCGCCGTGTGCCGCGGTTTGCCGCGGCGGGCCGCCGTATTACCGGCCCAGGACGAGGGCGGTCAGGGCGGCCAGCGTGAAGGTCACCGCGGCAGCCCCGCCGTGCAGGGCGATGAGGCGGGTGCTGAAGGACGGTCCGGGCTCGTCCTGGGGCCGGCGTCGGGCCGCGTGGGTGTTGGCCGCGAACCAGCTCAGGCCCAGGCATACCGTGGCCGTCACCAGCCCGAAGGCGATCCAGCCCAGCGGGCGGTAGTGCACGAACGTGTAGCCCAGCCAGAACCCGAGGCCGATGATCGCGAATGCCGGGTGGGCAAACTCCAGCAACGAGCGCAGCCCCGGCAGCACCGGCGCGTTCCTCGCCGCGACCAGCGAAGGCGGAGCGAACCGGTCCCGTGACGCGCGGCTCGGCCGCTTGGCGGAGGCCTGGGCCGGGGTGGGTTCCTGCCCGGCTGGTGTGGCTGCTGTTACCTGCGCGGCGGAGGCGGCCTGCGCGGCGGAGGCGGCCTGCGCGGCGGAGGCGGCCTGCGCGGCGGAGGCGGCGACTGAGGCCGTGGCGGGTTCGGCGTCCGGAACAGGCTGCGCGGCCGGGAAGGCTGCCGCGGCGCGGGCGCGGCTGAGGTTGCTTGTTACCAGCAGGGAGAACCCGGCGCCCGCGGTGAACAGCCAGAGCACCAGCACCACGATGGCCATCCTCACTCCTTTCCGCAGGCCCGAATGTACCCGAGCAACCTGAGCGGCCAGCGATCGCAAGAGAGGACGCGACACCATCCGGAGAGCAGCACCGCCGACACGGAAACTCGGGCAAATCCCGATAGGGCGACGATCGTGTGTAGTTACCCCCTGATCCTGGGGGGTAACTACACACGATGATGGACGCGCTGCCTCAGGCACCTGCGGCGAGTGACATGAGTGAAAGCTGGCCTCATATGTGAGCAGGAGCACAGGGGCAGATGGGCGCACAGGGCTAGGTGGTGGCTCCGCGGCGCTCGATGATGTGGACGACGGCGAGGATGACGCCCACGGCACCCAAACCGGCCAGGGCGAGGAAAGTGATCGCCTCGGCGTGGGCGGACACGTGCCGGAACGCGCCGAGCGCGGCGGGCCCGGGCAGCCGCCCGGCCAGGTTGAGGTAAAGCGTGCCGAACGTGGCCACGCCGACGAGCAGGCCGAGCTGGTTTACCGTGACGACCACCCCGGTCGCGTCCGCGGCCAGTTCGACCGGCACGCGCAGCAGCACCCGGGTCATCAGCGGGCTGAACGCGGCCGCCATCCCGGCGCCGCTGAGCCCGCCGATCAGGTAGATACCGACTCCCTCGGTGCCGCCGCCGCGCAAGACCCAGGCCAGGCCGGCCATCGCGGTCGCGAACGCGGCGAAGCCCGCGACGATCAGGGCGCTGTGCGCCCGGGCCGGCAGCCGACGCCAGTTCAGGCTGACCAGGGCGAAAGTCGCCGCGGCCGGGGCGAAGGTCAGGCCCGCCCGGAGCGGGGAGTAGCCCAGGCCGTCCTGCAGGTGCAGCGCGAGGGTGAAGAAGAACCCGCTGAAGATGGTCATGACCGTGAACAGGGCGGCGATCGCGACCGGGACGCCGGGCACCCGCAGCACCCGGCCCGGGATCAGCGGCGTGCCGCCGGACCTGGCCACCCGCCGCTCGGCGGCGGCGAAGGCGGCGACCAGGGGCACGCTCGCGGCCATCAGGACCCAGCCCCAGGCTGGCCAGCGTTCGGGCTGGCCGAGCACGAGCGGGAGGACGAACGCGAGCACGGCCGGGGTGAGCAGGGCCAGGCCGGGCAGGTCGAGGGTCCGGCCGGGCTCGCCCTTGCCGTGCGGCAGCCCCCGGACGCCGACCACCAGCAGCAGCACGCCGATGGGCACGTTGACCAGGAAGACCGGCCGCCAGCCCGAGTCGAACAGGTTGGCACTGATCAGCAGGCCGCCGACGAGCTGGCCCACCACCGCGCCGCCGGCCAGCACGGCGGAGTACCTGCTCATCGCGCGGGCCCGGGCCGGGCCCGCGTGGGTGCGCTGGATCAGGCTGAGCACCTGCGGGATCATCAGCGCGGCGCCCACTCCCTGACCGAAGCGCAGCGCGATCAGCAGGCCGGCCGTGCCGGCCAGCCCGCAGCCGAGCGAGGCGAGCGTGAACAGGATCAGCCCGGCCAGGAACACCCTCCGGTGGCCGAGGATGTCGCCGAGCCGGGCGCCGGTCACCAGCACCACCGCGTAGGTAATCGTATAGCCGGCCACCACGAGCTGCAGCCCAGCCGCGGAGGCGCGCAGGCTGGCATGGATGGACGGGGCAGCGACGTTGACGATGGAAGCGTCGAGGACGGCCATGAACTGGCCGATGAGGACGACGGCCAGGACGAGACCGGGACGCACCGGGCGTTCGCGGCGGGCCAGCCCGCCGGCGCGGGCATCACGGGTCAGGATGTTGGTCATGCCACCAGCCTGACGTCATTCTTATCCAGGTACCAAGACACTGGTTATCCTGGTACTAGCAGCACCTGGCAGAACAAGAGCGTTAAGGCCATGATGAAACCATGAGCGACCCGAAGTGGCGCGGCCCAGCGTGGACGACCCCCCGCGAGCCAAAGGGCCGCGGCGCCACCTGGACTGAGGAGCAACGGAGGAGCGACGAGGGACGGGTGCGCCTCGGAGGCGGCCCGGAGGCGGGCGGGACGGCAGAGCGGCGCCTCGGAGGCGGCCCGGAGGCGGGCGGGACGGCAGAGCGGCGCCTCGGAG
>Ga0209656_10000224_pt1 | contig 37671 bp, 30 predicted proteins | sample BogFormECP12_OM2_FD_188239 | JGI IMG/M metagenome (GOLD analysis project Ga0209656, IMG submission 188239) | Bog forest soil microbial communities from Calvert Island, British Columbia, Canada - ECP12_OM2 (SPAdes) (version 2) | ecosystem: Environmental > Aquatic > Freshwater > Wetlands > Bog ...
AGGTTCCAGTCGGCATCACCATTCACTATATAGACGCGGGAATCGACACTGGCCCGATTCTTGAGAGATATGAGTTTCCCGACGCAGCCCAGTGCGAATCGCTCAGCGACTTGCGCGATCGGCTGATCGCTTTTGGAGTCGAGAAAATCGCGGAAGTAATTACTGCCCTCGATCATGGTACGATCTCGGCCAAGCCCCAGTCGGATCTCGATCGCGATAATCAATTTTTCGCGATGCACGAATGGCTGCAGGATCGGGCGGCGGAACGGTTTGCGAACACCCGCTCTGCCAACCGAGTCGGAGCGCTACATGGGTAAGGCCTTTCAATTGACCGGTACCATGTTACAGGTGGGCCGTACCTTTGGCCTGCGCGACGGCATGCTGCGCCTGCAATATGAACTCCAACGCGGCAGCGGCTTGATGCTGTGGAAGATGCGCTCCGTGCAGGGGTGGGATTCGTGGGATCTGAAGCGAATCGCGCCCGGCGTGCAAGCTGACCAAATGCGAGCTGCACGGCAGGACGGCACGCGACCATTTTTCTTCAACGACGCCCGAGGCTTGGGCGGGAGCATTCAAAACATCATCGGGCCTGACGGAAAAAAGTCTGTTCTGACCGAAGCTGAACGAATTCTGGCTGGAACGCTGCCGTTCTTCGGCCAACTGACGTTGCCCAGCGGATTCCCACCGAACTGGTTTCGTAACCCTGTTACGGGCCAGAGCGTTTCGCCGAAGCAATCCTGGACACGCATGCGGTTCGCCTCGCCGGAGTACGGAGATCTGAAGTTTATTCTTGAGCCCTCCAGGTTCCTATTCGCCTACCCTCTGGTTCGGGCTTACGCGCTGAGCGGCGATGAGAAATTTCCTGAAGCGTTCTGGACCGCAATCGAAAACTGGGCTCGCCACAATCCACCGATGGACGGTCCACTCTGGATTTGCGGGCAGGAGTGTTCCTTACGCATTCTGACGTGGTCGTTTGCGTTGCATGCTTTCGTCCAATCACCGTCAGCCACGAACGAGCGCGTCGCTCGGCTCGTCTCGATGATCGCCGCTCACGCCTGGCGAACTGCGCAAACCCTCGGCTATGCCCGCTCCCAACGCAGCAATCATTTGATCAGCGAAGCCGTGGGCCTGTGGACTGCGGGTACGCTTTATCCAGAGTTAAGAGATGCCAAGCTCTGGCAGAATCTTGGGGTGCAACTACTGCGGGAAGCGGTTCTTGACCAGATCACTCCCGATGGCGTTTCTCAGCAGCATTCCTTCAACTACCAGCGCGTGATTCTAAACCTGCTGCTGTGGACCCTGCGCCTGGCCGAGATTCATCACTTTCCGCTTGACGAAGAAATTCACAGGCGTGCGCAGGCCGCTTACGACTTCTTACGCATGTATGTAGATCCGATCAGTGGGTCCGCGCCGAACTACGGCTCCAACGACGGCAGCCTGATCCTTCCTCTGACCTCTGGCTCGCATCGGGATTTTCGTCCCCTGCTGCAGCTGGGCGCCGCCGTTCTAAATCGCCCTGCGCTCAAGCCGGGGCCGTGGGATGAGGCTGCAACCTGGTTCGGCGTCAAGCCTGCGGCGGTGGAACGAACAGTTCCCGCGGAGCCCTCCTTTGCTGAAACCGGATACTTCCGTTTGGGTAACGAGAAATCATGGGCGCTGATTCGCGCCGGCCGCTATACCCGCCGGCCATTTCAGGCAGATCAGTTGCATGTGGATTTGTGGTGGCAGGGTGTCAACTTGGCGCGCGACGCTGGAACATATCTCTACAACGGAGCGATCCCGTGGAATAATGGACTCGCGGGGACTGCGGTTCATAATACTGTCACAGTCGATCATCAGGATCAGATGCGCCGAGCTGGCCGGTTTCTGTGGCTCGATTGGGCGCAAGCGTCGGGCCGGGTGTATGCGTCGGATGAGGGCGCTTGTGCAGATCGGTTTGAGGGTGAGCATGATGGCTACCGCACTCTTGGCGTGAAGCATCGCAGGTCCGTTCAGTGGCTGGGAACCTTTGGCTGGGCGATTGTGGATGACATTGAGGGAACTGGCGAACACAATGTGCGGTTGCATTGGTTGGCCGCCGATTTGCCATGCGAAATCTCTCACTCGCCTTTTCAAGTTGCGTTTGCGTTCGATCAATCTCGAGTTCGTTGGAGCATTTTTGCCAGCGCTTCGGGACGTGCGGCGGTCATCCGGGCAGGGAAGCAGATGAACGGTTTCGGGGATGGAACGCTGGTGCATGAGGTTGCCGGTTCGGACACGCCCTTGCTGGGGTGGGAGTCGCCCACGTACGGTGATCTTCAGCCCTCGGTTTCGCTGGTGTATGCAACTCAGTCCCGATTACCTGTGCGACTGGTAACGGTCGTTCTCACGCACGAACGATGCAAGCTTGAAAAGCAGGGCGACGAGATCGTCGTATTGCGCGACGAATCCCAAAGAGGGTCGGCGGAGGAGTCTGAGATTTATCGTGTCAGTCTTTCCGGAAAGGACTTGCGCACTCTGAAAACGCAGCGGTCCGCGGAGAGCGTGCCAACACCATGAAACAAGTTTTCCAGGATGCACGCAGTGCGGAAATCACCGTTGCAGAGGTGCCCGCCCCGAAGTTACTCGCGGGATGCGTGCTCGTTCGCACCGCCGCCTCCGTGGTTTCTGCGGGCACAGAGCGGGCCTCCACCGAGTTCGCCGGCAAGAATCTGCTGCAGAAAGCGAGAATGCGGCCTGATCTTGTACGCGAAGTTCTCAACAAGATCGGCCGCGACGGACTGATTTCGGCGGTCTCTGCCGTCCGCAGCCGTCTCGACCAGCCTAGCGCTCTGGGGTATAGCAGCGCCGGAACCGTCGTCGCTGTGGGTGAAGGTATTGTCGATATCAGCCCCGGAGACCGCGTGGCGTGTGCGGGCGCGGGTCATGCGGTGCACGCCGAGTTTGCTTGTGTTCCACGCCTTCTCGTGGCCAGAATTCCTTGCGAAACTGTTAGCTTCGAAGAAGCTGCCTTCACGACGCTGGGAGCTGTCGCTCTCCACGGTGTGCGAAACGCCGATGCGAAACTGGGTGATGTGGTGGCCGTGATCGGGCTCGGATTGCTGGGACAGTTGACGGTGCAAGTTCTCAAGGCCGCCGGCTGTTGTGTCCTCGGCATGGATATTTCTGCGGAGCGGACTGAGTTAGCTTTACAGTTGGGCGCGGATGCCGTAAGCACCTCCTCTTCCGACTTCCGAGACTTGTGCCTGCAGCACTCGGCCGGGCACGGTGTCGACTCGGTTCTCATCGCGGCGCAGAGCTCGAGCAATGATCCCGTGAATCTGGCGGGAGCAGTGGCGCGGAATCGTGCCATGGTCGTTGCCGTCGGAACCGTTGCCATGGATATTCCGCGAAGGTCTTTCTACGAAAAGGAACTCGATTTCCGTGTCTCCCGCTCCTATGGGCCCGGCCGTTACGACGCGGCGTATGAGCAGAAGGGAATTGACTATCCCATCGGCTACGTACGCTGGACTGAGACGCGGAATATGGAAGCTTTTCTCAAGCTTCTCGTTGATCGAAAAGCAGATCGAAAGCAAGATCGAAAGCTGGAGTTGCGTCCCTTGATCACGCACCGCTTCCCGATCGCGCAAGCGAGCTCAGCCTATGATCTGATCACCGGAAAAACGCATGAGGCGTTCCTTGGCGCCCTCATCACATATCCGGATGGAGCTGATGATGGCCGTCAGGTGGACCTGGCGTCCTCTGATGGGCCGATCGCCAGGCATCAGTCCGTTCAAATCGGCCTTCTCGGTGCCGGTAACTTTGCAACAGGCACGCTGCTGCCTGTGATCAAACGAACTGGCGCCGTCGAAATGGTGGTCACCTGCGCAGCGAGCGGTTCCCACGCGTATCATGCCGCGAAAAAATTTGGATTCCGTTCCTGCACCACGGACGAACAAGAGATTTTCGACCATCCTGCGGTGAACACGGTTCTGATTGCGACTCGCCATCATCTCCACGCGGAGCAAGTCGTCACCGGACTTGAATCCCGCAAGCATGTGTTCTGTGAGAAGCCCCTATGCCTGAATGAAGCCGAATTGAGGCAGATTGTTACGGCTTACGATGATTCAGTTTCTCCTCGGCCTCTTCTCATGGTTGGCTTCAATCGGCGCTTTGCTCGATTGGGTAATCGGATGAAAAGCTTTGTGCAGGAAGCGGACGAACCGCTCGCGCTTCACTACCGGGTGAATGCAGGCTTCCTACCCGCAGACCACTGGTTGAATGATCCAACGCAAGGCGGAGGCCGCATACTGGGAGAGGTTTGCCACTTTGTGGATTTCCTCTGCTTTCTGACGGGCTCGTCACCCGTGGAAGTTGAAACGCGCAGTTTGCCGAACCCCGGCCAGTACAGCAATGACAATGTAGTGTGTTCGCTGTGCTTCGCCAATGGTTCCCAAGGCACGATCAGCTATCTGGCAAACGGCGACAAGTCCTTTTCCAAGGAACGAGTCGAAGTTTTTGGCGGGGGCAGTGTCGCCGTGCTGGAGGACTTCCGGCGCCTGGAACTGATCCGCGGAGGCAACAAGCGCGTACTTCGATCGCTTCTGCGACAGGACAAAGGTCATCGCGGCGAGTGGGAGGCATTTGTTGCGTCGATTCGAAACGGTGCGGAGTCTCCAATTCCATTTCGCGAAATTGTGAGCACGGCGCTGGCCACCTTCGCCCTTGAGGAGTCACGCTGCTTGGGGCGGCCCGTTGCGGTGAAGAGGTTTTTCACCGGCGGCCGCGCGACGGATGCGGGTGACCTCGATCAAGCCTCGTGAATGCCATCATTCTGAAATCGCGATCAGTCGCATGAAAATTCTGTACATCTCGCAGTATTTTCCCCCAGAGATGGGGGCGCCGGCTGCGCGAGTTGCGGAATTGTCGCGGCATTGGGTCAGCCTGGGCCATGAGGTCACCGTGTTGACGGGCTTCCCGAATCATCCGACGGGAGTCGTGCCCGCCGAATATCGGTCACGATTCAGGCGACTGGTGGGGCACGAGCAGGTCGATGGAGTAAACGTCGTTCGTACGTGGCTTCTTCCTTTTCCCAATCGCAAAGCCCACGAGCGGATGCTGAACTACAGTTCGTTTTGCATTTCAGCCGCGAGCACTGGTCTTTTCTTGTCGCGTCCGGATGTAGTGATAGCGAGCTCGCCACAGTTGCTGGTCGGACTCTCCGGCTGGTGGGTGGCGCAGTGGAGGCGAGTCCCTTTCGTATTCGAGGTGCGTGACCTCTGGCCGGAGTCGCTGGCTGCGGTCGGGCTCGGAAACGCCGATTCGTTGTTGCACAAGACTCTAGCGAAGATCGCCGGTTTCTTGTACCGCTCCGCCGATCGAGTGGTGGTAGTGACGGCTGCCTTTGAAGAATACCTCGTTGAACACTGGCAAATGCCACGGGAAAAGGTTTCTATGATCGAGAATGGAGTAGAAACGCTACTTTTCTCTCCGGACGGTGGGACAACTCTGCGTCAGGAATTATGCGCAGAAGGAAGGTTCGTCGTCGCTTACATTGGCACGATGGGAATGGCGCATGGACTCGAAACAGTCATCGCTGCCGCTGCGCAGTTGCAGGATACGAATCCCGAAATCATCTTTCTGGTGGTGGGAGAAGGGGCAGAGAAGGAGCGCATCGTCGGGCTGGCGCGAGGGCGCGCACTAAGCAATCTAAGATTCATTGATCAGCAGCCGCGCGAGAAAATTCCAGCATACATCTGCGCCTCGGATGTTTGCCTTGTTCCGCTCAAGAGAACGGACGTGTTTAAGACCGTCATCCCCACGAAGATGCTGGAGTTTATGTCATGTGCCCGGCCGGTGATTCTGGGAGTGGATGGTCAGGCACGAGCTATTTTGGAGGAAGCCCGAGCCGGCTTGGTGGTTGAACCGGAGAACAGCGGCGCCTTGGCGAATGCGATTCGCTTCCTGAATGCGAATCGCGAAAGATCACGTGAGCTGGGGCAGAACGGGAGAGATTACATTATCCGCAAGTTTTCCCGTCGCCAGACTGCGGAAAGATATATTGGCGTCCTACAGCGCCTTTTGATCGAGCCGGAGCAGCGCGAAGCAGACGTAGCCGCGTAAAACTATTTTGCGGCCGTTAAGCTCACGGGTGGGCGGCGATAATTGCCAATCCTGCGGTCGCGGATATCGCCGCGTTAAGGCCTGTTGCGGCCGCGGATCGGACTCCGCTGAGGGGCACGAAGAGGATATCATCGGCCTGCAGGGTTACATCGGGGGCCTTGGCCTCCAGCATCTTTTTCAGCGGTACCCTCGTTTCGGTCATTCCCGCGGGACCCCTGCGGATGATGCGGATCCCGCCCAGCTTTGCAGTGTGGTTCGTCCCCCCCGCCAGCGCCAGAGCCTGCAACACAGTCAAAGTGCCGTTGTCGACAAGCAAACCTGCTGGACGTCCAACGTCACCTACCACGTAGATAATCGGCGCGCGAGGCACCGAGATCGTGTCTCCCGGCCGAATCTCGATGTTGTCTTGCAAATTATCAGCCAGATTCCTTGGGAGATCGACCGTAATTGGTCCAGATGTACTGTGCTGCCGGATGATGCTGACTTTGCGACCCGCCGCCGCAGAGAAACCCCCTGCCGCTGAGATCAAATCGTACAGCTTGCGGTCTCCGAGTACTGGATAAATCCCCGGTTTCACCACTTCTCCCAGAATCGTCACTCCCTGGGAGGCGGATTCGTCAAGAAAGATGGTGACGTGCGCGCTGCGCACAAAGCCGCCGTCTTCCAGTCGCTTCTCGATTAACGCCTGCGCCTCTTCCACAGTGAGATCACCAACGTGCACGTAATCAATTAAGGGAAGATAAACATCCCCTGAAGTGCCAACTCTCGCTTTGGTCGAGAGCTCCGGGACGTTGTAGACGCTAACTTCAAGCAGGTCTCCGGCGCCCAGCCGGGGTAAAGAAGGCTCATCGGCGGTAGCGGTCGAGTCGGTTGGAGCGGGGCTCGCGGCGGACTTCGTCGAATCGGCGGTGCCGGCCTTACTCGAAATTGCAGCTTGGGAGATCGGCTCGACAGCCGGTAACTCCGATGGGACAGTTTGCGTGGATGAAGATGCGGGCGCTTGTTGACCCGATGCTTTAGACCCCAAACTGAACAACAAAACGACGGCAATCGCAAACAGGCTACCGCTGCTGGCAAAATTGAGTCTGCCGAACTCCATCACAGGCCTCTGGTGGAAGAAGGATCGCAGCAAAGTTTAGCACAATGACATACGATGGTCCCATCCCATTTGTCGCGTGACGTCCAATCCATTCCAGTTTTCCACAGCTTTATCACTGCGGGGAATTGAATCCTGGTGCAGAAGGCTGCTAGATTCCAAGCAACCCTCAACCGCAAACGCAGACGGAACCGGTTAACTAACTACCAGGCAGCGATTGCTGCTGCAATACTACTAGTCGGATGAAAATGGCATGTGCCGACGCTCGTGATTGGCGGAGGGGGGACAGTTGACGGTCGTATTTTTTTCGATCTTCTTCCTCTCGCTCTTTTTCTCGTTCGTCCTAACGCGCTACGTTCGGGACGTTGCAACCCGGCGCGGATGGGTTGCCATCCCTTCAAACGAGAGACACTTACATTCCACTCCTTTACCGCGCCTGGGCGGCGTGGCTATTTTCATTTCTTTTTCATTGAGCATGATCGTCGCGATTGTCATGGGGCATTATTTACCCCACCTGCGTTCGACCTTATCGCTGAAAACTCTACTAACCATTCTGCTTCCGGCTTCGATCGTTTTTCTTCTCGGGGTCTACGACGATCTTCACGCCGTCGGTCCCTATGTGAAGTTCGCGGTTCAGTCTCTCGCCGCCACTATGCTTTTCATCGGTGGTCTGCGCATCCTCAATATCCCGGTGCTGTTCGGGGAGCATCAACTGCCCTGGTTTGTAGGCTTGCCGTTCACCATTCTATGGGTCTTGGCTATAACTAACGCATTTAACCTCATCGATGGCCTCGACGGTCTGGCCGCGGGCTCGGCCCTGTTCTCCACGCTGGTGGCTTTCGTGGTTGCTCTGCTCTCCGGATACTCACTTGTCACCGTGATGACGATTGCTCTGGCTGGGGCGATTTTGGGTTTTCTCCGCTACAACTTCAATCCCGCCACCATCTTCTTGGGAGATTCTGGGAGTCTTTTCATCGGCTTCCTGCTCAGCGCGCTGGCCTTAGCCGGAGCGCAAAAAGCGCCAACGATCGTTGCGGTTGCGATTCCGGTGGTATCGTTCGGCTTGCCGATTCTGGAAACGTCGCTTTCCATTCTGCGACGCCTGATCGGCGGCCGTCCCGTATTTACCGCCGACCGCGAGCACATTCATCACAAACTTTTGCAGCACGGGCTCACCCACCGCCAGGTGGTTATTGTGCTTTATGGTGTGTCCGCCGTCTTCGCTCTGCTCAGTTTGTTCCTGCTATGGCCAACGGGAAGTTCCCTAGGCCTTGTGCTCGCCGTCCTCGGTACTGGCATCTGGATCGGGGTACAGCGCCTTGGCTATCTCGAGTTGGGGGAACTGGCCCGCGTTGCCCAGCGGACCTTCGATCAGCGCCAGATCGTCATCAATAACCTCGCGATCCGGCGTGCCACGGAAGAGCTGAAAGCTGCCCGCGATTACGAACAAATTCGACGCGTGCTCGAAGCTGCTTTCAGTTCCAACGATTTCGACGGGTTCGATGTTCGATTCAAGCTTTTTCCAGGGGAGTCCCACCCCGGCGGTAGCCTGGATTCCGGAGCTCAGGCGCGGCGCGGAGAGGTTTCTTTTTACTGGGGCAAGAGCAAGGGCGCGAGATCGCTGGATGGTCTGGCGGTTTGGACTCTATCGCTCGATCTGGTGAGTTCGTCCAACCGGCACAGAGGTGCTCTGGTGGTTCGGCGACTGTACTCGCAGCGGAACCTGCAACTTGATATCAATCTGCTTACGAGGGATTTCCCCGTGGTGTTGGCAGACGCCTTAGATCGTACTCTCCAACCCGGAGTCGAAGTGATCCCGCATTCAGGGCAGGATGATCGCGGATTTGTTGCCGCCCAAGCTGGTTGAACGCTTTCCGGGAAAAACTTCAGCCTAATGATTTCTTTGCGCGAGGGCCCTCAGGCGCACGCTTACCCATGATGGGTTAGGCGTGAAGCGAAGATAGGATTATAGGGAGGGCTGACGGTTAAAGTTTTGCACTGGCGTACGAGTTAATCTCGCAATTCAAGCAAACTTCCTCAAAAGCGGGTGCTGTCCACTGCATGATTCCCCCAGTATCAAGGCATTTTCCTGCCTCGACCATTTTGTAAGTCTAAACCAGCAGTCTCGCCAAATCAATACCCGCTCGGCAAAAAGTCCGCTCGAAAGGCCCGTCTTTGCTGACCGAAAAGTGCAAGTTCTTGCATACGACTTGTACCGGACCCGCCCTATTTACAAAGCAAACGCGAAAGTAATACCAGGTTTTCCACATGAGGAACCAGTGCGGCTACTTCTTCATTCCGCTATCCCTGTTTACCTTTAGCTTCGCCGAATCTTCGTGAGGATATGCATTCATGTTTAGTAAGACGGTTTATGGCACGACTTTTAAGGACGTTCATTTCGTTCCTCTGCAGTCCGCCACGTTTTGCATCCAGTGCGAACTGATCAGCACCAATAGCCGTCCCTATTGCCTGGCTTGCGGAAATACGTCGCTCCTAAGTCTCTCGCGTGTTCTTGGCGGAACGCTGCGCAATCAGCAGACGGCCCATCTCATTACCGACTCCGAACTCGACAGTCTGGTTCGGGATCTGTTGCGCACGGTTCCCGACCCACAGATTCTGAGCGCAGCGGATCACCAGACTCGGGTGCCCTCGACGGTTCTGCGCAGCCAGCTACGAGTAGCCAACGCCGCTCATCCGGTGTCAGGTTTTCGCGCCGTACACGTTGGCGAGGAAGTGGAAATTCACTCCGCGGAACTGGATCTGGAGCCCGCGATCAGTGCGATCACGGAGCGCGCCCAGCACCTCACCGGAGCCACGGGAGCGGCGATCGCTCTGCGAGCCGGCGATGAGATCGTATGCCGCGCCCGAGCTGGCCGCACTGCTCCCGACCTTGGAGTTCGCTTGCAGACCGATGCGGGCATCTCCGCGGAAGCCGTGCGCACGGGAGAGGTGATGTTATGTCACGACGCCGAGCGCAATCCGCGCGTCGACCTTGCCAGTTGCCGGCGGCTTGGAGTCCGCTCCATCCTGGTATCTCCGCTGCGTTATTACCGTCGCACCCTAGGCGTGTTCGAAGTACTCTCCTCATCGCCCAGTGCCTTTGATGAGCGGGATGTTGCTACCATGCAACTGCTCTCCAGCATGATGGTTGCGGCGATCTCGCGCATCTCCAGCCTCCATCAATCAAGGCGTGCTGCCAAGTAGGATTTCTTTTTCTGGGAGCGCCGGTCGTTCTAATACGCCCAGTAGGGGACAGTTCCGCCAGGAGCGCCCTGACCCTCGATCGCGACGTAAACATTGCGACCGAAGAAGAAGGGAAGTCCCCAGTCAAAGCCACCCGAGAACGTGCCACCCAGATTGCTCAACGCGAAGTCGTCGGAACCGGACAAAGTCAAAGCGTTTGCGATGCTGAAATCGACGGTGCCGCTCGTGCCATTCGCTCCTTGATTGGTTGCGGAAAGATTCTGTGTACTCGAAGGACAATAAAAACCGGGTGCATTGCTGGTACTTCCACACTGAGTTATCGTGCTGGGAAAGAAGTAGCCATTTGAGCCGCTGTCAATGAAACTCGCATCGCTGTAGGCCGTTCCGTTGTAGGTTGTGCTGAAATTTCCTGTCGCCGGGTCCGCTGCGTAGACCGTCCCGCTTAGAGCATTATTCGACTGCGTTCCAATGCCGAAAACGAGCGAGCCGCTTACGCTGGCCTCTTCACCTCCGGAAACCGCGGGGAATTCAAGGATCACCCCATTATGGTCGGTGGAAAATAACGCAACCGGGTTCTGCACTTGCTGTGCCAAGCTCTCACCAACGGCTTGGCAGGTCGCGGTAGAGGAGGCGCATTCATAGTACGGATTGAAATCGCCCGCAGCCGTCTGCACCTGCTCGCAGTAGCTGCCGCAATCTTGTGCAAACAGTCCGACTCCGAGAATACCGTTCGCGCCTAAATTCCCGTCCGATGGCATCCCTCTACTCGTGCAGGAAGCGGGAGCTACAAAATCCGAGTCGCTGAGCACTTGAATAGGTAGGGAACTGGCTTTTTCACTGGCAATCTCCACGTCAGCCATTTGCACTGGCCCCCACGTATATCCGCTTACAAACGGAAGACATTCCACGACTGGGTTGCCGTCGGAAGCCTTCTGCTGCGGCAGCGAGAGCGTGAGCACGGATGAGAGGATCCTGAGCCCCGAACTTCCCGTGTCGACCAATATCCCGTCAATGGTTTGGCAGGTGGAGGTTCCCGGAACGCAAACTGTTACGGTTGTGAAACTCGCATCAGGGTAGTTGCCCGCGGGACCGCCGTTCACCGAAATCGACGCCACATTCGCGCCAGTGCTTGTGATCGTATTCGCTGGAGTACTGCCGCTGCTGCTGCTTCCTCCCCCGCACCCAGTCGAAAATCCGCAAGCTAAGCCCACGGCAAAAATCAGGATCAATAACTTCTTCGGATCCTTCATTGGATTGCCTCGGCCGCGACGCCCGACGGCAATAAGTCAGGAACATAGGCCCGTCCTCTGAAGGACCGAGGATGCCCTCCCATCTGCACAACCAATCCTGGCTGCTCGATCTCGAGGGGTCTCCGGCCCGTCCCCACCCTACCCTGTGCTTTCGCGGCCTGTGCATACTGATCGAAATAGTTTCCCAGGAGCTGACGCATGTCCGGCGGCCACCGCCCCTGCCAAGTAATGGCAAATACTTTGCCGGCGAAAGAAACGTATTCCCTTACCACAGCTCCAGCAGGCGATTGAATCTCATGCACGCTATACGAGGTGGCGGCGGTTGTTCTCAGCGTTCCTCGCATATGGAGTTGATCCGCTTGAACCGATGCAACATCACCACCCAAAGCCGCCAGCGCCGGGTGAGCAGAGGAGGCTACCGCGAACAGTGCGTACACGGCCAGCAGCCTGCAGGGATTTCGGGCTCCTCTCCGCTCTGATCTGAAGTGAGTTTTCGACATTTTTCCCAGATGCCGGTTTTCCGAGTTAGATTAGGTGCGCATCCGGCCGGGTTGCCTTCAGAGGGAGTATGCAGGCGAGAGTCGTTGGCTGCTTTCGACTTTGTTCTCAGCAATTTACAGGCAATCCTGCACTGAAGACTTTCTTCCTGCTTACTTTTTCACAATTTGGAGGTTAATATGGACCGACTAGAGCCCAGGGCCCCGCCGAATGGCCACCATCGTTCAAGTATCCCGATCCGCTTCCTCGAACCGCCGAGGCCGCGTGCGCCAGAAAGTGCACGTGCCGGCGTATGCAAGTGTCGGCCACGCTTTGCCGGGTGAGTTGCAGGATCTCCACGAGATTCTCGACATGAGCGAGTGTGGGGTGGCTCTTCAATGCTCGTTGCCGCTCGCAATCGACCAAAGTGTGGAATTGTCGCTGGATCTCGCAGAAGCCACTGGACAAATCTTCACCACGGCGCGCGTGGCCTGGCTCGACTCGGCCGGTCGCGTGGGTCTCGGTTTTTCTCCTCTCGCACAATCTGCCGTTCGCCGCTTGCGGGAGTGGCTATTCCTGAACGCCCTGGCCGCGACCGCGAATGCAGAGTCTTCGGCAGCCGCGTCCGACGATGGCGAAAGCTTCGTTGTTCGGCAGAACTACACCGACATCCTTACCGCTGCGTCCGCAGTGCAGAGGGAAGCCGAGGCACTCGGTTCAGATCTGAAGGCAGTTCTTGCACTGATTGCTTTTCGAGCCCGGTCGCTGCTTCGTGCCTCAGGCGCGGCAATCGCGTTGGAAGGGAAAGACGCCGGAACCATGATCTGTCGCGCCAGCGCCGGCGACAGCGCCCCTCCGGCCGGAATGAGCCTGCAAGTTGGCTCGGGTTTCTCGGGTGAATGTGTACGCACTGGAAAACTTTTGCGCTGCGACGATACTGAAGCCGACGATCGTGTGGATCGGCAGAGCTGTCGCGCCCTCGGCATTCGCTCCATGCTCGGCGCGCCCGTGATCATGGGAGAAAAAGTGATTGGATTGCTGGAAGTGTTTTCCGCGCAGCCCAACGCTTTTCGGGAAAGCGACGGCGCGGTGGCGCAGCGTTTTGCGGAAACCATTCTCGCCGCTGTCACTCGGGCGGTCCGGGTTCACGATCCTTCTGCCGCGCCCGCGGCCGTTGCGAAGCCCTTTTCCCCATCTCCCGGCAGTGTCTTGTTTGCATATCCGCCGGACGAAAAGGCGGAGGCCGAAGACGCTTCCCGTCCGCAAGATAATGTCGGAGGGATTCGACTGCCACGGGCGCATCTCTTCCTCCTGATCGCCGCCGCAGCTACAATCGCTCTGGCTCTCGGTTTCATTCTCGCACCCTGGATTCAGGAAAAGCTTCAGGCCCGTGCGCGAAATGGAGAACAAACTGTCCTCGCCTCCTCTAAACCGCCGGGTGAGCCTTCAACTTCAGGTGCAGGGAATCTGTCCGCCGATTCTGCCAGCTTCACCCAGCTCCGCGAATTGGCGTTACGCAATGATCCAGCAGCGCAAAATGCCCTTGGCCTCCTCTACGCTCAGGGCGACGAAAAGCAGGCGGTCAGACAGGATGAGAAAGAAGCTGCTCGCTGGTTTCTCAAGGCTGCGGAGCAGGGCAACGTTCCCGCTCAGTCTAAGTTGGGATCTCTTTATTTGAGCGGCCGCGGCGTGCCACAAGATTCGAACCAGGCGTACTTCTGGACCGTGCTCGCCCGCGCGAGTGGCGATAATGCCAGCAAGGTGCTCGCTCCGTTTATCGTGGCGCGGCTCACGCGGGCACAACGTACGGCTATCGAACAACAGGCTGACCAGTGGCTGCAGCGGCACGAGTCGTCCACCAAAGCTGTCCGCTAGCAAATCCCGAAGCCTGAAGCCGCATGCATCTGCTAGCATTAGAATGAAACCAGAGGTCTCCCCCGTGCGCACGCTCCGCAGTGTTCTGGACGAGCGAGTCCGTGAAGCCGATCCGTTTCTCTACGAAAAACTTGAGAATCATCGCGTGCGCTGCTTCGCTTGCGGACATTGCTGCCCCATTCCCGAAGGCCAGCCCGGAGTCTGCAAAGTTCGCTACAACCGCGGTGGGACGCTCTATGTTCCATGGGGATACACCGCCGGAACCCAGTGCGATCCAGTCGAAAAGAAACCCTTCTTTCATGCTTATCCCGGTGCACTGGCCTACAGCTTCGGAATGCTAGGCTGCGACTTGCACTGCGCATATTGTCAGAACTGGGTTACATCGCAGGCGTTGCGCGATAGCAACGCCGTCTCTCCTCCGCTAACAACTTCGCCTGAGCTTCTCGTGCGTGATGCGATCGCACAGGGCGCAAAGATTCTGGTCAGCACCTACAATGAGCCGCTCATCACTAGCGAATGGGCGGTGGCCGTTTTCAGGGAAGCCAAAGCCGCCGGACTGTTTACCGGTTTCGTTTCCAACGGCAATGCCACTCCGCAGGTTCTCGAATATCTAGCTCCGTGGCTCGATGTGTACAAAGTTGATCTCAAAAGCTTTGACGATCGTCACTATCACGAGCTCGGCGGGCGCATCGGTCCCATCCTCGAGAGCATCCGCCGCATTCACGAAATGGGCCTGTGGCTTGAGATCGTCACGCTTCTAATTCCCGGCTTCAACGATTCTGCCGACGAACTGCGCCGCTTAACCGAATTCCTGGCGAACATCTCGCCCGACATTCCCTGGCACGTGACCGCTTTTCATGGCGATTACAAGATGACCGAGCCCCGTGACACGCGACAGGAAGACCTGCTGCGAGCTATCGAGATCGGTCGGCAATCGGGCCTTCGCTATATTTATGCCGGCAATCTGCCCGGAGCGGTTGGCGAGTGGGAGAACACGCGCTGTCCGGAGTGCAGTGAAAGCCTCATCCAGCGCTACGGCTACATGATCATGGATTACTGTCTTACCCCAGACGGCCGCTGCCCCCACTGTTCCACCACGATTCCCGGCCGCTGGGCACCACGGTTCGAAGGTCAGATCGCATCACGCCCTTTCCTGCCGCGTAGAAGCTCGCTTTTATTTACAATCCAAAATCGGTAGTCTGAGATCCCCGTTCTCTCATGCGAAAACTGTTCATCCTCGCTCTGAGCATCCTTGCTCTGCTCTTGCTACCGTCCTGTTCGCCTCGCGACTTCCTCACCCGCCGTCTTGCTGCCGACCTGATCGAACGCTCTGAAACTTTCCGTGCCCCGCAACAGTTTCTGTTGCGCACTGGCGTGATTTCGAACGATGACTACCTCTCGCCGGAATCTCTTGCGCTGCAACACCGCGGCTGGATTTCCGGCACCAAAGCTGCTTGCCCTCCGTCTCTCGTACCACCACCCTGCTGGGAAGTGATTCTCACACCGTCAGGCGTGGACACGTTTCACACCCTCGTTGCGCCCGGCGACGCGGACAAGCCATCGTTCAGTATTCCAGCCGCGAGAAGGGAACTGATAGCTATTACGGGAATCGCCAAACAGGCTAGCGTAGCCGACGTTGAATTTACCTGGAGATGGTTTCCACTGAACGAAGTTGGCGCGGTAGTTTTTCCCAGCGATCTCCGTTATCGGTCTACCGCAAGTTTTCGCTGTTATGACGATGGTTGGCGCGTGGTGGTGCGAGCCCCATCTCATCACGGCCAGCCTCTGGATGAGGCTCTCAAGAACGCCGAACCGGTGCAGTAGAATCTTGCTTCATCGATTTGGCATGAGTGCCGGGCCATGACCCCAAGTCAAATCAGTCACTGACAAGTTGCTTATTGCAAAGCCAATCTTGTATAAACCCTCTTCCACCTACGGGCCCTATGAAAACTGCAAAATGCCTCTTGTTGCTCGCTATCCTTCTCGGTTTCGCGTCTCTCGGCTTCGCCGATCAAAAGCCGAAATTGACCCTCGACGAATTTTTCAACTCGGTCAGCTACACCTCAGTGGCACTCTCGCCCGACGGCAATTCTGTCGTTATCGGCACCGAGCGCGCCGACTGGGATCAGCAGATTTTTCGCACCGACCTATGGCTCTATCGTGACGATGGCAAAGGTGGATCGTTGATCCAACTCACGCAATCCGGCCACGACAGCGATCCCAAGTGGTCGCCCGATGGTCATTGCATCGCCTTCCTCTCGGAACGCAAGACTTCTTCGGCAAAAGATTCAGAGTCCGATTCAGATTCAGAGGACGACAAAGATACTGATAAAGGAGATATAAGCCAGATCTATCTGATTTCTCCCGCCGGCGGTGAGGCGATTCCGCTGACTCAGGGTCAAGAGGAAGTGCACACGTTTTCCTGGTCGGCCGACTCCCGCACTCTGTACTTCGCCATTCGCCACCCGTGGACCAAGACGCAGAAGGACGATTACAGGAAGCAATGGAAGGATGTTGTGCAATACCGCACCGCCGAACGGGGGGATACAATTTTCGCTCTCGATTTGGCCGCCGCGCTTGCCCGCCACGCAACCGCTCCGGCGAAAGACGAAAGTGATGCCGAGAAGGAATCGGATCTCACACCCGGGGCTCGCTCCATTGCGAGCTTGCCTTTGCGCGTAGAAGACTTGGTTACTTCGCCCGATGGCAGCAGGCTTGCTTTCATCAGCAATTCAATCAATCAACGGCAAGAGAAGTTCGAAGACTACGAAATCTACGCCTTCGATCTGGCAAATCCACAGCCGCGCCGCCTTACGAATAATCAGGCCCAAGAAACCAGGCTTCATTGGGCCAGCGACAACCGCCACGTTTTCTTCAGCGTAGAAGTCGGAGACGTAGCCGGTCCTTATCGCGATCTTCAACCGCATCTGTACTGGGTTGATAGCGAGAGCGGCGCCGTCGAGCAGTGGAGCAAAGATTTCATCGGCCAGATAGATAGCTACGGCACCTACGGGAACGGCGTAGTCGTAACCGCGCGCCTCGGCACCGAAGTCCAAATGTACGCCGCTGCCAAGCCTTCTGGTTCTCTGCAAGAGTTTGATGGCTCGGATGGAACCTACCAACAGCTCTCGACCGGATTGCGCTCCCTGCGCGTCGCCTATGTTTATTCTTCACTCGGGCGACCCCCGGAGGTCTATCTCGCTGAAGGCCCAAACCTTCTCCAAAGTGCCCGCCCTATCACGACCTTCAACCGTCTCTTTACCGAGCGCGAACTTCCTCAGGGCAAGCCCTATAAATGGAAGGCTGACGATGGCACCACGGTCGAAGGCATGTTGATCTATCCCCCGGGAAAATTTGAGTCGAAGAACTTGCCGATGCTCACGTTCATTCACGGCGGGCCTGCCGACGCGGATGGAAATCATTTCGAGGCCGACTGGTATCAGTGGGCCGCACTTGCGGCTACCGATGGCTGGCTGGTGTTCGAGCCCAACTACCGCGGTTCCACGGGCTACGGCGATAAATTTCTGCAGGGGATTGTTCCTGTCATCGTCTCGCGTCCCGGCAAAGATATTCTCGAAGGCGTTGACGCGCTGGTGAACGCTGGCATCGCCGATCCCGATCACCTCGCCGTCGGTGGCTACAGTTACGGCGGCTATATGACGAACTGGCTCATCACTCAAACGACCAGATTCAAGGCCGCAGTCACTGGCGCGGGCGCCGTCGAGCACGTCGGCAATTGGGGCAACGACGATACGACTTTCGACGACGCCTACTTCCTTGGCGGCCGCCCCTGGGAGGCCCAGCAGCGCTATCACGACGAGGCCGCAATTTTCCAAATCGATAAAGTCCGCACTCCCACCCATATGGTCGCCGGTGCCAACGACATCCGCGTCGCGGTGCTGGAAGATTATTTGCTCGAACACGCTCTGTATTCGCTGGGGATTCCGAACGCGTTGCTGATCTTTCCCGGCGAGGGACACTCGCTAGCGAAGAATCCGTGGCATGGAAAGATCAAGGTGAGAGAAGAGTTGAAGTGGCTGCAGAAGTATGGAGGCGTGCCGGCGGGGAACTAAGATAGTTAGCGATACGAAAGCCTAGGATCGGAAAGATGTCTACTTCCCCGCACTAGCCACCTTAACCCCGCGTGATCCCGCGGCATACCGCGCAATCCCTCTGTACAACGCCTCCGCGATTTGTTCGCGGTATCCGTCATTGCGCAACTTCTGCTCGTCGGTGGGACTGCTAACGAACGAAACTTCCGCCAGGATTCCGGGCATCGCCGTTTCAGTAAGAACCACGTAGGACGCTTCTTTCACGCCCCGGTCGCGCAAGCCAGGATTTTGTACCGAGAGCGTTCCATAGAGCGAACGTTGCACGCTGGCGGCAAGGCGCCGCGATTGTTCAATTCTCTCATGCAAGTCGGTCGAGGTGAGGGCGACTGTAGCGCTTTTCTTGCTCGCGGTTGCACTCTCCCGAGTTTCCACGTCTTTGGCATTGGGCGCAGAAAAGAAGTTCGTGTAGTAGGTTTCCACACCGCGCGCGGAGGGCAGATCGCTGTAGTTGGCATGCACCGAAACGAAAAGATCGGCCTGCGCCTGATTCGCCATTGCGGCGCGCTCGTCGAGAGGAATGTAATTGTCGTCGTTTCGCGTGAGAATTACTTCCGCGCCCAAGCGGCTCTCCAGCAGCTTACCCAGACGCTGGGCAATCTCCAGCACAAGATCTTTTTCCAGCAAGCCGCTGCGGCCCACCGTTCCTAAATCCCACCCACCGTGACCCGCATCCACGACGATGCGCATCTTCGGCACTTTCGCGCGTAACTGCAGGTCTTCGCGCGAAGGCGGAGGAACGACGATCGCCAGCTTGTCCCGCTGGTTCTGGGCCCCGGGGAACAGATTCACTTGTCCGGTGCTGTTGATGCCCGGTTTGCGAACCTGCACCACCAGGCGGTAAGGATTTGGTTCCAGGCTCACGGAAAACGTCGAGCTTGCTTTCGTCTCGAGCACAACCCGCGTCAACCCTGGAATCGGCTGCGCGATGCGAACCCGCGACAACAGAGGGTCGCCAATTTCGATAGCCTTTCCTTCAAGCTCAGGAGCGAGGGACGTGTCGTGCAAATCAAAATAGATTCGATCCGGCGCCGTCAGGCGATGAGCTTCGTATTGCACCTGATCCTGCAGGTCGAGGACGACCGTGCTGGAATCCGCAGAAGACCAATGGCGAATCCCGGTGATGCGTGCCAGTTTCGATACTTCTTGCGGTGTCGCGAGTCCACTGTCCGCTTCATTCGAAGCACTTCGATCCGTCGACCCGGAAGTGGACGTAGAATCATTCTGCCCATCGACGACAAGACTTGACGGAGCAGATGGTGCACTGGTCGAAGGTGCAGCAGGTTGTTTCGGTGCGGCCCGGGGAGTCATGGCGATGGTCTGGGAGGGCTGCACCAGAGCTTTCCCCAGTTGCGCATTCTTCAGCTTCCACCACAATCCGCCAGCCAGCAGGGCGCAGACAACCACGAGTACTAACACCAAAACCATCCCTGGTTGGCGAGATGTGGACGGCTCAGCAATCGTTTCGTCGGCCGGCGTTTCCTCAACAATTTGAACCGGTGTCGCGCTCAGAACCGGCGCGGTCACAGGTGCCGCCGGTTCAACCACTGCAGCCGGAACAGTTGCAGCCACAGCCGGTGGTACTGCTTCGACCGTTGCAACCACGGGCTGAAAGGGAAGCTTCTCGGGCGCCAGAACCTCAGGCACTGGAGCTGCGGCCACTGGAGCTGCCAGAACTGGAATCGGGGGCCCGACCAATTCGGCCACAGCTGCTTGCGCCGACTCCGCAAATCTCTCTTCGTCCTCGGGCTTGAGCGCTCCAAGAATCAACTCGGCAAGCAATTCCAGGCTGTCTACATCGCTGTCATTGAAACCGAAGGGCTCGGCCGAAAACGCTTCCAGCAGGCCGATCACGCGCTTCCGGCCGCACAGCGGTACCGCCACCATGGACCGCGCGCCCAACTTTCTGCAGGCGTTCAGGTTTACGCGATCGTCGGTCTCGGTATCGTCACACCGGATAATCTGCGCCGTACGGAAACATGCTCCCGAAAACGCCGAATCGCGCTGGATGCGCGCGCCCACATCCGGCTTGATCGCGCCTGCGGATGCGCGCAAGACAATCTCGTTATTCTCGGCCAGAGCGATTCCCAGTCCATCAGCTCCAGTGATGGCGATCGCCCGTTCCGAGACCAGTTGAAGCACTTCGTCCAGAACGAATTGCTCGCCCTGTTCAAACTCACTGGGGCGTGCAATCACCTCGAACCCCTGGTAGCGTGCAGCCAATGCTCTGCGATACCGCACCTGCTGATGCAGCGCCGAAAATGCCAGGAGAGCCTGAAGGGCATCGCGCCCAGACGGCCGCGACTTTGGCGCTTCGCTCAAATCGGACGGCGGGAAATCATTGGGATATCCGCCACCCTGCGACGGCGACGAAGTATTTCGCGGCCAGGAGGGCACGCGCGACTCCGGAAGGCCGGCGGCAACTTCACTGATCGGTTTGGTGGGAGTCGTTGCCATTCCGTGCTGGACGGCCCTTCCGCTCGGGGAAGTGTGGCCATCTGAGCTAGTCCCTGTCAACTAACCACTTGGCGTAGCCTGTCTCCGCCACCTGCCAGACGTGATCCGACTGCGGCCAGAGCCGGGTTTTACCGGGTTTAACAAGAACTTACAGGATTTTAACCGACTTGCGCCAATTCCCCCATGACCTATCGGCCATGGTCTTTGGTAAGACCTACCTTCTTGAATCAACTGAGTTACTGCCAACCCGCACCTGCCGGAAACTAAAATCAGACAAAACGGGTCCCATCCGAACCGGTTCTGGCGGACAGTATGCAGGTCGTATCATTTCCCGCGCGCCAAGCTCGCACCCACTATCGGCATGAACTGCGTACTCTGACTTACGTTACGCTCGATACTGCCAACGGCGGAATCATCCGCAATCTCAATAGTGAAGGAGTAGCCGTGCAAGCGGTCGCTCCCCTACGCCAGCATCAGCGGGTTCGCCTGCGCTTCGAATTGAGGTTTCCTCGGCTGCGCATTGAAACCTACGGACAGGTTCGCTGGTCCAGTCCCTCGGGACAGTGTGGCATTCGCTTTGTAGATTTGCCCGTACGCACCAGCCGAGGGATCGGCGAGTGGATCTTTTCCAATCTTCTCGACAGTCTCGTACGCGAACCGGGCAACCGTCCAATCTTCCAGGGCTCGCGGGGTTCGATAAGCCAGGCAGAAGTTACGCCCGAAAACGCTCCCGCGGAGAGCGGCCTGATTCTGTCCTCTTATCCGCGCCCGTCAATCCGGCCGGAGAGCAGCAGTTCCTGGTTTGAGCGAACCATGCCACCACAGCCTCATCAAGCTGAAAGCCTGACGGAAGCGGCCTTACAGCCCGATCTCTACTCGAATTGGCTCTCCAGGCCGATCTCTGCAAGAACCCTGGCATGGCTGGTGGATGCTCTCATCATGATTGCGGGTCTGCTTCTGTTTACTTTGATATTTCTAGCGATAACTCACGAACTTCCGTCCTGGCCTGTCACACTTGGGATTGCCACAGTTGCGGCTCTCTTCGTCGCGGGTGCATACTGGGCGTTGTTCGCTCTATTTGGAGGTGCAAGTTTGGGGGCCCGCCTGGCCCAAGCTGTATCCTGCGGGCAAGAAGAAGTGAGTGAAGGTGACCGCTTTCGCTGAGGCCGCTTTTACATTGAATCCGAGACTTAAGCTGCTGAGGGCAGTTCCTAGTTAGCAAAATACTGTTGCGCCAGCCAAATGCGCAAGGTGGACTGCATCGGCGCAGCAAGCTTTACGAAGCGAATACCGACATTTCCGCGCTTATCCGACCAAGCTACTTCGACGTCCGCCTTTACCCCGCACTTTGTGCCGGGCAACTCGAACGACGCGCGGCGCAGGTCGCTCGCATCGAACCCGTCATCGACGCGGACCTGCAGCCCGCCCTGGCTGAGGTTGATGAGTTGCCCGTCGACTCTTTTCTGATTACGACCACTCAGGGTCACAGGCACCTCTACCCCCGCGCGGTGATAGCGCAGGCGGCCGTCGAGAATCATATTGCGAGCCGCGGAGAGGGTACGCACCGCCTGTTCCACGGAGATGGGCTTGTCGAAAGCAAACATCGCGCCAGTAGCCTGCATCTCAGGCCTGCCTTGTGCGCGACCCATAATGACAAGAGGTACGGTGCTCGCGCGCGAAGCCTCCTGCTGTAATTCGTGAAAGAACTGTCCTGTTCCGTTGAGGTCACAATCAACGATGAGCGCGTCGATCTTGGATTTTGTGAGCCGCGCCAAAGCTCGCTGCGGTTCGCTCTCGACCGCAACGTCCATGTGCAAGCCGCCGAGAATACATTCCAGAACACTGACTTCCTGCCAATCGCGTGAAACCACCATTGATGAGAGTGTCATGTCTTCACTGTAACGACCCCGGTAATCTCGACGTAGATCACTAACGTAATGCAAGCCTCGGGAGTCCGTTTTTATGTGTAGGGTTGGATAATCAGAGTAGAGAACCGCTGGCTACTTTCCCGCTCCCTGGCTCTTCCGAAGGATCCGGTGAAACTCTTCCCGGCTTAGGATGTGACGCTCTTCAAAGAACTCCGTCACCGCTTGCAAAGCAGCGGCCGGATTTGAAACGGGAGATATAGAGTTGGATTGAGGTGCCAAAGGATAACTGGTCGCAGCCACTACTGGAGCCATAATCACCGAAGGCCGCGAGAGCGATCGCAGCAGTTCGCGCAATCGCTCGCGATCTGGATCCGACATGGTCGTGAAGCAGATTCCCATGCCCAAGTTCGGGTAGACGATCCGTACCTCACCCTTGCTCTCCACCCGGTACCCATTCACTTCAATGGTTAACGCGAGCGGAGCTCCGACACGAAAAGTGGACATTGCCTCGACATAGCATCCGTGCAGACTGATGTCGGTGAATGTTGCCCAGGTAGCGACGCCGGTACGAACATCGCGCAAGTGCGCGCTTCCCTGGCAACGGTATCGCGGACTTCTTCGCCGCTCGACTGTGGTGGAACCTGCAGTTTCAGATGGGACCGCGCCGCCAGTCCGATTCTCACGCTCCGATCCGGAATCCGGTGCGCGGGCTGGTGCGGCTCCGGCAGCCTGGGGTGTGCTCTGTTTCAAGGACGCTAGATATGCCGCTCCGGCGTTGTTCTCATCGGACATAGCTGCGCATTCGCCTCTCCATCCGCGCGCCACTGAATTGTCTGCCGCGCAAGCGAGGCCCTGTTGGATCTATCGGTAAGTTCGAATTGAAGATTGAATGAGGGCGGTGTGCAGACTGGGATAGGAAAGTTTCCGTTTCCGGAGGGTGTTCAGGATTGGAACGCCGTGGCAGGGAATTCCGCGATAGACTGCCGAATCCTGTTCCAAACCTCATCTCTCCCCGCCCGAGTCTTCGCAGAAAATGGAATCACAGCCGCAGTGGGGTATGCCTCGCTCAGGCTTTTCAGCGCGTTGCGCAGTTGATTGTTCGAGAGCCGGTCGCTCTTGGTGGCGATCAGCACAAAATCGCGACCCGACGCATTAAGAAAATCCAAGAGTTGCCGGTCTCTGTCCTGGGGTCGCACATTCACGTCCACCAGCGCCAGGCACAAGGCGAGCGTCGGACGGTCGTTGAGGTAAGGCTCGATAAACTTGGGCCACTCTTGCGAGATCTCACGCGAGAGCTTCGCATATCCGTAGCCCGGCAGGTCAGCGAAGATCACCTCTGGCTGTGGCTTTCCCGGCCAGCGAACTTCGAAGAAGTTAATGCTGCGTGTGCGCCCCGGGGTGGAACTGGTGCGAGCCAACTTGGCATCGACCAGCGTGTTGATCACGCTGGACTTGCCGACATTCGATCGGCCAAGAAACGCAACCTCGGGCAGGCTGGGGGCAGGGAAGTGCGCCACGTCGGTGGCCGCCGCCATGAATCGAGCCATCACCCTCATCAACGGTTCCCAGCTCTCAGCTCTCGGTTCTCACCTGTCATACTCCAGTTTGCAATGCGACAGCGAAATCTGGCAAGCAGCCCTTGCCGTTGCTGAGGAAAAGCGACACAGCAAAACGCCCGCTTCCGCGGGCGTTAAGAAAATTGAGTACTGAGAAGTGTTGCCCTACTGATGCGCCGCCGGACTGTCTCCCGTGTTTGAAGTGAGTTGCGCGATGGGACGCGTCGTCTCTTCCTCGCTGATCGATTGCAACGGCGATTCCAGCGCAATCTGCAGTACCTGATCCATGGTGTCCACGAAATGCATCTTCATGGCGCTACGCAGGTTTTCGGGAACCTCGGCCAAATCCTTTTCGTTGTCTCGCGGCAGAATCACTTCAAACAGTCCAGCGCGGTGCGCCGCCAGCAGCTTTTCCTTCAGCCCGCCGATGGGCAGCACTTTGCCGCGCAGAGTGATTTCCCCGGTCATCGCCAGATCGCGGCGAACCGGAATCTTGCTGAGTGCGCTCGCAATCGCGGTCGCAATGGTAATTCCAGCCGACGGCCCGTCTTTCGGGATCGCCCCTTCCGGCACGTGCACGTGTAAGTCGAGCGTGCGATAGAAATCACGCGTCAGGCCAAGGCGGTGCGCTCTAGATCGAACATACGATAGAGCCGCCTGCGCCGACTCCTGCATCACGTCACCCAGCTTGCCGGTCAGCGTCAGTTTTCCCTTGCCATCGACCACCGTCGCTTCGGTGCTGAGGATGGAACCACCGACTTCCGTCCAGGCTAAACCGGTGACCAATCCCACTTCACTTTTTTCATGCGCCAGCGTGTCGCGGAACTTGATGACGCCCAGGAAGTCGGTCACATTCTCGCCAGTAACGGCAATGTTATAGTTCTCGCCTTCCTTGACCACTTTGCGCGCGACTTTGCGGCATACGTTGCCGATTTCGCGTTCCAGATTGCGCACCCCCGCTTCGCGCGTGTAGGCGCGAATCAGCGTGGTTATGGCGTCATCGGAGAACTTCACGTTTTTCTCCGACAGTCCCGCCTGGAGCATCTGCTTCTTTACCAGAAACTGCTTGGCGATCTCCACTTTTTCCTGCTCGGTGTAGCCGTGCAGCCGCAACACTTCCATGCGATCCTGCAGAGCAGGAGGAATGGTGTGCATCACGTTGGCCGTGGCCACAAAAAACACCTGCGACAGGTCGTATTCGACATCGAGGTAGTGGTCGACGAACATGAAGTTCTGTTCGGGATCGAGTACCTCGAGCAGAGCCGCCGACGGATCGCCGCGGAAGTCCATCGACATTTTGTCGACTTCGTCAAGCATAAAGACCGGGTTCTTCGTTCCGGCTTTCTTCATCATCTGGATAATCTGGCCCGGCAAAGCGCCGATGTAGGTCCGCCGGTGGCCGCGGATTTCCGCTTCATCACGCACGCCGCCCAGCGACATGCGAACGAACTTGCGTCCGGTGGCCTTCGCGATCGACATACCCAGCGAGGTCTTGCCCACGCCGGGAGGCCCAACAAAGCACAGAATCGAGCCCTTGGGATTTTTCACCAACTGCCGCACGGCGAGAAATTCAAGGATGCGCTCCTTGATCTTCTCCAGCCCGTAATGATCTTCGTTCAGAACTTTCTCGGCGCGCGAGATATTCCGTATTTCTTTCGAGCGCTTCTTCCACGGCACGGCCAGCAGCCAATCGAGATAGTTGCGTGAGACTGTGGACTCAGCCGACATCGGCGGCATCGCTTCCAGTTTCTTCAGTTCCTGCAGCGCCTTGTCTTTCACATCTTTCGGCATGCCCGCGGCTTCGACCTTCTTCTTCAGTTCGTCGAATTCGCTCTTTTCGCCGCGGCCCAGTTCTTTTTGAATGGCCTTGATCTTCTCGTTGAGGTAATACTCTTTCTGCGCCTTTTCCATCTGCCGCTTCACGCGCGACTGGATGGTACGATCCACGTTCAGTTTTTCAATTTCAACGTCGAGGACGTCGGCGATCCGGTTCAGACGCTCCGACGGATCGAAAATCTCCAGTAGTTCCTGTTTTTCTTCGATAGACAGCTGCAGGTTGGCAGCGATGATGTCGGTGAGCTTGGCCGGATCTTCCATCCGGACCGCCGAAATCATTGTCTCGTAGTTCAGTGCCTGGCAAAGCTTTACGTATTGCTCGAACAGCGTGGTCACACGCTGCATGCCCGCTTCGATCTGGGCATTCATCTCGACGGGGTAGCGAGCGACCCGAACGTTCGCCTGCATATAGCCGTCGGCATCGGTGGCCTGCAGCAACCTGCCGCGCTCAATGCCTTCGACCAGCACTTTAATGTTGCCATCGGGCAGCTTCAGGCTCTGCACGATATTGACGATGGTCCCGACTTGATAGATCTCATTGGACTTGGGTTCGTCGATGGAGGCATCGTGCTGTGTGGCCAGGAAAATCTTCTTGTCGGCGGCCAGAGCCTCTTCCAGGGCGCGCACGCTGGACTCGCGCCCCACGACGAACGGCGTCATCATGTAGGGAAAGATGACCACGTCCCGTATGGGCATCATCGGCAACTTCTTGCTTTCGAATTTTTCCTTGGATGTGGTCACTCAATCTCCCTGGGTTGACGCTGAATGACATTGCTCAATGACAATCGCCACGCGCCCTCTACACAGCCTACCTTCAGTAATCAGTCTACTACTCTTACAGGGCCCTTTGGCTATCCGGCCTTTTCCATCATCGAAAGGGAAGCGTTCCGCTTCTCAACCATCTCCCTGGTGACTTCGAACTCCTTTAGTTTCTTCTGGCTGGGCAGGTTGAACATCAAATCCAGCATAAGTTCTTCCAGGATCATGCGCAGGCCGCGAGCCCCGACTTTGCGCGCCATCGCCTGCCGGGCAATCGCGCGTAACGCCTCGTCGCTGAACTTCAGGCGGACATTTTCAAACTCGAACAACCTCTGGTATTGCTTGACGATGGCATTCTTCGGTCGAGTGAGTATCTCGATCAGCGCGAATTCGTCCAGATCCTCGAGCATACCCATGACCGGGAGGCGTCCAACGAACTCTGGAATCAAGCCAAACTTGATCAAGTCTTCCGGTTGCATCTCACTCAGCAATTCGAAGTTGCGCTTGCTGCGCGCGACCACCGCTTCTTCCTTCTCCGCCTCATCGCCGGCGCGGAAGCCCAGCGACTTCTTTCCCACTCGCCGGCCGATAATCTTTTCCAGACCGACGAACGCCCCGCCACAAATAAACAAAATGTTGGTTGTGTCGACCGGTGTGAATTCCTGGTGAGGATGCTTGCGTCCGCCCTGCGGCGGAACGTTCGCGATGGTTCCTTCCAGAATCTTCAGCAGTGCCTGCTGCACGCCTTCTCCGGAAACATCGCGAGTAATTGACGGATTTTCGTCCTTGCGCCCGATCTTGTCGATTTCGTCGATGTAGATGATGCCCGTCTGGGCGCGGCTCACATCTCCCTCGGCGGCCTGCAGCAGTTTGAGGATGATGTTCTCCACATCCTCGCCCACATAGCCGGCCTCGGTAAGGGTGGTGGCATCGACAATGGCGAACGGTACATCCAGCATTCGGGCCAGCGTTTGCGCCAGAAGCGTCTTGCCAGTTCCAGTAGGACCGATGAGCAGGATGTTCGATTTACTGAGTTCGATTCCATCCCCCGCCGTTTTCTGGCGATTCATGAAAATGCGTTTGTAATGGTTGTAAACCGCAACCGCCAGCTTCTTCTTGGTCTGCTCCTGCCCGATGACGTACTCATCAAGGAAAGTTTTTACTTCCTGCGGTTTAGGCAGTTGATTGGGCGCGGCGGTCTGCGGAGTCGCAGTCCGATCATCTTCCAGGATCGAATTGCACACCGCTACACACTCATCGCAAATATAGGCGCGGGGATAATCGCTGGGCGACGAGATCAGTTTCGCTACCGCGTCCTGCGACTTGTGGCAGAACGAACAGCGCAAAATCTCGTCGGAGCCTGACTTAGTTTTCACTCGGCTCTACTCCTTCAACATTCGTTCGAGTATGACTTCGGGCCCCCGCCTACTTCGACCCTTCCACTGCCGCTTTCGCGCTAACTAACGGTGCCTGAGTTCAAGCGCGAAGGCCGATCATACCGCTTTTGCGGTCTTATAGATGATATCGTCTATGATTCCGTATTCCTTAGCCTGCTGCGCGTTCATGATGAAATCGCGCTCTACGTCCTTTTCCACTTTGTCGAGCTTCTGGCCGCTGTGCTTCGAGAGTAACTGGTTTGTAATCTCACGCATACGGAGAATTTCGCGGGCGTGAATGTCGATGTCCGTGGCTTGCCCCGATAATCCTCCCATCGACGGCTGGTGAATCAGGATACGGGAATTCGGCAAAGCCAGTCTCTTTTTGGGCTCGCCAGCAGCCAGCAGCAATGCCGCCATCGAAGCCGCCTGCCCCACGCAGAGAGTCATGACGTCATTCTTCACGTACTGCATGGTGTCATAAATTGCCATGCCCGCTGTGATCGAGCCGCCGGGTGAGTTCACGTACAACTGGATATCCTTCTCAGGATCCTCCTGCGCTAAAAACAACATTTGCGCAATCACCAGGTTGGCGATGTTGTCGTCGATCGGCGTCCCTATAAAAATAATGTTATCCCGCAGCAGACGGGAATAAATATCGTAGGCGCGTTCTCCGCGCCCAGTCTGCTCAATCACCATCGGTACCAGCATCATTTGCGGATCATTTGGTTTCATTGTCTACCGGACCTGTCACCGGAACTGCCACACTCCGCCCCGAAGAAACATTTTCGTCGTTCGGGGAGGGTCGAAAGTGTCCGCGCCGTTTGCGAGCTACGCGGACTGGTGATAAAGAAAATCGAGGGTCTTTTCGCTGCGGATTCTCATCCGGATTCTATCGAGGCCCCCATCCTCTGTCAAACGAACTCGCACTGCTTCTGACGTTTGCTTCGACTGTTTTGCCAGAGCGTCAATCTCCCGGTTCACTTCCTCTTCGCTGACCTCGATTTTTTCCAGCTCGGCAATTCGTTCGAGCAGCAACGAAGACTTCACATCATGGATGGCCTGATCCCGTTGGCCCGCCCGAAGCCGGGGCAGGTCCATCTTCTTCAGGTCTTCCATCTTCATGCCCTGCGCGGCCAGTGCTCGCAGACCGCGTTCCAGGCGCAGATCAATCTGGCGGTCCACCAAAGACTCCGGCACTTCAAAATCATTACGGTTCATCAGATCGGCGACCAGCTTATCTTTCGCCGAGTGTTCCGCCGTGTGGCGCGTTTCCGCTTCCATGTGCTCGCGAATCTGTTTGCGCACCTGGTCCAGACTGGAGAACTCGCCCAGTTCTTTCGCGAAATCATCATTTAGCTCAGGCAAGCTCTTTTGCTTGATTCCATTTACCTTCACTGTATAAACAAAGGTCTTGCCCGCCAGGCGTTTGTCAGAAATGTCCTCTGCATAGCCCACGTCGAAGGTGCGCTCTTCTCCCGCAGACGCACCGGTGAGATTCTGCGAAAACTCCGGCACCGTATTCTTGCCGCCGATTTCGATCAGCACGTCATCCATGTGAACCGGATTGGAGCTGGCCGCTTCTGCGTCGGTCGCGTTCTTGGGTTTCCCATCCATGGAAGCTTGCGCGAAGTCGCCTTCGGCCAGAGCGCGGCCTTCCACCGTGGTGTAAGTCGCATGCTGCTCGCGCACGCTGTTGAGGGCCTGCTCCACTTCCTCGTCGGTGACCGTAATCTCAGGTTTGTCGGCCCGCAACTCCTTATAACCTTCAACCTGAATCTCAGGCAGCACCTCGAAGCTGGCCTTGAAGCGCAGCGGTTCGCCATCATGCATGTGCAGATCGGTGACGCGGGGCTGCGAAACCGGGATCAGTCCCTGCTTTTCAGCTTCCCGGCGGAAGTATTTCGGAACCAGCGCCTCGATCACATCATTCTTCAGGCCATCGCCGAAACGCTGGCGGATGATGGAGGCGGGCACATGTCCGGCGCGAAAGCCGGGCAGCCGCGCACTCTTCTGATAGCGCTGAATCTGCGATTCGGTCTCGCGCGCAACTTCCGCAGCTGGGATCTCGACCGAGATCTCCCGTTTGATATCTTTCTGGTTCGGTTCGGTTTTAGCCGCGTCCTTAGTTTCTGTGGGGCTCACGTTTTGCCTTTCACAACCGCTGCATCCTGATGTTCGGTCGAGCCAGGCTCCGTCGAATCAGAACCCGAACCGAATTCACGCGGCGTTCACTTGAGTGTAAAGACAGAAGGAGAGGACCGTCAAACGCACGCGTGCAATTCGCCTTGCATTCTACCTGCGTTTTCCCGTCCCGGCAGTGATCAGGATTCGAGATCACGCAAGAATCTGATGTAAGGCTGTGGAGAGATGGTCGGAAAGTCGATCGCCCTTGGAAACAACATCTGTCACGCCGGCTTCGAGAGCAGCTTTCAGCAGTTCACTGGAGGTATGCATCGTGAACATCAGCATCGCCGTCCAGGGAGCTAAGTCCCTAATGCGGCGCGCGGCCTCAAGCCCGTTCATCACAGGCATTTGAAAATCCAGGATGACGAGGTCGGGCTGAAGAGCTTCCACTCTGTCCACCGCTTCTCTTCCGTTTTCGGCCTCGCCGCACACTTCCCAATCCAAGCTCCCTTCGATCCACAAGCGCAAGGAGCGGCGGATCAAAGGGCTGTCATCGACAATGAGAATCGTGTGTTTCATCTGCCAGGTCAAATCGCCCTTGGCAGGCTGCTGGCCGGGCCACGTCGTACAGCGCGACGGACGGCTACGAGGAAGGGTGATCCCACCCTAGTCCGCAGGAGCACAAAGCGCCATACCCTTGATACTGTACGCAACCGCACATATATGTGGCCGATTTGTGCATGGCTTAACTTACGTTGTGCGAAGTCCTCTTCTTTTCCGGTTGTCTACATCTGCGATAAGCTGCAACCACGAACACGCATGACGACGACACGCTCCACAGCGAAGCCTCGCTGGCTCATGGTCCTTCACGACGAAGTCATCGCCTGCACCCGCTGTCCGCGGCTGGTCGCGTATCGCGAACAAGTAGCCCGCGAGAAGCGCCGGGCTTACCGCGATTGCGAATACTGGGGCAAACCTGTGCCTGGCTTCGGCGATCCCGATGCACGAGTGCTCATCCTTGGCCTGGCTCCCGGTGCTCACGGCTCCAACCGCACTGGACGCCCGTTTACGGGCGATGCCTCCGGCAAGTTCATGTTTCCCGTTTTGTATGAAACTGGATTTGCCAGCCAGCCCAACGCCACCGATCGCAATGACGGGCTCGAGTTGAAGGATCTGTACATCACCGCCGCAGTTCGATGCGCTCCGCCCGCCAATAAGCCGACGCCACAGGAACTTGCCGACTGCTCACAGTTTCTTGACCGCGAGATTGCGGGATTACAGAAAGTAAAGGTGGTGGTCGCACTGGGTAAGATCGGCTTCGACGCTTATCTCAACTATCTGAAACGCCGCAAGCTACTTCCGAGCCGGCAGCCCTATCTCTTCAAACATGGCGCCAGTTACCGGTTACCAGACGGGAAGGTGTTACTAGCCTCCTACCATCCCTCGAATCAAAATACGCAGACCGGCAAGCTTACGCGAGTAATGTTTGTCGAGATCTTTAAAGAGGCGGCAAGACTTGCCGATGATTAAGGTGAGGCGCCGTCGGGGCCGGACCGCTGCACCCACCCCACTTGGGGTCACAGTTCACAAAACGGGGTCGCGAACCGGGGCGGTGCCTTTTTTAATTACTCGAATTAAGCTTCCAAGGGATCGAGCGCTTGCATCCCTCAAGCTAAGTTAAAAGCCCATCAATACCGGTTCAGGTTCCAGGCGAACGCCCCAAATTTCTTCCACGCGATGTTGAATCTGATCTTTCAAGGCTAAAACCTCGGCGGCGGTGGCTCCGCCGCGATTCACGATGGCCAGGGCGTGCTTGCTCGAAATGCCCGCGTGGCCCATACCATAGCCCTTTGCGAAGCCGGAGTGCTCCACCAGCCATGCCGCAGAAACTTTCTTGTGGGTTTCAAGCGCCGCATAGCTGGGCACGCTCAATCCTCGCGCGGCTGCCCTCACTTTCAACGCCTCATGCTCGCCTTCCGAGAGCACTGGATTCTTGAAGAACGAGCCCGCACTCATGCAATCCGGATCACCTTCCACGAGCAGCATCCCTTTTAGCGCCCGAATGTGGCGTACCGCCTCGCGCGTTTCGTTGAGGTTAGGGCTGGTCTCGCGTCCTGCAAAGTGCCGCTTCAGGTCGGCATAACTGATGTGCGGCTTACCCTCCGGTGTAAGTGCGTAACGCACGCGTAGAACGATGAACCTTCCACGTTCACTTGTGTTAAAGATGCTGGCCCGGTAACTGAACCCACAAGCGTCCCGGTGGAGTTCGCGCACCTGGCCATCTCTCAAATCGAGCACTTGTACCGATGCAATTGTTTCGGAGACTTCCTGTCCGTAGGCCCCGACGTTCTGTACAGGAGTTCCGCCCACGCTGCCCGGAATGCCGCTCAAACACTCAATGCCGGCGCAGTGTGCCATCACGGATCGAGAAACGAATCGATCCCAGGATTCGCCAGCCCCGACGTCGAAAACAACTTTGCCTGCTTCATCTGGAGCCGAAGATCGCTCGATTCCTTGAATCGCAATTTTCAGCACCAGCCCCGGCCAGCCGGCATCGGCCACCACTACGTTGCTACCGCCGCCAAGAATGAACAAAGGCAAATCCCGCGAGCGCGCCAAGGCAACCGCTTCCTGCACCTGCTCAACATTGCCGGCCTCGACGAGATACCGCGCCGGACCACCAATCCTGATGGTGGTCAGCCAAGCGAGCGAAATGTTTTCCTGCAGTTGCACAATCAATTTTCATCTTACACACGGGTTGAGGCCAGCGCTCATGCCCGGAGATCACGTTTGGTCGTGTCCGTTGAGTCAGTGTCAGCAAACGGATTCTTCACTTCGTTGACAGGTCCACCCTTGAGAGGCGTTGGCAACGTTCGCAGGCACATGGGGACCACAGTATCCCGCAGATTCGCGGGACTGGATCAAGAAAAAACGCATCACCGGCCATCCTCGTGTACTTTTCGCGGCAGCTTAACTCGATTTCGATAATCCGAAGATTGTGATGAATGCCGTTGACTTCGATACGGGTCTTTTGCTGTACTAAAGATGTCGCAAAAAGGTGAAGGAGTTCACCGTCAACCGCTGTCCCAACTATTAAGCCGGAACAGCTGATGACTCCTGACAAGCGGATTTTTTGTCGCGGAGTCATGGTACCGGCAACAATCCGCAGAACTGATAGAGGGGTGTGCCTTGGAGAACGTGTGCATTCTCGCTGCTATGGGGATCGGCCTGGCCTTGGTCGCGACGCTGTATGACTGGTCGGAGAGAACCTTGGGGCAGATTCAACTCCTCTCCACCTGAGCACGATAGCCGTTGGCATAAGCATCAAATCTACTTGGTCGACGATCATGCCTCGCCGGCTGAACAGGCTGGAGGGCTTGGAAGCTGTCCGATGTGAGCCGACTGTGGCTTCCTGACTGGCAGGTAAGTCTGGTGAAAGCGCATTGTGAACAGGAAAGGAACGAGGCGACTTGCTGAAATACGTGATGGTCGGTGTGGGAGGTTGTCTAGGGTCGATCTTGCGTTTCTGGCTGGGCACTTATATCGGCAGCAGAATGGGAACCCGGTTTCCCTACGGGACATTCGTGATTAACATTACGGGTTCATTCCTGATCGGCCTGGTCCTTGCCTTGTTGACAGCCAAAAGTCATTGGAGTCCGAACTGGCGATATCTGATCCCAATTGGCTTCATCGGAGGCTACACGACATTCTCCAGCTTCGAATATGAGGCATTGCGTACGATCCAGGATGGCCAGATCGGCCTGGGCTTTCTTTATGTGGCACTGAGCGTGATCGTGGGGTTTGTTGCAGTGTGGGGTGGCATTATGGCGGGGAGGGCGATCCCATGAAAGCGGAAGCTTTAACGCTGGGAGCTAACGTAAGCCAGACACTCACCAAGGGTGCATGTCCGATTTGCGCGATCCTGAACGACTTTCAGTGGACATTGGCGGAAACAGTTCGACCTCAATCAGACCTGCGCGTATGCAATTTTCACGGCTGGGTGCTGGCTCGATCCAGAGCGAAGCTTTCGTTTTTGGGTCGTGCCGCTGAGTTTTTGGTAGCTCAAAGAGGACTCTAACGACAGGAGGAAAATGTGCTGACATCCGGGCCGGGTAAGAAGGTCGGCATTTACGTAGCTGAAGACCAGCAGTACCACGGGAGTGCTGCCTATGCAGCTGTTCTGGATTTTCTCTTTTTTCATGGTGTATCGGGCGCAACCGTGACGCGGGGCATTGCTGGATTTGGTGCAGATCATCACATGCAAACGACTAGTCTTGTGGACCTGGCGGTCCATCTGCCTGTCAAGATCGAGTTTATCGAAACTGCGCAGAAGGTCGAAGAGCTACTACCCAAATTGCAAGTCATGGTGGGTGCCGGGCTGATTGAAATGCACGACACCACAATCGTCAAGCCTGCCGAGCAGAAGCAAAAACATCCTGCGCCTGAACTGCCTGCCCTGAAGAGTGAGGGCAAAGCCAAGATGATGCGGATCTACATTGGCGAAAACGACAAGTGGAATGGCAAGCCGTTGTATGAAGCTATCGTCAATGGCCTGCGATCCAACGATATTGCTGGCGTCACGGTTTACCGCGGGATTCTGGGTTATGGTGCCAACCGGAGAATTCACAAGGACGCCACGCTGAGCCTTTCTCATGATCGGCCTATCCTGCTGTCCGTGATTGATGCGGAGGCAAAACTGAAAGCCTTTATGCCCATTCTTGACCAGATGGTGAAGCAGGGTTTGGTCGTGCTATCCGACGTGGACGTCATCAAGTACGCGCATAACTATGAGAAAGCCGAGCGGCGCGAGGAGACACGAATATGAAACTCGAAGGCAAAGCCAAAATGTTGCGGATCCATTTTGGCGAGGATGACAAGTGGCACGGTAAACCACTATACGAGGCCATCGTGGTCAAGTGCCGAGAACTCGATATCGCCGGCGCCACGGTGTTTCGCGGGATCGAAGGCTATGGAGCAAGTACGCTCATTCATAAGAAGCATCTACTGCGCTCTTCCGATCGCCCAATCATGGTCTCGGTGATAGACACGGACCAGAACATTAATAAATTGCTTCCGGCTCTGGACGAAATGGTGGACGAAGGGTTGATCGCAATGTCTGAAGTGGAGGTAATCCGCTACGTGCACCAGGAAGGGCTGCGCTCTCCAGCTTCGTAGCCAAGCACAAAATGGCACAAGAATATTAACGCAAGAGGAGGCTTAAAGGGATTAGCCTGTTCAGCCAGTGGCTGCACCGCACCAGCAGGTGGTGCCTGCGAACTACGAGCACGCCGGCTTCAGACTCCGGCGTGCTGGTTGCGATTTGTTCCTTATCGAGCTGCGTGGAATGTGGCACAAGTATTCTCCACGTTAGTTGTGAGCGGCCATGTGATCGGTCATCCCATGAGCGGCCATCCCATGATCGGTCATGCCATTAGGTGGCGCGGGTGCGAAATGCGCGCGTCCATCCTCGATCAGCCATTGACCCCCGTTGCGGACGGCCACGTAGAAAAACTTGACTGGGATCACGCGAATGACCGTCCCGTCCGGACCGATGACATTGTGCAAGGTAAGGAGCGCGTCAGCGACCGCGACATCGGGATTGATGAAGCGGATCCGATAGTTGGAGAACGCCGCTTGCGTGTTTCCGTTGACGGCTTGCGCCTCTTGACCGAAGTCGTTCACCATTGCGACCCGCCCTTGCAGAAAGTCACCCTGCGGCGTCACGAAGGTTCCATCTTCGGCGAATAACGATGCTCGGAGTTCGGCATTCTTCTGAAGAAAAGCCTTAGCAAAGTTATCTCCGAGCGTGCGAACAGCCGCTTCGTCTTGAGCCTCGGCGGCGCTCGCAGAACCGGTCACACCGAGGACGAGCGTACACGCGAGAAGGGTTAATCCGAGACTTTGCATGAGGCCTCGGAGGGCTGACTTGGGCGCCTGGGGCGCGGAATCAGCTTGGTACGTTTGTGAGATTTTCATTTCTTTCCGGTTAATAGTCATTTTTTCTCCTTATTCTTAATTCTTATTTCTTCCTCTTACTTGTCGTTTCCGGTAACCAGAAACCACACTTTTTACTAGCTGTGAGCAGCCAGTCGCTTACATCGGCAGATCGGTCCATGCCTGCTTCGCCGCCATGTACCCTGCGTTCCAGTCCGTGAGTTTACGTCGCGCTGCCCGTTGCTCCATGCCCCTAGCTCTGTTTGCAGTCAGCCGCGAAGAATGGGAGCTCCGAAAGGGGCGCCAGTGGCTCCGCCATCCACCATCAGCTCAACTGCATTGACGTACGAAGAATCGTCCGAGGCAAGGAAGAGCACGGCGTTGGCAACGTCTTTCGCCTCGCCCCAACGCCCCAGCGGTATGACAGACGAGAAGAACTTCGCCTGCTTGGCGGACTCGTCTGCAGATATAGAGGCTCGGGGCCCCCGCTTCCAGATGGGAGTCTTCGTCGCGCCGGGTGCGACGACGTTCACGCGAATGTTGCGCGGTGCAAAATCGGCGGCGATGGAACGCGCCATCGAGACGAGGCCGCCCTTCGTGGCTGCATATGCGGCGACGCCAGGTTGGCCGAGATAGTTATGTACCGACCCATTAAAGATGATGCTGCCGTTGTCGTTCAGCAGTGGGGCCGCTGAATTCACCGTAAAGAAAGCGCCATTCAGGTTGGTGTGGATCACGTTCTCAAACGTGGCCTCGTCAGTCGAGCCGGTAGGAGTCCGGCCGGAGATGCCGGCATTGGCGAAGACAATGTCGAGTTTCCCAAAATCTTTGGCCAGGGCTGCAAAGAGCCGCTTGCGGTCTTCCGCAACAGTGATGTCTGCGCGGTAGCCACGCGCGTTGGGTCCGAGTTCTGCAACCGCCTCATCCAGCGTTTTCTGATCGCGACCAGTAATGGCGACATGAGCACCCTCAGCAATGAAAAGTCGGGCTGTGGCCAAGCCGATGCCGCTGTTGCCTCCGGTAATAAGAGCCTTCTTGCCTGTGAGCTTCATAATGCCTCCTTTTTGTATGAGCGACATCAAATATGATGTCCGTCATACATGTGATATGATGACCATCATAGATGGAGGATGCAGAAAAAATATGCGCTATCCCGTCGAGGAGACCGCGGCAAAACATGAACGAATTGTGAAGGAGGCTTCCCGCCTGTTCCGTGAACGCGGATTTGAGAATGTAAGCGTGGCCGAAGTGATGAAGGCCGCCGGCCTGACGCACGGGGCGTTCTATGCCCATTTCGGTTCGAAGGAAGAACTGCAGGCGGCTGCCGTTGCCTACGGCCAAAACGTCTCGCTAGGTCGCCTTCAGCGCAGCCGAAGGAAGAAGAGCAAAGGATCGTTTACCGATGCGTATCTGAGCCCGTGGCACCGGGATAATCCAGGCGACGGCTGCACCATGGCCGCGCTGGCGCAGGAGGTGGCTCGCTCGACCCCTGAACTCAAAGCCGCATTCGAGCAGGGACTGGAGAACTTTCTTTCCGCTAAGGGTGCAGACCGGAAAGAAGCCATCTTTTGGACAGCGGCGATGATGGGTGGCGTAGTACTGGCTCGCGCCGTGCAGGATCCGCGACTTTCTGACGAAATCCTTAGGAGCGTCCGACAAAAGCTCG
>Ga0209656_10000225_pt1 | contig 37661 bp, 34 predicted proteins | sample BogFormECP12_OM2_FD_188239 | JGI IMG/M metagenome (GOLD analysis project Ga0209656, IMG submission 188239) | Bog forest soil microbial communities from Calvert Island, British Columbia, Canada - ECP12_OM2 (SPAdes) (version 2) | ecosystem: Environmental > Aquatic > Freshwater > Wetlands > Bog ...
TGGCGAATGTCGGGCAATGGGCGGATGTCGCGGGGGCCAAGCAGGCGGGCTGGCCGACCGGGACCAACTGGGCGGCTGGCAGGCGGCTGGTAAGGCGGCTGGCAGGCGGCTAGTAGACGGTGCCGCCGACGCGCCAGTAGAGGCCGGCCGCGCTCCGGGACATGAACGCCTCGTCGACCAGGTACCGGCGCAGGGCGCAGTGGTCGTCGAAGATCGCCTTGAGGACCTCGTCGACCGCGGCTTCTGGATACTTGCGGCCGGGCTCGAATGCCTGAGCCACCTGGTCAAGCAGCAAACGACGGCGGGTGCGCTTAGCCGGCACCGCGAGGATTCTGCCGTCGCGGATGAACGCCCGCAACACCTGTGGCGGGTCGGCGAGGAGACCGTCAGCGTGATGACCCATCTGAAACCAGTATGACGCGGGCGCGGCGGGTCTGGCCAGCGAGATATCCCAGGCGGTACCGTTTCGCGGGTGGCACGCTACGACGATGACCTGCGCTTCGCGCATGTCCTCGCAGACAACGCCGATGACATCACGACCCGGCGGTTCCGGGCGCTGGACCTGCGGGTCGATACCAAGCCCGACCTCACGCCGGTGTCCGACGCCGACCAGGCGGCCGAGGAGTCGCTGCGTAACGTGCTACGCCGGTCACGCCCGCGCGACGCGGTGCTCGGCGAGGAACTCGGCCGGTCCGGTTCGGGGCCACGATGCTGGGTCATCGACCCGATCGACGGGACGAAGAACTACGTGCGCGGTGTTCCGGTCTGGGCCACGCTGATCGGGCTGATGGACGGCCCGGACGTCGTAGTCGGGGTGGTGTCCGCGCCGGCCCTGAGCCGCCGCTGGTGGGGCGCCCTCGGCGGCGGCGCCTGGACCGGGCGCAGCCTGACCAAGGCGTCGCCGTGCCGGGTGTCCGGGGTGACCAAGATGGGCGACGCGTCGATGTCCTACTCCGGTCTCGGCGGCTGGTCCGAGCGCGGGCTGCTTGACAACTTCCTCGGCCTGACCCGGTCGGTGTGGAGAACACGGGCGTTCGGGGACTTCTGGTCACACATGCTGGTCGCGGAGGGCGCCTGCGATATATCCGCCGAACCCGAAGTGACGCTCTGGGACCTGGCCGCACTCCAGATTATCGTCACCGAGGCCGGCGGCCGGTTCACCACGCTCGAGGGCGAGGCCACGCCGGACGGCGGCAGCGTGGTGTGCACCAACGGTCACCTGCACGACGAGGTACTGGCCCGGCTGCGGAATTCTCATAGCTGAATAAGTCGCGCGGCTGAGTGATCGCAGGGCTTGCCCTCCGGGGTGAATTAACCGATGCTGGTGGGACGTCACAAATGCACAAGCTCCGGAGCCAGGGGGTGTTACTCGTGAAGGTGCGAGACGGCATGTCCCATCTAGTCCTTACCATCGGGCCAGCACACACGCTGCGACAGGCCGCTCGCATGATGTCGGCACGCCGCATCGGAGCCGCCGTCGTGATCGACTCGGAGCACGCGGGCATCGGCATCTTGACCGAACGCGACATCCTCGACTCGGTAGCCGCAGGCGAGGATCCGGACGCCGAGCTCGCCGCGCAGCACCGCACAGAAAACCTCACCTATGCCTCGCCCGAGTGGACCCTGGAAGAAGCCGCCGAGGCGATGGTCCGGGGCGGGTTCCGGCACCTGGTCGTGGTGGAAGACCACGACGTGGCCGGTTTGCTCTCTATGCGGGACATCGTCCGCTGCTGGACGTCCGTCGAGTCGGTCAAGCCCACCCATCCGCAAGCCGTCGTCACCTCAGCCTGACCCCGGAGAATCCGGGGAACCCGAGGACCAGCTCGGGCGGTGCAGGCTTGAGCCGGGCGGTGCAGGCTTGAGCCGGGCGGTGCAGGCTTGAGCCGGGCGGTGCAGGCTTGAGTCGTGGGTGACGAACGGGCGGAGACTTACCTGCGGCTGGTCCCGCGCTCGCGGCTGCGCAGGACACGATAGAGCTGCTGGCGACCGGGGGTTCGGCGCAAATCCACGCGGTCGTGCCGGTCCGCGGCGCTCCCGCCATGCCAGACAATTAGGACATGAACCGCGAGGGCGCGGAAACCTTCCTGCGGCTGGCGGCCGAAGCCGAGCTGCGCGGCCAGCTGGCGCCTGCCCCGCCACCCTGGGCGGGCAGCCTGGGCGCGGGCCGGATCAAGGTAATGGTGGTGGGACGGGCCCTGACCGCCGTCGGAGCGCTCGATGGCGGCACCGTGGAGAGCATCCTGGCCGATCTCGACCTGGCCGTGGGCGTCCGGCAAATCTCCGGGCCGCCCAGTAGGGGACTCGGCCGGGGAGTAGCCGGAACCGTGCCTCCCGGAATACTCTCACGGGTAACGGCGTCGGCCACGGCAGTGGCCCGCCAGACCGCCCAGATACGGTTCGGCCCGCCCGGATCGCTGGCCCGGGCCGGCCGGGCGGCGCGCTCCCAGCCGGCCGGGATCACCGGATCACCGGAGCCGGCCGAACCGGAGCCGGCTGACGACGGCCCGGATCGGGGTGCGGCTGACCGGTTCGTCCCGGTAGGGCTGACGGTTCCGTTTCACGACGAGGGCATCAGCGGCGATCTGTACCTCATGTCGTTCGCGCATACCGGCTCGGGCGCGCGATTCATCGCGGTGTGGGGGCTATACACCCCGACGCGGCAACTCCGGCTGGGCCTGCGGCACCCCGACCTGATTCCGTTCGAGCTGTTCACGGTGGCCGACGACCGGGGCGCCCGCTACGACCTGGACTTCACGCCCGGAGACGGCCCGGAGTGGACCAGCGAGATCAGCCTGCGCCCGACCCCGCCGGACGACGTCCGCTGGCTCGACGTCGCCGCACCGCTCAGCCCGGCGGTGCGCATTGATCTGGGTCAGGGCGGCTCGCCCGCGAACGGCGAGCCGGATGTCAGCGAGGCGAAGCTCAGCCGGGGCGAGCATCTGCTGATCATGCTCGCGGAGTGGCTGCTCACCGTGGCGCCGGACTTCTCGCACGATCTGCGGCGGGGGCTGGCCGCCCCCTCACCGGGGATGTTGCAGGCCATGACGGCCGCGCTCGGCGACATCATCGCCGCGCTCGAGGCCGCCGACGTCCTGTCACCGCTCAGTCCGGTCCCCGCCCGGCTCGCCGCGCTGTGCGCCAGCCTGCGCATCGGCGGGCACGGGATCGCCGCGCCGCCCACGGATGACCTGCCGGAACGCTGGCTCAGCCTGCTGGCCCACTACCAGCGCAGGAAACCGGATACGGCATCGGTGCGCGACGGCTACGCGGCGGCGGCGGCCGCGCTGCCCGAGCTGGACGGCATCCGGCTGGCCCTGCTCGGGCTGCATAACACCGAGGGCATGTCGTACCTGCACGTGCTGGCCCAGGGGATGACGGCGGAACAAGCCGGGCCGCTCGGGGTCGACCTGGATTTCCCGCTATCGGTCTGGCTAAGGGACAGCGGCGGCCGGTGGCATGCGGCCCGGCCGGCCGGCTGGCACGGGGCCGGACCCAGGAGCCGCGAGTACGCGGTCCGGCTACGGCTTGTGCCACCGCTGCCCCAATCCACCACCTGGGTCGAGGTGCTGGCCGGCGGCCGGTCGGCCGAGGTCCGCACCACGCTGCCGCTCCGCTGGGGGTTTCCGTCGTGATTGTCCCGAACGATCCGTGGTTCGAGTGCCTCCCCAGCTGCGAGGCTCACGTGCCGTGCGGCCAGGGCAGGCACATCGTCCGCTGGGAAGCCGGGGCGCTCCGGCTGCCGAGCCATCCCGACCCCGAGGCCGAACTCGTGCTCGCCGCCCTCGGCGGGGAGAGGGCCAGGTGCGTCGAGCTGGCCGAGGCCTGGGGCCGGCATACCGAGGACCTGTCCGTGCTGGCCATCGGTCCGCGCGGCCCGGCCGACGAGATCGCGGTCAGCTGGGACGACGTCGACGCGGCCGCGCAGGGCCAGCGCGGCGGCTGGATCGGCTACCGGCCCCTTCCCGGCGGCCCCGGGGGCGGGCCGATGCGGCTGGCCAGCCCGTCGATCCCTACGGCGGCCCGGTCGCAGGCCCGGCGCCTGCAGGACGTGCAGGACAGGGAGCGAACCGCGCGGCGCAGGAACGACATGCTGTCACTGCTGGCCCTGGGGTACGGATTCCAGGTCAGGCTGATCGGGCAGGTAGCGCAGGCGTACGCGGACCGGCTGGACGAGGCGACGGAGACGGCGACGGAGACGGTCGAAGCGGTCGATCGGGTCGATGGGGTCGATCGGGTCGATGGGGTCGATGGGGTCGATGGGGTCACGCCCGCGCTGGTCGCCGCGATCGCCGGCCGGCTGGCTCCGGTCGCCGAGGAGTGGCTCGGCATCGACCCCGACCAGGTCGTGGTGTCGCTGCACCGAGGGCCCGGATGGGGATCGGTCGAGCTGACCGGGCGGGGCCAGCAGCGGCGGCTGCGGGTCAGCCTGCCGCCCGGCTGGCTAGCCCGGGTGTGGCCGGCCGGCCTGGCGCTGACCGGCCGGAACCTGGTCGTCGCGGTGGAGCGGGCGGGCTGGCCCGACGCGCGGGTCCTGGCCCTGTGCGCGCCGGGCACCGAACCAGTGCCGCTCGAGGTGCACGCCAGCCAGCCGGGCCCGGTGAGCGGTGGCCTGGAAGTCCGGCCGAGTGCCGCAGATGCGCCACACTGGGAGGTATGAGCCCAAACCACCCGGCGGTCGAGGCGCTCGGCGTCGCGGTCGCGGCCCGCGTGCCAGTGCTGCTTTGGGGCGCGCCCGGCACCGGCAAGACGTCCGCGATCCGGGCCATGGCGCAGGCCATGGGACTGCCGTGTGAGACGGTGATCGCCTCGATCCGAGAGCCTTCCGACTTTGCCGGGCTGCCCATCGTGGTCGGCGACGGGGTCCGCTTCGCTCCCCCGGCCTGGGCGCGGCGGCTGGCCGAGGCCGGACACGGCCTGCTGTTCCTCGACGAACTGTCCACCGCCCCGCCCGCCGTTCAGGCCGCCTTGCTCCGGGTGGTGCTCGAACGGGTCGTCGGCGACCTTACCCTGCCCGACGCGGTGGCCGTGGTCGCCGCGGCCAACCCGCCGGAGCAGGCCGCCGACGGCTGGGACCTGTCCGCGCCGCTGGCCAACCGGCTCTGCCACCTGGCCTGGCAGACCGACGCGCGGTCGGTGGCGGACGGGCTGGCCGGTGGCTGGGCGGCGCCCGTGGTCCCGGTGCTGCCCGACGGGTGGCAGGCGGAGGAGATCTTGTCCCGCGGCCTGGTCGCCGCGTTCCTGCACGTCCGGCCCGCGCTAGCCTGCGCGCCGCCGTCCGACGCGGCGTCCGCGGGGCGCGGCTGGCCGTCGCCGCGGACCTGGGAGATGGCGGCCCGCCTGATGGCCGCCGCGGGCGCCGCCGGCACCGGGGACGATGCCCGTTCGGCGCTGATCATGGGCGCCGTCGGCGAAGGGCCTGGTGTCGAGTTCCTCGCCTGGCTGGTCGAGATGGACCTGCCTGATCCGGAGCAGGTGCTCGCCGACCCGGCCTCGTTCCGGCTGCCCGAACGGGGCGACCGGGCCTACGCCGCCCTCGCCGCCATTGCGGCCGCGGTGGCCGCGGACCCGACGCCCGCCCGCTGGACGGCCGGCTGGCAGGTCCTCGGCCTGGCCGCCGACGCCGCGCCCGACGTGGCCGCCGTGGCCGCCCGCGTGCTGGCCAGGTGCCGCCCCGACGGCGCGGCGCTGCCCGCGGAAATCCACCTGTTCGCCCCCGTGCTGCGCAACGCCGGCCTGCTCCAGGCATGAGTGACCGGGGCATCGAAGGCCTGGCGGCGGCGCGGCTGTGGGCCGCTACCCGGTTCCCGTACCTGGCCACCGGGGTGTTCGGCGCTCAGGTGGTCGCGGACAGGGGCAGCGGCACCGTGTCGGTGGACGAGAGCTGGCGGATGCGCGCCGACCCGGAGCTGACCGCGGCCTGGACCCCGGCGCAACTGGGCAGCGTCCTGGTGCATCACGTCTGCCACCTGCTGCGGACCCACGGCGAGCGGGCGCAGGCGGCGGGCGTCCGGCCGGACGAGGCCCGCACCTGGGTCCGCGCCGCCGACGCCGAGATCAACGACGACCTGGTGCCGGCCGGACTCGACCTGCCCGGCCGGCCGGTGCTCCCGCGCGACCTGCGCGCCGAGGACGGCCTGCTGGCGGAGCAGTACTTCGACGGGATCCGCCGCGCCCAGCGGGCGCCCGCCCACGGGGCGAAGGGCGGGCGGGAGGCGGGAGACCAGGACCGTTCGGCCCAATCTGAGGGGGAAACGGCCGGTGCCTGGCTTGACTGCGGAAGCGGTGCGGACGGGATGCCCCGGCCCGGCCAGCAGCCGGACGGCCGGGGGGGCGCGCTGCCCCGCTGGCAGGCCGAACTGCTGCGGCGGCAGGTCGCGCAGGACGTCATGGCGCACGGCAAGCAGCCCGGGACGGTGCCGGCCGGGCTGCTGCGCTGGGCCGAAGAGTTCCTCAGCCCGAAGGTCAACTGGCGTGTCCTGCTCGCGGCCGAACTGCGCCGGGCGGTCGCCGAGGTCGCCGGGGCGGTCGACTACTCCTACCGGCGGCCGTCGCGCCGGTCCGCCGTGGCCGGCCAGGTCGTGCTCCCGGCGCTGCGGCGGCCGGTACCCGAGGTGGCCGTGGTCTGCGACACCTCGGGCAGCATGACCGCGGACCTGCTCGCGATGGTGCTGGCCGAGGTGGAAGGCCTGCTGCGGACCCTCGGACTCGCCCGGCAGGTCCGCGTGCTGGCCTGCGACACCGCGGTCGGGCCCGCCCAGCGGGTCAACTCCGCCCGCCAGGTGCAGCTGACCGGCGGCGGCGGGACCGACATGGGCGCGGGCATCCGCGCGGCGGCCGCGCTGCGGCCCAGGCCCGCCGTCACGGTCGTGCTCACCGACGGGTACACGCCGTGGCCCGCGGCCGCGCCGAAGGGCATGCGGATCGTGGTGGGGCTGCTCGGCGCGCAGGCGCCGGACGCGCCGCCGTGGGCCCGCGCCGTCCGGGTGGAACCGGACTGAGCCGGCTGGCCGTGGATTTCCGGCTCCGGATATTACGGATCCGGAATTTCCGGGCCCGTAATATCGGAACAAGGCGGCCCGGCTTGCCTGCCTGCGCTGGAGGTGATCTGCTATCGGGCGATGAATACCAGGCCAAGACAGCAGATCCTGACGCTGATCGCTATCGCGCTCACCTTCGGGTCGGGCGCGATGGACGTGGCCAGCTTCACCCGGCTGGGCGCCGTCTTCACCAGCGTCATGACGGGCAACATCGTGCTGGGGGGCCTGGCCGTGGCCCTGCGGTCGCTGTCGCTGGCCAGCCACACCGCGGTTTCGATCGCCGGGTACATCGCCGGGGTGGCCGCCGGCACCTGGGTCGCCCATGGATTCAAGGCAGCCGGCCCGGCGAAACCCGATGACGACGAGGACCGGGCCAGCGTGCTGCCGGCGCACGTCAACTGGGCGCTGTTCGCCGAGCTCGTCCTGCTGGCCGGGTTCACCGTCGGCTGGGAGCTCACCGGCTCCAGGCCGACCGGATGGGCGCAGTTCTGCCTGCTCGCCGTGGCGGCGGCGGCCATGGGCGTGCAGTCGTCCGCGGTCAACGAGATGGGGCTGACCAGCGTGTCGACTACGTTCCTCACTGGGACCCTGACCGGGCTGGTCAGCTCGCTGGTCAGCCCGGGCCAGGACACGCCGTACGGCCTGCGGCGGTTCGGCGTGCTGATCGGGCTCGCGGCCGGCGCCAGCCTGTGCGGGCTGCTCGTGGCGACCGCGGCGGCCGGCGTCCCGGCCCTGCCGCTGGCCGCCCTCGTCACCACCCTGGTGCTGGCTCCGGTGCCGCTCCGGAACGGCCAGTAGCCAGGGCACTTCATGATCGTGAACAGTTTCGCGTGCTATATGCGGCGAACTGTTCACGATCATGAAACGGTCCGGGACCGGGGCGGAATGTCACTGGGCGGTGTCAGCATGTCGCCATGAGACCAGCATTGAAGGCGGGGCTGCTGCCGGTGTGGCGGGACCGCGACACGCTGCAGTTCGGCGTGGATCCGCGGCGGGCGGTCGCGGTGGCCGGGCTCGGCCAGACCGCGGCCGTGCTCAGCCTGCTCGACGGGAGCCGCGACCAGCAGAGCGTGATCGCCGCCGCGCAAGGCTACGGCGTGCCGCCGGCGGCGGCCGACCGGGTGCTCGCGGTGCTGGCCGCGGCGGGCGTGCTCGACGACTTTCCGGCCCGGATGCACGCCTGCATTCCCGAGCAGCTGCGTGCCCGGCTGGCCCCCGAGCTGGCTACCGCGGCACTGGCCTACGGGGACGGGGATGGCGGGGCGCGCACGCTGGCCCGCAGGCGGGCCGCCTACGTCCGGGTGCACGGGGCCGGCCGGACCGGCGCGTGCGTGGCCAGCTTCCTGGCCGCCTCCGGCGTCGGGCACGTCAGCTGCGCCGACCCGGAGCCCGCCGAGCCCGCCGACCTCGCGCCCGCCGGGCTGGTGCTGGCCGACCTCGGCGAGCCGCGGCAGGCGGGCGCTGCCCGCGCCATCGGCCGCGCCGCGCCCGAGGTCAGGACGGGTGACGACGGCGCGGTCCCGGACCTGGTGATCCTCACCGGGCCGACGCTGCCCGACCTGACCTCGCAGCTGATGCGCGACCGGGTAGCGCACCTGGCGCTGCGGACCGCCGAAGCGATTGGCGTCGTGGGGCCGCTGGTCCGGCCGGGGAGTTCGGCCTGCCTGAACTGCGTAGACATGCGCAAGACCGAGGCCGACCCGCAATGGCCGAAGATCTTGGCCCAGGCCACCTTCGCCCGGCCCCGGCCGCAGGCCTGCGACACCGTACTCGCCGCCATGACGGCCACCCTGGCGTCCGCGCAGGCGCTGGCGTACCTCGACCGCCCGGGCACCGTCTCGGTGACCGCGGACGGCACGCTGGAGGTCGTGCTGCCCGACTGGCAATGGCGCCGCCGGACCTGGCTCCCGCACCCAGCGTGCGGCTGCGGCGCATTCGCGGCGCTAACCCGTACCATCCGCTCCTGGCCATGCGGAACAATGTCAGAGTGAACGACGTGCCCAAGAACCCGGTGACCCGGGCCGCGATAATGGCCAGGTTGCCGATCGGGCTGGCGGGCCGGACGGCCATCGGGGTCGGGAAGCGGATCGGCGGGCGGTCGGCCGAGATCGTCGCGCAAGAAATACAGCAGCGCACGGCCGACCAGATCTTCCGCGTCCTGGGCGAGCTCAAGGGCGGCGCCATGAAGCTGGGCCAGGCGCTGTCGATCTTCGAGGCGGCGCTGCCGCCGGAGATCGCCGAGCCCTACCGGGCCACGCTGACCAAGCTGCAAGAGTCAGCGCCGCCGCTGCCCGCCCGTACCGTGCACCAGGTGCTGGCCAGGGAACTCGGTGGGGACTGGCGGAACAACTTCGCCGAGTTCAACGACACGCCCGCCGCCGCGGCGTCCATCGGTCAGGTACACCAGGCCGTCTGGCGCGACGGGCGGCGGGTCGCGGTGAAGATCCAGTATCCCGGCGCGGGACGCGCCCTGATCGGCGACTTTAACCAGCTGAGCCGGGCCGGCCGGCTGTTCAGCCTGCTGATGCCCGGGCTGGACGTCAAGCCGCTGCTCGATGAGCTGAAGGACCGGGTCGCCGAAGAGCTCAACTACGAGCTCGAGGCGATGTCCCAGCAGATGTTCGCCGACGCCTACGCGGACGACCCGGACATCTACGTGCCCAACGTCGTCCTGAGCACGGACCAGGTCCTGGTGTCGGAGTGGATGGACGGCACGCCGCTGGCAAGGATCATCAGCGACAGCAGCAAAGAAGAACGCGACCGGGCCGGCATCCTGCTCGTCCGGTTCCTGTTCTCCGGCCCCTCGCGAGCCGGGCTGCTGCACGCGGACCCGCACCCGGGCAACTTCCGGCTGCTCGACGACGGCCGGCTGGGCGTGCTCGACTTCGGCGCCGTGGACCGGCTGCCGGGCGGGCTGCCGCCGTTCTTCGGCCGACTGCTGCGGATCATGCACGACGACGACGCCGACATCACCGAAGTGGAGCGCGAACTGCGTGCGCACGGGTTCCTGCGGCCCGGCATCGACGTGGACCTAGATGCGCTGCACGCCTTCCTGGCGCCGCTCGCCGAGCCGTCTAAGGTGGACTGCTTCAAGTTCAGCCGCGAATGGCTGCGCGAGGAGGCCACCCGCGTCACCGACCTGCGGGCCAGCAACATCACCCGCAAGTTCAACGTGCCGCCGTCCTACGTGCTCATCCACCGCGTGTCCACGGCCGGCATCGGGGTGCTGTGCCAGCTCGAGTGCGAAGGCGAGTTCCGTGCCGAGGTGCTCAAGTGGATACCGGGCTACTTCGATGCCCCAGCGGATCTCGACGAGGCGGCGGCCCCTGAGTCCGCTTAGCGGCCCTCGAAGGTGGCCTGGCGGGGGCCTTGCTCGAGCAGGGAGGTGAGGCCGGCGGGCAGGTCGCGGGTGGCGAAGATCTGGCCGGTCTCCCGCGGGGTGATGGCGTCGGCGGCGGCCACGCCGTGGTCGCGCGCGGCCTGCAGCAGCCGCTTGCCGACGGCGGTGGCCGCGGTCGGTCCGGCGGCGAGCCTGGCCGCGAACGAGCGGGCCCGCTCGAGCAGGACCGCCGAGGGCAGGATCCGGTTCACCACGCCCCACTGGTGCATCTCGGCGGCCGGGTAGACGTCGCCGGTCATCACCAGCTCCGCGGCCCGGGCCACGCCGGCCCGGGCGACCAGGCGCTGGGTCCCGCCGCCGCCCGGGGTTAGGCCGACGGTCGCCTCGACCAGGCCGAACGAGGCGTCCTCGGCGGCCCACATTAGGTCGCAGCCCAGGCATAGCTCGAACCCGATGGTCAGGTTCAGGGCATGCACCACCGCGATCGTGGGCACCGGCAGCCGCTCCAGCGTCTGCACTATCGCCAGGAAGCGGGCCATCAGGGCGGCGCCCCGGGACGGGCCGAGACCCTGGAACTCGTGCACATCCACGCCGGCGCAGAACACCTTGCCCTCGGCCCGGAGCAACACGGCGCGCGCTGACATGTCGCGGGTAAGCGCAGCGACCTCGTCGAGGGCGGATTCCAGGTCGGCGGCCAGCGTGCCGTCGAACAGGTTGAGCGGGGGCGCCGAGATCACCAGTTCGGCCACATCGGCGGTCCGCCTCACGTACGCCTTAGGCATGTTCGGCTCCCTGTCTCGCTGAAACTGGCCGCCGCGCCCCGGCCGCACTGCGCGCAGGCGGCCGGGGCGGTGAGACCAGCGCCGTTCGGCTCAATGACCTTGATCTTGTGACGCGCCGGCCACGGTCAGATGGTTTTGCTTACTGCGGGTCCTCGTACTTGAAGGACAGCCGGAGCTTGGTCCTGAAGGTGAGGCCGCCGCCGTCCTCAACCTGCAGGTCCTGCTCCACCACCTCGGCGACCCGCAGGTCGCGGAGCGACTTGCGCGCGGTGTTCACCGCGGTGACCGCGGCGTCCTCCCAGGACTGGGTGCTGGTCCCGATGACGTCGATAACTCGGTAGACGCTCACGGCATCCTCCTTGATTCCGGACCCGGGCCGGGACGTCAGGCGAGAAGTCCCGCTCCTGGGTCAGCGATCCGCTGTTGGAGACCACGTTCCCACGAAATCCGGCCGGTATGCCCGCGATCAGGCCCGCAGGCCGGTCACGTTCCGGGCGTTATCGTCTGGTCGCATGACACGGACGATGTCTTCGGCCCGCACAGCCAGGCTGTCAGGCGACGCGGAGCAGGAGGTCACCGAAGTCGGCGATGACTTTCAGTTCTCCGCCCAGCGCCCGAATGTAGTCAGCCAGGGTTGCGAGTTCCGCCACGGCTCCACTTTCGATCGCGGAGACGCGCTGCTGGGACACCCCCATGGCATCGGCCGTCTCGGCCTGGGTCAAGCCCGCCTGCTTGCGCATCTCTGTCAGGTACTCGGCGCGCACCAGCAGCACCTGCGTCTGGCGCGCGTCCCCGTCGGCCGCGAATTCATCACGGGTGCAGGTCTGCTCACTCATCGCCGCTCCTCCAGATAACAAGATCGCCCGGGACGCGCCATCTCGTTGCCGACCCGTGTATACGGCGCAGCGTTACCGCAGGCAACTCCACACCTGTAGCGGTGGTTGACGAAGGCCTCGCCAGTCATCCACCCCGTACGGTTGGTGGTATTGGCCCCATTGATTAACCTCAAAAGAAATACTCCGGTCCTAGGCGGAAGTCAACGGGTTCGAGGCGAAGTTTCGGGGTTGTTTCGCCGAGAATGGACTTAATGACCGCCGCCATCAGGGCCACGCGGCGGTATCATGCCCCCGCAGGGCCCTGCATGGCCCGGTGCTACCAGGTTGGGAGGCGTCGTAGCCAGCGAACCGTTCAGCCTGCGTGACGAGGGCCGTCGCCGCGTCCTGCAGGCGCTGCACGATCACGGCGCCTGCCGCCGCAGCGAACTGGTCCGGCTGACCAGCCTGTCACGCTCGACCGTGTCCTCGCTCGTCACCGAGCTTGCCGCGCGCGGGATCGTCGAGGAGCACCCTTGCACCACTGGTGCTGACGGGCTGCGCAGCCTGGGCCGACCTGCCGTCATGGTGTCGATGGCGCCGAACGCCCGCTACGCCGTCGGCGTCGACATCGGGCACGACCACGTGCGGGTCGCGGTCTGCGGCCTGCTCGGCGGCATCGTCGCCGAGTCCGAAGCCAGGCGTGAGGTCGACCTCGCCCCGCACGAAACGCTCGACCTGGCCGCCTCCCGGGTCCGGCAAGCGCTGACCGAGCACACCATCGACACGGCCGCGGTGATCGGGCTCGGCTTGGGCATCGCGGCGCCGGTGCACACCGGGTCAGGGCGGATCGAGGCGTCCGGCATCATGCCGGGCTGGGTGGGGATCAACCCGGTCCAGGAGATGCACTCCCGCACCGGCCTGAACGTGCACGTGATCAACGACGCCGACGCCGGCGCCCTCGGCGAGCACAGCTACGGCGTCGGACGCGGCGTGGACGACCTGCTCTACGTCCGCCTGTCGGCCGGCATCGGCGCCGGCGTCATCGCCGGACGCCGGCCCCTGACCGGCTCGGCCGGGATGGCCGGGGAGCTCGGGCACGTCCACATCGTGGAGAACGGCCCGATCTGCCGGTGCGGGAACCGTGGCTGCCTGGAAACCGTCGCCAGCCCGGTGGCCATCGCCCATCTGCTGAGCCAGAGCTGGCACCGCCCGGTCACCAGCCAGGAACTCATGCAGCTCGTCAAGGACGGCGACCCCGGCGCCTGCCGCGCCGTCGAGGACGCCGCCGCGCACGTCGGCCTGGCCATCGCCGCCGCCGTCAACCTGCTCAACCCCCGGCTCGTCGTCATCGGCGGCGACCTCGCCCGGGCCGGCGAGCTACTGCTCGACCCGATCCGCACCGCCATCCGCCGCGCCGTGCTGCCGGCGACCGCCGCGCAGGTCAGCGTGGTGTGCGGGCAACTCGCCGAGCACGCGGAGGTGCTCGGTGCGGCCAGCCTGGCCCTCGCCGACGTCCCGCAGCGCCTCACCCAGCCGTCGGCGGCGGCCCGCAGGCGCGCCTGAGCACCTCCCGCATCCGCTCGCGACGTCCTGGCGGACGGCCAAGCAGGCCAGGGTCACCGCTGCCATTTGCGGGTGGGTGACTGCCGGTTTCAAAGGCCGCGCTCGATGGGCAGAATGCCCCGGTCGGCGGCCTTGACCAGAGCCGCGTGATCGGCCTCGGTCTGGTCGGCGTATAGCCGGGCAAACCGGGCCAGGGCGATGTCGAGGCGGTCGGAGGAGCCGGCATAGCCGACGATCATGGACGCCCCGCTAGTACGGGCATGGCCTTTGGCCAGTAGGTGTCCGACGATCGCGGCGTAGTCGGCCAGTGCCGCGCCGTCGATGGAGTCCAGGGCCACGCTGCCCTTCATGTTCCTGAACTGCCGGACATAATACTGATGCTCGCCGACGGTGGTCCAGCCCAGCAGCGGGTCGCTGACCGTCTGCAATGCCTGCTGGTATTCGACGACTCGCTGGCCCTGGTGGGCGTGCCAGGCAGACTCACCGTGCACGTGGCGAGCCAGAACCGACCGGCGGGCCTGCTTCAGTTGCAAGAACACCACGTCATCAGGGCTGCTGCCTTCGAGTAGCGCCACGTAGGCGCGCAGTCCGACACTGCCAACGCCGACCACCTTGTGGGCGATGTCGACCAGCGTGTAGCCCCCCAGCGCCCGCCGCCAGTGCGGTGCCAGGGTACGCAGATACTCATCCAGCCCTCGTGCGAGCTCGTCAGCCTCGGCGTAGCTGACCCGGGTCATCAGCGGCGGATCCTCCACAATGCGACGCCGCCCGTCGCGCTCGCTGGTGAACTTGGGCAGCGCCCGGTCGCTGGTCCTGCGGCGCGCCTGGCCGACCGCCCGCCTGATCTCGGCCCGCAGTGACTTGGCCGTCGTGCCCTGCTGCAGGCGGTCCGCGTCCAGGCGCTGGTAGGACCGGGCCAGCAGCGGTGTCGAGGCCAGATCCCGGACCTCGGCACGGTATCCGGCCACACAGTGCAGCACCGCCGATTCACACTCCTGCTCGCCGGCGCCGTTCTGCCGGCCCGCCACCCAGATGCTCGCGACCAGCCGGCGAAGGTCCCACTCCCACCCGCCTGGGTGCGCCTCGTCGAAATCGTTCAGGTCAATAACAAGATCCTGCTCAGGAGAAGCGTAAAAGCCGAAGTTACCCAGGTGTGCGTCACCGCAGATCACCGGCGTGATGCCGGTGGACGGCAACCGGGTGACATCTTCGGCCATCACGACAGCGGCACCGCGCAAGAACCCGTACGGCGTAGCGGCCATCCGCCCGACCCGCAGCGGGACCAGCCAGTCAAGCCTGCCGTCATGCGACTCGATGATCAGCCGCACCGGATCGGGCCGGTCCGTCCCCGCAGGCCACTCACCCAGCCGGCGGCGCGGAACCTGGCGTCGCAGTTGTCTGCCCATCCGGTACCGGTCCAGCCTCGACGTCGCCCGTCGTCGCAGCGACGTGAAGGCCTCGCTATCGGCTGAGGAAAGAACAACATGACCGTGCGTAGGAGCGCCGGTACCGGTTCGCTGCACCATTCTCTTCCTTAACCCTTCGCAAGAGAATCTGATCTCATCTCTAATACCAGAAATTCGCACTAGACCCCGCAGGCCAGCCGGATGCCGCCGCCACGGCGGCCATCAGGACCCGCGCAAACGGAAGGTCCTCTCGGCCACGTGCCAGATGGCATTCGACGAGGGGTACCGGGACAACAACCCCATACGAAGCATCCGGCTCAAGCATGCGCCGACCAAGCCGGTGCTCGTAGCCAGCCATGACCAATGGCGGCGCCTGGAGGAGGCAATGACTTATCCTCCCGCCAGGCTGTACGCGCGGCTGAATGTCACCACGTGGGCCCGCCGCTGCGAGATGATCGGGTTCCGCCCGTACGACTTCGACTTCGGGCAGCAGATGCTGAACGTCACGCGGTCAACTATCTACGTCAACGCCAAGTACCACCCCTCGGGGAAAGTCTCTTAAATCAGCTCGGCGAGGCTCGCGGCCGCTCGTTCGGCACCCTGGGTCTCGACCGGCCGGTAGCTGACCGGACGGTTGATCTCCTCCGCGATCGCCTGCGCCAGCAGGTCGGGCGTCGCCTGCTCGTAGTCCAGGCAGCGGCCCGCGCCGTACTGGGCCAGCCGGTGCCGGACGTGGAAGTTCTGCTCGAAGTGGTGGCGCAGCGGTATGTAGATGAACGGCCGCTGACACGCGGTGAGCTCCATCGTCGTGGTGAGCCCGCCCTGGACGACCGCGAGGTCGCAGGCCGCGAGGTGCCGGTACAGGTCGTGCACGTAGCCGTGCACCTCCAGGCCATCGGCAGCCGGCAGCGACTCCGGGTCGATCCTCGGCCCGGTCACCAGGATCATCCGCAAGCCGGGAACGAGCCGCCTCGTCGCCGGGCAGGCCGCCGCGGCCCGGCGCAGCAGGCCGGTGCCGACGCCAGACCCGCCGACAGTGACCAGGCAGATCTTCTCACCGGGCCGGTAGCCGAGTTCCGCGCGAACCGCATCCCGCTCTTCGGGTCCGATCGGGTCGAAGCCGGACACGTAGCCGGAAAACTGGTAGTTCTGCCCGACCCAGTCCCTGATCAGCGGCAGCCCGGCGCCGAAGCCGTCGGGAACCACGTCGCTGGGGTTGCCGACGAAGATCGCCCGGTCGCGCAGGCGCGGGAAGCGGGCGATCTGCTCAATCATCTCCGCGTTGTAGTCGGCGGTCAGCGCCCGTTCCCGATCGCCGCCGCCGGGCATCGGCAGCCAGCCGACGAAGTCGGTCATCCAGGCATACGGTGCCCGTTTGAGTTCCGGGTTCTCGTGCAGGAAGTAGTCGACGTCCGACGCCTCGTCGCCGACCCACAGGTCGTAGTGCTCGTCTTGGACCAGGTCGGCGAAGACCATGAAGTTGCTGACCAGGATTTCGTCCATGTCCCTGACCGCCTGAAACGCATGCAGGTCATGCTCGGCGGCCTCGCTCTCGATGTGGCCTGACTCGCTGGCCAGGAACGCCGAGGCAGGGTGGATTTGCTCCGATCGCCGCGTCAGCAGTTCGGTCACCGGGTGCTGGGCAAGCCAGTGCACTTCCAGGCCCGGCCGGAGCTTGCGCAGTTCGTCGGCGATAGCCAGGTCACGGCGGGCGTGGCCGAGGCCGATGGGGGAGGACATGTAGAGCACCCGAACGGGCCGGTTCAGTGGCCTGACCCAGGCCCGCGGTTCCGGCCCGGGCAGGCCGGAACCGGCCCGCGAAGTCGCGCAGCGCGTGATTGACGACGACTGGCTCCCGCGCCTGCGGCACGTGCCCGGCGCCCTCCAGGAGCAGCAACTCGCCTCGAGTGATCTCGGCGAGCCGTTCGCCACGCCGCCACGGCTGGCACCGGTCCTGGCGCCCGTGGATGGCCAGAACGGGGCAGTTCACCCGGGTCAGGACGGCTTCGGTCTCCTCGCGGCAGGATGAGGCGAACGGTGCATCCCGGAACAGCAGGTTCGTTTCGGCCGTGCTCTCCAGCGCCCAGCCGACGCAGTCCTCGTGCTGCTTGGTGGAATGCGCCTCAGGCAGCAATTCGCCGAAGAAGAACTCGGCGTAGCCGCGCCAGTCCCGCAGCCAGTAGTGCCGGTTCTGCTTCGCCCAGCCCTCGTCGGTGTCGTGCACCTGGTCGAAGCCATGGACGACGCGCGCGGGATTGGGCGGCGTGAGGAACGGGATCCAGGCGGCGACGCCCACGACCCCGAGCACCCGGCCGGGATGCAGGCTCGCGGTCAGCAGAGCCGTCCAGGCGCCGGTGCAGTGGCCGACGAGGACCGCCTGGTCGATCCCGGCGGCGTCCATGACCGCGATGGTGTCGGCGACGAACTCGGTGTCGGCGTAGGCAGCGGCTGACCACGGCCGGTCGGACTTGCCGTTCCCGCGCGGGTCGATGGTGAGGACCTGGAAGGCCTGGGCCAGGTACGGCACCTGGGCCTTCCAGGCCCGGGAGTGGACCAGCGGGTCGGTAGGGGCGAACACCAGCGCCGGCTGGCCCGCCCCGAACACCTCGTACGCGACCTTGACGCCATCCCGCTCGACGAATCCCTCGATGTCCGGGTATCTCGCCCGCATGGCCCCTCCTCGCTGCCTGTGCCACCGCTTCGGCCCGACGCCGCTGAGCCGCTGTCCTCAGGTCTACCGGTTCCACGGCAGCCCGGCACACCCCCGGCGCCACCGCTCACCGTGCCGCGGTGATCTGGGTAATCAGGGGCGCGCTTCGAAGACGAGGTTGAACGGTGTCTCCGCGGCCCGGCGGAACCGGGTGAAGCCGCCGGCGGTGACGACATCCTTGATCCTCGCCTCACCGGCCTGGGCGCCGAGCGCGAGCCCGACCTCCTGCGAGAGCGACGCCGGGGTGCACAGCAGCGTGGAGAACCCGTAGTAGGCACGTCCCACCGGGTTGAGGTTCTCCTCGACCCGGTCGCCTGCGTACGGCTCGACGATCATCCACGTGCCGTCGGGCTTGAGCGTTCCGCGGACGTGCCGTGCGGCTCCGGCCGGGTCGCCCATGTCGTGCAGGCAGTCGAACATCGTCACAAGGTCGTAGCCGGTGCCGCCGTAGGCCGCCGCCGGGGCGGTGTCGAAGCTGACTCGCCCGGCCACGCCCGCCTCCTGCGCGCGGCGCCGTGCCGTCTCGATCGAGCCGTCGTGGTAGTCCGAGCCGGCGAAGGTCGAGTTCGGGAACGCCTGGGCCATCAGGATCGTCGAGGCGCCGTGACCGCAGCCGACGTCGGCGACGAGTGCCCCGCGCTCGAGTTTGGCCGCGACTCCGTCGAGCGCGGGCAGCCAGGCGGAGATCAGGTGCGCGTTGTAGCTGGGCCGGAAGAAGCGCTCGCAGCCCTCATGGACATCGTGTACGTGCTCGTGCCAGCCGAATCCGTCGCCGGTGCGGGTCGCCTCAGCGATCTTCGGAGAGTCGAGCAGCGAGCCCAGGGCGGTCTGGAAGAGCCCGGGCAGGTACGCGGGGCTGTCTGGTTCGGTGAGCGCTACCGCCTGCTCCGGTGGCAGGGTGTAACGGCCGCTGTCGGGGTCGTACTCGACGTAGCCGCCCGCCGCCTGGGCGTTCAGCCACTCACGGACGTAACGCTCGGCAGTGCCGGTCCGCCCGGCCAGTTCGGCGGGCGACAGCGGGCCTGCACCGGCGAGCGCGCGGTAGAGGCCGAGTCTGTCGCCCATCACGACCAGAGCCGTGTTCAGGGTGGCGCCCACTTCGTCCACCGCCCGGAACACGAACTGCATCAGCTTGTCGCCGTCGATGGCGACGGCTTGGTCGACGGTGCTCACGATGTCCTTCCTTGGGCCGGCTTTCTGGCGAGCGTAAGTTCGGAGCGGCCGGTCTCGCTTCCGGGGGTCCACCTAGTCCTGAGCGGGCCTGTTCCGCGTCGCACCGGGTGCCTAGAATCGCGTCATGCTGCTAGGTCGTGCTCATGAGCGGCAACAGATCGAGCGAGCCCTCGCCGGGGCGCGATCGGGGACCAGTGCCACGCTCGCGCTGGTCGGGGAGCCGGGCATCGGCAAGACGGCGCTGCTCAGCTACGCCGCTGAGCACGCAACCGGAATGCAACTGCTCCGTGCCCGCGGCATCGAGTCGGAGGCGCAGATCCCGTTCGGGTCGCTGCTCGAGCTGATCCGCCCCGCCCTGATGATGCTGGACAAGATCCCTGCGCCCCAGGCAGCCGCGCTGGAAGGCGCGCTCGCACTGCGGCCCAGGGCAGGACACGACCGGTTCGCGATTGGCGCGGCGACCCTCAGCGTGCTCGCCGCTTACGCTGACCTGGCTCCGGTGGCGGTACTGGTCGACGATGCCCACTGGCTCGATGGGTCGAGCGCGCAGGCGCTGCTGTTCGCCATCCGCCGGCTGGTGGCCGACCCGATCGCCGTCTTCGTCGCCGTCCGTGAGGGTGAGCCGTCCCTCCTCGACGGCGCCGACCTCCTGGCGCTGCGGATCGGCGGCCTGACCAGCGACGAGGCGGCCATGCTCGTGCCAGGGCTGGCACCGGAGGCAGCCAGGCGGCTGCACGGGGCGACGGCCGGCAACCCGCTCGCGCTGCTCGAGCTCGCACCGGACGCATCCGACATGGCGTTCGCTCCCGACGGGGCTCCGGTTCTGGTCTCCGCCAGGATCTCGCGTGCGTTCCTGCGGCGAGCCGACCTGCTCGACCAGGCCACCCGGCAGGCCCTGGTGCTGTCCGCGACCAGCGACGCGGGCGACCTGCCGACGCTCGAGCGGGCCGCGGGCCGGCTCGGGATCGACCTCTCGGCGCTCGCTGCCGCGGAGAGCGCAGGGCTGGTCGCGCTGCACCCAGGGCAGGTGGAATTCCGGCATCCGCTAGCGCGGTCGGCGATCTATGCCGACGCTTCCGCCAGTCAGCGTCGCGAGGCGCACCGGGCGCTGGCCGCCGCCCTGCCGGACCGGGACATCGACCGCCGCGCCTGGCACCTCGCCGCAGCGGCGGCCGGCACGGACGAAACGGCGTCCGCGGCGCTCGAGCAGGCAGGCGCCCGCAGCCGGGACCGCAGCGCGAACGCGACCGCGACCGCGGCGTTCGAGCGGGCAGGGCGGCTGACCGCCGACGGTGAGCGGCGGGCCCGGCTGCTGCGGGAGGCTGCCGGGGCCGGATGGCTCGCTGGCTTCACCGATCGGGCGGTCGCGCTGCTCGAGGAGGCCCGCGATGCGACCAGCGACCCGGTAACCCTGGTCGAGATCGACCAGCTGGCCGGCCACATCGCGACGCGCTGCGGTCCGGTGATGCGCGGCCACGCGATCCTGACGGCGGCAGCCGGGAGAGCCGATCCCGAGCGTGCCGTGGCGATGCTGGCCGAGGCCGCCCTTGCCTGTTTCCTCGCCGGGAACCCGGTCGAGATGCTCTCGGTCGCCGGCCGTTCGCAGTCGGTGCTGCCCGCCGATCCTTCGCCGCGCGCCCGGTTCCTGGCCGGGATGACGGCCGGGATGGCCCGGATCATCGGCGGTGACGCGGCGGCCGGCGCGGAAGCGGTGCACGAGGCGGTCACTCTCGCTGAGAGGTCAGCCGATCTGCGCGGCGATCTCCAGCTGATCCCCTGGCTGACCCTCGGGCCGCTCTTCCTGCGGCAGACCGGTGCCGGGCGCCCGCTGCTCGAGCACGCACTGCGGACCGCCCGCGCACATGCCGCGGTCGGAGCCCTCCCGTTCGTGCTCAACCTGATCGCCCGCGACCAGGCAGCTACCGACCGCTGGGCGGTCGCCGGGGCGACCTATCAGGAAGCCATCGACCTGGCACGCGAAAGCGGGCAGCAGACCGAACTGGCCTTTGGCCTGGCCGGGTTTGCCTGGCTGCAGGCGCGCCGGGGGCGGGAACAGGAGTGCCGGGCGTGTGCCGCCGAAGCGCTCAGCCGCTGCCGTGAGCTCGGAACAAGGTTGTACGAGATCTGGGCGACGGCGCTCGGCGAGCTCGAGCTCGGCCTCGGCGACGCGGCCAAGGCCGCCGGGCATTTCGAGCATCAGCAGCAACTACTGCGCGAATGTGCGATCACCGACGCCGATCTGTGGCCGGCGGCCGAGCTCACCGACGCCTACATCCGGCTCGGCCTGGACGACCAGGCCCAGCAGGAAGCCGCCGAGTACCTGGCCGCCGCGAGCGCCAAGAACCAGCCGTGGCCGCTCGCCCGCGCGCTGCGCTGCCAGGGGCTGCTCGCCCCGGAGACCGGCTTCTCCGGGTACTTCGAGCAGGCGTTGCGCCTGCACGAGCAGACCCCCGACGTGTTCGAAGCGGCCCGCACGCGGCTGGCCTACGGTGAGCGGCTGCGGCGAGCACGTAACCGTATCCGCGCCCGCGAGCAGCTCCGCGCCGCCGCGGACGCCTTCGAGCGCCTCGACGCCCGCCCCTGGGCCGATCGCGCCCGCGCCGAACTCGCTGCCACGGGCGAGACGCGCCGGCGAAGGGACCCAAGCACGATCGACGAACTGACACCGCAAGAGCTGCAGATTGCACTCCTGCTCACAGCGGGAAAAACAACACGGGAGACCGCGGCCGCGCTGTTCCTCAGCCCGAAGACCGTCGAATACCACCTCCGCCACGTCTACCAGAAACTCGGGATCCACTCCCGCGAACAGCTCGCGCAAACGCTCGCCACGCAAACGCCCCCGGAGAGCGAGCAGGCCAGCCCGCGCTCAGCCCTCACGTAACGCAGGCACCAACAGGCCACTAGGCCCCCTAACTCGGGTCCAAGTACCCCTGGGGGCGCCGCACTGCTCAGACAAGCAGGCGACGGCACAGCCCCGGCTGCCCGGGCACGCTGGTGAACGTCGGCCCGCGCCAACCCAGCAGAACACTCTTTATGCACGCCAGTAAGAGACGATACGCCCGCACCCGCCCCAAGACGGTCCAGATCGCCCCGAGCGTGGTCGTCATTGAGAATAGAGAGGTTGACGGTTGTGATGCCGACGCTTCGATAGTCCGGTAAGGGTCATGGCGCGCTCAATGGGAACACGTAGCCGACGGCGCACGCACCGTTCCTGCCCGGGCTCGCTAAGATCGGTCGATGATGAGAGGGGCCATGAGGGTGTGAAGCTTGAGCGCACTGGCCATGATGCTTTCGCGCTGCGCGTGAGTGCGGTGGAACTGTCTTCGCTGATCGCGGCGGTGCGCCTTGCCGTGGATGTGCTTGGAGGAGACGAACAGGCGCCGCCCGAGGCGGTCGGGAGGCTGCGGGCGCTTCTGGGTGATTACGAGCGTGCAGCCGCCCGCCTGCGTAGGCCAGACGGGCGGCCGCAGGGCCTGCCCGGAGACTCGCCGGACCCGGCGTCCGCTTAGACCGGGGCCGCTGCCTGCTTCTTGATGTAGGCCGTGACCTGGTCTACTTCGTCGGTGAACCGGTCGTAGTCGTACTGGCTGGCGTTCAGGTAGGTGCTCCAGCCCATCGTGTGCTTCGCCATGAGCGCGGCTTCGTTGATCTCCTCGTCGGTGGCCCCGAACAGCCGCGCAGCTTCGGTGTGGAAGTAGACGCAATAGCGACAGCGCGTAGCACCCGACACCGCAATCCCGATCAGCTCCTTGTACTTGTTCGGGATCGCCGTCTGATCGCTGAGCTCGATGCTCTTGAAGCTGTCCCACTCGCTGTCAAGCAGCGGGCCGGGCAGGTTGTCAAAGAACCCTGGGACGAGCCCCAGCATCTCGCGTATCTCGGTCCTGGCGTCTGCAGCCATAGCCATCTCCCTTCGAGTGCCCCGGTAATCGGCTTTCGCGCACGCCCCGGTACGCGACAGGCGATCTTCCGGGTATGGATCATCGATGTAGAACCAATGGAGATGACACGGCGAACACACACCCGGCTTCCTCGATGGTGCTCACGATGTCCCTCCCCGGACTGGGTTCTGGGCGAGCGTAACTTCGGGGTGGCCGCTCTCGCTTCCGGGGGCCACCTAGTCTTGAGCATTCCCTGTTCCGCGTCGCATCGGGTGTCTAGAATCGCGCCATGCTGCTGGGTCGTGATCATGAGCGGCAACAGATCAGCGACAAGTGCGCGACGGCCGGCGCTTACGCGCGGTGAAGGTGGCGCTTGAACCGAGATCGCTCGAGCGCTCGCTGCGAGAACTGGGCTGGGTGATTGAGGTCAAGCCACTGGCTGGCCCGTTCTTGCCAGGGCTCGGCGGACCGGGCCGGCTAGCGCGCCACGCGGTAGCGGAGGTAGACGACTCTCGAGCTGAAGGTGCGGGTCTCGACGAGTTCGAGATCCACCCGGCGCTCGCGCTGGGGAAAGAACGGAATGCCACCGCCAACCAGCACCGGGTAGACCCTGGCCCGGTACTCGTCGATCAGACCCAACGCGGCCGCCTCGGCGGCGAGAGTCGCGCCGCCGATCGCGATGTCGCTCTCCGCCGGCTCGGCTCGCAACCGCTCGATCTCCTCCGCCACGCCGCCGGAGGCCAGGCGGGCATTGCCCTGCACCGCCGGCAGCGTGGTGGAGAACACCACTTTTGGGAGCGGCTTCCAGATCGCGGCCCACTCGAGCATTGAGTCGTCGAGCGATGGATCCTGGTCGGCCGTCTCCCAGTACAGCATCGTCTCGTACAGCCCTCGTCCCAACAGGTGGACGCCGACCTCTCGTATCTCGTCGGTGACGAAGCGAAAGACCTCCTCGTCGGGCGCCGTCCAGTCGAAGTCGCCGTCCGGCCCGACGATGTAGCCGTCAAGTGAGACACCCATCGAATAGGTCACGCTGCGCATCAGAAGTCCTCCTCGGTAACGAGTTCGACAGTACGACTGCCGGACGCCGCAGAACTCATCGGGGCTCGCGGGACAGGGCTACGTTGCCGGTTACGGCACTAGATTCGGCGGACGATCCGAAATCGGCCCTGCGACTTCGACGATTACCGCTGCGCTGTGGGCGTCGCCTGGCATCGGATCTCGGCCGAAACGTACCGATGAGTTTCGACGGATCGAGCCGTCAGAGCAGGTAGCGTCCCGCTCAACCGGAGGAGTATGCATGCGCAAGGTGGTGTTGTACGAGCTGTTGTCCCTCGATGGCGTAGCCGAGGACCCGGACAAGTTCGTCATCGACTGGGATGAGGCGATGGATGCCAACCTCGCCGCTGTCATCGCCACCCAGGACGCGGTCATTCTCGGCCGTCGCAGCTATGACGAGTGGTCTGAGTTTTGGCCAGGCAGCGAGATCGAGCCGTTCGCCACGTTCATCAACGACGTCGCAAAGTACGTCGCATCTTCCACACCGCTGGGGCGGCAATGGCACAATGCGACAGCGATCGAAGGCGGGTTGGTCCAGTTCGTGCAGAACCTCAAGAATTCGTCCGGCGGTGACATTGGCGTCCACGCCAGCATCTCGGTCGCCCAGGCGCTGCTCGCAGCGGACGCCATCGACGAAGTACGGCTCGTCGTCGCACCGGCGATCGCTGGCCGTGGGCGACGGCTCTTGGACGGACTGCCGCCGATTCGCCTCGAATCGCTCCGTAGCGCGACGTCGCCCAGGGGTTACCTGCTTGCCGATTATCGCATCTCGCGGTGACTCGGCTCGCCCGGAGCTCACAAGCAGGCCATTCGCCGGGAAGGCGTCGCTGCCTGCCGGGGAACCCAGGATCGAGCGGGGGCAACCACGGTTGTAGCGAGCGGCTGGGCTGGACGCTGATGACGTCGACACCGATTGTGCGTGCGAAAACCTCGTCCACGTCATGCGACCAGGCGGTATTCGTTGATCAGGCAACTGGTGTCGGTCTGCCTTCGGACGCGGTACCGGTTGAGATCGACCGGTTCGGTGAGGGGTTTCAGCGGCGCGGCTGCGTCCAGGGAGCGGTGCGGCCGGTGCTGATTATGGTGGATCTCGTACGCGTGCAAGATCCGCCGCAGATGGGCCTGGTTCACCAGCTCAGGGGCGCCAGGGTCCCGGTGATCGGGGCAAGGAGCAGTCGAGCCAGCGGTCGGCGGGACCATGCCCGTCTCGGGCGGTGGTGGCTGAGCCTAGGTTCGCAGGCCGGTGACCTCGCGAGCGATGATCGTCTTCATGATCTCGGACGTGCCGCCGTAGATGGGCTGCACCCGGGCGTCGGCGTAGGCGCGCGCGATTGGGTACTCGGCCATGTAGCCGTAGCCGCCGAACAGCTGCAGGCACCGGTCAAGCACGCGGCGCTGCACCTCGGTCGCCCAGAGCTTGGCCTTGGCCGCGTCGACCGCGGTCAGCGTGCCCGCGTTCAGCGCCAGGACCGCCTTGTCCAGGTAGGCCTCGAGCACGTCGGTTTCCGTCACCGCCGAGGCCAGCTCGAACGCGGTGTTCTGGAACGCGGCCAGCGGCTGCCCGAACGCGGTGCGCTGCGTGGTGTAATCGACGGTCCAGTCCAGCGCGGCACGGACGGAGGTCAGGGCCAGCATCGCGATCGACATCCGCTCCCGCGGCAGCCGTTCCATCAGGTGCACGAAGCCGCCGCCCTCGCGGCCGAGCAGGTTGGCCGCGGGCACCTGGACCTCGTCGAAGAACAGTTCGGCTGTGTCCTGGGCGTGCAGGCCGATCTTGTCCAGCTTGCGGCCGCGGCTGAAGCCGGGCATGCCGCGCTCCACTACCAGCAGGCTGAGGCCGCGCGAGCCCGCATCCGGATCCGTGCGTGCCGCCACGATCACCAGGTCGGCGTTGATGCCGTTGGTGATGAACGTCTTGGCGCCGTTCAGCACCCAGGCGTCGCCGTCCCGGACCGCCGCGGTGCGGATACCCTGCAGGTCGCTGCCTGCCGCGGGCTCGGTCATCGCGATCGCGCCGATCCACTCGCCGGTCGCCATGGGCGACAGCCAGCGGGCCTTCTGCTCCTCGGTGCCCAGGTCGATGAGGTAGGGCGCGGCGATGTCATCCTGCAGGCCGAACCCCAGGCTGAGCGAGTTCGCGCACACCCGGGCGAGCTCTTCCATCACCACGCAGCGGTAGCGGAAGTCATCCGTCCCGGCCCCGCCGAACCTCTCCGGTATCGGCAGCCCGATGATGGCCTGCTTGCCCGCCGCGAGCCAGGCCTGTCGGTCGACGATGTGCTCCTGCTCCCACCGCTGGGAGTTCGGCGTGACCTCGCGTTTCACGTACGCCTGGACGACCTCGCGGAACGCCTCGTGATCCGGCTCGTACAAGTCCCTGTGCACGCTTTACTTTCCCTTCCAGACCGGTGCGCGCTTCTCGGCGAACGCCCTGGCGCCTTCTTGCGCGTCCTGCGAGGTGAAGACCGGCTGCATCAGCCGGGCGGCCTGATCCCACCGTTCGGCGGCCGTCCAGTCGCCGCCACGGTGCGCGATCTCCTTGGTGGCCATGAGCGCCAGCGGCCCGTTCGCCGCGATCTTGGTGGCCAGTTCCAGCGCCACCTCCAGCGCCCGGCCATCCTCGACGACCCGGTTGACCAGCCCGATCTCGGCAGCCCGCCGGGCGTCGACCGGATCGCCGGTCAGCAGCAGCTCCAGCGCGAGGGCCCGCGGCACCCGCTGCGCCAGCAGCAGCGCTCCCCCGGCGCCCGCCACCAGCGACCGCTTGACCTCCGGGACGCCGAACCGGGCCGAGGCGCCGGCCACCACCAGGTCGCACGCGAGCAGCAGCTCGAACCCCCCGGCCAGGGCCCAGCCCTCGGCCGCGCCGATCAGCGGCTTGCGCGGCGGGGTCTGCGTGATGCCGCAAAGACCCCGGCCGGGAAAGGACGGCGTCTCGCCCTTCAGGAACGCCTTGAGGTCCATCCCCGAGGAGAACGTGCCGCCGGCCCCGCTGAGCACCCCCGCCCGCAGATCGTCGTCCGCGTCGAGCTCGTCGGCGGCGTCACGGATCCGGGCCGCGACCGCCCCGTTCAGGGCGTTGCGCGCCTCCGGCCGGTTGATGATGATGACCTGCACCGCACCGCGGCGCTCGACCAGCACCTCGTCGCTCATCCCGCCTGCACCTCCTCGGCTATTAGATCAGCCCGCGGGCAGGGTGGCCAGCTTGCGGAAGTCCCAGCTGGTGATCTTGGCCGGCGTGATGCGCAGCCAGGCATGCCGGCCGTCGTGCGTCATGTCCGCGGCCCCGAAGTACTTGCCGGCCATCAGCCGCTCGGGTTCGGCGAGCTCGGGGGTCTGGGGGTCTGCGTCGCCGGTGCGCGGGACCGGACCGACGACTGCGGCCACGCCCTCGATCTCCACGCCGTGCAGCTCGGCGTAGTGCTCCCCCCCGTCGATCACCGCCGCCACCCGGGGATCGCGCTGCAGGTCGGCCCAGCGCTGGCTGCGGGTCAGCGAGTAGATCCACAGGGCACCGCCGGTCCAGGTGAACCAGACCGGCGAGACGTGTGGCCCTTCCGGCCCAAGCGTCGCGAGCCGGCAGGTCCGCTCCTTGCTGAGGAACGCGTCCACTTCCCCGGCACTCATCGCGATCACCCGGCCGCGCCGTTGCTCTCGCATCCTCACACCTCGCTTCGTGGATTAGTTGAGACGATAATGGCCAACGAGGAAGCACACTGCTGCCACACCTGGGGGCATTATGGCCGACCGCCCGCCACTGCCTGCCGGGCAGCCCGACGAGCTCAGCCCACTGGACTACCTGTTGCACCGCGGCGAGGCGCATCCGGCCACCCGTTCGGCGTTCCTGGACCTGGAGATCCTCGACCGGCCGGCCGACTGGGGGCGACTGCGCGAGGCGATGGACCGGGCCAGCCGGGTGGTCATCAGGATGCGGCAGAAGGTGGTGGTCCCGCCGGTCCCGACCACGCCGCCGCGGTGGGTCGTCGATCCCGACTTCGACCTGGACTACCACCTGCGCCGGGTCGCGCTGCCCGCCCCCGGCACGCTGCGCCAGCTGCTGGACCTGGCCGAGGTCACGCTGCAGTCGCCGCTGGACACTTCGCGCGCCCTGTGGGAGGCGGTGTACGTCGAGGGCCTGGCCGGGAATGAGCAGGGAAACCGGGCCGCGCTGCTGATCAAGCTCAGCCACGCGATCACCGACGGGCTGGGAGCACTCGCCCTGTTCGAGCAGATCTACGACACCGAGCGGGAACCGGCACCCCGGCCGATGCCGCCGGTGCCGGTGCCGCGCGACCTGAGCGGCGAGGACCTGCTCCGCGACAGCATCCGGCAGTGGCCGGCCACGACGCTGTCGACCGGCCGGAACTGGCTGGGCAAGGCGGTGGGTACCGCCGCCCGCCTGATCACGCGGCCGGGACCCACGGTGGCCGAGGTCATCGGTTTCGCTGACTCGGCGCGGCACGTGCTCGGCCCGCCGCCGGCCGAGCCGTCGCCGCTGCTGCGCCGACGGAGCCTGGTGACCCGGACGCACGTGCTCGAGCTGCCGCTCGCCGACCTGCGCGCGGCGGCCAAGGCGGTCGGCGGGTCGGTCAACGACGCCTACCTCGCAGCGCTGTGCGGTGGCCTGGGCCGGTACCACGAGGTGCTCGGCGTGCCGATCGAGGCCGTGCCGCTGGCCATTCCGGTCAGCCTGCGCACCGGCGACGACCCGGCGTCGGGCAACCGGTTCGCCGGCGTCACCCTAGCCGCGCCGCTCGGCGAATCCGATCCGGCCGAGCGGATGAAGCAGATACGCGAAAAGGTGATCGCGGGCCGCAGCGAGCCGGCCATCGACGTGATCGGCCGGCTCGCGCCGGTCCTCACCCTGCTCCCCGACGAGACGCTAATGGGGGTCATCGAGCGGATCACGCCGCCGGACATCCAGGCCAGCAACGTGCCCGGCTACGCCCAGGAGACGTTCCTGGCCGGGGCGAGGGTGGACCGGCAGTACGGGATGGGACCGATGCCCCGGGTAGCCATGATGGCGATTCTCATCTCCCGGGCGGGCACGTGCACCGTGACGTTCCGCTACGACACGGCCTCGTTCACCGCCGCCGACCAGCTCGAGAAGTGCCTGCAGCTCGGCTTCGACGAGGTGGTTGAGCTGGGGCGGCCGCGCCCCGCTCCGCGCTCCGCCCCCCGTGGCGCGCCACGCAAGGCATCCGGGGCGCCGCGCAAGGCATCCGGGGCGCCGCGCAAGACATCCGCGACGCCGCGCAAGGCATCCGGGGCGCCGCGGCGGGCCTCTGACCGGCGCACCCCATGACCGCGGGGACGCATGAGGGTGCCCCCCGGCCGTTGCGACTGCCCGGCTCGGTGGCCGAGGTCGACGCCAGCCCGGAAGGCCCGCGCATCGGCGCGTTCTTCGACCTGGACGGGACGCTGGTGGCTGGGTTCACCGTCGCGGCCGTCACCAAGGACCGGCTGCTCCACCGGGAAGTCGGCGCGTCCGAGTTCCTGCACATAATGCAGCTGGCGCTGGAGTACCGGCTCGGGCGGCAACAGTTCGAGGGCGTAATCGAAGGGGCGGCACGTTCGGCCAAGGGACGGCTGGCCGAAGACGTCGAAGAAATGGGCGAGCGAGTCTTCCGGCAGACCATCGCGGACCTGATCTACCCGGAGATGCGCGACCTGGTCCACGCCCACCAGCGCCGCGGCCACACCGTGGTGCTGAGCTCGTCCGCCCTGTCCATGCAGGCCGTTCCGGTGGCCCGTTACCTCGGCATCGAGCACGTGGTGTGCAACCGCTTCATCGTGGACGAGCATGGGATGCTGACCGGCGAGATCGAGCGCCCGGTGATCTGGGGCACCACCAAGGCCACCAGCGTCCAGCGCTTCGCCGCCGAGCATCAGGTCAACCTGCGCATCAGCTACTTCTACGCCGACGGCGACGAGGACCTGGCCCTGATGCACCTGGTCGGGAACCCGCGGCCGGTCAATCCGGGACCAGGGCTGGCGAAGGTGGCCGCCCGCCGCGGCTGGCCCGTCCTGCGGTTCCACAGCCGGGACGCCGACAGCCCGCTGGGACAGGTCCGCACCCTGGCCGCGATCTGGTCACTGGGCCCGCTGGCCGCGGGCGCGCTAGGCGTCGGCGTGCTGACGCGGAACAAGCGCACCGGAGTCAACTTCCTCACCCGGTACTGGCCGGAGACCATGCTCGCGCTGAGCGGCGTGAAGCTGAACGTGACCGGCGCCGAGAACCTTACCGCGCGCCGCCCAGCAGTCTTCACCTTCAACCACCGCAACAACTTCGACGTGTTCATGGTCGCCGCGCTGGTCCGGGAGAACTGGACGGGCGTCGCCAAGAAAGAGCTCGAAAGCAACCCACTGGCCGGACCGCTCGGCAAGCTGATGGACGCCGCGTTCATCGACCGGGCGGACGGCGCCTCGGCCGTGGCGGCCCTGGAGGGAGTCGAGGAGGCCGCCCGCAAGGGCCTGTCGATCATCATTGCCCCCGAGGGGACGCGGATGGACGCCCAGGCGGTGGGCCCGCTGGAGGTAGGCCCGTTCAAGAAGGGCGCCTTCCGGATCGCCATGGCGACCGGTCTCCCGATCGTCCCGATCGTCATCAGGAACTCCGACTCGGTGGCGGGCCGCAACGCCTACCGGCTCAGCCCGGGCACCGTCGATATCGCGGTGCTCCCGCCCATCGATGTCGGCGACTGGACCCATGATGAACTGCCGAAGCTGATCGAGCAGGTCCGGACGCGCTACTTCCAGACGCTCGCCGACTGGCCCGCCGCCGGACCGGACGGCAGCGCCGCAACGCCGCACCGCAGCGGAGGGACGCCATGACGAGCGAGGAACCTGACCTGGCCGAGCTGCTGGCCGACGGCACGGAGACGCTGCTGCTCACGCAGGCCTCGACCGCGACCGAGGCGCAGCTCATCCGGGAGCAGGTCGCCGCGTCGGGCGGTAGGGACCGGCCGCAGGTCAGCCTCGGGCCGCCAGGCAGCTCACTGACCGGGCTTTCCGAGTCGCTGCTGGAACACGACGAGGCTACCCGGCTGCTGCCGGTGCGGATGGCCTGGCTGCCCGAGGAGTACGCGGGCCGGCGGGCTGCCCGGCTGGCCGACATGCTGCCCGGGCATGACCCGTATCATCCCAGCGAGCGCCAGCAGCGGCAGATCCTATCTCGGCAGCCGGGCCGGGCCACCGTGCTCGTCGGCGAGCCCGCGACGGTCGCCTCGCTGCGCCAGCACTGGACCGAGACCACGGCCGGCGAGGACCCGGCCGACTTCGCGGCGTACGTGGCCCGCCGGGCCACGCTGGCCCTCGACCGGGCCGAGTACCGGCTGCTCGGGCCCAAGTACAAGACGCCGAGCCTGGTGAAAGAGGAGATCCTCTCCTCGCGCCGGTTCCGCTCCGGGCTGCGCAAGATGCGGCGGGGACCGGACGAGACGCCGCCATCGCTGGCGGAAGCGAGCCAGATCCTCGACGAACTCGCCGCGGGCTGGAGCCGCCGGCTCATCGACATCATGCCGACCATCTGGCGGCTGATCCTACAGCGGGGCTTCGACTCGCAGATCGACTACGACGAGACCCAGGTCGAACGGCTGCACGCGGCGGTGGAGCGCCACCCATGCATCTTCTTGTGGTCGCACCGGTCGTACCTCGACAGCCTCGTGCTCACCGCCGCGATGCAGGAGCAGGGACTGCCGCCCGCGCATGTGTTCGGGGGCATCAACTTGGCGTTCGGGCCGATGGGAGCGATCATGCGGCGGGCCGGAGTGATCTTCATCCGGCGCTCGACCGGTGACGACCCGCTGTACAAGTACGTGCTGCGGGAATACGTCGGCTACGTGCTCGAGAAGCGGTTCAACCTGAGCTGGTCGATCGAGGGCACCCGCTCGCGCACCGGGAAGATGCTGCCCCCGAGGCTGGGCCTGCTGTCCTACGCCGCAGACGCCTACTTGCAGGAGCGCGTCGACGACATCATGCTGCTGCCGGTCTCCATCACCTTCGACCAGCTGCATGAGATCACCGAGTACGCCAACTACGCGCGAGGCGGGCAGAAGAAACCGGAGGGCTTCGGCTGGCTCTACGGCTTCATCAAGGCACAAGGTGATAGGCGCTACGGCAAAATCTATGTGCGCTTCGACGAGCCGGTCTCGATGAGCGCCTTCCTCGGCCCGCCGATGGGTTCGATCGCGACCGATCCCGCGGCCCGGCGGCTGGCCTTGCAGAAGACCGCCTTCGAGGTGGCCTGGCGGATCAACCAGGGCATGCCGGTCACGGCGACGGCCGCCGTCACCACCATCTTGCTGGCCATGCAGGGCGCGGCCCTCACCTTCGGCCAGATCCGCCTGGGTCTGGCCGACGCGCTGGATTACCTGGAGAGCCGTTCGGTGCCGAGGACCGCGAGCCTGCGGGCGCTGTCTGCGCCGGGCCCGGTGCGGGCCACGCTGGACGCTCTGGTGGCGGGCGGCCTGGTCACCTACGTCCAGGACGGCCGCGAGCCGGTCTGGCTCATCGGGCCCGACCAGCAGCTCGCCGCCACCTTCTACCGGAACTCGCTGGTCCACTTCCTGCTGGACACGGCGCTGTGCGAGCTGGCCGTACTGCGGGCCAGGGACGCCAGCGCCGACCCGGTCGGGGTCTTCTGGGCGGAGATCGCGCGCCTTCGTGACCTGCTGAAGTTCGAGTTCTACTTCAAGGACCGCGACGAGCACCGGCGCCGGGTGCACGCCGAAATGGACCAGCACGACCCTGCCTGGGAAGAGCGCCTGCGGGCAGGCCCGCTGGAAGCGGACGCGCTGCTTTCGCAGATGCGGCCGCTCGTTTCTCATGTCATCGTCCGGCCTTTCGTCGAGGCCTACCGGATAATGGCCGACGTGCTGGCCGGCGATGACGTGCCGACCGCCGCCGACGGGTCGGCCGACCGCGAGGAGGTGACCCGCCGCGCGCTCGGGCTCGGGCGGCAATACGTGGCCCAGCGGCGGCTGCGTAGCTCGGAGTCGGTCTCCGTGCTGCTGTTCCAGACGGCGCTTCAGCTGGCCGACAACCGGGGGCTGCTCGGACCGGGCGAGGATCTCGCGGCGCGGCGGGCTAGTTTCGTGGCCGAGCTCCGCGACCTGCTCCGCCGCCTCGACGAAATCGAGCACCTCGCCATCCGGCGTTACATCAGGGACGCGGTCAGCGACCGCCCGGCCGAATAGCCGGGCTTTTACCGCCGACCGCTGCTCGTGGTATAGGCGGCACCGCTTGGCCAGCGTGTACGGTGACGTGAAAATGGCATCCGGTCGCGCTTATGGCGACCCGCCCGGCGAGAAACACCGCCGGCCGCGAACCGGCCCAGCGGCCGGTCCGGCTCCTCGTGCCGGTCTGCGACTGTCACCCGCGCCTACCGCGAAAGCCCGCTCCGAAACTCCGTGATCCGACCTCGACTTCAATCGCCGGCCTGATCTTCGGCCGGTCTAGGCCTGGATGGCGGCGCCGCAGGCGACTAGGTCCGCCGCGTCGGCCAGACCCCACTCGGTGAGCGCCTCCGTCGTGTGCTGGCCAGGCGCCGGGGGCGGCTCGGACAGCCGGCCCGGGGTTCGGGAAAAACGCGGCGCCGGGGACGGCTCGATCACGCCGTCGCGAACGACGTAGGTCTCCCGGGCGGTCAGGTGCGGGTCGGCGGCGGCCTCGTGCATCGACAGCACCGGTTCGACGCACGCATCGGTTTCGGCGAAGGCGGCCGCCCATTCGTCCCTGGTCCGGTCCTTGAACCGGGCGGAGAACAGCGCGCGCAGCTCCGGCCAGTTCTGCGGATCGTCGCGGGCAGGTACGTCGGTCAGGCCCAGCCCGGCCAGCAGCGCGGCGTAGAACTGCGGCTCCAGGGCGCCGACGGCCAGCCACTTCCCGTCCGCCGTCTCGTAGACGTCATACCAGGGCACGCCGCCATCGAGCAGGTTCACCCCGCGCTCGTCGCGCCAGCTGCCCCGGGCCATGAGCATCAGCGGCATGGCGAGCAGCGACGCCGTCCCGTCCACGATGGCCGCGTCGACCACCTGGCCCCGCCCGGACGTGGCCCGCTCGACCAGAGCCGCGCAGATGCCGTAGGCCAGGAGCATCCCGCCGCCGCCGAAGTCCCCGAGCAGGTTGGCGGGGAACTGAGGCGGCCCGCCGGCCCGGCCCAGGCCGTGCAGGGCGCCGACTCGGGCGATGTAACCAATGTCGTGCCCGGCCGCTACCGACATCGGCCCGTGCTGCCCCCACCCGGTCATCCGCGCGTAAACCAGCCGGGGATTGCGGCGCAGGCAGACGTCGGGTCCGATGCCAAGGCGCTCGGTCACTCCCGGCCGGAAGCCCTCGAGCAGCACATCGGCGGCATCGACGAGGCGGAGCAGCGCGTCGGTGGCGCGCGGATGCTTCAGGTCGAGGACGGCGGACTGGCGGCCGCGGTTCAGCAGGTCACGCTCGGGCCGGGGGTTAGCTGCTCCGGGACGGTCGACCCGCAGCACGGTCGCGCCCTGGTCGGCGAGCATCATGGCACAGAACGGCCCGGGCCCGATGCCCGCGAGCTCGAGCACGCGCACGCCGGCCAGCGGCCCGCGGCGGGATGGTCCCAAAGGCCCCGAAGACCCCGAAGACCCCGAGGACCCCGACGGCTCCGCCTCCGGTCCCGGCTCACTGGGAGCTGGCTCCGCCCCTGGTGTCATGTCGCTACCTCCGGAAGTACGTCGCCGATGTGGTTCCGTCTGTGTAGCTTGGCGCACTCGTCATATGTCGAGGCGGTCCTGTCCCGCGCGCATCCCGGCCAGCAGCCGCTCGACGTCATCCCGTGACAGCGACCGCTGCCACTCGCTGAACACGCCTCGGACGAGGAAGCCGCCCGGTGCGGACTCGACGGAGGTCAGCATGAACCCGGCAGGCAGATCCGGCAGGGCCAGGTGAAACGCCGGGGACCGCAAAGACACGCGCCGGTCCAGCAGGTACAGGGCGCGCGGGCGCAGGCGGATGGACTGACCCTCGGCGCCCGTTTCCATTTCCAGCCGCACCCACGGCACGCCAGCCACGCCGATCTGCGGGATGCCGGCCACCATGGCCAGCTCCAGGCGGGGCGACACGGTAGCCAGCCAGCTGGAGGCGAACGAGGCCGAGATGAAGGCCTCGCAATGAACCGGCGCGGTCACCAGCGTCAGCCGTACGCCCGGACGCACATGCACGTTGCTGGCCCGGACATCGATTCGCTCGAGCTGGTAGACGTGCCATTGGACGTCTCGTGCGGAGATATGGACCTTGCCGTACTGGCCCATGATCCGGGCGAGGTCCGCGCCCTCCATCGAGATGTCGGAAAGGGTCAGGGTCAGGTCATGCCCCGAGAACCGGAACGTCCGCTTCTTCCCGGTGAGCCAGGCCCGGGCGGCGTCCACCAGCGCGGCGAACGGGTCGCCGACCAAAGTGCCCGGCTGGGGCAGGCCGAGCGACGCGGCCGCGGCGGAGGACCTGGAGATGATATCCGTCCAGGTCCGCTTCCACTCATCGGTCCTGGAACGGTCGAAGGGCCACCATTCCGCCATGGCGACATGCTGACACAGGGCACCTGGCCGGGCAACGTGGCGGGCATCTCCAAGCTGTAACGCTCGGCTAGGGCCCAGATGGTGCAATCGTGGTGGCCGGCCATGAGGGACGCCACCGTCGTGCCCCACGACCCGGCCCCGAGCACTGCGATCCGCATGCCAGACCACTCACCCTAGGTTCACGTGGCCTTCGGGATAGAGCCGCCGGGCCGCCGGTGCTAGTTGGCCCGCCGTACCGGCTACGGCGTCTGCCAGGGCGCGCCCGGCCGCTCACCTGCGATGCTGACCGCGACCTGTCCGGTCGCCACCACCTTGCCCGAGACCGCCCCGCACGCCTGCGCCTGCGCGAAGTGCACGCTGCGGCCGCGCCGGGTGCAGCGCCCGGTCGCCAGCAGGTCCTCACCAGGAGCGACAGACAGGTACTGCACCGACAGGGAGATCGTGGTCAGGCGGCTGCCCTTGGCGAAGTCGTGGCCGGCCATCACCGCGCCTGAGCCGGTGGTATCGAGCAGCGCCGCGACCACCCCCCCGTGGAAGATACCCGCGTGCGCGCTGAGCACCTCCGCATAGGGCAGGAACAGCTCGGCAGCCTCGTCATCCCACCGCCGCACCTCGATGCCGCAGTGCTCATTGAACGGGATCCCGTGCGCCCAGTGCTCGCGGAACCACTCCCGCCGGTCGAGTTCGGTCAGCTCCATCGCGTCGCCCTCCGCACGTATTGAGCTTTATTATATAACTATATAGGCGGTTTGCCAGCGGCCATCCCAACGACCCTCGCTGGATCCTGCTAAGCCGGACTACGGCACCGATGAGGACCAAAGGCACTTTCAGCCCGCCCGCGTTGCTGGGACGATGGGGGCGTGAAGATGGGAATCTTGTGCGGCGGCGGCCCTGCCCCGGGGATGAACTCGGTCATCTCTGCAGCCACGATCGAAGCCCGGAACTCCGGGTGGGAAGTCCTGGGGATCATGGACGGCTTCGAGCACCTCATCGAGGGCCGGATCGAGGAGGCGCGGCCCCTTTCCATCACGGACGTGTCGAGGATCCACGTCCAGGGCGGGTCGATCATCCGGACCTCGCGGGCCAATCCGACGGTCCGAGACGAGGACGCCGTCGACCCGGACTGGAGGCTGCACGCCTGTCTCGAGTCGCTGCGGAAGCTGGGGATCGACGCGCTGGTCACGATCGGCGGGGACGACACCGCGTTCTCGGCGTCGCGGCTGGCCGAGGCGGGCGGAGGAAGCCTGCGTGTGGCGCACGTGCCGAAGACCATCGACAACGACCTGCCGCTACCGGGCGGCACGCCGACCTTCGGTTTCGAGACCGCCAGGAGCGTGGGGGTCCAGCTCGTCAACAACCTGATGACCGACGCCATCACGACCCAGCGGTGGTACCTGGTGGTGGCCATGGGCCGTTCGGCCGGCCACCTGGCCATGGGCATCGGAAAGTCGGCCGGGGCCACCCTCACGATGATCGCCGAGGAGTTCCCCCGCGACGAGCCGATCCGGCTGTCGCGCCTGGTGGACGTCCTGGAGACCTCGATGCTCAAGCGGATCGCCCACGGCCGTCCCTTCGGCGTGGCGGTGCTCGCCGAGGGCATCGGCCTGCGCCTGCCCCGGGACGAGCTCACTAGGGCCATGCCGGACATCGAGCTGGACGAGCACGGCCACGTACGGCTGGCCGAGCTGGAGCTGGACCGCCTGCTGGCCAAGCAGGTCAAGGACCGCTTCAAGGCGCGCGGGCAGAGCGTCACGGTCGAGGGCAAGAACATCGGCTACGAGCTGCGGTGCGCGCCGCCCATCCCGTTCGACATCGAGTACACCCGCGACCTCGGCTACAGCGCCGTCGACTACCTGAAGCAGGTACTGGAGAGCGGCGAGCCCGGCGGCATGATCACGATCCAGGAGGGGCACATGGTGGCGCTGCCCTTCGGGTCGTTCAACCACCCCGAGACGGGGCGGGTGCGGATCCGGCTGGTGAACTGCGAGTCGAGCTCGTACCGGGTGGCCCGCGAGTACATGATCCGGCTGGACCGCGAGGACCTCGAGGATCCGGACAAGCTCCGCCCGATCGCAGCGGCCGCAGGGCTCATGCCCGAGGCCTTCCGCGACCGGTATGGCTATCTCACCCAGGGCTGAGCCCCGGCCGCCGAGCCGCCCGGCCCCGTCGGAGGGAACCCCCGATAAGGAAGATCATCCTGACGATGCTGGTGTCCGCCGACACCTTCATCGAAGGACCGGGGCGCGAGCTTGACTGGCACAAGGCCGACGACGAGCCGCATCGCCATTTCAACGAGCAGCTCGCCGCGATGGGCGCCTTCCTGACGGGACGCGTCACCTGCAAGCTGAT
>Ga0209656_10000227_pt1 | contig 37653 bp, 24 predicted proteins | sample BogFormECP12_OM2_FD_188239 | JGI IMG/M metagenome (GOLD analysis project Ga0209656, IMG submission 188239) | Bog forest soil microbial communities from Calvert Island, British Columbia, Canada - ECP12_OM2 (SPAdes) (version 2) | ecosystem: Environmental > Aquatic > Freshwater > Wetlands > Bog ...
CAACGCCGGTCCATTCGGGCGCACCGTCATGACCATCGACCGCGCCCTCCAGTTCATCGCATCAGAGGACATCTTCTGGGCAGCCGGTTAGTCGTGGCCCCACCCGAAAAATGCGGAAAGTCGAGCTGAGCCGCTACTACTTGGACGAGGGCGTCAGGCAGGATTCCACGTGGCTGGACATGCCGGATGCCGACGTCTCACGCTTCGAGGACGCTGCCCGGGAACATTTTGCGACGCTCCCCGAGGGATCAGTGCTCGGCGAAGCGGAAACCGAGCAGCTGATCGTCTTCCCGGTGCTCCAAGCCCTCGGATGGTCGCATCTGCCGCAACAGAAGGCGCGCAAGCGCCGCGACGACGTGCCTGATGCGCTGCTCTTTCTCGATCAGGGTTCGCAGAAGGATGCGCTGGCCCTGCCCGCCGGTATGCAACGATGGAAACGAGCGGCGGTGGTCAATGAGAACAAGGCCTGGGACCTGCCGCTTGACCGTGCGTCGGGCACCGCGTCACGCACGCCGGCCTCCCAGGTGCTGCGCTACCTGCGGATCGGCGACGAGCAGACCGGTGGGGCATTGCGCTGGGCGCTGCTGTGCAACGGGCGGCTGTGGCGGCTGTACTGGGCGGGTGCGTCCTCGGTCGCCGACCGCTTTCTCGAGGCCGATCTTCCCGCCTTGCTGTCCGGCGCGGAGACGGCCGAGGGGCGCGCGTGGCTGAAGACCTTTCTGCTGTTCTTTCGCCGCGACGCGTTCGCGCCCGATGCGGACGGCCGTTCGTTCCTGCTGCACGCGATGGACGAAGGCCGGGTCTGGCAGGAGCGGGTCACCGCCGGGCTGTCCCGCAGTGTGTTCGACACGGTCTACCCTACGCTGCTGGAAGCGCTCGGCGTCGCCGACCCGGCGCGAAATCCGGCCGACCCGAAGTGGCCCGAGACGATCCGTCAGAGCGCGGTGGTGCTGCTCTATCGCCTTCTGTTTCTGCTGTACGCGGAAGATCGCGATCTGCTGCCGGTGACACATGCGGGTTATCAACCGCGATCACTGCGCCACTTGCGCAATGAGGTCGCCGAGGCCGTGGATTCTGGTCGCCCGCTGTCGAACACCGATACATTCTGGTGGAGCACGTTGACCGCTCTGTTCAAGGCGATCGACAAGGGCAGCGACGCGATGGGCCTGCCCGCTTACAACGGCGGTCTGTTCGATGCTGTCGAAGCACCGCTGCTACAGGCTGTGGAGCTGCCGGACAGTGCCCTGGCGGCCATTCTGGACGGGCTGTCGCGTCGTCGCGATGGGACGGAAACGCGCTTCATCAACTACCGCGACCTCTCTGTGCAACAGCTCGGCGCCATCTATGAGCGCCTGCTGGATTTCGACGTGGCACTGGACGCAAAGGGGACGGTGGCACTCACCGAGGACAGCCGCGCACGCAAGCTGCGTGGTTCGTTCTACACGCCGTCGTCGCTCGTGCAGCTCATCCTGGACGCGACCGTCGCGCCGCATGTCGCTCAGCGGCGCGCGGAGTTCCAGGCGCGATCGGCGGCCCTGCGCGGAGATAGACGCCCGCGGCCGGACCGGATCGCTGATCTCCGCCGCGCCGATCCTGCCGAAGCGTTGTTGGGCCTCAAGGTCGCCGACCCTGCCATGGGATCGGGGCACTTTTTGGTCACGGTCGTCGATCGCCTCGCCGACGCTGTGTTGCTGAGCATGGAAGACGCGGCGGTGATCGCCCAGGCAGACGGCGGAGTCGCCGAATACGCGTCGCCGCTCGCCGACCGGATCGAAGCCGAACGCGCCCGAATCGAGGCGGCGGCGCGCACGCACGGTTGGACGTATCGTTCGGAACAACTGGATGATTGCCACATCGTCAGGCGGCTCGTGCTCAAGCGCTGCGTCTATGGCGTGGATCGCAACCGGCTCGCGGTTGAGCTTGCGAAGCTTTCGCTGTGGCTTCACAGCTTCACCGTCGGCGCGCCGCTGTCGTTCCTCGACCACCATTTGCGCTGCGGCGATTCCCTGTTCGGTGCGTGGGTAGCCGATACGGAGACAATCACGAGCGGCAAGGGAAAGGCGCGCGCTGGCGGCATCACGCTCCACCATGCCATCGCGAGCGCCCGCGGCGCCGCTGCGGGCATGGCGCGGATCGAGGAAATATCCGATGCCGATATCACGCAGGTCCGCGAGAGCCTGCAAATTTTCGAAACGGTCGAAGAAGCCACGGCGCCGTTGCGTGCCTTCCTGGACTGCTGGCACGCGCTGCTGTGGCTGCCGCCTTTGAAGGGGGCGGCAAAGCAGGACCGCGAACGCGTGATCAACGCTTGGCTGGACGGCGTGTACGGTGATCCCGTGGCGCTTGCCGAGGGTAAAGAAGTGCCGGCCGGTATTCCGGTCACCGCGCGGGCTGTGCAGGCGCTGCTGACCGAGCTTCGCGGCGTCGCCCAGCGACAGCGCCTGCTGCACTGGCAGCCGGCTTTTCCAGGTGTCTGGTCCGAGTGGAAAGGCACGGACGCCCGCGGCGGCTTCGATGCCGTGGTTGGCAACCCGCCCTGGGTCCGGCAGGAGGAGTTGGGCGCGATCAAGGCGGTGCTGAAGCAGCGGTTTCGGACCTATGAAGGAACGGCAGACTTGTCGTCGTTCTTTCTTGAACAGGCGGTGCGCTTGGTGCGTCCGGGAGGGCGCGTCGGGATGGTGCTACCGAACAAGTTCTTCAAGGCCGATTACGGCGAAGCGTTACGCGATTTCCTCCACACCGAAACTTGGATCGAGCAGGTTGTCGACTTCGGTCACAACCGGGACCTGTTCCCGGACGCCGACGTATTCCCGTGTGTGCTGGTGACGCGCAGGCCTGCACCAGCGGAGGAGCGGCCCGAGAACGCGGCGGTCGCGGTGATCCCGAGCGACCGTGCGCAACAGGACCGGCTGGCGGTAACAGTAGCAGCGTTGCAGTTCCCAATCGCGCTCCGCTCACTTGAGAAAGACGGGTGGGTGCTGGAGCCGCCGCCCGTACGTGCGTTGATGGAGCGAGTACGGCGCGAAACTCCGTCGCTCGTCGAATACTCGGGCGTTCAGCCCGATCGCGGGGTTGTAACTGGCTTCAACGACGCTTTCGTCGTGGACACCGCGACACGGGACCAGCTTGTAGCGGCAGACCCCAACTGCGCACCGCTCATCAGGAAATTACTACGCGGGCAAGACATCGAACGGTGGGCTGCTGATTGGCCGGGACTCTGGCTAATCTTCACGCGGCGGGGGACCGACATCGCCCGCTACCCAGCGGTGCGCGCTCACCTTGAGAAGTTCAGACGGGAACTGGAACCGAAGCCAGCAGATTGGCGCGGCGATAATTGGCAGGGACGAAAGCCGGGCTCGTACCATTGGTGGGAGATCCAGGATAATGTCGCTTACTTCGAGTCGTTTGAAAGGCCGAAGATCATTTACCAGGAAATACAATTTCATCCGGCCTATTCGATCGACGCCCGCGGTCATTACCTGAACAACAAAGGCTTTATGATCGGGAGCGCCGATCCCTTCCTCCTCGCGGCCTTGAACAGCCCGCTTCTCTGGTGGTTTGCGTGGCGCTTCTTGCCACACATGAAGGACGAAGCCCTGAGTCCCGCAGGTTTCAAAATGGAAGCGCTGCCGATCGCTCGCCCAACTGAGGTGCAGGCAGAACAAGCGGCCGACCTGACACCGCGGCTCGCCGACATCCACGACGCGCGGCACGAGGCGCAGCGGGCGCTGGCGGATTGGCTGCGCGTCGAGTGGGGCATCGCGCAGCCACCGTCGTCGTTGACGGCCCCCTTCGCGCTGTCAGCCGACGAGTTCGCGGAGGCGCTGCGCAAGACCTTGCCGAAGAAGCGCAAGCTGACCGTCGCCGAAGTGGCCGCCGTCAAGGCAGCACACGCGCAGACGGTGGCGCCCGTCGCGACCCGGCTGCACGAGGCGGCGCGGCTGGAACGCAAGCTGTCCGCCATCGTCAATGCCGCTTACGGCCTGACGGCCGAGGAGGAGGCGCTGGTGTGGCGCACCGCGCCGCCGCGCATGCCGATCCCGCCGCCCGAAGCCGGCAAGGAACCGTCGTCGTCCGAAACCGCTGCGTAGGCGGTCCAACACGGTCTCGATCCAAACTGGGCCCGGGTCCAGGGCTGCGCAGGCCGAGACAGCCCGTCTTCGACGCATGCAAGGAAATCGTGGATGACCGGCACAAGGCCGGTCATGACGGTTGGGGAATGGTCTGCCGACCGAGGTCAGATCGCCGCACGATCACCCAAATCCACCCCGCTCGGCCAAACCGGTCACGTCGCGCGCGCCATGCAGGACGCGAACGATCACCAGCTCTTCGGGGTGCGGGAGGTAGTAGATCGCGTAGCTCCCGTGGAACGTCACGCGAAGGCCGGGGGAGATGTGATCTCGCGCGGCACCTGCATACGGAAAGTGCCGAACCGGCTCAAACGCGGTCTCCACGGCGCGGATGAACCGGGTCGCTACGCTCTCCGAGGCTTCAGACGCGATGTAGGCCCATATCTCGGCGAGGTCCGCTTCCGCCGTCTCGGTTAAGCGGAGCGGGAGCGGTCGGCTAATAGCGCTCTTCCTCGTTCGATGACGCGGTCGACGTTGAAGTCGTCGACGCGGCCCGCAGCCACGTCGGCGAGACCCTTGTCGATGTCGGCCTTCAGGGCCGCCAGTTCATGAAGCCGCAGCGCGCGCTTCGCCGTCCAGTCGCGCAGCGCCTCGCGAACGACCTCGCTGCTGGACGCGTAGCCGCCGCCCTCGACGGCGCGCTTCACGTCGGCGGCCATCTGGGCAGGCAGCGTGATGGTGAGTCGCTCAATGTCGGACATGGCCACTCCTTGGGCGTGGCGCACACTATGTCATACTTTTGAGGATTTCCAGCGGGGCGGTCAGCCGATAGCGGTCTGGCCGGGAGTACGCCGCCCCTACCCCGCCGCCGCGACCGCCTTGCCGGCGGAGAGGCGGTAGATGCGGTCGAGGCGCTCCACCCCCGTCAGCCGATGCGCGATCAGGATCACCGTGCGACCCGCTAGCGTGTCGTTCAGCGTGGCGTGGAAGGCGCGCTCGGTCTCGGCGTCCAACCCCGCGGCGGGCTCGTCGAGGATCAGGATCGGCGCGGGCGAAAGCAAGGTGCGGGCGAGCGCGATCCGCCGCCCCTGCCCGCCCGAGACATGCGCGCCGGCCTCGCCGAGCCACGCATCCAGCCCCTCCGGCAGCGACCGCACGACGTCGGCGACGCGGGCGCGGTCGAGCGCGTCCCACAGCGCCGCGTCGTCGGCGTCCGGCTTGGCGAGCAGCAGGTTGTGGCGGACGGTGTCGTCGAACAGGTGCGTCGCCTGCGACAGCCAGCCGACGCGGGAGCGGACCTCGTCGGCGGACAGGTCGGCGAGGTCGGTGCCGCCGAGTGTGATGCGGCCGGCCTGCGGGGCGGCGAGCTTCAGCACCAGGGCCGCCAGCGTGGACTTGCCGGCGCCCGAGGGGCCGAGGACGGCGACGCGGGAGCCGGCAGGAATGTCGAGCGTCAGGCCGTCGAACACCGGCGCGTCGGGGCGCCAGCCGAAGCGGACGGCCTCGAAGCGCAGGCCGGTGCCGGCGGGGATCGGCGCGGGAGAGGCCGGGTCGGGGACCGGCGCGGGCGTGTCGGCGGCGGCGAGCACGCGGCGGGCGGCCTCGGCGGCGTGGCCGGCGAGCGCGCCGGCGCGCGGCAGGGCGGCGACGGACTCGAACGCGGCGAGCAGCAGGAAGACCATCATGACGACCCAGCCCGGCGCCTCGGCGGCGCGCAGCAGGAGCAGCGCGATGGCGGCCTGGCCGAGCAGGAAGGCCACGGCACCGGCGAGCGCCGTGCGGGTGGCGAGCGCGCGCTGGAGGGACAGCAGGGCGGCGTCGCGGGCCTGCAAGGTGGCGAGCATGCGGCCGTCGGCGGCGTAGGCGCGCACCTCCTTCAGCCCGGTCAGCGCGTCGAGGGCGGCCACGCGCAACGCCGCCGTGGCGGGGGCCACGCGACCGCCGGTGCGGGCGGCGAGGCGGTAGGCGATGAGCGGCAGCGCGAAGGCGGCGGCGGCGAACAGGCCGGTCACCCCGGCGGCGAGCAGCGGATCGCGCAGGCCGAGCAGCATCGCGAGGGCGACGGTCAGCATCACCGCGCCGGCGAGCGGGACGAGGATGCGGAGATAGAGGCCGTCGAGCGCCTCGACGTCGTTGACGAGGCGCGCCAGCACGTCGCCCGCGCGGCGGAACCCGAGGCCGCCGGCGGCGCTGCGCGCGAGGTTGCGGAAGAACCAGACGCGCAGGTCGGCGAGCGCGCGGAAGGTCGCGTCGTGGGTGGCGATGCGCTCGGCGTAGCGGAGCACGACGCGGGACGGCCCGAGGAAACGCAGCGCGATCCCGGCGGCGGCCATCGCTGCCCCGCCGCCGAGGGCGGCCCCGGCGAGCATACGGCCGGATTCCGCCATCAGCGCGACACCGGTGGCGAGCGCGGCGAGCGAGAGGACGAGGCCGAACAGCAGCGCGGCCGCCCTGCCCCGCCACAGCCCGAGGATGCGGAGGAGCGGCTTCACGCGACGCCCCGCGCGGGGGCCATCACGGCGCGGCCGTCGCGCATGTCGAGGCGCCTTCCGCCGAAGGCGTGGGCAGCGGCGGAGTGGCTGGCGAGGATCACGGTGCGGCCGATCGCCAGCCGGCGCAGGCTGTCGAGCAGTTCGGCCTCGGTGGCCGGGTCGAGATGCGCGGTGGGTTCGTCGAGCAGCAGCAGCGGCGCGTTCTTCAGCCACGCCCGCGCCACCGCGACCCGCTGCGCCTGGCCGCCCGACAGGCCGTAGCCGCCCTCGCCCACCGACGTGGCGAGGCCGTCGGGGAGCAGTTCTGAGAACGCGAGGACGCGGGCGGCTTTCGCGGCCTCCTCGATGTCGGCGTCGCTGGCCTCGGGGCGGGCGAAGCGGATGTTGTCGGCGATGGTGCCGGCGAACAGCACGGGGCGCTGGCCGACCCAGGCGGATAGGCGGGCGAGCGCGGGCGCGGTCAGGTCGGCGAGGTCGGCGCCGTTGATCGTCACCCGGCCGGAATCCGGGCGGACGAAGCCGAGCAGGATCTCCATCACCGTCGTCTTGCCCGCACCCGACGGGCCGGCGAGCACGAGTGTTTCGCCCGGGGTGACGCGGAAGCTCAGGCCGTCGAGCGCGGGGGCGCGGAACGGGTCCCAGCGCAGGACGACGTCGTCGAACTGCACGGTGACGCCGCGGGCGGCGACGGTGCGCACCGGCAGGGTCGGCGCGGGCGGCGGCAGCGGAGGCAGTGCCGAGAGCGCCTCGGCGGCGGCCTGCGCCTGCATGCGGTCCTGGTAGGCGAGCGCGAAGGCGCGCAGCGGCGCGAAGAACTCCGGCACCAGCATCAGCACGAACAGCGCGCCGGCGACGGCGGCGGGCGAGCCGCCGGTCAGCGTGGCGCCGTCGTGCAGGGCGATCAGCACCAGCGCGGCGGCGGCGGCGAGGTCGAGGCCGGTCGACGAGAGGAAGGCGACGCGCAGCACGCGCATCGTGCGGCGGCGCAGCTCGTCCGCGGCCTGGGCGAGCGCGCGCGCCTCGTCCTCGGCGCGGCCGTGCATGACGATGGTGGCGATGCCGCGCACGCGGTCGAGGAAGCGCGCCTGCAACCGCGCCATGGCGACGAACTGCCGGCGGCTCGCCTGCGCGGCGCCGATGCCGGCGACGGCCATCCACACCGGCACGAGGCAGCCGGTCAGCGCGAGGATCAGGGCGGCGACCCAGTCCTGGGTGAGGACGACGAGAAGCACGAGCAGCGGGCCGGCGAGCGCGATCGCGGCGGCCGGAATCCAGCGGGCGAAGAACCCGTCCAGCGCCTCGATCCGGTCGACGACGGTCGCGGCGAGGTCGCCCGAGTGGGTGCCGCGCAGCATGACCGGGCCGGCGGCGATCAGGCGGGCCATCGCGTCGGAGCGCAGCCGCCGGCGGGCCCGCGCCCCCGCCCCGGCGGCGGCGCGGGCGCCGGCGATGTCGAGGCCGGCGCGGACGACCGCGAGCGCCGCAAAGCCCATCACGGCGTTGAGCCGCACGAGGCCGGCGAGCGCCGCGCCGAGTGCCGCCGCGATGCACCATGTCTGTCCGATCGCGGCCGCCACGCCCAGCAGCGCGCACACGATCACCGGCAGGGCAGCTTGCCGCCCGGCGGCCTGTTCGGCGCGCAGCCACTGAGCCGGCGCGCCCGAGTCCCGCCGTCTCCTTGCCATGGCGCGGGATTAGTGCAGGCGCGGGCGGTTGCACAGACCCGGGTTTCCGAACAAGGCGGTCACCCGTTCCGGGTCCGCGCGGTTGCGGACTGTCACGTCCAGTCGTCAAAGTGCGGGCGGTGATGCCGCTATCATGTGCTATGGCGGTTCAACGAGACGCGATTAGTTGTGCCTGACGCTGTGCGCTATAGCGCGCGACCGTCACTTCCTTCCGGTGCCGATGGACGAACGAGTTACCAAGGCCGAAACCCGGACGTACGAACCCTCGACGCGCGTGACGACACGGCGGCGGCGGTCAGGCGTGCGGGTGCTGGCCTGGGCGGCGGTGCTCGGCATCATCGCGATCGCGCTGATCGTCTGGCATCCATGGAGCGGGACGGGCGGCGGCAAGCCGGGCTACAACGCGGCGACCGCGGCGCAATCGGTGGGTGCGGCGACGGCGACGACCGGCGACATGCCGGTGACGCAGGCGGCACTCGGCACCGTCACTCCGCTGGCGACGGTGACGGTGCAGACGCAGATCAACGGCGTGCTGACCGATGTCGGATTCCGCGAAGGCCAGATCGTGCAGAAGGGCGACTTCCTCGCACAGATCGACCCGCGCCCGTATCAGGCGGCCCTGGCGTCGGCGCAGGGGACGCTGGCCAAGGACCAGGCGCTGCTGGCCGAGGCGAAGATCGACCTGGGGCGCTACCAGACGCTGAGCCGGCAGGACAGCATCGCGCACCAGCAGGTCGATACGCAGGCGTCGCTGGTGCATCAGTACGAAGGACAGATCATCACCGACCAAGCGGCGGTCGATACGCAGAAGCTGAACCTGATCTACTGCCACATCACCGCGCCGGTCGCCGGACGGGTCGGTTTGCGGCAGGTCGATCCCGGCAACTACGTGCAGACGTCGAGCACCACGGGGATCGTGGTGATCACGCAGTTGCAGCCGATCAGCGTGATCTTCTCGATCCCCGAGGACGCGCTGACGCAGGTGCTGCCGCGGATGGATGCGGGCGCGCAGCTTGCGGTGACCGCGTCGGATCGCAGCGACAGCCACAAGATCGCCGAGGGCGTGGTGTCCACGCTGGACAACGTGATCGACACCACGACGGGCACGGTGAAGGTCCGTGCGATCTTCGACAACAAGAACGACACGCTGTTCCCCAACCAGTTCGTCAACGTCAGCCTGCTGGTCAACACGCTGCAGAACGTGGTGCTGGTGCCGAACGCCGCCATCCTGCGCGGCGCGCCGGGCACGTTCGTGTATCTCGTCAAGCCCGACGACACGGTGGCGGTGCAGAAGGTGGAGGTCGGACCGAGCGACAACACCCACACTTCGGTGCTGCAGGGACTGAAGGCGGGCGACGTGGTGGTGACCGACGGCACCGACCGGCTGAAGGACGGCGCGAAGATCCGCATTCCGCCACCGTCGACCGCCGCGGCGCAGGCGGGGCAACGGCCTCCGGCGCAGCAGGGCGCAGGCGGGACGGCCGAGCCTGCGGCGTCGCAGGACAGCGGTGCGCCGGGCGAGCAGCATCATCGGCAGGGCTCGGGGCAGCAGGGGCAGCCGAGCCAGCCGTCGCAATGACCGCGGCGCAGTGACCGTTCCGTGTGACCGCGGATGAACCCCTCCGCGCTGTTCATCCGCCGGCCGGTCGCGACCACGCTGCTGATGGTCGCGATCCTGCTGTCGGGCATCGTCGCCTACACGTTTCTGCCGATTTCCGCGCTGCCGGAGGTCGACTACCCGACGATCCAGGTGACGACGCTGTATCCGGGCGCCTCGCCCGAGGTGATGACGACGTCGGTCACTGCACCGCTGGAGGTGCAGTTCGGGCAGATGCCCGGTCTCAATCAGATGTCGAGCACGTCGTCGGCGGGCGCGTCGATCATCACGCTGCAGTTCTCGCTCGACGTCAGTCTCGACGTCGCCGAACAGGAGGTGCAGCAGGCGATCAATGCGGCGGGCAACCTGCTGCCGGCGGACCTGCCGGCGCCGCCGATCTACGCCAAGGTCAATCCGGCCGACGCGCCAATCCTGACGCTCGGGCTGACCAGTGCGACGCTGCCGCTGACGCAGGTGGAGGACTACGCGGACACGCGGCTGGCGGCGAAGATCAGCCAGATCGCCGGCGTGGGGCTGGTGTCGATCAGCGGCGGGAACCGGCCGGCGGTACGCATCCAGGCCAATCCGCGGGCACTGGCGGCGTACGGACTGAACCTCGATGACCTGCGCACGACGATCGGCAACCTGAACGTCAACACACCGAAGGGCAATTTCGACGGGCCGAGCCAGTCGTTCACGATCAACGCCAACGACCAGATCCAGGACGCCTCGCTGTACCTCGATCAGGTGGTGGCGTACCGCAACGGCGCGCCGGTGCGGCTGCGCGACGTGGCGACGGTGGTGTCGGGCGCGGAGAACACCAAGCTGGCGGCCTGGATGAATCGCACCGGCGCGGTGATCCTGAACATCCAGCGCCAGCCGGGCGCCAACGTCATTTCAGTGGTGGACAGCATCAAGAAGCTGCTGCCGCAACTGACGGCGACGCTGCCCGCCGCCGTCTCGGTCGTGCCGCTGACCGACCGCACCACGACGATCCGCGCCTCGGTCGCCGACGTGCAATTCGAGCTGGCGCTGGCGGTCGGGCTGGTGGTGCTGGTGATCTTCCTGTTCCTGCGCAACGTCCCCGCGACGATCATCCCGAGCCTGTCGGTGCCGCTGTCGCTGGTCGGCACGCTGGGCGTGATGTACCTGTATGGCTTCTCGCTCGACAACCTGTCGCTGATGGCGCTGACCATCGCGACCGGGTTCGTCGTCGACGACGCGATTGTGGTGATCGAGAACATCTCCCGCTTCGTCGAGGAGGGCGATCCGCCGATGGCGGCCGCCTACAAGGGCAGCCGGCAGATCGGCTTCACGATCATATCGTTGACCGTGTCGCTGATCGCGGTGCTGATCCCGCTGCTGTTCATGGGCGACGTGGTGGGACGGCTGTTCCACGAGTTCGCGATCACGCTTGCGGTCACGATCGTGATCTCCGCCATCGTGGCGCTGACCCTGGTGCCGATGATGTGCGCGCGGCTGCTGCGGCCGGTGCGCGAGGCCTCGCCGAGGAGCTTCGAGGCGCGCACGGCGCGGGTGTTCGACTGGATCATCGAGCGCTACGGGCGGATGCTGACGGTGGTGCTGGACCACCAGTTGCTGACCCTTCTGGTGGCGACCGCGACGGTGGTGCTGACCGCGTATCTGTATATCGTGATCCCGAAGGGCTTCTTCCCCGTGCAGGACACGGGCGTGATCCAGGGCATCAGCATCGCCGCCCAGGACACCAGCTTCGCGGCGATGTCCGAGCACCAGCAAGCGTTGGCGGACGCGATTCTGAAGGACCCCGACGTCGTCAGCCTGAGCTCGTTCATCGGCGTGGACGGCACCAACACGACGCTCAATTCCGGCCGCTTCCTGATCAACCTGAAGCCGCACGACGAGCGCGACCTGACGGCGGCGCAGGTGAGCCGGCGGCTGCAACGCGAGGTGGCGAACGTGCCGGGCGTGCAGCTGTTCATGCAGCCGGTGCAGGACCTGACGCTCGCGACCTCGGTCAGCCCGACGCAGTACCAGGTGGTGCTGGAGAACGCCAACACGAGCGCGTTCGACGAGTGGCTGCCGAAGCTGATGGCGCGGCTGGCCGAGTTCCCGAACATCATTGATCTGGCCAACGACCGGCAGCAAGCGGGGCTCGGGGTGTACATCACGATCGACCGCGCAACGGCGGCGCGGTTCGGCATCACGCCGGCGACGGTGGACAGCGCGCTGTATGATGCGTTCGGGCAGCGCATCGTCTCGACCATCTTCACGCAGTCCAACCAGTACCGCGTGATCCTGGAGGCCTCGCCGGTCGTAGACCGGCACGTCTCCGACCTCGACAACATCTATCTGCCGTCGTCGCTGTCCACCACCGGTCAGGTGCCGCTGACGGCGATCATCAAGGTCGAGACCAGGCCGGCGCCGCTACAGATCACGCATCTGGGACAGTTTCCGTCGGTCACGATCAGCTTCAACCTGGCACAGGGTGCGTCGCTGGGTGCCGCGGTGGACGACTTCCAGCAGGCCGAGCGCGATATCCACCTGCCGGTGAGCTTCAACACGGCGTTCCAGGGTGAGACGGACGCGTTCCAGAAGTCGCTGTCCAACGAGCTGTACCTGATCATAGCCGCGATCGTGACGATGTACATCGTGCTCGGCGTGCTGTACGAGAGCTTCATCCACCCGATCACGATCCTGTCCACGCTGCCGACTGCGGGGGTGGGGGCGCTGCTGGCGCTGATGATCGCGGGCGACGACCTGGATATCATCGGCATCATCGGCATCGTGCTGCTGATCGGCATCGTGAAGAAGAACGCGATCATGATGGTCGACTTCGCGGTCCAGGCCGAGCGCGACGACGGGATGGAGCCGCGCGAGGCCATCTTCCAGGCCTGCCTGCTGCGCTTCCGGCCGATCCTGATGACGACGCTGGCGGCCATGTTCGGTGCGGCGCCGCTGATGCTGGGCACCGGCACCGGGTCGGAGCTGCGCCGTCCGCTGGGCCTGGCGATCGTCGGCGGCCTGATCGTCAGCCAGGTGCTGACGCTGTTCACCACGCCGGTGATCTACCTGATGTTCGACCGGATCGCGGTGCGGCTGACGGGTCGGCGGCCGAGTGCCGGCGCGTCCGATCCGAGCCCGGCCGAGTGATGGTCATCTCGCCATCGCGAGCCGCCTTTAGGCGTGGCGATCCAGCGCCGCGCGGCAAATGCTTATCACGTGGCCCTGGATCGCCACGGCGCTTCGCGCCTCGCGATGACGGGTGCGCGAGCGGATACGAGAACGGGCGTGTGGCCGGTGTTGCAGGCGCTCGCACATGAACCTCTCCGCGCCCTTCATCGCGCGTCCCGTCGCGACGGTGCTGCTGGCGATCGGCATCCTGCTCGCCGGCCTGTTCGCCTACGGCAAGCTGCCGGTGGCACCCCTGCCCCAGGTCGATTTTCCGACCATCCTGGTGCAGGCGCAGCAGCCGGGCGCGAGCCCGGAGACGATGGGCACGTCGGTCGCGGCACCCCTGGAGCGGCACCTCGGCTCGATCGCCGACGTGACCGAGATGACGTCGCAGAGCACGGTCGGCCTGACGCGCATCACGCTGCAGTTCGGCCTGGATCGCGACATCAACGGGGCGGCGCGCGATGTGCAGGCGGGGATCCAGGCGGCCCGCGCCGACCTGCCGACGAGCCTGCGCACCAACCCATCGTACAAGAAGTTCAACCCGGCCGATTCGCCGATCATGATCCTGGCGCTGACGTCGAAGACGCGCTCGGCGGGGCAGATCTACGACGAGGCGTCCAATGTGCTGGAGCAGGCGCTGTCGCAGCTCAGCGGCGTCGGCAACGTCGACATCGCGGGCAGCACGCTGCCGGCGGTGCGGGTCGAGCTCGATCCCTATCCGCTGTTCAAATACGGCATCGGGCTGGAGGACGTGCGCGCGGCGCTCGCGTCGGCCAACGCCAACGCGCCGAAGGGCGCGATCGAGGAAGGCAACCGGCGCTTCCAGATCTACACCAACGACCAGGCGACCAAGGCCGAAGACTACAGGAACCTGGTGATCGCCTACCGCAACGGCGCGGCGGTGCGGCTGCGCGACGTCGCCGAGGTGGACGATTCGGTCGAGAACCTGCGCAACGCCGGCCGCTTCAACGGCCAGCCCGCGGTGCTGGCGATCATCTACCGCCAGCCCGGCGCGAACGTGATCACCACCGTCGACACGATCATGGCCGAGCTGCCGCGGCTGGAGGCGAGCCTGCCCGGCGACGTGCAGGTCTCGGTCGCCATGGACCGCACGAAGACGATCCGCGGGTCGCTCAACGACACGCAGCTGACGCTGGTCATCGCCGTCATCCTGGTGACGCTGGTGGTGTTCGCCTTCCTGCGCGACCCGCGCGCGACGCTGATCCCGGCGATCGCGGTGCCGATCAGCATCATCGGCACGTTCGGCGCGATGTACCTGCTCGGCTACTCGCTCGACAACCTGTCGCTGATGGCGCTGACGATCTCCACCGGCTTCGTGGTGGATGACGCGATCGTGGTGCTGGAGAACATCCAGCGCCATGTCGAGGCGGGCATGCCGCGGGTGGATGCGGCGCTGCTGGGGGCGCGCGAGATCGGCTTCACCGTGCTGACGATCAGCGTGTCGCTGGTGGCGGTGTTCACGCCGATCCTGCTGCTGGGCGGCATCGTCGGGCGGCTGTTCCACGAGTTCGCGCTGACGCTGTCGCTGGCGATCATGATCTCGATGGTGATCTCGCTGACCCTGACGCCGATGATGTGCTCCCGCCTGCTGCGGCCCGAGAAAGGGCGTTCGCACGGGCGGCTGTACCGGTTCTCGGAACACGTGTTCGACTGGATGGCGCGGTTCTACGAGCGGACGCTGACGGTCGCGTTGCGCTGGAAGGGGCTGACCGTCCTGACCCTGCTCGTCACGATGACGCTGACCGTGGTTCTGGCCCGGGCGTTGCTGGGCGCGCTGTTCCCCGACCAGGACACCGGCCTGATGCTCGGCACGATCCAGGCCGACCAGAGCATCTCGTTCCAGCTGATGGAAAAGAAGCTGGTCGACCTCATGAGCATCGTGAAGAGCGACCCGGCCGTGGCGACGGTCGCGGGCTTCACCGGCGGGCGGGGCACCAATGGCGGCTTCGTCTTCGTCTCGCTCAAGCCGCAGGGCCAGCGGAACCTGTCGGTGCAGCAGGTCATCAACCGGCTGCGTCCGAAGCTCGCGGCCATTCCCGGCGCCACGCTGTACCTGTTCGCGGCCCAGGACCTGCGGACGGGTGGCCGGCAGAGCAACGCCGCGTACCAGTACACGCTGGAAGCCGACACGGCGACGGAGCTGTACGCCTGGACGCCGAAGCTGACCGAGGCGCTGGCGAGGAACCCGAATCTCGTCGACGTCAATTCGGACCAGCAGCAGCATGGGCTGGCGGTCGATCTGCACATCGACCGGGCGACCGCCGCCCGGCTCGGGCTGACGCCGAGCGCGATCGACAACACGCTGTACGACGCGTTCGGGCAGCGGCAGGTGTCGACCATCTACAATGCGCTGAACCAGTACCACGTGATCATGGAGGTGGCGCCTAACTTCTGGCAGAGTCCGGATACGCTGCGCACGATCTGGGTCAGCACATCGGGCGCGAGTGCGAAGGGCACGGCGACGACGCAGGCCCCAGCCGGAACCGTCGCCGGGAGGACGGCGAGGATCAACACCAGCGCCAGCCCCTCGGTCACGACGTCGACCGCCCCGAGCATCGGCAGCGCGGGTCCGACGAGCAGCGGCACGAGCGTGTCGGCCACCGTGGCGAGCCCGGCGTCGAACAGCGCGAACACGTCGTCCGGCAACTCGACGGCGCAGGCCATCGCGCAGGATTCGGCGCGCAACCAGGCGATCAACGCGATCGCGGCGAGCGGCAAGTCGACCGCCTCGTCCGGCAACTCGGTGAGCAACTACCAGGAGACGATGGTTCCGCTCGCATCGTTCGCCAGCTTCACGCCGGGGACCACGCCGCTGTCGGTCAACCACGAGGGGCAGTTCGTCGCCGCGACGATCTCGTTCAACCTGCCGCCCGGCAAGGCGCTGGGCGATGCGCAGGCGGCCATCCAGCAGGCCGAGCAGGAGATCCACCTGCCGGCGTCGATCCACGGCGTCTTCGCGGGCACCGCCGCCACCACGCAGCAATCGATGGCCGCGCTGCCGTTCCTGCTGCTTGCGGCGCTGACCGCGGTGTACATCGTGCTGGGCGTGCTGTACGAGAGCTACATCCACCCGATCACGATCATGTCCACCCTGCCGTCGGCGGGCGTGGGCGCGCTGGCGGCGCTGCTGATCTTCGGCCAGCAACTGTCGATCATCGCGTTCATCGGCATCATCCTGCTGGTCGGCATCGTGAAGAAGAACGCGATCATGATGATCGACGTCGCGCTGCACGCCGAGCGCGCGGAGCACCTGTCGACCGAGGACGCGATCCGCAAGGCGGCGCTGCTGCGCTTCCGCCCGATCACCATGACGACCGCGGCGGCGATGCTCGGCGCGCTGCCGCTGGCGATCGGCACCGGCGAGGGCGCGGAGCTGCGCCACCCGCTCGGCATCGCCATCGTCGGCGGTCTGATCGGCAGCCAGGCGCTGACGCTGTACACCACACCTGTCGTGTACATTTACCTCGATCACTTCGGGAAATGGTGCGCGCGCCATTGGGCGCGCGTGCTGCCGCCGGCGCCGCCGGAGTCCGTGCCGGAGCCGGGCGAATGATGCTGCGCCGCGCCGTCTTGTCGGGGCTCGTGCTGCTCGCGGGATGCGAGGTCGGGCCGGACTACCGCAAGCCGCCCGCGCCGATGGCGCTGCAGTTCAAGGAGCTGGCGGGCTGGAAGCCGGCGTCGCCGATGGACTGGATCGACCGCGGCGCGTGGTGGTCGGTCTACAAGGACCCGTTGCTCGACAAGCTCGAGCACTCGGTGGTGATCAACAACCAGAACGTGCGCGCGCAGCTGGCGGCGTATCAGGAGGCGCAGGCGCTGGTGGACGAGGCGCGCGCCGGCCTGTTCCCCGTGCTCGGCCTGACCGCCGGTGTGACGCGCAGCGGCGCGGGCGGCGGCATCGGCAACTTCGTCAACGGACAGACCGGCACGACGACGACCGGCTCGACGTCCCGCCGCTCCAGCGGCACCAACACGACGACGTTCACCGCCCAGGGCAACGCGAGCTGGGACCTGGACGTGTGGGGCAAGGTCAGGCGGCAGATCGAAAGCAACGTCGCCGGCGCGCAGGTCAGCGCGGCCGATCTGGCGAATGCGGCGCTGTCGGCGCAGGGCGCGCTGGCGACCGACTACTTCGAGATGCGCACGTCCGACGCGCTGCAGGACCTGCTCGACCGCACCGTAGCGGCGTACCGCAAGACGGTGGAGATCACGCAGAACCAGTACGATGTCGGCGTGGCGGCGCGGTCGGACCTGATCACCGCGCAGGTGCAGCTGCAGTCGACGGTCTCGCAAGCGATTGCCGTGAAGATCGCGCGGCAGCAGTACGAGCACGCGATCGCGGTGCTGAGCGGCGTGCCGCCGTCGGACCTGACCATCGCGCATGGGCAGCTCGCCGCCGAGGTTCCGGTGCCCCCCGTCAGCATCCCGTCGGTGCTGCTGGAGCGGCGGCCCGACGTCGCCGCGGCGGAGCGGACGATGCAGGAGGAGAACGCGCTGATCGGCGTCGCCGTCGCCGGCTACTATCCCACGATCACCCTGTCGGGCGTGTTCGGCTTCAGCGGCAACACGCTAGGGCAGCTGTTCAACGTGGCGAACCGGGTCTGGTCCGTCGGTGCGAATGCGGCCGAGACGCTGTTCAACGCCGGCCTGACCGGCTCGCAGGTGCGCGCGGCCAAGGCGGTGTATGACGAGAGCGTCGCCAATTACCGGCAGACGGTGCTGACCGCCTTCCAGCAGGTGGAGGACGAACTGGTGGCGCTGCACGTGCTGCAGGACCAGTCGCAGGCGCAGCTGGAGGCCACGCAGCTGGCGCGACGCGCGGTGGAGATCACGCTGAACGAATACCGGGCCGGCACCGTCGCCTTCACCGCCGTCGTGACGGCACAGGCGACGGATCTGGCCGACGAGGAGACCCTGCTGGGCATCCAGCAGAGCCGGCTGGTCGCGAGCGTCGGGCTGATCGAGGCGCTCGGCGGCGGGTGGACTTCGTCCGACCTGCCGACGAGCGACCAGCTTCAGACCCGCAACCTGCTCAATCCAAGGAACTTCTGAGAGACGTCGTGGTCCTCAGTGGCCGCCCTGCGGGTTGTTGTACTCGAACTGGGGCATCGACATGATCATGTGTGCGGTCATGTGCGACATCACCTTGTCGCCTTGCAGATCGAAGTGCCACGCCGGCACAAGCACCATCCTGTCGTGACTACCCGGAAATGTGGCCTGGAGCGCCACGAAGGTCCTGCCGGTCGTCCCGCCAACGATCGGCTCGACGACCTTGGCCACTGGCTTTCCGTCCGCACTGTAGATCACGGTGCCCGGGGCGAGCTGGGCAGCCGTCGGCTCCGCGGCGAGGGCCGGCGGAGCGGTGACGATGGCGGCTGGTCCGACAAGCAATCCAGCGGCCAGCATCAGCGCTGAGGCATGGCGGATCATGTGACTCTCCTGTCTTTTCAAACTATTGAGCGACGACGCTTGCGGACCGCCGCCCCGTCGTCTCGGTCGAGGGCGGGTGGACGTGCGAACGTCACGGGCCGGCGGTTCCGGCCCGTGACCTCGCTCAAACGAAGCAAGTGTTGGGCGACGTCGCTCTCAGTGTCCCGCGCCCATGGCACTGTAGTCGAACTGTTGCATATGCTCGATCGTCTCGTAGCTCAACTTGGACATCACCTTGCCGTTTTCGAAGTCGAGGCGGAACGTTGGGACGGCCACCATGCGGTGTTCGCCGAGCTGGGTCGTCACATCGATGACCGCGACGCTCATGCCGGTGTTCCCGCTTTGGAGCACGTCGACCACTTTGGCGACTGGCTTGCCGTCCGAACTGTAGATCTGGGTTCCACGAGCCAATTGAGCGGCTGTCGGCGCCGCGGCGTAGGCCGGCGGAGCGGCGACGAGAACGGCCGGTCCGGCAAGCAATGCGGCGGCCAGCATCAGCGCTGAGGCATGGCGGATCATGTGACTCTCCTGAGTTTCCAACGCGTTAGCGACGACGTTTACGGACCGCCGCCCCGTCGCCTGGGCGTCAGACCGGCGGGACAACTGAACGTTACGCAGCAATAGTTTCCGATCACGGCGGGCGCCACCATGTCAAGGCCGAGCCCGCCACGGAGACCGCCAATGTCCATGATCCTGATCGTCGGCGCCAATCGAGGCCTCGGGCTGGGGCTCGCCCGCGAGATGCACGGGCGTGGGTGGCAGGTGATCGGCACGGCGCGTCAACCCGAGCGTGCGGGCGAGCTCAAGGCGATCCCCGGGGTACGCGTCGAGGCGCTGGACGTCAACGACGGGGAAGCTGTGGACGGCTTCGCCGCGCGGCTCGGGGGCACGCGGCTGGACGTCCTGTTCGTCAACGCCGGCGTGTCCGGCCCCGACCATCGCAGCGCGTCGAAGGCGACGCAGGCGGAGGTCGGCGCGCTGTTCTACACCAATGCGGTCGCGCCGATCCGGCTGGCTCGCGCGCTGGTTGGGCATGTGCGGCCCGGCGAAGGGGTGATCGCGTTCATGTCGTCGGTCCTGGGCAGCATCGCGCAGACCTCCGGGCAGCACGAGCTGTACAGTGCGAGCAAGGCGGCGCTGAACATGCTGACGCGTGCGTTCGCCATCGAAGTCCAGGGACGTTTCACCGTCCTGTCGCTGCATCCCGGCTGGGTGCGGACCGATATGGGCGGCGAGAACGCGCCGCTCGATGTGGCTACCTCGGTGCGCGGGCTGGCCGACGTGATCGAGCGGGCGCGCGGGCGCGGCGACCACACCTACGTCGATTACCAGGGCAAGCCCATCGCCTGGTAGCGCCGCCGCTGCTGCCCGCCCTACCCTCCACGCCGGCGCATGGCCGGAGGAACGGTGGACAAGCAGTCGGATACGGAGGCGCCGAGCCTCGATCGCATGCAGGAAGTGACGGACCGGTGGTTCCTGCGCATCGAGCACGCGGTCTACGCGGCGATCGGCGTTCTGCTGGTGATCACCGCCGCCGCGGCCTTGGTGGGCGCGGCGATCGCGCTGTTCCAGGGCGCGCAGAACTGGCGCGGCGGCGGCATCTTCGAGGCGATCGATCAGCTGCTGTTCGTGCTGATGCTGGTGGAGATCCTGCACACGGTGCGGGTGTCGCTGCGGTCCGGCGAGCTGAGCGTCGAGCCGTTTCTGATCGTCGGGCTGATCGCCTCGATCCGGCGGATCCTGGTGATCACGCTGGAGACGGCGCGGGACGTGCACGGCGAGGTGAATTCCGACCTGTTCCGCTATTCGATGATCGAGCTCGGCGTGCTCGGCGGGCTGATCCTGGTGATGGTGGCCTCGATGTTCGTGCTGCGCCGCTCCGGCGACACCGCCGTGTAGCGCGACGGCGGTAAGGAAGCCTTCACCGCCGCCCGGCAGGTTCGTCGTTTGTTCGCCACGAACGATGGAAGATGCAGGCGGCCGTCCTTTCGTTCCCTGTCCGCAAGAAGCGGCCGCTGACGCTGGCGCTGGTTGGCGTGGTCATCCTGCTGCTGGTGGCGTTCGACCTGCGATGCCTGGCGTCGATCGCGCGGTCGCTTGGGCGCTTCGGGCCGCACGACGCGTTCGTGCTGTGGTCGTTCGGCCGCTTCGTCCTGACGCACCCGCTCGCCGGTCTGTACGACGATGCGGCGCTGCACGCGTTCCAGTCGCACCTGCTGGGCGAGACGATGCAGGGCGGCGACGCGACGTATTACTACTATCCCCCGCCGTTCGCGTTCCTGCTGGCAGCGTTGTCGGTCTTGCCGTGCGCGCCGGCGTACCTCCTGCTGCAGTCGGCGGACTTCGGCTTGTATGCGGCGGCCGTATTGCCCGGCGGGCTGGGGCGGCTGCGGGCGGCGATGCTCGGCATCCTGCCGGCCACCTGGCTCGCGCTGATCGCGGGCCAGAACGGGTTTCTCTCGGGCGCGCTGCTGATCGGGGGGATGCGGCTGTGCGGGTCACGGCCCGTCCTCGGCGGCGTGCTGCTGGGGTTGCTGACCTACAAGCCGCAGCTTGGGCTGCTGGTGCCGGTGGCGCTGGCGGCGTCGGGACGATGGCGCACGATCGGCGCGGCGGCGGCGACGGTGATGGTGCTGGTGGCCGCGACGGGCGCCGGCGCCGGCTGGGATAGCTGGATCGCCTGGTCGGGGTCGATGGCGGCGCACGGCGGCGCGTTCGCGGCCGGTCGCGGGACCGACTTCATGATGCCGACCGTGGCCGCGACTCTGCGGCAGATCGGGCTGCCGCCGGCTGAGGCGCTGGCAGGGCAACTCGTCGCGACGGCTCTGGCGGCATGGTGCGTGTGGTCGTGCTACCGGCGGCACGCCGATGATGTCGCACTGGCTGCGTTGTGCGTTGCGACCTTCCTGGCCACCCCCTACGCCATGTTTTACGACCTCCCGGCCTTCGCGGCGGCGATCGTGTTCATCGTCTGCCGCAAGCTGCGCGACGGGAGTGTCTGGACCGCAGCCGACGTCGCCCTGCCGGCGCTGGCGGCGGCGATCCCCGCGGCACTGACGGTGCCCTGGCCGGTCCCGGTCGGGGCGCCTGTGCTGGCGGCTCTGCTCGTCTGGGTCGTTCGCAGGCACCGGGCAGACTGCGCGGGACCGAGGATCCCGGCGCTTCAGCCTGCCGGAGCGTGACGGAGCGGCCACAGGAACACCGGGAAGCGCCGGAGTTCTGGAACGGACCCGTAACGGCGGTTCCAGTCCGCGAATGGCTGCATGCGTCTCTCTCCCCCTGACGAATGGACCGGGATAGGCTGCCGCGAACGCGCCACGACGAGAGATGCGGCCGGGCATTGGCGGGATCTCGTCGCGCGGGCGGACAGGGAGCGCGTCGATGGCGAAGGCACGACTGAAGTATTTCGGCTGGGGCCGCGAGGGCGAAGGCATGACGCCCGAAGAGGCGGCGTTCGTGCTCGCGCGCGACCAGGAGCGCTTCGGCGTGCGGGAGTTCGAGCACGTCGCGCCGCCGCCCGAGGCCGCGATCGAGCTGCCCAAGCCGCGGCTGGAGGCGCCGAAATGGCTTGCCGGCATCTGCTCGTCGGAACGCTACGACCGGCTCGCGCATACGTATGGCAAGTCCTACACCGACGCGGTGCGCGGCTTGAACGGCGACTACGCGGCCGCGCCTGATATCGTCGCCTATCCGCGCAACGAGCGAAACATCGAGGCGCTGCTGGAATTCGCCGCCGACGCGCGGGCGGCGGTGATCCCGTTCGGCGGCGGCAGCTCGGTGTGCGGCGGCACCGAGGCGCGCGATACCGGACCGACGATCACCGTGGACATGCAATACTTCAATGAGGTCGTGGAGATCGACGAGACCTCGCGCGCCGCCCGCATCCAGGGCGGCATTTTCGGGCCGGACATCGAGACGATCCTCCGGCCGCGCGGGCTGACGCTGCGGCACTTTCCGCAGAGCTTCGAATACTCGACGCTGGGCGGCTGGATCGCGACGCGCTCGGGCGGCCACTTCGCCACGCAGTTCACGCATATCGACGACTTCGTCGAAAGCCTGCGCGTGGTCACGCCGAGCGGCACGCTGGAAACGCGCCGCCTGCCCGGCTCCGGCGCCGGCCCGAGCCCGGACCGCATGTTCATCGGCTCCGAAGGCATCCTTGGGTTCATCACGGAGGCATGGATGCGGCTGCAGGCGCGGCCGCGTTTCCGCGCCGGCGGCGCGTTGAAGTTCCCGAGCTTCTACGCCGCCGCACGCGCGGTGCGCGCGATCCTGCAGGCGGGTCTGTACCCGTCGAACTGCCGCATCCTCGATCCGCAGGAGGCGTACAACACCGGCGCCGCCGACGGGTCGGTCGCGATCATGGTGCTGGGCTTCGAAGACGCGGACCATCCGCTGGACGCGCGCCTCGCGAGGGCGCTGGAATGCGCGCGGGATCACGGCGGCGAGGCCGAACCGGAGGGGTCGCATCGGTCGGGCGCGGCCGAGCGCTGGCGCACTGCGTTCATCCGCATGCCCTACGCGCGCGAGCAGTCGGTGCAGCGGGCGGTGATCTCCGACACGTTCGAGACGGCGATCACGTGGGATGCGTTCGAGGACCTGCATGCGCGCGTGGTGGAGGCGACCGAGAAGGCGATCGAGGCGGCGACGGGACGGCGCGGCCAGATGACGTGCCGGTTCACGCATGCGTACCCGGACGGGCCGGCGCCGTATTTCTCGTTCCATGCGCTGGGGCGTCATGGAGCGCTGATCGATCAGTGGACCGCGATCAAGACGGCGGCGTCGGACGCGCTGATCGAGGCGGGCGGCACGATCACGCACCACCATGCCGTCGGGCGCGATCACCGGCCGTGGTACGACAGGCAGCGGCCGGATGTGTTCGCCGACGCGCTGCGGGCGGCGAAGCGGGCGCTCGATCCCTACTGCCTGCTCAATCCCGGCGTGCTGGTGGATATGTGACCGCGGTCGCCGGGATCAGAACGACTTCATACCAAGTCTTGATGACCGAAACCCATCGACTCGTCATCGCGAGCGAAGCGTGGCGATCCAGGGCCGCGTGACAAACGCCTGCGGCGTGGCCCTGGATCGCCACGCCGCCAAGCGGCGGCTCGCGATGACGAGGTGAGTCGTGCTCTCTCAGACCTCGTGTCAGGTGTTCGATGAAGTCGAGCTTCTGGCATTGCGACGCCGCAAGGAAATTGTTACGACTCGAAAAGTCCGATCGGGACCAGCCGCTGGCCGATCGCCCGCGCCGCGGCCCGCGCGGCCTGGGACGCGGTCCGTGCGGCCGCGGCGTCGCCGCCCCGTTCCAGCAGGTGCGACTTCACTGCAAACGCGCCCGGCAAGGCCCAGCGGCCGCCGGTCGCCTCGGCCTCGGCCAGGGCCTCGTGCAGCAGCGCGAGGGCGCCCGAGATGTCGCCCATGCGCCCGAGAATGAGGGCCTGCTCGGTCAGCTGCTCCGGACGGATCAGGCGGCCGCCGGTGGCGACATACGCGCCGGCCGCTTCACGGGCGCGGCGCAGCCCGTCTTTCAGGTCGCCCAGCCGCGCGACCGCCCAGCCCTGCGCTGAATGAGCCATCGCCGAGTAGTACAATGCGCCGCAGTCGTCGGCGACCTGCACCGCACGGTCCGCCCAGGCCAGAGTCGCTTCGGCAGGCTCATCGACATGCGCCAGGTAGGCGCGGTGCCATAACGCATTGACGAGCGCATAGGCGTCCCCGAGACGCTCGCTTTCGGCGATCGCGTCGTCGAGTATCGTGCGCGCCGCATCCTTGCTGCCCTGCCGCGTCATGACGCAGGCGAGGAACGCCTTCATCATCAGCAGCGGGTGGCCGATCATCGCCTGGCGATAGGCGTCGCGGTCGGCCGGGTCATACGCGGCGATCGCGCGCTCCAGCAGCCGGCGCGCGGGTCCGAAAGGACCAAGCGGGATCAGCGTTATTCCCTGTGCATAGAGGCCCATCACAACGGTCGGACGATGGCGGCGGCGCCGGCCCGACCGAAGCAGCTCGCCTGCCAGCTCGTCCGCCCGCCGGAACTCGGCCCCCACCAGCGCCCGGGTCCACTGCACGAACAGGATGTGCACCAGAGCTTCATCGGCGCCGATCGCTTCGGCAATGACGCGGGCATGGGCGTAGGTCTCGGCCGGCACGTCGGCGGCGTGGCCGAGCATGGCGACCTGTGTCTTACCCAACACCATCTGCAGCCGCAGTTCGGTCGTGTGCCGGCTTGCGGGCGGCAGCTCGGCGACCAGGCGCAGGCCCTCCTGCAGGTTGATCGTCGCTTCCTGCAATGCGCCGCGCTGGAGAGCGCTTGACCCGGCCGCCAGCCACAGCGGTACGGCGGCCTGCGCGTTGCCCGCCAGCGTCCAGTGCCGGGCAACGACTTGCGGCCGCGTCTCCAGCATGCGCGGGCTGCCGGCGCTGATCGCCGCCGCCGCCCGCCCATGCAGGACTGCGCGTTGCCGGCGCGGTGCCAGGCCGTATGCAGCCTCCTGCATGAGGGCGTGGCGGAACCGCCAGCCGTCCTCGCCGGTCTGCTGCACGATCCCGGCCTCGTGCAGGCGTTGCAGCTCGCGCGGGACGTCCTCCTCGCGCATGCCTGCCACGTCCGCAACCAGGGCGCAGGTGAAGTCGCGACCGATCACCGATGCGGCGGTGGCCAGCGCGCGGACGCCGCCCAGACCGTCGAGACGCGCCGTCAGAGCCGACATCAACGTCACCGGCACGCCGTGCGCCGGTGCTGCCGCGAGTTCGCTGCCTTCCAGCACGCGCCGCGTCAGTTCCTCGACGAACAGCGGCACGCCGTCGGTGCGCGAGACGATGTCGGCAACCACGCGATCGGCGAGCGGCACGGTCGGCGATAGCGAATGGACCAGTGCCACCACGTCCTCCGGGCGCAGCGGCGCCAGCTCGAGCCGTCCTGCCGGGAAAGGGGGTTCGAACTCCGGGCGCGCCGTGAGTACCGCCAGCATCGGCAGGCGCGCGATGCGTTCGCTGATGATGGCCATCGCCGCGATCGTCGACGGATCCACCCACTGGACGTCCTCGTACAGGACCATGATCGGTCCATGACGGCTGCGCGCCGCCGTCAGGTTGGCAAACGCCAGACTGAGCTTTGCGAGACGCTGGCGCGGCGTGAGCTTGGCCACCGCCGCATCGTCGCGCACCGGCACGCCGACGAGCGGCGCGGATCAGGTCGGTACCGAGTGCGTCGATGCCGGTAATGCCGCGCTCGAGTTTCGCCGCCCTGGCGTCGGGGCTGTCGGCTTCCTCGAAGCCGGCCCAGTGCTCGATGTGCTGCACACAGGCGGCGAAGGGGGTCGCGGCTCCCTCCTGCGAGCAAAAGAAGCGAAGACAGGCACCGCCGTCGGCGCGGACGTGATCGATCAGGGCACGGGCTAGCCTGGACTTGCCGATCCCGGCCTCGCCCTGGAGCAGCATGAAGCCTCCGCGTCCGGCCTGTGCCTCTCGCCAGGCCGCGCGGAGAATGTCCATTTCCGGCTCGCGTCCGAACATGATCGCCGGCGCGTCGGCAGCGCGGGCGCGGAAGCGGTCGGGCTCGCGCACGAGTTCGCGCAGCCGCCACAGGCGCAACGTCTCCGGCCAGCCTTTCAGGCTGACCTCGCCCATCGCATCGATGATCGCCCGGCGGCCGAGCAGCCGGCGCAGCGAATCGCTGAGGACCACGGTGCCGGGTGCGGCCACTTCGAGCAGCCGCGCCGCGAGGTTCGGCGCGGCACCGGCGCCGTCCAGGCCGCGCGCGCTGCCGCGGCCGGTCACGTCGCTGAACATGGTCAGCCCCGCGGCCATGCCGATCCGCATCGCGAGCGGCCTCGACACGCCGTCCACAGGCAGGTCGGGCAGTGCCGCCAGCGCATCCAGTGCCGCGCGCGCGGCCTGCACGGCGTCGTCTTCGCTGGCGCGGGGGAAGCCGAAATAGACCAGCCCGCCATCGCCGGCGTAGCGTGCGACATACCCGCCGCGCCGCTCCATCACGTTCGTCGTGCAGCCGTGGAAGGCGGCAATCAGGTCCGCCGAAGTTTCCGGGCCGAGTTCGTTGACCAGCGCGGTCGAGCCGACGAGGTCGTAGAACAGCACGACAACGTGGCGCAGTTGCGGGGCGAGGCTGACGGGCTGGGCGAGCGACGTGCCGCAGCCCGGACAGAAACGCGCCCCGGCCGGCAGCGCGGATCCGCACTCCTGGCAGGCGGCGGGCTCCTCGACCCCGTCACGGTGGTCGGCGCCCCGCTTGCTCGCTGCTCCGCGCGCATCCAAACGACCGCCCTCCTGGGTGCTCTGTAACCGATGTCCAGTCCGAACGCCACCAGAATGATCGTGGTCCGCTATCCGGCTTTGAAATGTGCCCACACGCGCGTGCGCGCGCGTTCGGCGGCTTGCGGGACGGCGCGGACGGTGAAGAAGCGGGCCTGGTCCTGCGCGGTGGGATAGACGTTGTGGTCCGACTTCAGGTCGGCGTTCACCATCGGCAGGCTCGCCGGCACCGCGTTGGGATAGCGGACCGCGTTGGTGATCCCGGCCATCACGTCGGGGCGCAGCAGAAAGTCGATGAAGGCGAACGCGGCGTCCTTGTGCGGCGCGTCGGCGGGGACGGCCAGCATGTCGAACCACAGCTGCGCGCCTTCGCGCGGCGCGACATAGGTCACCGTCACGCCCTGCGTGGCCTCGGCCGCGCGCGCGGCGGCCTGGATGACGTCGCCCGAGTATGACAGCGCGAGGCAGGTCGAGCCCTCGGCGAGCGCGTTGATCGCGCCGGCGCTCTCCAGCGTGCGGATGTAGGGGCGGATCGCCAGCAGCGTCTTCTCGACGGCGGCGAGATCGTTCGCGTCGGTGCTGTCCGGATCGCGGCCGAGATATTTCAGCACGGTCGGGATGACGTCGGTGGCGCTGTCGAGGATCGTGATGCCGCAGGGCGCCACCTGCCTGGCCCACTCCGGCTTGAACAGCACATCCCAGCTGTCGAGCGGGGCGGCGGGCGCGAGCGCGCGCAGCTTGGCCTGGTTCTCGCCGAGGCCGATCGTGCCCCACAGATAGATCACGCCGTGCACGTTGCCGGGGTCGGATGTCTGCACGCGCTGCATCAGCGTGGCGTCCTCGCCGGCGGCGTGCGGCAGCTTCGCGCGGTCGAGCGTGGCGAGCGCGCCGGCACGGATCAGCCGTGCGAAGGTCGGCTCGTTGGTCGGCACCACGACGTCGTAGCCGGACTTGCCGGCGGACAGCTTGGCCTCGAGAGTCTCCAGGCTGTCATAGACGTCGTAATGGACGGTGATGCCGGTCTCCTTCTGGAACCGCTCGATCGCCTGCGGGTCGATGTAGTCGGTCCAGTTGTAGACGTTGACCACACGGTCTTGTGCGTGCGCGGCAAGCGGCAGCAGGGCGAGCAGCGCTAGGATCAGGTTTCGCATCGGGGCAGTTTGCCGCCCCGCGGGACGCTTCGAAAGAGGCACGGCAATAGAGGCGGCGATGAGACTTGGCTGGGGCGAGATCGGCACCGCGGAGGCGGACGCGCACGACGGCCAGGAGGTGGTCGTCGACGGATTCGCCTGCCCGGTGGAACCGGGCGCGGCACGGATCTTCGCCCTGCTGTCGGAGCCGCCGTGCTGCTTCGGCTGCCTGCCGCGCGATCCGCTCGCACGGATCGAGGTGTGCGCGAGGGCGCCGGTAGTGCCCGGACGGACGCGGCTGCGCGGGACGTGGCGCGTGCTGCGCGACGATCCGGCGGGATGGCGCTACCGGCTGCTCGATGCGCGCCCGTCCGGGGTGACACGGCGGGGGATGCTGGCGGGCGGCCCGCTGCTGTGCTTCGCCGCCAGCCTGCCGCCGAGCCAGGTGGCGCTGGCGCAGGCGCGCGACATCGCGGGCGACGCCGCGACCGTCGACATGCACAGCCACGCCGGCGCGATCATCGGCGTGCGCCGGGTGCGGGAGAACGCGCCGTATAAGGCGCTCGCCGCGCCGATGCGCGAAGGCGGGATGGCGGTCGCGTGCCTTGCGATCGTCTCCGACTCGCCCTGCCACCGCGTGATGCCGGACGGTCGCCTCCACCCGTTCCGCACGCCGAATCCCGGAGAGCTGTACGTGTATGGCCAAGCATCGTTCGCGCGGCTGCACGGGCTGATCGGGCAGGAGAGCCTGGGTGTCATCACCGACGCGGCGGGGCTGCGCGCCGCCCGGTCCGCAACACCGGCCGTGATCGTGGCGGCCGAGGGCGGCGACTTTCTCGAGGGCAATGTCGATCGCGTCGACGAGGCGTACGCGAAGTGGCAGCTGCGGCATCTGCAACTGACGCACTACCGGGTGAACGAGTTGGGCGACATCCAGACCGAGGACCCAGTGCATGGCGGCCTGACCGATGCGGGCGCTGCGGTGATCCGGCGCTGCAATTCGCTGGGCGTCGTCGTGGACGTGGCGCACGCCACGTTCGAGATGGTCGAGCAGGCCGCCGCGGTCACCGCCAAGCCGCTGATCCTGTCGCACACGTCGCTCGCGCGGGACAGTGTGCCGACGCGGCACAGCCGGCTGATCTCGCCTGCGCACGCGCGGGTGATCGCGGGCACCGGGGGCGTGGTCGGGGTTTGGCCGCCGCAGACGCAGTTCGCCGACAAGGCGGCGATGGCGGTGGGGATCGCACGGATGGTCGACGCGGCGGGGATCGACCATGTCGGGCTGGGGTCGGACATGATGGGGCTGGTGGGACCGTCGGTGTTCGACAGCTATGCCGAGCTGCCGGAACTGGTCGCGGCGCTGACCGCGCAAGGCTTCCGGTCAGACGAGGTCCGCAAGCTGCTCGGCGACAACTACGTGCGGGTGTTCACCACGACCCTGGGCTGAACCGGGCGCATTTGCCGCCCGGAGCGGCGCGGCGTAGAGCGCGCGGCATGGACGGCTTCGCCACCCCGACAACGCTGCGGGACGCCGATGCGCTGGTCACGCGCGGGCTGCTTGCGCCCGAGCAGCGCGACCGCATCGCGGCGGTCGCCGCGCGCTACCCGGTGGCGGTCACGCCGGCGATGGCAGCGCTCATCGGCGCGCCGGACGACGACATCGGTCTGCAGTTCGTGCCCGATCCGGCCGAGCTGACAATCGCGCCGCATGAAAGCGCCGATCCGATCGCCGACGAGGCGCTGTCGCCGATCACGGGCATCGTGCATCGCTACCCGGACCGCGCGCTGCTCAAGCCGCTGCTGGTCTGTCCGGTGTATTGCCGCTTCTGTTTCCGGCGCGAGCAGGTCGGCCCCGACGGCGGGCTGCTGACCGAAGCCGAGCTGGACGCGGCGTATGCGTGGCTCGCGGCGCGGCCGGCGATCCGCGAAGTGATCCTGACCGGCGGCGATCCGCTGATGCTCTCGCCACGCCGCCTGCGCGACATCGTCGCCGCACTGTCGGCGATCCCGCATGTCGAGGTGCTGCGCGTGCACAGCCGCGTGCCGGTCGCCGACACCGAGCGGCTGACCGATGCACTGGCCGACGCGCTGGAAACCGACCGTGCGATGTACCTGGTGCTGCACGCCAACGCCGCGAGAGAGTTCACCGAGGCCGCTCGCGCGGCGGTGCGGCGCGTGCTGGCGCGCGGCGTGCCGGTGCTGGGCCAGTCGGTGCTGCTGCGGGGCGCCAACGACACGCCCGAGCGCATGGAGGCGCTGCTGCGCGCGATGATCGCGGCGCGGGTCAAGCCGTATTACCTGCACCAGCTCGACCCCGCGCCGGGCACCGCGCGGTTCCACGTGCCGGTCGAGGAAGGCCGCCGCCTGCTCGCGGAGATGCGCGGCCGGATCAGCGGGCTGGCGTGGCCGACCTATGTGCTCGACCGGCCGGGTGGCGCGGGCAAGGTGCCGCTCGGGCCGGCATGGGACGCCGACGACTAGGCCGCCAGCTTCGTCTGCATGCTACGATAGACGGCGGTTTCGAAGTCAAGGTAGCCGCCGAGCGAGGTCGGGTCGGCGAACGGAAACACCTGCGTGGCCCAGAAGCCGCCGACACCGGCCGTGCGGTCGATCCAGTAATACAGGTTCCCGAGCCCCGCCCAGGCGAGCGAGCCGGCGGTGCGCCCGGTCGGCGCCGTCTGGTCATTGACCATAAACGTGAGCGCCCACGATTTCGACATACCGGGGAAGAACTCGGCGTCGTTCGACAGCGCGGGGATCGCGCCCGGCAGGACGCCGACCTTGAGGTCGCCCAGCCCGTTCCGTGCCGCCATCCGCACCGTCTCGGGCTTCAGCACGCGCCCGTGCTCGCCCGCGCCGTCGTTGAGCCACATGCGGATGAAGCGGATGTAGTCGGACGCGGTCGAATAGAGGCCGGTGCCGCCCATGTGGACTTCGGGCTCCGGCGGCGGCTCGGCATCGATCGGCGTCAGGTCGCCGGAGGGGTCGCGTTGATGCATCAGTGCCAGGCGCGCACGCATGTCGGGCCGCACGACGTAGGCGGTGTCCGTCATCCCGAGCGGTTCGAAGATGCGTTCGGCCAGCACGGTGCCGAGGCGCTGGCCGGTGATGCCCTCCACCACCTGGCCGCACCACTCGATGTTGATACCGTACTCCCACCGCTCGCCCGGCTCGTTGACCAGGGGCGCGAACAGCGCAGCCCGCGCGCCGCTGCCCGGCCTGGGAAGGCCCGTGGCCTGCTCGTACCGCAGCACTGTCTCGTTGAACATCGGGTAGCCGAAGCCGCCGGTGTGCAGCATCAGCATCCGCGTTGTGATGTCGCGCTTCGGTGCGCGCAGGCGCGGTTGCCCGGAGTCGTCGAAGCCGTCGAGCACCTGCACCGCGGCGATGTGCGGCGCGTATCGCTTGGCGGGTGCGTCGAGGTCGAGCTTGCCCTCCTCCACCAGCTGCAGGACGGCGGTGCCGGTGATCGCCTTCGTGGTGGAGAACATCGTCAGGACGGTATCCAGGGTCATCGGCGCGTCCCGCCCGAGCACGCGGAGGCCGGCCGCGCCTTCGTAGATGTTGCCCCGCCTGTCGGTCGCGATCGCGGCCACGCCGGGCACGCGCGGATCGGTGGACACGACGCGATGCAGGATTGCGTCCGCATCGGTTTCCAGATCGCGCGGCACGTTCCACTCCCCTGTTTTGGTCTTGCCCAGAAGGTGGCCCGCCGCGACGGTTTCGGGAAGAGCCGCGCGGGGCCAAGCCGGGCGGGCGAAGGGGACGAAGCCGTGAACCTTGCGGCCCTTCGGGGGAAACGCGCGGAGCAGGAAGCACCCGCTCAGGCCGGCGACGAGCCGCTGGTGGGGATTCTGCTGGTGATGGCTGCCGGGCTGATGTTCTCGGTGTCCGACGCCACGGCGAAGTTCCTGACCGGCGCCCTGCCGCCGATCGAGATCGCGTGGATCCGCTATCTGGTGTTCGGCGCGATCGCGACGGCGGCGGTGGCGCGCGACGACTGGACGTTCCGCGTGCGCCGGCCGTGGCTGCAACTGGTGCGCGGGCTGGGCGTCGTGCTGTCCGCGCTGGCGTTCATGCAGGGGCTGAAGTTCCTGCCGATCGCCGAGGCCACGGCGGTGAACTTCGTCTCGCCCGCCTTCATCACGGTGCTGTCGATCGTCTTCCTGAGCGAAGTGGCGGGCGTGCGCCGCTGGACGGCGCTGGTCGTGGGCCTGCTGGGCGTGCTGATCGTGGTGCGGCCGGGCTCCAGCGCGGCCCAGCCGGCCGTCATGCTGCCCGTGCTGTCATCGGCGTTCTGGGCGTCGGCGATCGTGGCGACGCGCAAGATGGGCGGCGCGGACCACGTGGCCACGACGCTGATGTGGTCGGCGGTCTCGGGCCTGGTGCTGCTGACGCTGATGCTGCCGTTCGTCGCGGTGCGGCCGACGGTCGGGCAGGTCGCGCTGTCGCTGCTCATCGGCGTGGTGTCCACCGCCGGCCAGGGGCTGATCATCCTGGCCTACCAGAAGGGCCCGGCTTCGCTGCTGGCGCCGTTCAGCTACTTCCAGCTGGTGACGTCGTCGATCGCCGGCTGGCTGGTGTTCCACAACGTGCCGGACGTGTGGGTGGTGGTGGGCGGCGCGGTCATCATCGCGAGCGGCATCTACACCGCGCACCGCGAGCGGGTGCGGGCGAAGGAGCGACGGGGGCTGGAGGCACAGAAGCGATAAGGGCCGCGCGAAACTATTTGCACCCCGCCGGCCCGGACGGCGCCATGCTGACATCGACCGTGCCGTCTTTATTTGTCTTGGCGACGATCTTTCCCTCTTTCTTGTGAAGCTCGACGCAGGCGTCGTACATCTGCTTCTTGAAGTCGTCGAGCGCGTCCTGGATCGCCTTCTGGGCTTCCTTGGCGTCCTTGTAGGACTTGCTCGTCAGGTCCTTCTCGGCCTTCTGGCTCCAGGTCTTGAACGTCGCCTCATAGCTGGCCTTGTGGTTTTTCTCGTGTTCCTCGGCCATGTCGGCGATCTTCTTGATCGCGGCCTTGTTGTTGTCGTCCGGCTTCCCAACGCCCGCCTCGGCATAGTCCATGTCGATCTTGGGAGGATCGAAGTCGACCTTGGACAGCTTGCCATCCTTGAAGACGGTCTTGACCTTCGGTGGCGTGTAGGTGGTCTCCCCGGCGCCGGTACCGCCGTATTTCTTGTGGGCGGCCTCAAGGAATTCGTCGGCCGTGTCGCCGTTGAACTTCGTCATCGCAGCGTCCCGGTTCCGTTTCCTACCTGAAATGTAACCGGTGGCCGCGGAGCTTTCAACCCTCAGGTCGGGTTCGAGCGCGGAGCGACGGCTTTCCGGTTGACACTGGTATTCCGCGCCGCACCAACCTGGTCATGACCGGCCGGTGCATGCCGATTGCCCGTCGTGCCTTCACTTTCGCGGGTCTGCCGCCAACAGCTTGACCCTCCGGACAAGCTCGCGAGCTTGTTGGAGAGTTTCCAATACCGTCCCTGGCTCAATCGCCTCGCCGAGGTAGTCACTGACCTGGCGCAGCCGCTCGGCTCGCCGGAACTCCACGCCGAGAGCTATGCCCGGGCTGAACCAAGTGTCGATTGAAAGCAGCGTGAAGACCGTGATGCGACTTGCCCGCGGTCGCCTCGGCGGGCGCACCGATCAGGACCAACGCCGCCCGAGCAGCGTTGAACATCGCATAATAGGCTCGGTTGCAGGTCCCCTCGCTGTCACCGTCGCGCAGGAGCATTTCCGCAGAGACGAGCGCGCGGTCGGCCTTTTCGAGCAGTGTGTCCGGACTCAGAGGGGAACGCCGTCTTTCTGAATGTTCCGCAGGAGATCGGGGTTCGAAAACCGCTCAGGATGCTCCCACTGATCTTGCCAGACGGGGAGAGGCGAAACGACGACGCCGCTGGCCAGTTCGACGTCATAGGCATCGTCGATCATGTCCAGCATTGTGTTGACCATCGACCCGTGAACTCCGGGAAGCAGGACCGCGAGATCCGCATCGCTGTCCTGCCGATGATCACCGCGCGCCCGACTGCCGAAGACGACGGCCCCGATCACGGGGTATCGTCGCTTGATCGCCATGAGGAAAGCCCTGGCTGCCCTCTCCGTGGACGGGTCGAGCGCGGTTCCTCGTTCGATGTCGATCAACGGAGGCGACTCTTCAGGGCTCAAAACGGAATCTCGTCGTCCAGGTCGCCGCCCTTCGGCACGTCCCAGCCGCCGCCACCGCCGCCGCGCTCGCCCCCGCCGCTGCGGCCGCCGCCGCCACCGCCGGCCCGGCCGCCGCCGCTGTAGCCGCCGGCCTCGAAGCCGCCCTCGCCGCCGCGGGCGCCGTCGAGCATGGTCAACTCGCCGCGGAACTTACCCAGCACGACCTCGGTCGTGTACTTCTCCTGGCCGTCCTTGTCGGTCCACTTGCGGGTCTGCAGCGCCCCCTCGACATAGACCTTGGCGCCCTTGCGCAGGTACTTCTCGGCCACCTCGGCCAGCCGCTCGTTGAAGATCACCACGCGGTGCCACTCGGTGCGCTCCTTGCGCTCCCCGGTGCCCCGGTCGTTCCAGGTCTCGCTGGTGGCGAGGTTCAACTGCACGATCTTCGTGCCGTCCTGCGTGGTCCTGATCTCCGGGTCACGGCCCAGATTGCCGATCAGGATCACCTTGTTGACGCTACCGGCCATTGATGCCGCTCCCGAGTTATTCGCGCACAGGTAGTGCAGACCAGAAACCCGCGCCTGCGCAAGCCTATCTTGGCTGACTCGGCGCAAGCCGCCATATAGACTGTGAACATCTCAAGAACAACGGACCCCGTATGGCCGGCTCGATCCACGTGCGCGGCGCGCGCGAGCACAACCTCAAGAACGTGGATGTCGAGATCCCGCGCGACAGCCTGACCGTCATCACCGGCCTGTCCGGCTCGGGTAAGTCCTCGCTGGCGTTCGACACGATCTACGCCGAGGGCCAGCGCCGCTACGTCGAGAGCCTGTCGGCCTACGCGCGCCAGTTCCTCGAGCTGATGGGCAAGCCGGACGTCGATTCGATCGAGGGGCTGTCGCCGGCGATCTCGATCGAGCAGAAGACCACGAGCCGCAACCCGCGCTCCACCGTCGGCACTGTGACCGAGATCCACGACTACATGCGCCTGCTGTGGGCGCGCGCCGGCGTCCCCTACTCGCCCGCCACCGGCCTGCCGATCGAGGCGCAGACCGTCAGCCAGATGGTCGACCGCATCGTCGCCATGAAGGAGGGCACGCGGCTGCTGCTGCTGGCGCCGGTGGTGCGCGACCGCAAGGGCGAATACCGCAAGGAGCTGGCCGAACTGCAGCGCCGCGGCTTTACGCGGGTGAAGGTGGACGGGACGCTGTACGAGATCGGCGACGTCCCGGCGCTGAACAAGAAGGTCAAGCACGAGATCGAGGCCGTGGTGGACCGCATCGTCGTGCGCGGGGGGATCGAGACGCGGCTGGCCGACAGCATCGAGACCGCGCTCAACATGGCCGACGGCGTGGTGTACGCCGAGAACGCCGATACCGGCGAGCGCACGGTGTTCTCCTCGCGCTTCGCCTGTCCGGTCAGCGGCTTCACGATCGAGGAAATCGAGCCGCGCCTGTTCAGCTTCAACAGCCCGCACGGCGCCTGCCCGAAATGCGACGGACTCGGCGTCGAAGCGTTCTTCGATCCGGCGCTGGTGGTGCCGGACGAACGCGCGAGCCTCGCCGACGGCGCGGTCGCACCCTGGGCCGGGGCGCACAGCCCCTACTACGACCAGACGCTGCAATCGCTCGCGCGGCATTTCAAGGTGACCACACGCACGCCGTGGCGCGAGCTGCCGCAGCACGTGCGCGACGCGATCCTGTTCGGTACCGACGAGCCGGTGACGATGACCTACAAGGACGGCGTGCGCGCGTACTCGGTCGAAAAGCCGTTCGAGGGCGTGATCCGCAACCTGCAACGCCGCTACCAGGAAACCGACAGCGCCTGGGTGCGCGAGGAGATGTCGCGCTACCAGGCGGAGAAGCCGTGCGCCGCGTGTCTCGGCGCGCGGCTGAAGCCGGAGGCGCTGGCGGTGAAGATCGCCGGGATGAACATCGCCGAGGCGTCCGACCTGTCGATCCGGCGCGCCCGCGAGTGGTTCGCCGACGTGCTGCCGACGCTCACGCCGCAACGCGCGGAGATCGCGCGGCGCATCCTGCGCGAGATCGAGGAGCGGCTGCAGTTCCTGGTCGATGTCGGCCTCGATTACCTGACGCTGTCGCGCGGCTCGACGACGCTGTCGGGCGGCGAGAGCCAGCGCATCCGGCTGGCGAGCCAGATCGGCTCGGGCCTGACCGGCGTGCTGTATGTGCTCGACGAGCCGTCGATCGGCCTGCACCAGCGCGACAACGAGCGGCTGCTCGGGACGCTACGGCGGCTGAAGGCGCTCGGCAACACGGTGCTGGTGGTCGAGCACGACGAGGATGCGATCCGTGCCGCCGACCACGTCATCGACATCGGCCCCGAGGCCGGCATCGGCGGCGGGCATATCGTCGCGCAAGGCACGCCGGCGGAGGTCGCCGCCAATCCGAAGTCGCTGACCGGCGACTACCTGTCGGGGCGGCACCGGATCGAAATCCCAGCCATGCGCCGGCCGGTGCAGAAGGACCGCGTGCTGCGGGTCGTCGGCGCGCGGGCCAACAATTTGCACAACGTCACCGCCGGGTTTCCGCTCGGCACGTTCACCTGCGTGACCGGCGTGTCCGGCGGCGGCAAGTCCACGCTGGTGATCGACACGCTGTACAAGGCGGCGGCGCGGCGGCTGATGGGATCGGGCGAGGTGCCGGCCGCGCACGACCGGCTGGAAGGGCTCGAGCTTCTCGACAAGATCATCGACATCAACCAGTCTCCGATCGGCCGCACGCCGCGCAGCAATCCGGCGACCTACACCGACCTGTTCGCGCCGATCCGCGACTGGTTCGCCGAGCTGCCCGAGGCGCGCGCGCGGGGCTACAAGCCGGGGCGGTTCAGCTTCAACGTCAAGGGCGGGCGCTGCGAGGCGTGCCAGGGCGACGGCGTCATCAAGATCGAGATGCACTTTTTGCCCGACGTCTACGTCACCTGCGACGTCTGCAAGGGCAAGCGGTACAACCGCGAGACCTTGGAGATCCATTTCCGCGGCAAGTCGATCGCCGACGTGCTGGCGATGACGGTGGACGAGGCGGTGCCGTATTTTTCCGCCCAGTCGCGCATCCACGACCGGCTGAAGATCCTGCAGCAGGTGGGGCTCGGCTACATCAGTCTCGGCCAGCAGGCGACGACGCTGTCGGGCGGCGAAGCACAGCGCATCAAGCTGGCGAAGGAACTCGCGCGGCGGGCGACGGGGCGCACGCTGTACATCCTCGACGAGCCCACCACGGGGCTGCATTTCGAGGACGTCCGCAAGCTGCTCGAGGTGCTGCACGCGCTGGTCGACGCCGGCAACACGGTGGTGGTGATCGAGCACAACCTGGAGGTCATCAAGACCGCCGACTGGATCATCGACCTCGGCCCCGAGGGCGGCGACGGCGGCGGGCGCATCGTCGCCGAGGGCACGCCCGAAGCGGTGGCCGCCAATCCGGCGAGCTACACTGGCGGTTTCCTCGCGCACCTGCTCCCGGCCGAGGAACCACGGCGGACACGCCGGCGCGCGTAGCAGCGTAGGCTGTGTGCTGGGCATGTCCAGCAGCCTGGGGGTGAAAGTCCCCTGTGCAACCTGATGGAGGTGAAGCACGAGTGAAGCACAAGGGCGGAACCGCGAGGGACCGTCTGAAGGAAGTGTGGAGCGAA
>Ga0209656_10000228_pt1 | contig 37634 bp, 24 predicted proteins | sample BogFormECP12_OM2_FD_188239 | JGI IMG/M metagenome (GOLD analysis project Ga0209656, IMG submission 188239) | Bog forest soil microbial communities from Calvert Island, British Columbia, Canada - ECP12_OM2 (SPAdes) (version 2) | ecosystem: Environmental > Aquatic > Freshwater > Wetlands > Bog ...
AAGGGGACACGCCTGTATTGTAAAGAAAATCTTCTTCTTCTATCTTTCTTGAAGAAGCGAACACCGATTACTATATAATATTAATTGTCATTCGTTGCTTCGTACAGCTCATTTCTGCAATCGGCTCAATGGAGAACCGATGAAATCGCAACGTTTTTAGTGCCGCTTCTGCCGTTGGCGGGTGCGGCCGAGCACTGTGTTTTCCGGCCTTGCCATTATGTTAATCAACGTAGCCCGTCGATGCGTACCTCCGGGGGAAGCCGAGCTACGAAGAGGGGCGAAATACCGCGGCGCAGTCGAGGGAGGTGGTCTGAGGAGAAGGCTATTAGGTGAGCAGCATTTCGAGCGCCTCGATCGTGTCGGCCTCGCCGACCGGTTTGTCCCAGCGGATGCGGTGGATGCGCGGAAAACGCATCGCCAGCCCCGATTTGTGGCGGGTCGAACGATGCACGCTGTCGAACGCGATCTCGAGGACGATCTCCGGCGCGACCTCGCGCACTGGGCCATAACGCTGCACGGTATTGTTGCGCACCCAGCGGTCGAGCCGGCGCAATTCCTCGTCGGTGAAGCCCGAATAGGCCTTGCCGACCGGCAGCAGCTCGCCGCCGCGCCAGGCGCCGAAGGTATAGTCGGAATAGAACGACGAGCGCTTGCCGTGGCCGCGCTGGGCATACATCAAGACCGTGTCGAGGGTCAGCGCGCCGCGCTTCCACTTGAACCACGGACCCTTGGGCCGGCCGGCAACATAGGCCGAATCCGCCCGCTTCAGCATCAGCCCCTCGATGCCGCGCTCGCGTGCGCCGTCGCGCAATTCGCGCAATTCCGCCCAGCTGGTGAACGGCACCAGCGGCGACAGATCAAGCGCCTGGCGCGGCTCCACCGCGTACCATGATTCGAGCCGGCGACGGCGCTCGACGAAGGCGTAGCCGCGCAGATCTTCTCCAGCCTCGCGCAGTATGTCGTAGAGCCTCACTGCGGCCGGAAACTCGCGGAGCAGCTTGGGGTTCGAGGTTTTGCGGTTGAGCCGCTGCTGGAGATCGTTGAACGAGGCCACCTCGCCGTCGCGCAAGACGAGAAGCTCGCCATCGAGTGTGACCTCGGCCGGCATTGCCGCGAGAACCTCGGGAAAGGCGGCGCCGATCTCGTCGCCAGAGCGCGAATAGAGCCGTCTTTTGGCGCCGCGAGCGACCAATTGAACGCGGATGCCGTCCCATTTCCACTCGGCGAGGTAATCGCGCGGGTCGAGGCCCTCGATGTCGCCATCCTCCAGCGGCTGGGCCAGCATCAGCGGGCAGAAGGTCGGCAGATCGCCGGTCTGCGGTGCCGGACGGCGGCCTTCGAGCCAATCGAACAGCGCGTCGTAGGGCGGTGTCAGCGCATGCCAAATTTCTTCGATGCGGTCGACCTCGACTCCGCTCCACTCGGCGAGCGCGGTCTTGGCCAGGCGAGCCGAGACGCCGATCCGCAGACTGCCGGTGACGAGCTTGAGGAGCGCCCAACGCCCGGTCGCGTCGAGTGAATCGAGCCACGGTTCGAGCAGGCGCCCGACCTCGCCGCGGCTCGTCCCTTTGAGCTGTTCGACAATCTCGGCGAGGCTCGGGACACGGTCCGCGCCTCCGGCGGTCTCAGGCCAGATCAGCGAGACGGTCTCGGCGAGATCGCCGACGAAATCATAGGACCACTCCAGGAGCTCAGGATCGACGCGCGCCGCGGCAAGCGCCCTCACCTGGGCAGGTTTCGCTGCGTCGAAGACAAGCTCGCCGGTCAGCGCGGCCAATGCCCAGCCGCGCCCCGGATCGGGGGCGCCGGCGAAATACTCCCGCATCAGCCGCAATTTGCCAGTGCGGGACGGGGTGAACAGCAAGGCATCGAGGAGTGCCGCGAAGCGGTTCACTCGTCCTCCTCGAAGCCGGTGAGGGCCAGCGCGCGGGCGCGGTAGCCCTTTTTTGTCGCATAGTGGACGAGCGCCTCCTCGCGACCGTGCGTGACCCAGATTTCCTCGGCCGCGACGTCGTCGATGGTCGCGGTCAACTCGTCCCAGTCGGCGTGATCGGAGATGACCAGCGGCAGCTCGACTCCGCGCGCCTTGGCGCGCTGGCGCACCCGCATCCAGCCCGAGGCCATCGCGACAAGCGGTTCAGGCAGCCGCCGCGACCAAGGATCGGCGCTAGCCGCGGGGGGCGCCAGCACCAGGCGGCCCCTGAGCGCCTCGCGGGCGACCCCGGACAGGGGCAGCACCGGCCCGAGGCGAACGCCAAGGCTTTCATAAAGCTCGGTCAGCTTGATCAGCGCGCCGTGCAGATAGACGGGCTGCTCATATCCCGCCCGGCGCAGCAGTGCCAGCACCCGCTGGCACTTACCGAGCGCATAGACGCCAACAAGGTGGCAGCGCTCAGGAAAGAGAGCCAGCGAATGCAGCAGCCTGGCGATCTCCTGAGTGTCCGGCGGATGGCGAAACACCGGCAACCCAAAGGTCGCCTCCGTGATAAAGACATCGCAATTGCAGGGCTCGAACGGCGCGCAGGTCGGGTCAGGCCGGCGCTTGTAGTCGCCGGAAACCACGACCCTGCTGCCGCGGTATTCGAGCACGACCTGGGCGCTGCCGAGCACGTGACCGGCCGGGACGAGCCGCACCGTCACATCACCTGCCACCACGGTCTCACCATAGGCGAGGGGCTGCAGCGAGCCGCCGGCCGCATCGCCGTAACGCTCGCGCATAATCGCGATCGTCGCCGGCGTGGCGAGCACCCGCTCATTACCGGACCGGGCGTGATCGCCATGTCCATGGGTGATCACCGCGCGCGGCACCGGGTGGACAGGGTCGATGTGGAAGTCGCCGGCCTCGCAATAGAGCCCGGCCGGGGTCGTCCTGATCCAGGTTTGCGGTCGCGGGGCAACGAACGCCATTAGGCACCGCGCAGTGGCTGCAGATTTCCCCTTTATAGGCGGCGGGCGGTGGTTTGCGAGATCAGAGATCGGGCATTGCTGCCAGACGCCTGATCGCGGCGATATCGCGGATCAGGATCGAGCCCTTGCTGAGCTCGATCAGGCCTGCCCGATGCCAAATCTGCAGATGCTTGTTGACGCTCTCCCGGCTCCCGCCCGCGATGTGGGCGAGCTCTCGTTGGGAGATATGAAGATCGATCGACGAACTTGGAACTCCATGCAGGCTGGCGCTTTCGGCGAGGTGCAGCAGCGCTTTGGCGATCCGCGATTCGAGATGCCGAAACAGCACGTCCTCAACCTGCTCGGTGGTCTGGCGCAGCCTCTGGCACAGCACTTTGAGAAGAATAAGGCAAATATCCGCCCGTTTCTCCAGGATCGGCATGAAGTCCCTGCGTTGCAATACCAAGAGTTCGCAGTCGGTCATCGCCACTGCATCGGTAGACCGCGCGTCGCCGTCGAGCAACGCAATCTCGCCAAAGCAGTCACCCGGGTTCATCAGGTTGAAGACGACTTCCTTTCCCTCGGAGGAGACCGAGCTCATTTTGAGGGTTCCGCGCAACACCGCCATCATGCTCGCTCCGGCTGAGCCCTTCGAGAAGATCTCACGGCCGGCGGGATAACTCTCCACTCGCGCGTAATGCAGCAAAGTGTCGATCTCGTCGCCGCTCAATTTCCCGAGCAGGAAATGGCGCTCGAATATCTGCCTCTTTTCCTCGTAGGTCGGACCGGTCATGACAGTCCTCGTCAAGGAGCAACGACCCCGCGAACAGGGGATGTCCGGGCCATCGTTCTCGCCCTCGAGCAAACGCGCCGGCTCGCCCACGCGCGGCCGCCGCGTCTACCCGGCGCCCATGATAAACTGGCTTGTTGTTAACCGTCTCGCTCAATCTGCGCGGTTTGGTTTCCGAACATGCCCCGCAGCCGGCGGAGGAAGGACAGTCGCTCGCCCGACCCACGCGACCGCTCGGTGTCAATGTCCGGCCGGTCGCTTGCTTGCTCGAGCCCAGCCCACTCGCACACCTGTTTAGCTTCGGCTTCCTCCAGCCAGCGGAGAAATGTCGGCTTGCGGCTCGTCACGGCGAACTCCCCGACGTTGTAAGACCGCTCGATGGTGCGTGGGCATATCACCAGGTGCAGAGCGGTAATGTGAGGTCGGTCACACTGGACATAAAAAATTCATGTTGCCTGAGACCTCAGGCCGCCGCTTCGGGTAGCGCTTTGCGAACGGCTTGCCGCTTCGCGCGGACGCCAAGGTTGAGCATGGCTGGGCGGTAGCGGCAACCTTCACCCTCTGGTAAAAGCCTGGAATTAGGCTTAATTCTTGCAGGCACATCCCGGCGTTACCCCTCCGGAGGCCCGGAATGCGATGCTCTCGGTGCCACGCGGACAACCTCGCCGGTATGAAGTTCTGCGGCGAGTGTGGGGCGCCGCTGCCATCCGCATGTCCGTCGTGCGGCGCCGCCAACCTTCCTGAAAGCCGGTTCTGCGGCCGGTGCGGGGCGCCGTTCGACAGACTCGGGCTGCACGATTCCGCTACCGCCGAACCATACACGCCCCGGCTCGTCCGGGCTTCGGTGCCAAGAGGCATCCGCCCCGCCGAAATGAAGCAGGTCACGGTTCTCTGCTGCGACATTGTCGACTCCACGCCATTGACCGAACGCCTAGGGCCCGAGGCGATGCGCGATCTCGTCGCCGCCTTTCTGGAGACGAGCCTTGCCGAGGTGCAGCGCTATGGAGGAACGGCCTCGCAATTTACCGGTGACGGGTTTCTGGCCCTTTTCGGCGCTCCCCTCACTTACGAGGACCATGTAAGGCGCGCCCTCTTGGCGGCCGTCGCAATACGATCCGCACTCGGCAGCGATGGTGACGCGGCAGATACCGACCGACTCAACCTGCCGGTGCGGATCGGCATCCACACCGGGCCGGTCGTCTTTGGCCCGATCGGCGACAGCTTGCCGTTGGATCGCACGGTAATCGGCGACGCGGCCAATGTCGCGGCCCGACTTCAGCAGATGGCCGAACCGAGGGAGATCCTGCTGAGCGAGGCGACTCGGCTCTCGGCACGAGGCTATGCGAGCGTCGATCCGGTAGGTCCCCTCGCCCTCGAGGGCAAAGCCGAGCCGATCTTGGCTTATCGACTACTCGGAATGTCGCATCGGCGCTCCGCACTCGACGAGGCGGCGTCGGCTCACACGACGATATTCGTCGGACGCGACAACGAGCTTGTCGTCCTGAACGATTTTCTTCGGCAGGCCGAAAATGGCCAGGGTCAAGCGGTTGGCATAGTCGGTGAGCCCGGTATCGGCAAGTCCCGGCTGCTCGCCGAATTCCACCGGCAGCTGGCCCCCGAAAGCGTGACCTGGGTTGAGGGAAGGTGTCTCTCTTACGGTACTTCGATCCCGTATTTGCTCGTCATCGACCTGCTGCGCAGCAATTGCGGGATTGTCGAGACGGACAAGCCCGACGCGATCGCCGACAAGGTCCGTTTGGGTCTGCGTGAGGCGGGGCTCGATCCCGACCAGGACGGGCCCGTCCTGCTGCATCTCCTGGGGATCAAGGACGTTGCCGCCACGCCCGCGCTGTTGACCCCGGAAGCGGTCAAAGCCAAGACTTTCGAGGTCTTTCGGCAGCTTAGTATTCGCGGCAGTCGGCGACGGGCTCTCGTTTTGGTGCTCGAGGATCTCCACTGGGTTGACAAAGTATCGGAAGAGTTGCTCGGGCTCCTGGCAGAGGATGTGTCGGGTGCTCCGATTTTTCTGCTCGCCGCCTATCGACCGGGTTACCGGCCTCCGTGGTTGGACAAATCCTATGCCGGGCAAATCCCACTAAATCCGCTGACCCGCGAGGACAGCCTTCGCGTGGTTCGCTCGGTGGTTCGTGCGGAACGGTTTGTCGACCAGGTGACCGAGGAAATCGTCGCCAAGGCCGATGGCAACCCACTCTTCCTCGAGCAGCTCGCGCTGCATGCGGGCGAGGCGAAGAGCCTTCGATCGGTCCTGATGGTTCCGAACACGATCCACGATGTCGTGATGGCCAGAACCGATCGATTGCCGGAGGAAACAAAACAACTTCTTCAGACTGCCGCAGTGATCGGCCGAGAAGTACCCTTCCGCCTGTTGCGCGCGCTATGTGGCGACCGTGACCTCGTAACCCAGCTGCGCGAATTGAGCCGCCTCGAATTCATCTACGAGCGCGTCGAGCCCCAAGGGGTCGTATATGTCTTTCGCCATGCGCTGACGCAGGAAGCGGTGTATGGGAGCCTGCTCGATCGCGATCGCCGAGGCCATCACGGCACTGTGGGCAATGCGCTCGAAGAGCTGTATGCGGGACGTACTGACGAAGTCGCCGAATTGCTGGCGCTTCACTTCGGTCGCAGCGATCAGGCCGATAAGGCAATTGATTATAGCATCCTGGCCGGGCAAAGGGCGCAGCGGCGCTTGGCCAACAGTCAAGCCGTATCCTATTTCGCCGACGCACTTCGACTCCTCCGTGCGGCGCCCGACACAAAGTCCAATCGCCTCCGCCGAATCGACGCGGTTATCAAGCAGGGAGAACTCAAGCTCGCGCTCGGACGGCACGCCGAACACCTGAGGGCACTCGAAGAAATTCGCGAGATCGTCGACGGGACCGATGATCCATCTCGCAGAGCCACTTGGCACTACTGGGTCGGCTTCTTGCAGATCTTGACAGGAGGGGCAGCCGCAGTTGCGATCGGACATTGCCGACAGGCGGCGGAGATTGCCTCAGCCGCCGGGTTTCACGAGCTCGACGGCTTTATCGCGTCATGCCTTGCGCAGTCCTATATCGTGGCCGGTGAGTTACGCGCCGCGATCGAGGCGGGGGAGCGCGCGCTGTCGATCTTCGAAGCCGACAGAAATCTCTGGTGGGCGGGCCGAGCCCTTTGGCATCTGAGCTCGGCAGCAAATTGCCTCGGCGAATGGGAGGCGAGCCTCGGCTACTGCCGCCGCGCGCTCGAATACGGAACCTTACTCAACGACCTCCGCCTCAAGGTGGCCGGGTTATGGCGCACCGGATGCGCCTATGTACAACAAGGCGACACTGAACGAGGCCTTCGATACTGCGATGACGCGCTCGCGCTCTCGCCCATTCCGTTCGATTTTGCCGCGGCGAGAATGGTCCGCGGTTACGGGCTGATCAAATCGGGACAGGTTGAGGCAGGGATCGTAGAGCTGAGCGATGTCGTCACTTGGTTTCAAGGCTCGCGCCTGTCCCATTTGCGCTTGCTCGCCACTTTGTGGCTCGCAGAGGGTAATCTGGCGTTGGGTGATCGTTCCAAGGCCCGACCACTCGTCGATGAAGTCCTCAACTTCACCCGAGCATCAGGTTATGTTCATTTCGAAGGCGTGGCGCATCGGCTGATCAGCGAGTGTCTGGCGGTCGAGAAGCCGGCAGCTGCGGCAAATCATATCGAAACCGCGCTTGCCATTCTCGACCATGTAGGGGCGCGAAATGATTTCGCAAAGGCGTTGGTGACGCGGGCGAAATTGCGGCGGACCGGCGGAGATATTGCAGCGGCACATAAGCTCCTGACGCAAGCCCTTTCAATTTTCGAGGCAGTCGGCACCCGAGACGAGCCCGCCAAGGTGAGAGCAGCGCTCGGCGGACTAGAGCGCCTTTCTCGGCTTGTGTCCGAGGGCGAGCGCGCTCCCACACGGCTTTTGCCTTCGAGCGGCACCACTCCTGATACGTTTTCATAAAGCCAGTCCTGGCAGCAGAGGAGGCATGCAAAGTGGCTCAATCCAACGACGCGATGGAACAATTGGCCGCTGCGGTCCAGCGACTGACGGAGGTGATGGAAATGGTCGCGGCGCCGGAAGAGGCCGCGGCGCGGGCAAGGGCTGCGGCGCAGGCCACGGGCCAGGAATTTGCGAATAGAAATGAAATAATGGTCTCGTTAATCAACAGTCATAATCCTTACACATCCAACGACGTTGCAGACATGTCCATTTTTGCGGGAAACCCCGATCCCGCTAACATTCCTCACAATGTAAATCAGATAGAATTGGAAGTTGATGGCCCTTATACTATGGCTATGGAATGGAATTTCAAAGGATCCCCGCAAAAAATTAACAAGACACTTCGGCTTAAATACCGCTACCGTGCGCGGAATCTCACCGATCCCGCGCGACCGTTACTGCAGCCACATCATTGGGTTACCGCCTACTTGCTGATTGGGTTTGAGGACGGTGGAGCCTGATCTTCCGAGCTCAAGCATCACACAGGCTCTCCGGGACGCCCGCGACCGGTCGCCAGTCCTGACGCGAAAAGGGCTGGCGGCTTGAATCCGATACTTGGTTCCGTTCGGCTAAGGCAGCCTCACTCGCAGTAGCGTAGCGACGGAGACGTCGATGAGCCCGCTGACGCTGGATCTGAAGGATATCCAAGGCGACGTCCTGATCGGTCTACAAAAGGATGCTGAGAACTTTATTTTCTTTAAGGTTGTTGACGTCGCGGCGTTTAAAACCCTGGTAAGGGGTTATATCCTCCGAAGAACCACGAGCTCAGAGAGGACAAAGCAATGGGAGCTGCTTATCCAGCGTCGTAAAGGTCTAGGACAACGCATATTCGGCTCGTTTCATGGGCTGAACTTAGGATTTACAAACGATGGCATGACGCAGCTCATTCGCGGCAGCCGGCCAAAGCTCGATCCGGCTTTCGAGAGGGGCGCCGGTCACGATGACACGATTCGAATTTTACATGATCCACCCAGAGTGGCTTGGCTGCCTAAATTCGTCTCTGACCGGATCGACGGTGTGTTCTTGATTACCGGTCCTAATCGCTCGTCTGTGATGTCTCAATCTGATGAATTGCGCCGATTGTTAGGCAGCTCGATCAAAGTGGTTTATTCCGAAACTGGAAATACGCGACCCGGCGCGGAGCGCGGGCACGAGCACTTTGGCTTTCTTGACGGCATCTCTCAACCGGGCATCCGCGGTCTGACGCCGGCGTCAAACCCGATCTACAAACCCAATGAGGGGCTCCCCGGCCAGGATCTGCTCTGGCCGGGAGAGTTTGTGTTCGGCTATCCGAGCCAGCATCCGAACGATCCGGTTAAAGAGGGGGCGCCACCGGAGATGGCGGCGCCTTGGATGCGCAACGGTTCGTACATGGTGTTCAGGCGCTTGGAGCAGAAAGTGCCTGAGTTCCGCCGGTTTGTTCAGCAGCAGGCGGCGCGGCTCGGAATGGACCCGCAGCTCTTGGCGGCACGGATGGTCGGTCGCTGGAAGAGCGGCGCTCCATTGGAGCTCGCACCATTGCGCGACAACCTTGGGCTCGGCGGCGACGAGAGGCGCAGCAACGATTTCGAGTTTGGCGATGACCGTTTCCAGCGCAAATGCCCCTACGCGGCCCATATTCGCAAGGTCTATCCGCGCGACGACGTGACCCTGGCCGAGGCGCAGAGGCATCGCATCATTCGCGCCGGTATCCCGTTCGGTCCCGAGGTTGCGCCCGGCGAGACGACGACAACGTCACAAAGTCGGGGACTGATGTTTGTGTGTTACCAGACCTCGATCGGGCGGCAGTTCGAGTTCATCCAGAGCCATTACGCGAACAACCCCGATTTCGTCGCGGGAAAACAACGCCCCGGTGGAGGGTTGGTCACTCCAGGCTTCGACCCGATCATCGGGCAGGCACCCGGTAACGGCGCGCGAGAGATGGACGAGCCCTTTCCCAATTACCCGGCTGGGAGCAGGCGGACGACTCTCACCATACCCGAACAATTCGTGAAACTCACGGCGGCAGCATACTTCTTCATGCCGTCGATTACCGCGCTTCGCACAGTGCTGACCTCGTAGGACCAGCATCGCCGTCGCAGCCGCCGAAGGCAGCGACCCCAACGGGTCGCCGATTTTGACCTTGGTACACCCCGCGACCGGCGTTAATAATATTTAACCGGCATCCGGCGCGCTACCTTTGGAGGCCCGGCTTGAGATGCTCTCGGTGCCGCGCAGACAATCCTGCCGGCATGAAGTTCTGCGGCCAGTGCGGAGCACCGCTGGAGTCTGCGTGCCGGTTGTGCGGCGCTGCCAATCCTGCTGAAAACCGGTTCTGCGGCCGCTGCGGGGCATCGCTCGACGGGTTCGAGCTGTACGATTCCGCTGCAGCCGAACCCTACACACCCCGGCCCCGCCCCGCACCCGTCGGCCCCGCTAGAGGCATGCTTCCCGGCGAAATGAAGCAGGTCACGGTTCTCTTCTGTGACATCGTGAACTCGACGCCGCTGACGGAGCGTCTCGGGCCCGAGGCGATGCGCGACCTTGTCAGTTCGTTTCTGGAGACGAGCCTCGCCGAGGTGCATCGCTACGGAGGTACGGCGCCGCAATTTACCGGCGACGGTTTTCTGGCGCTTTTCGGTGCCCCCGTCACGCACGAGGACCACGTGCGGCGGGCTCTGTTGGCCGCCGTCGCCATTCGCCGAGCGCTCAGCGGCAACGATCAGAAAGGCGCTCTAGAGCGGCTGAATTTACCCGTCCGGATCGGCATTCACAGCGGGCCGGTAATCTTTGGCTCGATTGGCGACCGACTGCCGATGGATCACACGGTGATCGGCGACACGGCCAATGTCGCCGCCCGAATTCAGCAGGCGGCCGATCCAGGAACGATCCTACTGAGCGAGGCGACCCGCCTCTTGGCGGAAGGTTTTGCCCGGGTCGAAACCGTCGGGCCGCTCACTCTCAAAGGTAAGGCCGAGCCGATCCTGGCTTATCGTCTGCTCGGCGTCTCCCATCGGCGTGCCGGGCTGCGTGAGTCGTCACCGGCCCGCATGGCCGGCTTTGTCAACCGCGAGAGCGAACTCGCGATCTTGAACAACTTCCTGCAGCAGGTCGAAAACGGCCGCGGCCAGATGGTCGGCATTGTCGGCGAGCCCGGTATCGGTAAGTCTCGACTCCTGGCCGAGTTTCGCCAGCAGATTGGCCAGCGACGCGTCTTTTGGGTCGAGGGCCGCTGCCTTTCCTATGGAACACAAATCCCTTACTTGCTCGCCCTCGATCTGTTGCGCAGCAATTGGGGGATTGGCGAGGCGGATACCCCCGACGCGATCACCGACAAAGTTCGTTCGGGTCTCCAAGCGGTCGGGATGGATCCGGACCAGGACGGCCCTGTCCTTCTTCACCTGTTGGAGATCAAGAACGTCGACGGCTCAGCCGCGTTCTCTAATCCTGAAACGGTCAAAGAGAAGGCGTTCGAAATCCTCCGCCAGCTCAGCATCAAGGTCAGTCTCAGGCGTCCTCTGATCCTCGTGCTCGAAGACCTCCATTGGGTTGACAAGGTTTCGGAAGAGTTTCTTGGAGTCTTGGCGGAGAATGTCCGTGACGCCAGAATCCTGTTGCTCGCAACCTACCGGCCCGGCTACCGCCCCCCGTGGTTAGAAAAGTCTTATGCGGGGCAAACCCCGCTGCAACCGTTGTCGCGGGACGACAGCATCCACATGGTTCGCTTGATAGTTCGCGTGGAGCATCTCGTCGAGCTGGTCACCGAGGAAATCGTCGCCAAGGCGGACGGCAACCCGTTCTTTCTCGAGCAGCTGGCATTGCACGCCGGCGAGGCGCGGGACCTTCGATCGGACCTGATGGTGCCGAACACGATCCATGAGGTCGTGATGGCGCGGATCGATCGATTGCCGGAGGAAACAAAACAGCTTCTCCAAACTGCGTCGGTGATCGGCCGGGAATTCTCGCTGCGCCTGTTGCGTGCGGTGTGGAAGGGTGCCGGGTCACTCGAAAGCAAGCTGCGCGAGCTGAGCCGTCTCGAGTTCGTCCACGAACGGGTCGAGACCGAGGGGACCATTTATGTGTTCCGGCATGCTCTGACGCAGGAGACCACCTATGGCAGCCTGCTCGAGCGGCATCGCCGCGCCTACCATGGCGCTGTCGGACAGGCCCTCGAGGAACTTTACAGCAGCCGCCTTGAGGAGGTTGCGGAACTGCTGGCGCTGCACTTTGGCCGCAGCGACGACGGTGAAAAGTCGGTGGACTACGCAATTCTGGCCGCCGAAAAATCGCAACGACGCTGGGCCAACCGCGAGGCGCTAGCCTACTTCAATGACGCGCTGCATCGCCTCGACCTGCTACCCGACAGCGAAGCGAACCGGCTGCGCCGGATCGACGCCGTCATCAAGCAAGGCGATGGCAAGTTTGCCCTCGGGGAGCATGCCGAGCACATTCAGGCCCTTGATCGCATTCGCGGTCTCGTCGATCAGATCGGCGATCCCGGCCGCCGCGCCACCTGGCACTATTGGCGCGGATGGTCGCATCTTATGACGGGCGGCCAGCCGGATGTAGCGATCGACCACTGCACCAAGGCGGCAGCACTGGCAGCGGCCGCCGGACTGGAGGAAGTCAAAGCTTACGCCGAATCCTGCTTGGCTCAGGTGTACCTGCCTGCCGGCAGGCTGCGCGAAGCGATCGCAGCGGGTGAGCGCGCCCTCGCGAGCTTCGAGTCGCTGGGTAACTTGTGGTGGGCTGTTCGAACGATCTCGGCTCTGAGCCCGGCCGCGCTCGCCCTTGGCGAGTGGGACAGGAGCCTAAAATATTGCCGCCGGGCCGTCGAACATGGCACCACTCTCAATGATGTTCGGCAGAGTGTGATCGGCTTGTGGCGCATGGGATTGACGTATAGCTGCCAAGGTGATCCGGAACGAGGCGCGCAGTATTGCAGCGAAGCGCTGGCGCTCGGACCACTGCCATACGACGCCGCAACGGCAAAGGGGGCGCATGGCTATGCGGAGATAAGAGCAGGTCGGTTCGATGCCGGTATTGCGGAACTGCGTGAGGCAGTGGCTTGGCTCGACAGCTCCAACCTACGCTACCCCCGCCGGCGCTTTAGCCTTTTGCTCTCCGAGGGCTATCTTCGCGGAGGCGATCGTGCCGCAGCACGATCCCTAGCCGAAGCGGTACTCGAACAGAGTCGGGGTATGGGCTATCTTCATTTCGAGGGTACGGCGTACTGGTTGATGGGCGAGTGCCTCGCGCTCGAAGACCCAGCTTCTGCAGAGCCCTATGTTGAGAACGCGATGGAGATTCTGGACCGCATTGGCGCGCGCAACGATCTCGCGCGAGCCATGCTGACGTGCGCGGCATTGCGTCAAGCCGCCGGTGATGTGGCGACGGCACGAGCGCTGCTCGAGCAGGCCTCCGCGATTTTCCAAGCGCTCGGCACACTCGATGAACCCGTGCGGATCGAAGCGGCTCGCGCCGCGCTCGACCGGGGCGCGTCAATCGCCCTGGTCGCAGCGCGATCGTAACCCGTCGGAGCTTTCCGGACCGTTTTGTTTTATGAGGCACACACATCGTAGCGAAAAACGCTACAAGTGACGAAGAAGCTCATGTAAGCTACCCAACGTTATATCCGATTGAGCCCCAATGAAGCCGGAAATTTTGAGGGCAGAATCGGCGTTAACCAAGTCGTGAATCGCATGCTCAGGGGGAGAGGACTTTGGGAAAGCCGATAGCTCTGATTTCAATCGTCGGTTTCGTTGCCCTGGTCGGCTTTGCTTGTGTCCCACCATCGCCGCCGCCTCCTCCGCCGATGGCGCAGGTCTGCAACGATGGCGTTCTGAACCCGGTGCCCTTTCTAAAGGTGCCTTTCTATCCAATGGAACCGTACAATCAAAACCCGGAAGCCGATTCTGCCCGAATCAACCCAGACATTCAGTCGGATTTAGCAGCCGCTTTCGAAGCCGCCCCGCCGTTCTTCAAAGCTCAACTCTGCAATCTGCATGGTATCTACGTCAACCCGACCGGCTGCACCGGGTACGATCCGAATACATGCAACCTGTCGGATGCCGGTATTGCCGAAAATTCATGGGGGTTCAGGCTTAGGAGCCCTTCAGGAGAGGGATATATCGCGATATCGCTTGGGCTGTGGAAGAACAACCCCTGCCAAGACACGAAGAAAGTATGCGCCCCGCCCTTCCAGACGTATGAGACGAGACGATTACTCGCGCTCCTGAACGTGACAGCCGGTAAAGATCTCCGCCCACTTTCGGCCGAGGGTCACAGGCCGCGCCTCAACGTGCCCTACTACGAGATTTTCCCCAGCGTCCCTGCGCTGAGCGTTCTGGCGGCCCTGGCCCACGAATACGGGCATATATTGTGGTGGAATACTTTTGTAGAGCCCCCCGGCGCATCACAGGTCAGCAATACTGCGAGTTTCTGCAATGGTAACTTTTACCCATCGGGCTCCTGGCAAGGGACCCCGGTTGATATACCGCCGGACCGCTTTGTTCACTTCGGCGCGATACGACTTCAGCCTAGGAATTCCGACGTCTTACAACTTGATCGCTTTTTGCTTTCGGGGGACTACAGCCAGGCGTTTGAGGTTCTGCACCGGATCTACTCCGATGGACGATGGGCGAGCGCTCTGGCCGCGTTTTCTCCCGACGAGGACTTTGTGGAAACCTTCGAATTATCCGTTCTTATGAGTGCGGGCTTGCGACAAGCCGCTATTACCACTTATGGCCGCGCCAGGCATTCGGATAACGTTGTACGCGACGTAACCGTTTCTCCACCGCTGCAAACAAAATTGCGGTGTTTTGCAAACGCCACTCAGCCTCGCTAGCCGGTCTGAGGTCATCGGAGGCCGGGTCCAACAGCCTAGCCGGTCTGCTCTCCGATGAATCGCCGGGTCGCGGCTTTGTGATATCCGGTGTCTTGGAAGTGATAGGACACCTCGATTGGCGTGACGCCGGCGGCTAGATGCTTGCGGATGGCCGCGATCATCTCTAGTGCATCAATCCGCTTCTGATCGACTTTCCCGTGCTGCAGCCAGAGCGCGAGACGATCAAGCGGCATCGGCGGCAGACCGCGCCTGGTGGCGAGTCCGAAGACTCCGTCCCAGCTGCGCTCCTTGTAGAACAGCGCCTTGCCGATTTCGGTGAGGCGGGCAACCAGCCAGCAGTCGAACACGCCTTCCGCGACGGCTTTGTCGAGGGTTGCGCGGATGTTGACCATCGCCTCGGTCACGGCCGGGTAGTCCAGCTCCTCGGGACCATGCAATACCGCGACCTCGTCGTCATCAGTGAGAATGCCGTCGCGATAGGCGGCAAAGACGCGACCAATTCCTGCCATGCCGAAGGGACATAACTCGGCGGCGCGCAGCGCGCCGATGCTGGCGCTGCCGTAGACATGGATCCCTTGCGTCATCGCCCACAGGATCTCCTTGTGCCAGACTGTCGGTGTCACCTCGAAATAGCCGTCGGTAATGCCGATGATCGCCGGGCTTGTGAGCGCTGCCTGATAGACATCGCCCTGCCTGACCGGCGGGTACCATTCAAGCGCCGGATCGGAGGGCCGGATGGACGGGGGCAGCGAAGGGCCGGCGAAGATGACAGCTCTCGGCGCCGCGCTATTCGTCATGATTGCGTAGCGGCCCGGTGCGCCCGAACACCAGGAGTGTAGTGCGGGTGCTTGATGTCGCCTTCGAGACCGGGGATTACGACTCTGACGACCGGAATGCCGAAATCCGGACGGGTTAGATCGACGGCGACGACTCGTGTGATCCCGGCTGACCGCAGGCACTCCAATTCATGGCGCAAATCCTGGCCCAAATCATCGGCGGCGACGGTCGGAACGGTGTGAAACAAATGAGGCTCGCTCTGCTGGCGCAGTGCGTCGAGCAGAGCATCTACAATATCGGCGGTTGGCGGCTCCTCGTATTCCACCGGCAACAAATCGTCGCGGATGCCGGTGATGTAGGTCAGGCGCGTCTGCGCCGCCTCGGTCAGGGCCCGGACCAGCGCAATCGCCCGATCGGGATGGCATCCGGCACCGTGGAAATGGCGCAGCCGCCGAGGCTCGCGCACGGACAGGTCACAGATATCACAGACGAAGGCAGCAATGCCGATATCCGTCGTGACATTCCACAGCCGAACGGCAATACCGGCATCGTCATATTTGACCAACAGCGCTCGGCAATCGGGGTCGTCGACGGAGGCGACGTCGAGAGACCGCCGCGCTCTCGCGCGAATGCCCGACGCACTCCAGACCGCGACGGCATCGCGCTCGATCAATTCACAAATCGCCGCGCTGAGCGCCTCGACCAAGTGATTGCCCGAGGCCAACCCGTTTGAGCCGGCGAGAAAATAGCCGTCGAGCGGCCGGGTGTAGTCGGTGTGGACGATCTCGGCCGGCACCCAGCAGACTTCTTGCCGCAGTAAATCAAACCCCTCAAGCCAACGGATCGGAACGTCGATATCAAAGGTCTGTCCCGTGCTGCACAGCATGTCCGGGTCGACGACATTGCAATTCGTGGCAAGCGCGCTGTAGGAGGCGTGCCTCCCTTCCCCGACTTCCTCGGCATGGAAACCTTCGCTAGCTTCCATCAGCGCCGAAGTCATCGCCTGAGCTAGGTCCAGCCCCTTGCCCTGCGAGGTCGACACCGAGCGGGAGTTGGGGCGTACTGCGACAGCGACCGGGATGCCGATGCGGTCGAGACCGGTGATATTACCGAGCCGCGTGATCCCCATTCGGGGCGCAAAACTGCGAAAACGGGCCAAAGTTTCTGACGGCGCGACCATTCGGTGAGTGCCGCGCCGAAACCCCTTTGGTAAAGCCGCCCCAAGAGCGGCGCGCGCGGCGGGCAAGCCGACTGGCGTCACTCCTTCTTGTCGGCAGCCGGGCTGCGGTCACGCGGCGTCGATTGCTTGGGTGAGCTGGATGGCCCGGTCACCTGCGGCGAGGGGGCTGACCCCGCCGGGGCCACTCCGTCGGGTGTCGATTTTTTTTGGCCCCACCAATAAAATCCTGCGCCGCCGCCGCTGGACATGATCAGTCGGGGGTCGCGATCGAGTTTGACGCCGGCCGGTCCATGCGCTTCGAGCAGCCGGAACAGCCGGTCGCGCTGCGGGGTCGCGCTGAGCCGTAGCTCGGTCTCGTGGCCGCCTTCCGAGAGGTAGATCTTTCCTCCATCGCTGCGGATCAGCGTGTCACCGGATGTTGTCTGGTTGGCTCGTGCGTCGGCCGGGGCACCTGTCGTCGATAGGGCTCCCAAGCCCAGGATCAGGGCGATACGGCTCGGCAGCCGCAGCCATCGGTGCATGCAATGCGGTATGGCCATCAAATCCTCCCCAACCCAAAACAATCTTAATACCGAGACGGCGGCTCTCGCAAATCGAAAAAATCTTGCGGTACTATTCCGCTTGTGCGTGCGCTCGCGGAGCCATCGACCGCAAGCGCCAGCAGGGCTAAGCTTTCGCCGCAACAACGGAGACGCTCATGAAGAACAGCACGCAGCGGGTCTTGACCACCCATGTCGGCAGCTTGCCGCGGCCACCTGATTTGCTGGCGATGATCCTGGCGAAGGAGCAAGGTCAGCCGTTCGATGCGGAACTCTATGAGAGCCGGGTCAAGAGTGCCGTCGCGGAGGTCGTGCGCCGGCAAGCCGAATCCGGCATCGACATCGTCGCCGATGGCGAGGTGGGCCGCTTCGGGTTCATCCCCTACGTCAATGAGCGGCTTGCCGGTATCGAGCCGCGCAAAAGTGCCGGTGGCAGCGGCAGCTGGAGCGGGTCGCGGGAACACCTTGCGTTTCCCGAATATTACCAATGGGCAGCGCAGATGCCGGGTGCCGCCGGAAGGGCACTGCCGACCCGATGGGTCTGCACCGGCGCGATTTCCTATCGCGGGCGCGACGCGCTGCAGCGCGACATCGCCAATCTAAAAGCGGCGCTCGCCGAGGTGACCTGCGAGGAAGCCTTCATGCCGGCGGTCTCTCCGACCAACCTCGCCAATTGGAACGGCAACGAGTACTACAAAACCGAGGAGGAATTCCGGGTCGCCCTCGCCGACGCATTGCACGACGAATATCAGGCGATTGTCGATGCCGGGCTGATCCTGCAGATCGACGATCCGCAGCTGGCGAGCCATTGGGCAATGCACCCGGAGATCGACCTCGTCCAATGTCGCAAATGGGCGAGCGCCACGGTCGAGGTGCTGAACCACGCGCTGCGCGGTATTCCGGCCGAGCGCATTCGCTACCATACGTGCTACAGCATCAATATGGGCCCGCGCGTCCACGATATGGAATTGAAGCACATCGTCGATATCATGCTCGGCGTGCGGGCCGGCGCCTATTCGTTCGAGGCCGCCAATCCGCGGCACGAGCACGAATGGCGGGTCTGGGAGAGCGTCAAATTGCCGGAAGGCAAACTGCTGATCCCGGGCATCATCACCCATGCCTCCAACCTCGTCGAGCATCCGGAGGCCGTCGCCCAGCGGATCGGCCGCTTTGCCGCTGTTGTCGGGCGCGAGAACGTGATTGCCGGCGCCGACTGCGGGTTTGCCAGCTTTTCCACCTCGTGCGAGATTCACCCAAGCGTCGTCTGGACCAAATTGGCGGCCCTGGCGGAAGGCGCGCGGATTGCGACGAAGGAGTTGTGGGGTAGAGCCTAGGGGCGCCGCAAACCATGCGAACAATGACAAGCCTTGGATAGGCTCGGCATGAGGTGCCTTAGGTGTGGCACCGAAAATCCCGCTGGCATGAAGTTCTGCGGCCAGTGCGGCGCGTCGCTAGTTGCCATTTGTCCGTCATGCGGCGCTGGCAACCCGCCCGAACACAAATTCTGTGGGCAGTGCGGCGTGCCGCTCGACTCGCCCGGTCTGCGGGAGTTGGCCGCAGCGGAGCCCGATATTCCAAAGCCCCAGACCCCCGCGACCGCCAGCACTCTGCCCGGCGAAATGAAGCAGGTCAGCGTGTTGTTTTGCGACATTGTGGGTTCTACCCCGCTTACGGAACGGTTGGGACCCGAGGCGATGCGCGACCTCGTCAGCTCGTTTCTGACCACTAGCCTTGCCGAGGTGGATCGTTACGGAGGTGCCGCGCCGCAATTCACTGGCGACGGGTTTATGGCGCTGTTCGGCGCCCCGCTCACCCAGGAGGACCATGTTCAGCGCGCTCTGTTGGCCGCGCTGGCGATCCAGCGAGCCTTAGGCGGGCCGGAGGATCCCCGCGATTCGAATAGATTGGATTTGCCCGTGCGGATGGGCATCCATACCGGGCCGGTGGTGTTTGGCCCGGTCGGCGACAGACTGCCGATGGATTCGACGGCGATCGGCGACACCGCCAATGTCGCCGCGCGACTTCAGCAAGCCGCGGAGCCGGCAACAATCCTCTTGAGCGAAGCCACTTACCAGCTGGCGCAAAGCTATGCGCGAGTAAAGCCGGTCGGACCCCTCGTCCTCAAAGGTAAAGCCGATCCGATCACCGCCTACCGCCTGCTCGAAGTGTCGCAAGCGCTCGCCGCACTCCGGCCGTCCACAGCAGCTCGCAGGACAACGTTCGTCGACCGGCAGGGCGACCTGGCGATCTTGAACAATTTCTTGAAGCAGGTCGAAAGCGGGCACCGGCAAGCCGTCGGCATCGTTGGTGAACCCGGCATCGGCAAGTCGCGGCTTCTCTCGGAATTCCAGAGGCAACTTGCCGACGAGCGCGTGACCTGGATCGAGGGCCGGTGTGTTTCCTACGGCACCGCGATCCCGTATTTGCTGTTGCTCGACCTGCTGCGCAGCAATTGCGGCCTCCTCGAGACCGATACTCCCGAGGCGATCATCGAGAAGGTTCGCTCGGGTCTGGAGCGGGTTGGGATGGATCCGGATCAGGACAGCCCCGTGCTGCTGCATCTGTTGGGCGTCAAGGACGCCGGTGCCGCACCCGCCCTTTCCAATCCCGAAGCCGTCAAAACCAAAACCTTCGAAATATTTCGCCAAGTCAGCATTAAATTGAGTCTGGAGCGGCCTCTTGTCCTGGTGCTCGAGGATCTGCATTGGGTCGACAAAATATCGGAAGAATTCCTCGGGTTCCTGGCAGAAAACATCGTCGAGGCCCGGATCTTGATGCTGGCGACCTATCGGCCGGGGTACCGTCCGCCATGGGTCGACAAATCCTACGCGGGACAAGTGCCGGTGCAGCCGCTGTCGCGGGACGACAGCATTCACGTCGTCCGCTCGGTGCTGCGTGCCGAGCGGCTAATCGAACTGGCAACGGCGGAGATCGTCGCAAAGGCGGACGGCAATCCCCTCTTTCTCGAGCAGTTGACCCTGCACGCCGGCGAGGCGAAGGACCTTCGATCGGGCCTGATGGTGCCGGACACGATCCATGACGTCGTGATGGCGCGGATCGATCGGCTGCCGGGTGAGCTGAAGCAGCTTCTGCAGATGGCCTCGGTCATCGGCCGGGAGTTTTCTTTGCGCCTGCTGAGCGCCGTATGGAGGGGTGCAGAGCCGCTCGACAACCTGCTCCGCGAGATCAATCGTCTCGAATTCGTCCATGAGCGCGTTGTCGGCGACGGGGTGGTCTACGTCTTTCGCCATGCGCTGACGCAGGAGACGGCCTATGGGAGCCTCCTCGAGCGCCAGCGCAGGGCGCATCACGGCACTGTCGGATACGCCCTCGAGGAATTGTATGCCGGCCGCGCGCACGAGGTCGCGGAACTACTAGCGCTGCACTTCGGTCGCAGCGACGTGGCGGAAAAATCGGTCGATTACGCGATCCTGGCCGGCGAAAAATCGCAAAGCCGCTGGGCGAACAACGAGGCGCTGACCTACTTCAACGACGCGCTTCACCGTCTCGACCTGCTGCCCGACACGGAAGCCAATCGGCTGCGCCACCTCGACGCCGTCATCAAGCAGGGCGACGGCAAGTTCGCCCTCGGACAGCACGCCGAATACATCCGGACCCTCGACCAAATTGGCAGTCTCGTCGATCAGACGGGCGACCCACGCCGCCGGGCCACTTGGCATTACTGGCGTGGGTGGGCGCACATCCTGACAGGCGGCCGGCCGGATATCGCCATCGACCATTGCAACAAAGCGGCAGGGTTTGCATCGACAGCCGGCCTGGACGACATCAAAGCCCACGCCGAATCCTGCTTGGCCCAGGTCTACCTGACCGCCGGCAGGTTCCGCGAGGCCATCGAATCCGGTGAGAGCGCCCTGGCCAGCTTCGAAGCTCTGGGTAATTTGTGGTGGGCTGGCCGAACGATTACTCATCTAGCCCCGGCCGCACTGGCGCTTGGCGAGTGGGACAGGAGCTTGAATTACTGCCGCCGCGTTCTTGAATACGGTGTCACTCTCAATGATGCCCGCCTCAGGGTCATCGGTTCGTGGCGCATGGGAGCCGCATATATTTATCAAGGCAATCTCGAACGCGGACTGCAGTGTTGCAACGAAGCACTGGCGCTTGGCGCGCTTCCGTTCGATGCCGCAATGGCGAAGGGAATACGCGGCTACGGCGAAATCAAGTCAGGGCGGGTCGACGCCGGCATTGCCGATATTACCGAATCAGTCGCTTGGCTCGAGAGTGCTCGGCTGCGCTATACCCACGCGCACTATGCGCTCCGGCTCGCCGAGGGCTATCTTCGCCGCGGCGACAAGGCAATGGCCCGGCCGTTGATCGAGGAAGTCCTAGAGACGAGCCGGAAAACCGGCTATCTCCACTTCAAGGGGCTGTCATGCTGGTTGATGGCCGAGTGCCTCGGACCCGAAGCTCCCGCTTCCGCCGCATCCTATGTAGAGAGCGCCACAAATATTCTGGAGCGGATCGGCGCGCGCAACGACCTCGCTCGGGCGATGGTGACAGACGCCGCATTGCGCCAGATCACTGGTGACCTTGCGACGGCACGGCGGCTATTGGACGAGGCCGATGCAATTTTCCAAACGCTCGGCACTCTAGATGAGCCTACCAGGGTCGAGGCAGCCCGCGCCGCGCTCGACCGCGGCGCGCCCATCGGACTCTCCGCGACAGGATCGTGATGCTTCGCCTCAATTCCGGAGACTAGCGCAATAAGCGAGGAAGAAGCGCCGCTTGTGCAAATCTGCTTCCGCGTTGAACCAAAAAGGTGGTAGTGGCATAGGCATTGCCGTTAAGCTATCCAAGGTTTCCCATCCGCCCGGTGGACGCAGACACGCGACGATCAAACTTGACCAGACGGCGACCAAGCCGTCATCACTTGCGAGGGGAGAACGTTTATGAAACTCAAGGCGCTGACCCTCATACTCGGCATTGTCACGCTGCTCTATTTAGCCAGTGCGCAGTCGCGACCGGCGACCGCGGCGACGCCGCCCTGTCCTAGCGGGCTTGCAGGCCCCCTCAGCGTTTACATTCTGGCGCCGAACTTCAATCCCTCTATCGCCTACAACGCCAACCCCACCCCAGGCAACCCCACCTACACCTCACCAACATCCTCCACTACTTTAACTGCCGGCTTGGCGATGGCGACAGACCTGGGCCAAGCTTTCGCCATCGCACCGCAATTTTTCAAACAGCAACTGTGCGGTTTAGATGGCGTTTTTATAAACACTAACGATTGTAGTAATTTTGCAAATGATGTTTGTTCGGGGACCCCGCTTACCCCTGCGCAAATAACCGAGGATTCATGGGGGTACCGGGAGGGGCCGTGGCAATTCCCGCCGAGTGCCCCGCCGGGGCATTACGGTAGGTATATCGCGATTTCGGCTGGTCCGTGGAGCACGGCAACGTCTCACGCTCCCCCTTACAGCGGTTACGAGCAAATGCTCCTCAACCAGCTCTTACCCTGGCCCTCCGGCGCCACGCCGCCTGCATACGGCGCCGCCGCTAGTGCAGACACCCCCGCGATGGCCGTCCTCGCGGCCCTCGCCCATGAGCTCGGTCACGTGCTTTGGTACGACAACTTCCGCCCCACCGCGGGCGGACCGTACGACTTCGATACATTCTGTGATGGCACGTTTTTCCCGAGCTCGTGGCGACACGTGGATCAGCCGCCCTTGTGGCGTCAATTCGGCGCCCCACAAAACTCACATGTCCTTTCCGACCCAAATGTAGCGGATAATGTGGCGGATATAGCCCTAGCTTTAGTTCGCCGGAATCCTGGGTTAGCCGCTGACTTATTACATAGGATTTATATGACAAAGGGCCGTTGGGCTAGCCTTTTTGCCGCATTTTCCCCCGACGAAGATTTTGTCGAAACTTTTAAATTTTACGTTCTGACAAGGGCGACGACACCTTTAACGTCCCTACCGATCACAATTGCTGCGCAGCAGATTGCCAAAACGCAACCGCCTGACGATATTCCTAAGGATTATACCAACAATTTGAAACGGTTGCTCAGTAGGAAAGTAACATGCTTTCAGCAAGCCTATCCGTGAAGGCGCTTGTTCGACCACCCAGTAGGTGCCGCGCCGAAACGCCTTTGGCAAAGCCGTATCGGCAGCAGCGCTCGCGCCGCGAAAACTGGCGGGCGTTACCCCTTTTTGTCGGCGGCCGGGTTTTGGCTTGGCGGTGCCAACCCTCGCTCGGGCGAGTTGGGCGGGGGGGTAACTTGCGGCGGGTCTTGCGGAGCAGCTGCCGGCGTATCCGCTACGGGCGCTTTTTTGTTCCACCAAAAAAAAGAGCTGCCGCCGCCGCTGGACATGAGCAGGTGGGGATCGCGATCGAATTTGACTCTGGCCGGTCCGTGCTCTTCGAGCAGCCGCAGCAAATGATCGCGCTGCGGTGTAGCGCTCAGCCGTAACTCCTGAAATCCCCGCCCCCCTTCGGAGAAATAGATCTTTCCACCCGCGCTGCGGATCTGCAGATCGCCGAAGGCCGGGCGATCAGCTAGGTCCGGCGCGTCGCCCCGGGCGCCGGCTGTCGACAGCGCGCCCATTCCCAGGATCAGCGCGAGACGGCCCGGTAGACGTAACCAATGTCTTAACGAACGCGGTATGGGCATCGGATCCTCCCCTGCGGGTAAGCGATGCTAATACGCTGGTCGCGCTGTCGCCAAACGAAATGACGTAACAACGCTATTCGGCCTATACGCGCATCCCGGTTCGAAGCTTGCGCACGCAACGGGGCTGGCGCATGTTCGGTGGTTCGGGGAGGCTCACATGCAGTTCGGCTACTTCACGCTGAGCGACAACCACTACGACGACAATACCAGGAGGGCGAACGACTTCGTTGCCGACATCATCGACGAGGCGGTCTATGCTGAGGAGGTGGGCCTGCATTCCGCCTGGATCGGCGAACATCACTTCAGCACCCTCGGCGTGCTCTCCTGTCCCGATCTGGTGCTCGCCAATGTCGCGGCAAGGACGCGCCACATCCGTCTGGCTCCGGCCGTCACGGTGCTGCCGCTGCATCAGCCGATCCGCGTCGCCGAGCAATGGGCGACACTCGATCTCGTAAGCGGCGGCCGCGTCGATTTCGCCGCTGGCCGCGGCTATGACCGTCGCGAGTACCTACCGTTCAAGGTCTCGTTCGCGGACAACCAAGAAATCTTCGAGGAGGGGATGGAGATCGTTCGCCGTCTGTGGTCGAGCGACGGCCCGATCTCCCACCACGGGAAGCATTACCAGTTCGACAATGTCGCGATCACGCCAAAGCCGGTGCAACGCCCGCTGCCCGCCTACGTCGCCTCGTTCTCGCAGCCTTCGATCGAGCTTGCCGGCAGGCTTGGCTGCGGTCTGATCGTCGCACCCTTCGCCGCTGCGATGACCTATGGCGGGTTGCGGCAGGTCGCCGAGCTTTATCACGAGACCTGCGGCCGCCACGGGCGGGTCCCAGGACGGCTGATGTGCAGTTATTTCATCCATTTCGCCGATACGAAGGCCGAGGAGGAGGCCGCGCGGGCACGGCAGATCCGCTATTACAAGGAATGCGTGATCGCCGCGTTTCCGGGCGATCCCAGGACCGCACCCCCGAGCTACCGCTATTTCGTCGGCATGGTCGAGCGGCTGCGCAACGTTCGCCCCGGGGACCTGACCGAGAATTCGGTATTGCTCGGATCGCCGGCCCAAATCATCGACACGTTGAGGAAGGTCGAGGCCGCTGGGTTCGACGAGGTCATCCTCTATTTCAATGTCGGCCTGAAGCCGCACACTCAGGTCAAGGACGAGATGACCCGGTTCATGGCCGAGGTCGCCCCTTACTTTCGGTGAGCGACGCTCAGTAATGCGTTTCCAAGAAACCACTCCTTTCCGACTCCGGACGATTCTGTGGGCTCAACACGGAGCCACGGAGGACACGGAGAGGATCGATGAGCCTTTCTCACGGGGGAGAACTGAGCGAGCGTGTTATCGGATTGGCGATCGATGTCCATCGCCAGCTCGGGCCGGGACTCCTCGAATCAGTGTATGAAGAATGCCTGTGTTTCGAACTCAAGCATGCGGGAATCGCTTATGGTCGCCAGGTGCCCCTCGCGCTGGTCTACAAGAACATCCGGCTTGAATGCAGCTATAGAATGGATGTCGTCGTTGAGCGTCAGCTCATTATCGAAATTAAAGCCGTCGAACAACTGTTACCAATTCACGAAGCTCAGATGCTGACGTACCTTCGGCTTAGTGGTCATCCGATCGCTCTGCTGATGAATTTCAACAGCGTCGCCCTGAGGAATGGGCTTCGGCGCTTTGTACTCTGACCCTCCTATCTCGGTGTCCTCCGTGTCTCCGTGTTTAATCATCCTTTTTAGTCGGCGAGCGCGGAGATCGGGCGGGCGACGCTCTCCAACGGCACCCGCTCGGCCTTGACGCCGATCGCGAGCTCGGTCAGCGCCGCGGCGATCATCAATGCCGCGCCGAAGAGATAGCCCCCGAAGACCGCGCTGCGCTCGCCGGAAGCGACCAAAACGCCGAACAGCCAAGGCGATACGACGCCGCCGGCCGCGGTGCCGACCGCGTAGAAGAGGGCGATGGCGAATGCCCGGGCTTCGAGCGGAAAGCTCTCGCTGACCGTCAGATAGGCCGAGCTCGCTGCCGCGGAGGCGAAGAAGAAGATCCCGGTCCAGCAGGCGGTCAGCTGGGCGGCATCGAGCAGCCCCTCGCGAAAGAGATAACCGACAACGGCGAGCAGCACGCCCGAGATCGCATAGGTGGACGCAATCATCGGTTTGCGACCGACGATGTCGAATAGCGGCCCGAGCAGCAGCGGTCCGAGAAAATTGCCGAGCGCGAAGGGCAGAATGTACCAGCCGATCGCCGCCGAGGGGATCGCGTAGAACCGGGTCAGGACGAGCGCATAGGAAAAGAATATCGCATTGTAGAAGAAGGCCTGGGCGGCCATCAGCACCAACCCCAGAACGGCTCGCTGGGGGTAGTCGCGCACGATTGCCAGCACCATCCGCACAAGCGGCGTGCGCGCGGAGGGCGTGAGCCGAATTCGCCCCACCGCCGGGGCCAGCTTCACCAGCCCGGCGTCGTGCTTCACGTGGCTCTCGATCGCCGCGATGACCGCCTCACCTTCTTGAATCCGGGCGTGAAGCATCAGCCAGCGCGGACTCTCCGGGAGGAAGCGACGCAGCATCAGAATGCCAAGACCGAGCAGAGCGCCGATCGCGAAAGCCGCGCGCCACCCCCAATCCGGCGGCAGTCTGCCCGGCTGCAGGAATACCACAGCGCCGCCGGCGCCGAGTGCTGCGCCGATCCAGAAGCTGCCGTTGATTGCAAGATCAGTTCGCCCGCGAAAGCGCGCCGGCACGAACTCCTGGATCGCCGAGTTGATCGCCGCGTATTCGCCGCCGATGCCGGCCCCGGTCAGCAATCGAAACAGCGCGAAGCTCCAGAAATCCCAGGAGCAAGCGGTCGCCGCGGTCGCAACGAGGTAGAGCCCGAGCGTGACAAAGAACAGCTTTCTGCGGCCTAGGCGGTCAGTCAGATAGCCGAACAGCACCGCTCCGGTGACCGCTCCGGTGAGATAAGCGGTGCCGACGAGGCCGACTTCCGCGGCATCGAAATGCAGCACTGGGCTTTCCTGCAGAGCCCCCGCAATCGAACCCGCCAACGTCACCTCGAGCCCGTCGAGGATCCAGGTTATGCCGAGTGCCACGACAACGAGGGTATGAAACCGGGTCCACGGCAGGCGATCGAGCCGTGCCGGGATATCGGTCTCGATGACGGCGGCGGTGTCAGGCATGCTGGGGTGACGCTGGCCTCGGCAAAAAGGTTTCACGATGATGATACGGCAACTAACCCTGATCCTGTTTTTCTGCCTGTCCACCGGGATATCGCGAGCGGACGAGGTCGGCCGGTTCAGCAACGACTGGACCGGCAACGGTATCGTCGTCGAGGCGGTTGCCGACCCGAAGGTCGGCGGCGTCACCTGTCACCTCGTGCATTTCGATCGCAGCGTCATCGATCGTCTGACCAAGGGGAATTGGTTCGAGAACCCCTCGAACAGCAGCATCTCCTGTCAGCAGACCGGGCCGATCGTGATCGGCAAGATCGTCACCGGTGCCAAGGGCGAGGAGGTCTTCTCCGAGCGGATGAGCCTGTTCTTCAAGTCGATCGCGGTGCGCCGGATCTACGACAAGACCACCGACACATTGGTCTATGTCGCCTACAGCCGCCAGGTCAAAGACGCGAGCGCGAAAATGAGCCTGTCGACGATCGCGCTGTTCAACGCCAACGCCACGTGGGCCACCGGCAAGCCGTAGGCGGACGTTCCGGTTCGCCCCGCCCCGTCCGAATGCCCACTTGACCTGAGCCGGACTAAGGTTAAAATTATTCTGAGAATAATGGGTGGATCGCTTTGCGGTCCCCATACTGCCCGAGGGAGGAGTCAGAAAATGGCAAAGTCTGCCGGGGGCGGAGCGGGTTCACCAGACAATCTGCCGCAACATCCCTACGTCGAACGGCTCAAACCCGATCCATCCCAGCCCGCGAAGAGGGTCATAGACCTCACCGGGATGCCCGGCAACAGCGACCGGCCGGGCTATCAGCGCGTCTATCTGACCACCAAGCTGGACTATTACGCGGAGTTTCTAACCTCGGACATGGTGCATTCGGAGGCGGTGGCCGCCGACCAATCGCCATTTCCCGGGCTGGAGGCGACCCGAGTCAGCGTCGACCGAGACGCCACGATCCATTACACCTGGGCGAGGAGCCCGCAGCCGGTCGACGAGTTCGACCTCGACATGCGCCTCGGCGCACCAGGCGCGGCCGCTCTCCCGCAGAGAACGATTGCGAATGGGTGCACTGACGCCTGCCCTACCCAAATTACCTGCGTCACATGCCATACCTGCCAGACGCAGTGCAACCAAGCCACCTGCCACACCTGCCAGACACAATGCAATCAACCGACCTGCGCGGCCACTTGCCACACCTGCCAGACGCAGTGCAACCAACCCACCTGCGCGGCCACTTGCGCCACCTGCCAAACGCAGTGCAACCAGGCCACTTGCCATACCTGTGCAGGACAGGCCACCTGCCACACGTGCCAGACACAGTGCAACCAGCACACCTGTGCGGTGACCTGCATCGCGACCTGCCACACCTGTGCCACCTGTATCGCACCTCATTGCCCCCCTCCCCCATGATGCAGTTAGGCATCTGGCATTGTGGAGGCTAGCTCAGGTCAGTCGCCGTGGGTGCCGACGTTAACACCCGGGTTGGCAGGCCGGGCGATGGGGATAGCCCGTGAAGTCGCCGAGCGCTTGCGAGATCACAACCGGGTCGGGGCGGCTGTCGCGACCGCTCCTCAGCAAACAGGCTTCCCCCGCACAATCTACTGGCAACCGGCCACGTTGGCGCAAGGGGATGCCGGTATTGCCTTGACCTGCGCGTATCTCGACGCTTGCTTCCCGAATGAGGGGTGGGATCGTGTCGGGCACAGTTATCTTAGCGTTGCGGTCGAAGGTGCTGAACGCTTACCCCACCTGTCCGCGGGAATGTTTGGCGGCCTTGCCGGCCTCGCTTTCGCCGGCTGGTCATTGTCCCGGGAGGCCACTCGCTACGGACGTCTGCTGACCACCCTCGACAACACCCTCTTGCCTCAGGCGATCGCGCAGGCGGACAATTTGGCCCGGCAGACAACAACGGGTATTTCGTTTGGCGAGTTCGACGTGATTTCCGGCGTAGCCGGCACAGGCGCCTACCTTCTGCGCCGGCGTGAGAGGCCTGGTGCCGTCGCGTCCGTCGAGACCGCGCTCCACTCCCTTATTGCCCTAGCGAGCGACACCGGCGGTCGACCCCGCTGGTGGACGCCCGCACATCTCTTGGGCGACGAGGAGATGGCCGCTCGGCATCCCCACGGAAACCTCAATTGCGGGCTGGCGCATGGGATTCCGGGGCCGTTGGCGTTCATGGCCCTTGCGCTGTCATGCGGGATCGCCGTGTCGGGCCTGGAGGGTGCGGTCGACCGGGTGGCCGCTTGGCTCATCGAGCGCCGGGCGGATGACGCATGGGGGGCGGACTGGCCCTTCGCTGTGCCTCTGATGCCCAACGGTGCGCCGGATCTCGCGGGTGCAGCCCGACAGCCAAGCCGCGCCGCCTGGTGTTACGGCGCGCCCGGGGTGGCTCGCGCGCTTTGGCTCGCCGGGGTGGCGCGCGACCGGCCCGAGTGGCGCGACCTCGCGATTGCGGCCATGGAGGCGGTCTATCGACGGCCGATTGCTGCGCGGCACATCGATTCGCCTACCTTTTGCCATGGCGTGGCCGGGCTCCTGCAGGTCACTTCACGCTTTGCCAACGATACCCGGCTGCCGGTTTTTGCCGAAGCGGCGGCCAATCTCACCGAGTGGCTGCTAAACGCCTACGAGCCCGACAGTCTGCTCGGGTACCGCAACTGGGAGCCCGGCGGCACCCGGGTCGACCATGCCGGGCTGTTGGACGGCGCCCCCGGCGTGCTCCTGGCTCTATTGGCGGCTGCTACCGACGTGAAGCCCTCGTGGGACCGCGCCTTCCTCCTCGCCTGATTGGGGCCCCGCGGGCGTCGGCGTGAGTGCAGTGAACCGGCGAGTCCCCGCCAAACCTGCGACGCAGCGCCAATCGCTCTACGAACCCCTCGACTGGGTGCTGGTCCGCGCTCCGCTCCTGCCGGTTGAGACCTACCTCTGCCTCGACCGCCCGCCGAGGGAGAGCGAACCAGAACGGCGTTCGACCGGCAAGCGAGATCGGTACAACGACTTCCTGACCAACGCCTTGATCCACACCGCACTGGCAGTCGGCGGCGGGAACCTGTTCGACACCCTCGGCCGCGCCGATGCGGCCGGTGAAGACGATCCCGGCTCTGCCGGAAAGCTCCTGCGGTACCTGATCCGCATGTCCACCCGACCGACACCCTATGGTCTGTTCGCCGGGGTGGCCCTCGCCCGATGGGGCTCGGCGACCGACTTGACCCTTGCGCCTGGACGACCGCGAACTCGAACGCGACCGGACATGGCCTGGCTCCTGCGCTTGGTTTTCGAGGCGGAAAGCCGCCCCGAGGTGCGCAGGCAGCTTCGTTACCTAGCCAATCCCCGTGCTTTTGTGCGCGCCGGCCGCGTGTTTCTCCCCGAAGCTGCGCCGACGGCCGACGCCGTCGGTTCCGGGCCTACCGTCTCGGCCCGGGCGACGAACGTCGTCCACCAAGCGCTGGCCTTGGCCCGCACACCCATGCCCCATGCGGATCTCGCGCCAGCCCTGGTCAGAAACACCCCAGGGGCGACGATTGAGAAAGTCGAGCAGCTGATCGAGGAGCTGTGGCGCCAGACCCTCCTGCTCACGGACCTGCGCCCACCCCTGACGGAGCCCAACCAGGCCGCTTACGTGGTACGCCGTCTGCGCGGCGTCCCGGCTGCGGCCGACATCCTATCGCGACTGGAAACTGCCCTCAGCGACATGGCGGAGTGGGACGCGCTGCCGATCGCCGAGGCGGCGACCGCCTATCGCAAACTCGCGGTTCATCCCGACGGCAATGAGCGCGCCGCGCCCGTGGCGTTGCCTCAAGTCGACATGGCCTTGGCTCTCGGGGGCTCTCACATTGGCCGCGTGGTCGCTGAGGAGGCTGCTCGCGCCGCGGAGCTGCTGCTGAGGGTGACCCCGCTGCCGGCTGGGCTGCCATACCTCGATGCTTATCGCCGCTCGTTCGAGACACGATACGGATTGGAACGTGACGTACCGCTGCTCGAGCTGTTGGACCCCAATTTCGGCGTCGGTCCACCGTCTCATTTTCATGGGGGCGGCGCCGGTGGCGACCCCCGCAAGTCGGCTCTGCGCCAGCAAACCTTGTACGATTTGGCGATTACCGCGCTGCGCGAACGCCAACTGGTCGTCGAGCTCGACGAGGAGACCTTGGGCCGGCTGGAGAGCTGGACCCGCTCCTCGCTTACCGCGGCAGAATCGCTGGATCTTTCGCTGTTTGTGTTGGCCGCCTCGGCGACAGATCTGGACAAAGGGCGGTTTCAGGTTGTCGTCGGACCGAATTTGGGAGCTAGCGCGGCGGGGCGGAACCTCGGTCGGTTTGCCGACTTGCTCGGCGAGGAGGCCGTTGCGGCCCTCGACGCGGTCGGCCGAGCCGAGACCGCCCAGCACCCGGAGTGTCTGTGGGCCGAACTCGTCTACCTCCCCCGACGGTTCCGCTCGGCAAACGTGACGGTGCGTCCGCACTCTCGCCCCTACGAGATTGCTATTGGGACAACCCCGGGATGTTCCCCCGAGCGTGTCATTCCGCTCGACGAGCTGGTCGTCGGCATCCGTGATGGCCGGTTCTATGTGCGTTGGCCGGCGCGGGACGCGGAGGTGCTCGCCTGCGCCGGGCACATGCTCAACAACATGCAGGCACCCGATGCCTGCCGTTTTCTCGACGATTTGCGACGCGATGGGCGGGCCCAGCTCAGTTCCTTCGATTGGGGTCCGGCGGCGGGACTTCCGTTCTTGCCCCGGGTTCAGGTGGGAAGGGTTATCTTGTCGCCGGCCCAATGGCGAATCGACGCTCGGGCGCGTGCGGAGCTCGCCCCCGATGTCCGGGCCACCTTCATTACTCGGCTTGGCGCATGGCGGACCCACTGGCAGGTGCCTCGATACGTGTATTTGAGCTTTGGCGACAACCGGTTGCTCCTCGATCTCGACAGTGAAGCGCAAGCCGAAGAGCTGCGCGCCGAGATCCGCCGGCTCGCCGAAGGTGCCCAGCTGCTGCTGCAGGAGGCGCTCCCGGCGCCCGACCATGCCTGGGTCGGAGGGCCAGGCGGGCGCTTTATCACCGAGTTGATGGTTCCCCTCGTCTTGCGCACCGATCACGGCTCTCGCGATGTCGCACCACCCCGGCCGCGTTCGGTAACCAGCGCCCCACCCGCCGATCGGCTCCGCCCGCCGGGGAGCGATTGGTTTTTCGCCAAACTCTACTGTCCGCGCGCATTCGAAGACGATCTGCTGACCGGTCCGGTAGGCGAGCTGTGCCAAGAGGCCCTCGCTACCGGGGCCGCGGATGACTGGTTCTTCATCCGCTATGCCGATCCGGACCCCCATCTTCGGCTTCGCTTCCGCGGGCGTTCCGAACGCCTGATGGGAGAGCTCATCCCTCGTGTCTGCGAATGGGCGAGCCGGCTGCTGAGCGACGGATTGGCTACTCGAGTATGCTTCGACACCTATGAGCGCGAGGTCGAGCGCTTTGGCGGGACGGCCGGGACAGCGGCGGCCGAAGCGATCTTTGGTGCGGACAGCCGGGCCGTCATCGAGATGCTGCGGCTGAGTCGCAAAGGTCTTCTAGAGACCGATATGACGTCTTTGGCGATCCTCAGCATCGACGAGCTGCTGGCCGGTCTCGGCTTGAGCGAGGCCGAGCGCCTCGCCTGGTATCGGGAGAGGGTGAGCTCGCGCAGCGCCGCTGGCGACGACTACCGCCGGCGCAAGGAGTCGTTGCGACGCCTGCTGGGAGATCCCGAACACGTCAGAGGCGGTCCGGGAGGCGACGCTTTGGTTCGGGTGCTGGCCGTGCGTCGGGCCGATCTTGCCGAGATCGGGCGCCGACTCGACGTGCTCGCCGCAGCAGGAGAACTCTCCCAACCGAAGAGCGTTCTGCTGCGCAGCTACGTGCACCTTCACTGCAATCGCCTGCTGGCCGGCGATCCGTCGGCAGAAGGCCAGGTGCTGGCGCTTCTCGGGCGCACGAGGTACGGCCTGCACCAAGCGCCATATTCCTCGCGGTAAGTCGCGCGTCGACGTCCGGCTTCATTGCCGCTCGCGCCAACTAACTCGACGACATCCTTGTCGCGTAGGCGGGCTCGACCCGAAGCCGGTAACTTTGCCATCTCGGCGCCAAGATCCAGGTGTATAAAAACAGGGTAGGCTAAGGTGTCGGCGTCGTGTCGTCGAGCCGGCTCGGGTAACGAGGCGAGCCGTCGCCGACCGTCGCGCGCCGGTCTGTTGTCTCTCCCTGCTGCCTCCCTGCTCTTGTGCCTGTGGCCTCCCTGCTCGCTCCCTCAGAGGCAGAGAGTGTCCGCGTCGAGGCTGGCCTCGTAACGCATTAATTAAGAAGGATAATCGGCGGTGAATGCGATCGATTTTCGGTTTTTAGAGGCGGTTTTTTCGGGATTCTCCCTGAGAGCAGGGACAGCAGACTGGGCGCGGCTTGCCCTGCAACTGTCGGCAAAAGCCTCGCCCCGCGGCGTGGCAAAACCTATCCTGGCCTCCGATATGCCGCGTCGGAGGTGATGTCCCATGAAGCAGTTCGGCATCGGTCAGCCGGTCCGCCGCGTCGAAGATCGGCGCTTTATCACCGGTCGCGGCACCTATCTCGACGACATCAACCGCCCCCGCCAAGCCTGGGCCTTTATGCTGCGCTCACCGCATGCGCACGCGCGAATCCGCGCGATCGATACGACCGCCGCCGTGTCAGCGGCGGGTGTTCTCGCCGTCTATAGCGGGGAGGATCTGGCACGCGACGGGCTCGGCACGATCCCGTGTCTGAGCGCCGTCACCAACCGCGACCAAACGCCTTCGGTGCTGCCGCCACACCCGGCGATCGCGAGCGACCGGGTGCGGCATGTCGGCGACACGGTCGCGATGGTGGTGGCGGAGAACGTCGCCGCGGCGCGCGACGCGGCCGAGCTGATCATGGTCGACTACGAACCGCTTCCCGCAGCGGTCGACACCGCGCGCGCCCTCGAGCCCGGGCAACCCTTGGTGTGGGACACCGCACCGGGCAACCTCTGTTTCGACTGGGAGGTCGGTGACGGCGCTGCGGTCGCGCGGGCGATGGCCGCGGCGCGCCATCGCATCGCCCTGGAGCTGGTCAACAACCGCGTCGTCGTCAATTCGATGGAGCCGCGCGGCGCCATCGGCGAATACGACCCGGGCGAGGATTCCTATACCCTGTGGAGTTCGACCCAGGGTTCGCACTTCGTCCGCAACCTCTTGGCCGAAAGCGTCTTCAAGATCCCGGAGAACCGGATCCGTGTCGTGACGCGGGATGTCGGTGGCGGCTTCGGCATGAAGCTGTTTCTTTATCCCGAGCACGCCCTGGTGCTGTGGGCGGCGAAGAAGCTGGGCCGCGCGGTCAAATGGACACCCGAGCGCTCGGACGCCTTCATGACCGACACGCAAGGCCGCGACAACGTCACTCGGCTCGAGCTGGCGCTCGACGAGGAGCTGCGCTTTCTGGCGCTCGATGTCGAGATCCTGGCCAATATGGGCGCCTATCTGTCGAACTTCGCCCCGGAGATCCCGACCGTCTCGGGTGCCGTGATGCACAGCGGGGTATATGCGATCCCGGCGATCCATGTCGGGGTCAAAGGGATCTTCACCAACACCGTCCCGGTCGACGCCTATCGCGGCGCCGGTCGGCCCGAGGCAGCCTATGCCGTCGAACGGTTGATCGACTTCGCAGCGCACCGGTTGGGGGTTCGGCCGGAAGAATTGCGGCGGCGCAATTTCGTCAAACCCGAGGCGATGCCCTACCTGACACCGCTCGGCCTCAACTATGACAGCGGCGAGTTTGCCCGCAACATGGATCAGGCGCTGGCCGCTGCCGACCTCGCCGGCTTTCCGGCGCGACGCGCCGCGGCGCGGGCGCGCGGCCGTTACCGCGGGCTCGGCCACGCCGTCTATATCGAGCAGTCGGGCTTCCCGCCCGACGAGTTCGCCGAGTTGCGCTTCGACCCGAGCGGCACCTTGACGATCCTGATGGGGACACAGTCATCGGGGCAGGGGCATCAGACCGCCTACACCCAACTCGCCGTCGAGAGGCTCGGCGTCGCGCCCGACAAGGTCCGCGTGCTGCAGGGCGACACCGCGGCCATTTCGTTTGGCCGAGGCACCGGCGGCTCGCGCTCGTTGCCGGTCGGCGGCGCCTCGCTCGCGCAGGCCGCTGACAAGCTGATCGCCAAGGGCCGCCGCATCGCAGCACACCTCTTCGAGGCGGCCGAGGCGGATGTCGAATTTGCCGACGGTGTCTTCACGGTCAGCGGGACCGATCGCCGGCTCGGCATCGAGGAGATCGCGCGCGCCGCCTTCAACCCGGCGCAGCAAGCGCCAGGGGTCGAGCCCGGCTTTGCCGAGACCGGCCACTACACGCCGCCGCAGCCGACTTTCCCCAATGGCTGCCATGTCTGCGAGGTCGAGATCGAGCCCGAAACCGGGCATATCGAGATCCTGCGTTATCTGGTCGTCGACGATTTCGGCACGGTGATCAACCCGCTGCTGCTCCGGGGCCAAGTCCAAGGTGGGGTCGCGCAAGGGGTCGGCCAGGCGATGCTCGAACGTTGCGTCTTCGACCCGGAAACGGGACAGCTGCTGACCGGCTCGCTGACGGATTACTGCCTGCCGCGCGCCGACGATCTGCCGGCGATCGAGCTCGACTTCAACGTCGTGCCGTGCCGCACCAACCCGCTCGGCGTCAAGGGGGCCGGCGAAGCGGGTGCGATCGGCGCCCCGCCGGCTCTGGTCAACGCGGTGGTCGACGCGCTTAGCGAGCTCGGGATCGAGCATCTCGACATGCCGCTGACCCCGGAGCGCGTCTGGGCCGCCATCCGCGTCGCGGCAGGGAGGAAGGCGGCGTGAGCACCGATCGGCAGGAAATGCTCGATATCGTATGCCGGACGGCGGTCGTCGCTGGTGAGGCGATCCTGAAGGTCTACGCCGAAGAATTCGACGTTCGCCACAAAACCGACAAGACCCCAGTGACCGAGGCCGATCTCGCCGCCGAGCGGATCATCGTCGAGCGGCTTATGTCGGCCTTTCCCGACATCCCCTGCGTCGCCGAGGAATTGTGCGAGTCCGAGGGAACCCCGCCCTGCTGCGACCGCTTCTGGGCGATCGACCCGCTCGACGGCACTCGCGAGTTCGTCGCCCGGAACGGCGAGTTCGCGGTGCTGATCGCGCTTGTCGAGGAGGGGCGGCCGGTACTCGGCGTCGTGCACGGACCGGCGGTCGGCCTGACCTACGCCGCGTGCGGTCCGGGCACCGCGACCCGCCGCCGCGGCGGCGGCGCGCCCGAGCTGATCCATGCGCGGGCGCCGGCGGCCGACGGGCTCGTCATCGTCCATAGCCGCTCGCATCAAAACAGCCGGCGCCTCGCCGAGTTTCTCCAGGACTATCCGGTGCAGGCGCGCAACAGCTGCGGCAGTGCCCTCAAATTCGGCGTGATCGCGGCCGGCGAGGCCGACCTCTACCCGCGCTTCGGCACGACGATGGAATGGGACACCGCGGCCGGCCAGGCCATTCTCGAAGCCGCCGGCGGCCGCGTCGAGACCTTGGCCGGCGACCCGCTCGGCTACGGCAAGCCCGGCTTCAAGAACGACGGCTTCCTCGCCTGGGGTAGGCGCGCGACGTGCTAGCCGTTGCGGTTGCTCCCTTATTCCGCGGCTTGCTGCAGCGGACGCGTGGCGGCGCGCATCTGCATCTCGTAGGCGTCGCGCCAGGCGATTTTTGCGTCTGTGACGAAATCGCCGCTGCGGACCGCGGTGTAGATGTCCGGATCATCGACGCCGGGCGGAACCGTCCGGTCTTTATCTAGCGCGCGGGCGGCGCGCAACAGGCGCCGCCGGGTGCGGGCGATCATGATATCGCTCGGCCCCAGGTTCTCGAAGCCGTGGTCGGTGATCCCGCCCATGCTCTCGGTCACCGCCTGGTCCTGGCCGTTGATGCTGGCGATGCCGGTAAAGATCTCCCCGCTCTTCTGCGCCGCGCGATCGATCATCCAGTCGTTCGACGGGTTCTGCGCGATCCGCCAGCGGCCGTACCAGTCGGTCGCGCTCGGCAGGTACTCGAACCCGAGCCGCGATCCCGGCACCATCTGCCCGTTCTTCAGCGGGCGCATCGACGGCGGCGAGCCGCGCCAGCTGAGACTGACGAACATCGTGTGGGTGTCGTCCATCGGCACCCACGCGCGGGTGTTGATTCGATCGAAGGGGCCCTGCGGGGTCTGCGTCCAGAACGGAAACAGGAAATTGGCAAAACGCCAATAGGTCTGGCCCGCCTCCGCCGGGCGGTAGGCGCAGTACATCGTGCCGTAGCTCGTGTCGGTCACGTGATATTCCGGCGCGCGGTTGGTCACCGACCAGCGCAGGAGGTTGTCCGGTGCCACGTCTTCAGGCTGGACATTGCCTGTATGCAGGAAGCCGAAATGCGAGGTGTCGATGTCGCCTTCGAGCGCCTGCAGCCAGTTGCATTCGCGCTGCACGAACGAGATCTGCAACTCTGCCTCGGGCATCAGCGCGGCTTCGATCGCGGGCAATGGCGGCGCCTCTTTGCGGGCACCCATATAGACCCAGATCAGGCCGTTGCGTTCGGCGACCTGGTAGGCCTTGGCCTTAACCTTGTGCTTATAGTCCTGGTGCGCCGGCGCGTTCGGCATGTCGACGCAATTGCCGGCCGCGTCGTATTTCCAGCCGTGATAGACGCAGCGGATGCCGTTCTCCTCGTTGCGGCCGAGAAACAGCGAGGCACAGCGATGCGGGCAGCGGTGATCCATGACCCCGACCCGGCCCGAGCTGTCGCGAAACGCGATCAGCTTTTCGCCCA
>Ga0209656_10000229_pt1 | contig 37541 bp, 31 predicted proteins | sample BogFormECP12_OM2_FD_188239 | JGI IMG/M metagenome (GOLD analysis project Ga0209656, IMG submission 188239) | Bog forest soil microbial communities from Calvert Island, British Columbia, Canada - ECP12_OM2 (SPAdes) (version 2) | ecosystem: Environmental > Aquatic > Freshwater > Wetlands > Bog ...
ACGAGCTCGGCGGGCCGCAGCGGCTCTTGCTCGGCGCCGTTGCAGCGCAGCGGTCCGCCGAGAACGCCGGTGAAGTGTTCGTTGGTGAATGGCAGCCACGTCAGGCCCGCGACCGGCTCGCCCTCACGCATCAGGCCGAGCAGGATCCCGGCCAGCGGCAGACCCGCGGCGTAGTTGAAGGTGCCGTCGATGGGGTCGAGCACCCACACCAGCGGCGAGTCGACGTCGGCGCCGCCGAACTCCTCGCCGTGCACGTCGATTCCCGTGGCCGACACCAGCGCGTCGACCACCTGTCGTTCGATTGCCAGGTCGATCTCGGTGGCGAAGTCGTTGCCCTTCTTGCGCACCGCGGAGTCGGCGCCGCGCCCCTCGATGAACCGCACGGCGGCCTTGTCGAGGATCACGGCCGCCTCGGCGACCAGGGCATCCAGGTCCGCGACGTCAAGCGCCATTGCGGGCCCTACCGACCGCGGCCAGCGCCTGCGGCAGCGTGAAACGGCCGGCGTAGAGGGCTTTTCCGACGATCGCACCCTCGACGCCGATGTCGGTGAGCGTCGCGATCGCGCGCAAGTCCTCGAGGCTGGAGACACCGCCTGACGCGATCACTGGTGCGTCGGTGCACTCCGCGACGGTGGACAGCAGGTCGATGTTGGGTCCGGTCAGCGTGCCGTCTTTGGTCACGTCGGTCACCACGAACCGCGAACACCCCTGGCTGTCAAGGCGTTCCAGCACGTACCACAGATCGCCGCCATCGGTTTCCCAGCCGCGCCCGCGCAGCCGGTGGTCGCCGTCGACGATCCGCACGTCAAGGCCGACCGCGACTTTGTCGCCGTGCTCGGCGATCACCTGGGCGCACCAGTCCGGGTTCTCCAACGCGGCGGTGCCGAGATTCACGCGCGCGCAACCGGTTGCCAGCGCAGCCTTGAGCGACTCGTCGTCGCGGATGCCACCGGAAAGCTCGACGTTGACGTCCAGGCGGCCGATCACCTCGGCCAGCAGTTCACGATTCGAGCCGCGGCCGAACGCCGCGTCGAGGTCGACCAGGTGGATCCACTCGGCGCCGTCGTTCTGCCAGCCGAGCGCCGCGTCCACAGCCGACCCGTATTCGGTTTCGCTGCCGGCCTGGCCCTGCACCAGGCGCACGGCGCGGCCGTCGACCACGTCGACGGCCGGCAGCAGGATGAGAGGCACGTATGCCAACCTAGACCAGCTCCCGAACCCAGTTGCCCAGCAGCGTGGCCCCAGCGTCGCCGCTCTTCTCCGGGTGAAACTGCGTGGCCGACAGTGCCCCGTCCTCGACCGCGGCCAGAAACGGCACGTGGTGAGTGACCCAGGTCAGCACCGCGGCGGCGTCGCCCTCCCAGCGCTGAGCGGCGTAGGAGTGCACGAAGTAGAAGCGGGCGTCGGGGTCGAGGCCGGCGAACAGCCGGCTGCCGGTGCCCGCTTCCACGACGTTCCAGCCCATGTGCGGGATGACGGGTGCATCCAGCCGTGTGACGGCGCCGGGCCACTGCCCGCAGCCGCTCGATTCGACGCCGAATTCGACGCCGCGGGCGAACAGGATCTGCATGCCCACGCAGACGCCCAGCACCGGACGGCCGCGTGACAGCCGTTCGGCGATGATCTTCTCGCCGCCGATGCCGCGCAGGCCCGACATGCACGCCTCGAACGCGCCCACCCCGGGCACCACAAGCCCGTCGGCAGCGCCGGCCACCGCCGGATCTGCGGTGACCTCGACGTCGGCTCCGACCCGCTGCAGGGCCCGTTGGGCCGAGCGCAGGTTGCCGGAACCGTAGTCCAGGACGACCACGGATTTTGTTGTCACAGAGTGCCTTTCGTGGACGGCACCCCGGACACCCGCGGATCGCGCTCGACGGCCTGGCGCAACGCGCGGGCGACGGCCTTGTACTGCGCCTCGGTGATGTGGTGTGGGTCGCGCCCGTAGAGCGTGCGCACGTGCAGCGCGATCCGGGCGTTCATCGCAAGCGTTTCGAACACGTGCCGGTTGATCACGGTGTGGTAGGGCACGCTGGATCCGGCGATCATGGTGTGGCGCAGATGATCCGGTTCGCCGGTGTGCACGCAGTACGGCCGGCCGGAAACGTCGACGGCCGCGTGCGCGAGGGTCTCGTCCATCGGGATGAACGCGTCGCCGAACCGGCGGATGCCCTTCTTGTCGCCGAGCGCCTTCGCGAGCGCCTGGCCCAGCACGATCGCGGTGTCCTCGATGGTGTGGTGTCCCTCGATCTCGACGTCGCCCTCGGCCCGGACGGTCAGGTCGAAGCTGGCGTGGCTGCCCAGTGAGGTGAGCATGTGGTCGTAGAACGGCACCCCGGTGTCGACGTCGACGACGCCGGTGCCGTCCAAGTCGAGTTCGACGACGATCTTGGACTCCTTGGTGGTGCGCTCCACGCGGGCGCGGCGGTTCTCGGTCACGATGCTCCTAACGGCGTGGTGAGTTCGGTGGCCGCGAGCCGGGCGCTGACCTCCAGCAGCGCGTCGTTCTCGTGGGCCAGACCGGTGGTGGCGCGGAGGTACCCGCGCACGCCGATGTCGCGGATCAGCACCCCGGCGTCCAGGTAGCGTTGCCAGGTCGCCTGTGCATCGGCGAACTCCCCGAACAGCAGAAAATTCGCGTCGCTGTCGATGACACGAAAACCCAGGCCGCGCAACGCTTCCGTGATACGCTCGCGTTCGGCGACCAGCGCGGCGACACTGCCGAGCGTCTCGTCGGCGTGACGCAGCGCGGCTCGGGCAGCGGCCTGCGTGATCGACGACAGGTGATACGGCAGGCGCACCAGCAGCATCGCGTCGATCACGGCCGGTGCGGCGATCAGGTAGCCGAGCCGGCCGCCGGCGAACGCGAAAGCCTTGCTCATGGTGCGGGTGACGACCAGCTTGGTCGGATAGTCCTCGATAAGAGCGATCGCGCTGGGTGCCGCGGAGAATTCGCCGTAGGCCTCGTCGAGGATCAGGATGCCGTTGTTCATCGCGTCGAGCAGTCGCCGTAGGTCGGCGAGCGAAACGCTCTGTCCGGATGGGTTGTTGGGGCTGGCGACGAACACCACGTCGGGCCCGTGCTCTTCGATCGCGGCCACGGCCGCGTCCACGTCCAGGCTGAAGTCGTCGGACCGGTGCGCCTCGAGCCACCGTGTCTGGGTGCCGTCGGAGATGATCGGGTGCATCGAATACGATGGGACGAAGCCGATCGCGCTTCGGCCCGGACCGGCGAACGCCTGCAGCAGCTGCTGCAGGATCTCGTTGGAACCGTTTGCCGCCCAGAGGTTGTCCAAACCGACCGCTACACCGGCCTGGACGGTCAGGTATGCGGCCAGGTCGCGGCGCAGCGCCGTGGCATCGCGGTCGGGATAGCGGTGCAGGTCGACGGCGGCCTCGCGGACCGCCCGGGCGACATCCTCGACCAGCGCCTGCGTCGGCGGGTGCGGATTCTCGTTGGTGTTCAGCCGCACCGGCACGTCGAGTTGCGGCGCGCCGTAGGGCGATTTGCCGCGAAGGTCGTCGCGCAGCGGCAGGTCGTCGAGCGTGACTCGCCGAGCGGTGGGTTCTTCGCGCAGGGGGCTCATCGCTGCTCGAACCTCCGGCGCACCGCCTCGCCGTGCGCGGGCAGGTTCTCGGCCTCGGCCAGCGTGATGACATGTCCCGTCACGTCTTTCAGCGCGGCCTCGGAGTAATCAACGATGTGGATGCCGCGAAGAAAGGTCTGCACCGACAGACCGCTGGAGTGCCGCGCACAACCGGCGGTCGGCAGCACGTGGTTTGAGCCGGCGCAGTAGTCGCCGAGGCTGACCGGCGACCACGGGCCGACGAAAATCGCTCCGGCGGAGCGGATCCGGGCTGCCACACCGGACGCGTCTGCGGTCTGGATCTCGAGGTGTTCCGCCGCGTAGGCGTTGACCACGGACACGCCGGCGTCGATGTCGTCGACGAGGACGATCGCGGACTGGCGCCCGGTGAGCGCCGCCGTCACCCGCTCCCGGTGCACGGTGGTCTCCAGCTGGGCCGCCAGCGCGGACAGCGTCGCGTTGGCCAGGTCCTCACTTGGTGTGACCAGCACGCTGGCGGCCATCTCGTCGTGTTCGGCCTGGCTGATCAGATCGGCGGCGACATGCGCCGGGTCGGCGGTGTGGTCGGCGAGGATCGCGATCTCGGTCGGGCCGGCCTCGGCGTCGATGCCGACCACCGAGCGGCAGATCCGCTTTGCCGCGGTGACGTAGATGTTTCCTGGCCCGGTGATCATGTCGACGGCAGCCAGCTCGGCGCCGTCGGTGTCGGTGCCGCCGTAGGCGAGCAGCGCCACGGCTTGTGCGCCGCCGACGGCCCACACCTCGTCGACCCCCAGCAGCCGTGCCGCCGCGAGGATGGTCGGGTGGGGTAGTCCGCCGAACTCGGCCTGCGGCGGGGTTGCGATGACCAGTGACTCCACCCCGGCGGTCTGGGCCGGTACGACGTTCATCACCACGCTTGACGGGTACACGGCGTTGCCGCCGGGCACATACAGGCCCACGCGCTGCACGGGCACCCAGCGCTCGGTGACGGTGGCGCCCGGGGCCACTGCCGTCGTGGTGTCCATGCGGCGCTGGTCGGCGTGCACGGCGCGGGCGCGCTGGATCGCGAGCTCGAGCGCGGAGCGCACGCTCTCGTCGAGTTCCCCGAGCGCGTGGTCGAGATCGGCCGTCGGGACGCGGACCGCGGGCGGCCGCACGCCGTCGAACGACGTGCCGTAGTCCAGCGCGGCGTCGGCGCCCCGCTGCGCGACCGCCTCGACGATCGGTCGGACCTTCGGCAGTACCGCGTCGACGTCGACACCCCCGCGCGGCAGTGTGGCCCGCAGCGCGGCCGCGCTCAGCGTGCTGTCGCGCAGGTCGACGCGGGCCATCTGGGGCGGTGGTGCATTCACGCCCACCATTGTCCCAGAGCAGGACAAATCGATATCGCCGCGCGTCGGTACAGTGACGCCAAACCGCATTGGCGAACGGAGCCGTCATGTCCACCAAGGATCATCCCAACAATGCCCCGGGCGTGCCGATGAGGTTCCCGCCCTGGCTGGAGCGCCTGCAGATCAAGTACATCAACCCTGTCTTCCTGCGTGCCGGGCGGTATTTGCCGAGCTTCGCGATCGTCAAGCATCGCGGCCGCACGTCGGGCAAGGACTATGAAACGGTCGTGTCGGCGTACCGCAAGGGGAACCAGCTGGCGATCCTGTTGGCGCACGGCAAGACGAACTGGGTCAAGAACGTGCTCGCCGCGGGTGAGGCCGACGTCCACCTTTTCCGCCGGGATGTGCACGTCACGAATCCACGTGTCTTGCCCGCAGGCACCGGCGACCCGTCCCTGCCGTGGATCGCGCGGCGGGGGGCACGCACGGTGGGTGTGTTCGTCGCGGACATCGCCTGACGCTATGCCCGGCTGAACACGGTCTTGCCGGTCATCGTCGGCCACACCGCGGCGGCGTCGTCCCACGCGACGATGCGGTCGACGGCAGGCGCCAGGTCGCATCCGCCGGCGAGGAGTTCGAGGATCTCCGGGATGGCCGCGCGGGCGTTGACGCGCCCGGTCACGAATTGCACACCGCGCGTGTACATCTGGAGAATCGGCATCTCCACCGAGCCTTGGTAGTAGATCCCGGTGTCGGTGCAGACGCCGTCCGGCCACGTCGCCCGCAACGTGGCGCTCAGCAGCGACGGGTCGGCGGAGGTGTGCACGGTGACCGGGTAGGGGTCCCACGACTTGTCCGGCTTCGGGCGCTCGTGCGCCCGCGCGCCGAGTTTCTCGGCGGCGGCGAGCCGGTGCGTGTCGGTGTCGACATAGTCGACGTGCGCGCCGAGCGCCGCGGCGAACGCCGCCGCGTACAAGCCGATCGACAGCCGGCCGGTCACGAGCACGCGGCGGTCCGCGGGATCGAGGGCCGCCAGGTCCGACCGGAAGGGGCCGACCGCGCGCCAGCCGTCGGGAATGTTGTCCGACAGCGAGGCGATCGACACCGGGTCGACTCCCGTCGGCACCGGCAGGAGCATCGCGTCGGCGTAGGGCACCAGCACCAGGTCGGACATGAAGCCCCCGCCGTCGAGACCGGCGAGCGGACCCAGTCCGTACATCGCCATGAGCGGCACCGACGCACAGGAACCGGTCACCCCTCGCCGGCACTCACGGCAGTCACCGCAGCTGATCTGGAACGGCACGACGACCTTGTCACCGGCCTTGACGGTTGTGACGGCGTCGCCGACCTCGACGACTTCGGCCAGTCCCTCGTGCCCGACGGCGTAACCGGGCGGCAGCGGTGCCAGACCGTGCGAGACCGCGACGTCCAAGTCGCAACAGGCCACCATGAGCGGCCGCACCACCGCCTGCTCCGAGGCTGTGAGCTGCGGGTCGGGAACGTCGCGCCAGGCGCAGCGCCCCGGTTCTTCGTAGGTCAGTTGCCGCATTCCAGCATTCTTGAGTGATCTTTCTAGTATTGTCAAGAGGGTGCCCCGCCCCGATCGCAGCCGCAGCGCCTTGATTGAGACCGCGGGCACCCTGTTCCGGCGGCAGGGCTACGCCGCGACCGGTCTGAACCAGATCCTCGAGGAGGCCGGAGTCAAGGCGGGGTCGCTCTATCACCACTTCCCCGGCGGCAAGCAGGAACTGGCCGCCGCCGTCGTCGAGTCCGCCGGTGGCGACATCGAGAAGCTCCTGCGCCGCGCGCTGGCCGCCGACGTGCCCGTGGAGACGGTCGTGGGCCGGTGGGTGGACCTGCTGGCCGGAGGCCTGGCCGCGGACTGCCGCGACGGCTGCCCCGTGGAGCCGATCGCGACCGAATCGGTGCATGCCAGCGAGTTGGTTCGCCGGGCGTCGGCGCGGGCGTTCAACGGTTGGTGTGCGGCGATCGCCGACCGACTGCGCGCCGATGGATGGGGCGCGGAACAGGCCGCCGACCAAGCCCTGGCCGTCGTGTCGATCATCGAGGGCGCCCTTGTCCTCTCGCGCACGACCGGCGACGTGCGCGCGCTGCGGGCGGCCAGGGCCGCGGCGCAGTCGCTATTGCGGCGCTAGGCCGTTTTCAAAGGTGTGTTTGATGATCGCCGCGGCCTTTTCCATCGCCGCGTGCAGCGGGCCGGCGAGTTCGTCTGGCAGCACACGGGCTAGATGTCGAGGCCGACGTCGAGCACCTGGACGGAGTGGGTCAGCGCGCCGACGGCCAGGTAGTCGACGCCGGTAGCGGCGTACGCGGCAGCCGTGTCCAGCGACAGCCCGCCGGACGACTCCAGCTTCACCCACGGCGCGCGCGCGTCGCGGCGCTGCACCGCGATCTGGGTCTGCCACACGGCGAAGTTGTCCAGCAGCACCAACGCACCGTGGTCGTCGAGATCTTCGCCGAGGACGTCGTCGAGCTGCTCCAGCGAGTCGACCTCGACCTCGCACGGCAGGTCGGGCGCCATGGCGCGGACCGCGCGCAACGCCGCCAGCACCGAGCCGGCGGCGGCGACGTGGTTGTCCTTGATGAGCGCGGCATCGCCGAGCCCCATCCGGTGGTTGACCCCACCGCCGACCCGCACGGCGTACTTCTGCAGCGCCCGCATCCCGGGCAGCGTCTTGCGGGTGTCGCGGATCTGGGCCTTCGTGCCGTCCACGGCGTCCACCCATCGCGCGGTCGCGGTCGCGATCCCGGACAGGTGGCAGACCAGGTTCAACATCGTGCGTTCGGCGGTGAGCAGGCCCTGCGTGCCGGCCTGCAGCCGCACCAGCGGCTCGCCGGGCTGCAGCCGGTCCCCGTCGGACACCCGGTCCAGCACGCGATAACCGTCGGGACCGATCACTTCGTCGAGCACCAGCAGCGCCACGTCGATTCCCGCGACCACGCCGGCCTGCCGGGTGACCATCGCAGCGGTCGCGGTCGCGTCGGACCGCACCGTGGCCAGCGTGGTTACGTCCGGGCCGTAACGCAGGTCCTCGTCGAGGGCGCGGCGTATCACCGCGCGGGCCTCGGTGCGCTCGTGGTCGCTGAGTTCCATCAGCAGCACGCCCCGGCCGCCACCTTCGCGTCGACGCTGCGTGCCTGTCCCGGGTCGGGATCCGGGTAGTCGGCGCGGTGGTGGGAGCCGCGGGTTTCGGTGCGCGTCAAGGCCGCTGCGGCGACCGCGCGGGCGGTGGTGGTCAGCGCGATGTCCTCCGCGTCGGCACGGCAGGCCGGGCTCCGGTGCCGGGCACTGTCGAGCTTGTCGATGAGCCGCTGCAGGCCCGCGCCGTCGCGAACCACCGACGCGTGTCGGCTCATCGCTCGCTGTAGTTTGCGACGGGGCAGCGCCGAGTGGGTGACCGGCTCGGGGACCCGGGCGATCACCGCCCCCGCGGCCGCGGCGTGCTCGGCGGCGGCCCTGCCGGCGCGCCCGCCGACGACCAAGCCCTCGAGCAGGCTGTTCGACGCGAGCCGGTTCGCGCCGTGCATGCCGGTGCGCGCCACCTCGCCGGCGGCGAACAGTCCGGCGAGCGCGGTGCGACCGATCACGTCGGTGACCACGCCACCGCAGCTGTAGTGCGCCCCGGGCACCACCGGGATCGGCCTGCGGGTCGGGTCGATGCCCGCCGCCCGGCACGCGGCGGTGACCGTCGGGAATCTGCGCTCGAACCCGGCGATGCCGCGGGCGTCGAGGTACACGCACTGCTCGCCGGTCTCGGCGAGCCGCGCCTCCACCGCGGCCGCGACCACGTCACGCGGAGCAAGGTCGCCCATCGGGTGAACGCCCGCGGTCACCGAACGACCTTGAGCGTCAACGAGTATCGCACCCTCCCCGCGCAACGCCTCGCTGATCAGGGGCCGTCGCCCGTCGCCGTGGCCGTCGAACAGCATCGTCGGGTGGAACTGGATGAACTCGATGTCGGCCACGGCGACGCCGGCCCACAACGCCAGCGCGATGCCGTCGCCCGTGGATCCTTCCGGGTTCGTGGTCGCCCGGTAGAGGTGGCCGAGCCCGCCGGTGGCCAGGATCACCGCGGGCGCGTGCACCACACCCACGCCATCGTCGTTGAGCACCAGCAGCCCGGTCACGCCGTCGGAGTCGTGAAGCACCTGCAGCGCAACGTGATTTCGGCGGATGTCGAGGATGGCGGCAGCGTGGTCCAGCGCACGCTGCACCTCCGCGCCGGTGGCGTCGCCGCCGGCGTGGATGATGCGGTGTCGCGAATGCCCTCCCTCGCGGGTGAGTGACCAGCGGCCGGGCGCCGACTCGTCGAACCGGGCGCCGTCACCGACCAGGTCGGCGATCGCCGCGTAGCCGTCGGCGACGATCGAGCGCACCGCGTCGGGGTCACATAGCCCGCCGCCCGCCGCGACCGTGTCGGCGACGTGGGCGTCCACCGAGTCGTCGGTGAACGGAAGGACCACGGCGATGCCGCCCTGCGCATAGTGGGTGGCGGTCTGCCCGGCTTTGCTCAGCACCATGACCGAGCTGCCCCGTCGATGCGCGGCAAGCGCGGCGGCCAGTCCGGCGACGCCGGTTCCGATCACGACGACGTCGGCCCTGGCATGCCACGAGGGCCTGGTCATTCGCCGCCGCCGGGCTTGCCGATCTCGATCATCCGCTGCACGCTGCGCCGGGCCAGCCGTGCGGTTTCGGGGTCGACGTCGACCTCGTCGGTGCCGTCGATGAGGGAGCGCAGCAGCGCGCCGGGCGTGATCATCTTCATGTACTTGCACGACGCGCGGGCGTTGACGGCGCGGAAGTCGACTTCGGGCGCGGCCCTTCGCAACTGGTGCAGCATGCCGATCTCGGTAGCGACCAGCACCTCGCGGGCGCGGGTGGCGCGGGCGGCGTTGAGCATGCCGCCGGTCGACAGGATCTTGACCCGGTCGGCGGGCACGGCACCTTCGCCGGCCAGGTACAGCGCCGACGTAGCACAGCCGCATTCGGGATGCACGTACAGCTCGGCGTCGGGGTGTGCGCGGGCCTGCTCGGCCAGTTCGCCGCCGTTGATGGCGGCGTGCACGTGGCACTCACCGGCCCAGACGTTGATGTTCGCCCGTCCGGTCACCCGGCGCACGTGTGCGCCGAGGAATTGGTCGGGCAGGAACAGCACCTCGCGGTCGGGATCGATCGATGCCACCACGTCGACGGCGTTGGCCGACGTGCAGCAGATGTCGGTGAGTGCCTTCACCGCGGCGGTGGTGTTGACGTAGGAGACGACCACTGCGGTGGGATGCTCGGCCTTCCACGCGCGCAGCTCGTCAGCCGTGATCGACTCGGCCAGCGAGCATCCCGCCCGCTGGTCAGGAATCAGCACCGTCTTGTTGGGGCTGAGGATCTTCGCGGTCTCGGCCATGAAGTGAACCCCGCAGAACACGATCGTGTCCTCCGGTGCTTCGGCGGCGATGCGGGACAGCGCGAGCGAATCGCCTACGTGGTCGGCGACGTCCTGGATCTCAGGCAGCTGATAGTTGTGCGCGAGCAGCGTGGCGCCGCGCAGCCCGGCCAGGCGGCGCACCTCGGCGGCCCATTCGGCGTTCGGCTCGACGCCGAGCTCGTCAACCCGGTCAACGACGGTCATGGCCGCCTCCTCACGTCGCGGGGTTTTCGACTTATAATCGAAAACATGCCATATGGTAGCACCGAGCACGAAGTGCTGGCCGTCGTGTTCCAGGTTCGTCACCTGGGCACGCCGAAGCCGCAGCTCAGCGTGCTGCTGTGGGAACGGGCGATGAACCCGCAGCGCGGCGCCTGGTCCTTGCCGGGCGGGCGGCTGCGTCATGACGAGGACATGACCAGTTCAGTGCGCCGTCAACTCGCCGAGAAGGTGGACCTGCGCGAGCTCGCCCACCTCGAGCAGCTTGCCGTGTTCTCCGACCCAGCCCGCGTCCCGGGCGCCCGCACGATCGCGTCGACGTTCCTTGGCCTGGTCCCCTCCCCCGCAATTCCGGCGCTGCCGCCCGACACCCGCTGGCATCCGGTCAGCGCGCTGCCGCCGATGGCGTTCGACCACGGGACGATGATCGCCCACGCTCGCACCCGGCTCGTCGCGAAGCTGTCGTATACCAACCTCGGATTTGCCCTGGCGCCCAAGGAATTCGCGCTGTCCACCTTGCGCGACATCTACGGCGCCGCACTGGGCTATCAAGTCGACGCCACGAACCTGCAGCGGGTGCTCGTCCGCCGTGGCGTCATCACCCCGACGGGTACCACCGCCCGCTCGGGACGCAGCGGCGGGCGGCCGGCCGCGCTGTACCGGTTCACCGATTCGCTGCTGCGCGTCACCGACGAATTCGCCGCACTGCGCCCGCCCGGGTGAGTCGATTGGGTTTTAACGTCTTCTTAAGCAAGAATGGCCGCTGGGTCACGAAGGAGTGTCAATGACGGACTCTGCCAGCCTGGCCGCGGCGACCGGGGCTGACTGGATCGGCTGCGCCCCGCACCACGATCTTGCGCGAGGACGCCCGCTGCTGCCGGTGAAAGACCCGTTCTACGAGCCGCCGTCCGGCTACCACCACGCCACGCCCGGCACGGTGTTGCGGTCCCGCGACGTCGAGCTGGCCTTTCTCGGGCTGATCCCGCAGCAGTTCACCGCCGCGCAGCTGCTGTATCGCAGCACCGACATGCACGGGCGGCCCGAGGCGGCCGTCACCACCGTGCTGGTGCCGGCTGAGCGTGGGCCCGAGAAGGTCTGCCCTGTGGTGTCTTATCAGTGCGCAATCGACGCGGTGGCGTCGCGCTGTTTTCCGTCATATGCCCTGCGGCGCGGGGCCAGGGCCGTGGGCGCTCTGGCCCAGTTCGAATTCCTGCTGATCGCCGCGGCGCTGGCGGAGGGCTGGGCCGTCTCGGTACCCGACCACGAAGGCACTCACGGCGCGTGGGGCACGCCATACGAGCCCGGCTACCGCGTGCTCGACGGCGTCCGCGCCGCTCTCAGCTGCGAACGATTGGACCTGTCGGCCGGGGCGCCGGTCGGGCTGTGGGGCTATTCCGGCGGCGGGCTGGCGTCCGCGTGGGCCGCCGAGGTGGCCGCCGACTATGCCCCCGAACTGGGTGTCGTCGGGGCAGTGCTCGGCTCGCCGGTCGGCGACCTGGGGCACGCGTTCGAGCGGCTGAACGGAACGTTCTACTCGGGCTTGCCCGCCATGGTTATCGCGGCCCTCGGCCATGTCTTCCCCGAGCTCGACCGGGTGATCCAGCGGCACGCCACCGACGAGGGCCGCGCGTTGCTTGAGTCGCTGGAGAAGATGACCACCATCCGCGCGGTCATCCGCATGGCGCGACGCAACATCGACTCCTTCGTCAACAAGCCGCTGGACGAGGTCCTCGACGAGCCCGAAGTCCGGTACATCCTCGACCGCATCAGGCTCGGCAGCGCGGCCCCCAGGCTCCCCGTGCTGATTCTGCAGGCGGTGCACGACAGGATCGTGGGCGTCGACGACATCGACGACCTGGCGGAGGCCTACCGTTTCGGCGGTGCGGCGGTCACATATCACCGCGATCTGTTCAGCGAACACATGCTGCTGCACCCGATGTCGGCGCCGATGACGTTGCGATGGCTGCGGGACCGCTTCGCGGGCCGGCCGCTCGACGAACACCTGGTGCGCACCACCTGGCCCACCCTGTTTAACCCGTCGACCTACAGGGGCATGATTCGGTTGGGGCTGATCGCCGCGAAGGTCATCACCGGCCGGCGGCTCCATCGGCGTCCGCTGTCGGAGGCCGACGAGTAACGCGAGTAAGGAGGGTTCCGGTGAAGACCGCGATCTGCGACATGCTTGGCATCGACCTTCCGCTACTGGCCTTCAGTCACTGCCGCGACGTGGTCGCCGCCGTCACTAACGCGGGCGGGTTCGGGGTCCTCGGCGCGTCGACGCATACCCCGGAGCAGCTCGAGCAGGAGCTCGCGTGGGTGGACGCCGAGGTGCGCGGCAAGCCCTACGGGGTCGACATCATCGTGCCGGAGAAGTACACGGGCAAGGGCCGGAGTTTGACGTCCGAGCAGGTCGCCGACATGATCCCGGGCGAGCACCGCGACTACGTCAGCGCGCTACTCAAAGACCACGGCATCGAGCCGATGGAGCGGTCACGGCCGCCGCGGGTGGCGATCTCCGACGACGCCGGCGACGCGCTGCTGCAGGTGGCGTTTTCCCATCCGATCAAGCTGATCGCCAACGCGCTCGGCAGGCCGCCGAAGTCGATGCTCGAGGCCGGCAGGGCGCACGGCGTGCCGGTCGCCGCGCTGGTCGGGGCGCGCGAACACGCGATCAGGCAAGTCGAGGCCGGGGTCGACATTCTCGTCGCGGCGGGCACCGAGGCGGGCGGGCACTGTGGCGAGGTGACGACGATGGTGCTGGTCCCCGAAGTGATCGAAGCGATCGAGTCCATCCGGCCGGTTCCCGTGCTGGCCGCCGGCGGCATCGTCACGGGCAGGCAGATGGCCGCCGCGGTCGCGATGGGCGCCGCGGGCGCCTGGACGGGGTCGGTGTGGCTGACCACCGAGGAGGCCGAGACGGCCCCCTACACCAAGCAGCGGATGCTGGCGGCTACCTCCCGCGACACCATCCGCTCGACTTGCCGGACCGGAAAGCCGACGCGGCAGCTGAAGTCGGACTGGACCGAGGCGTGGGAGTCAGGAAAAGGACCCGATCCGCTGCCGATGCCGCTGCAGTCGATGCTCAGCGAGCCCGTCCTGCGCCGCATCGACACCCTGGCCGGCAACGGCGACGAGGGCGCCCGCGCGCTGGCCACGTACTGGGTCGGCCAGGGCGTCGGGCTGATGAACAGCGTCAAGCCGGCGCGCCAGGTTGTCTACGAGTTCGCGCAGGACTATCTGGATGCCGCCCAACGGCTAGCCAACAGCCTGGGGGACTGACGGTTCGGCGCCGTCGCCGACGCCGAGGTCGTCGTGCGCCGATGCCGCCACCATCGTTGCGTAGGCCAGGGCCCCGGCGGCGGCGGGCAGCAGCAGTGTCGTCAGCACCTGCAACAGCGCGTGGCCGAAGAACACCGTCGGAGCCTCGGTGACGTAGTGCACGCGATGTTGCGGCGACACCGGGGCGGCGGCGACGTTGACCGCGCCGTAGCGCAGCCGGGCCAGTCCCGCGCCGACGGCGGTCGCGACGGCACCGGCGGCGGCGCCCCCGAGCACCAGCGCAACCACCATGGCGGGACCGCGGCGCTTTCGCCACTGCCACACGAGGACCGCCGCGACGACCGCGACGGCGACCAGCAGGCCGACCATCATCACGGCCGAGACGAAGAAGTGGTCGGCCTCGTTGCCGAGGTAGACGTGCAACCGCTGGCCCGACTTGTTCAGCGCGACCGCGCCGTGCACGGGCGGGGCCACCAGCACCCAGACACCGCCCACCAGCGCGCCCGCGACCGCGAACCCGGCGACCACCACCGCGACTGCCCGCGTCATCGGCGCGTCTCCAGATCCTTGGAGTCCACCCGGCCGTGCCGTGAGCACTGCGCCCACCAGCCGTCGGGTCGGACCTGAACCAACATCCGTCGGCCGCACTCGGGGCAGAACCGCGGTGGCTCGAGCCCGAGCTGCGCCGCCGCGGGCACCGCGGTGCCGTCGGGTTCGCCGGTGTAGACGTTGAACATGCCTACCTGTCTACAGCGTGGCGTTCAGCGCCTTGACGGGCATCTGCAGGTCGTCGAGTAGTTCTAGGTCGGCCTCGGCCGGGCGGCCCAGCGTGGTCAGGTAGTTGCCGACGATCACGGCGTTGATTCCGCCGAGGATGCCCCGCTTCGCGCCCAGGTCGCCGAGCGTGATTTCCCGCCCGCCGGCGAACCGGAGCATCGTTCGCGGCAGCGCGAGCCGGAATGCGGCCACCGCCTTGAGCGCCTCGGAGGCCGGCAACACGTCCAGGTCCCCGAACGGCGTGCCGGGGCGCGGGTTCAGGAAATTCAGCGGCACCTCGTCGGGATCGAGTTCGGCGAGGTTTGCCGCGAATTCGGCTCGCTGCTCGAGGGTTTCGCCCATCCCGAGGATGCCGCCGCAGCAGACCTCCATGCCGGCGTCGCGGACCATCGACAGCGTGTCCCAGCGCTCCTCCCAGGTGTGGGTGGTGACGACGTTTCCGAAGTACGACCGCGCGGTCTCCAGGTTGTGGTTGTAGCGGTGCACGCCCATCGCGGCCAGGCGGTCGACCTGTTCTTGGGTCAGCATGCCCAGCGAGCACGCGATCTGGATGTCGACCTCGTTGCGGATGGCCTCGATGCCCGCGGCGACCTGAGCCAGCAGCCGTTCGTCGGGACCGCGCACCGCGGCGACGATGCAAAACTCCGTCGCGCCGGTCTTCGCGGTCTGCTTGGCGGCTTCGACCAGGCTGGGCACGTCGAGCCACGCGCTGCGCACCGGCGACGAGAAAAGCCCGGACTGCGAGCAGAAGTGGCAGTCCTCCGGGCAGCCGCCGGTCTTGAGGCTGATGATGCCCTCGACCTCGACTTCGGGTCCGCACCAGCGCATCCGCACCTCGTGGGCGAGCGCGAGCAGCTCCTCGAGCCGGTCGTTCGCCAGCCGCAACACCTCGAGCACCTGGTCCTGGTCCAGGCCTTCGCCCCGGTCCAGCACCTGCTCGCGGGCCAGCGCGATGATGTCGTCGGTCACGCGTGATCCTCTCGACGGCGACTTGAACGGTGTTCAGGTTAGGGTAGCGGCGTGCAGCTGCACAAACGGGACGTTGTCGACGCGGCGACGGCGCTGCTGGACGAGTACGGCATCGCGGATCTGACCATGCGCCGCCTGGCCCGCGAACTCGACGTCAGCCCCGGGGCGCTGTACTGGCATTTCGCGAACAAACAGCAGCTACTCGGCGCTGTCGCCGACCGGATTCTGCAACCCGCGTGCGCGGACGTGCCGACCGCGGCCTGGCGTCAGCGCGTCGAGGTGATCGGCGCGCGGCTGCGGGACGCCCTGCTGTCGCATACCGACGGCGCCGAGTTGGTATCGGCCAGCTTCGCGGCCGGGCAGTCGCGCGCCGCCGTTCAGATCGTGTCTCGCCTGGCGGATGCGGCCGGCGCGGCCGGCGTCGCGCCCGAACAGGCGGACCTCGCGGCCCGGACGCTCGTGTACTACGTGCTCGGGTTCACCGCCGACGAGCAGTCCCGCCTGCAGTGGGACGCCGCCGGGGCGTTGGCCGACGAGCAGTCGGTGCTGTCGGCGGACGCCGGTGGCCGGTTCGGGTTCGGGCTGCGGCTGCTGGTTCACGGCATCGCGGCCCACCGCGCCGAAATCTCCCGTTAAGGGATTTCGTATTCGATGCGGTTTGTGCCGTCCCAGCGACGGAGGCCTACGACGCTGGCGATGACGTCCCGGGCAAGCTTGCGGATCGTCACGGCACGGGCCAGCTGCGGCGGGTCAACGCGGCGTGCCATCGTCAGGTGCGGGGTCCACTGCCCCGGAAGGGTGTTCGACGCCGGGCCGGGCACGAGGTAGGGCAGGCAGATGCGGTGCACCTCGGCCTGAAGTGCCAGCAGCGCCGCGGTCGGCACGACGAGCCGCACGAGCGTGAATCGCGACTCGCCGAACACCATCGGCGCGCCGATCAGGCACCGCAACGGCAACTGCCGGGTCACCGGTGACAGCAGCTCATCGACATCGGTCGAGATCTCTTCGGCGACAACCAAAGTCACGTGGGGCCGACTCGCCTGCCCCGGGCTGCGCAGGCCCGCTTCCGATAGCGCCTCCCACACGCGGCGGGTCGTCGACTCGGTATCCGGGTCGAGGAGCAGCTCGACCGAGTGAACCACTAGGCGACCAGTCCCGTCAGCCACTCGGCGTCGACTTCGGCGGCGCTCATCCGCGCGAACTCGTCGGCGCTCAACGTGCTTGCCCCCGCCGGCAGCACCGCCCGCAGCGGCGCCAGCCGACCCAGCGCCTCGCGGTTGGATTCCTCGACGACACCGGGCTGCCCGGGCCACCGGCCGATGACCAGTCCGGCACACGAAATACCCTCCCTGGCAAGGGCTTCCAGTGTCAGCGCGGTATGGTTTAGCGTGCCCAGCTCCGGCGTCGTCACCACCAGCACCGGGGCGTGAAGATCGATGGCCAACTCACGCAGTGTCGTCCCGTCGGACCCGAGCTCCACCAGAAGCCCTCCGGCGCCCTCCACGAACGTCAACTGGCGGGAGCGGTCGACAGCCCGCACGAACACGTCCAGTTCCACGCGACTGGGCAGCGGCACCGCCGAAAGCTGTGCGGCGGCCACCGGCGCCAGCGGCTCGGGATAGCGCCACGACCCGACGACGTTGTCCGCGCCGGACAACCGGCGGACCTCGGCCAGGTCGTCGTCGCCTGCAGCGGTGCCCGTCTGCACCGGCTTGCACACCGCGACATCGATGCCTGCCTGCCGCGCCCTGCTGGCCAGTGCGGCGGTGGCGACGGTCTTGCCGACCCCGGTGCCGGTGCCGGTGATCACCAGCACGCTCACGTTCGGTTCGCGGCGAGCACTTCCGTCAGCACCCGGCGCGCGGTCTGGAGTTCGTCGTCCGTCAGCGACGCCCGCGCGGTCAGCCGCAACCGCGACGTGCCCGGCGGCACCGACGGTGGCCGGAAGCACCCCACCCGCACGCCGCGGTCGAGGCACGCGGCGGCGGCGGCGACGGTCACCTCCGGCTCGCCGAGGATCACCGAAACCACGGCCGACTCGGGGGTGTCGGCCACACCGCACGTGCGGGCCAGGTCGGCGGCGTTGCGCAGCACGGCCTGCGGCAGGTCCGGCCGGTCGATCAGAATGCGCAGCGCGGCCAGCGCGGCGCCGAGCGCCGCGGGCGCAAGGCCCGTGTCGAAGATGAACGGCCGGCCGGCGTCAATCAGGTGGTCGCGCACCGCGACGGGCCCGAGGACCGCGCCGCCCTGACTGCCCAGCGCCTTCGACAGCGTCGTCGTCATCACGATGTCCGGCGCGCCGGCCAGCCCGACCTCCTGCAGGAGGCCTCGGCCGCCGCCTCGAACGCCGAGCCCGTGCGCCTCGTCGACGACCAGCAGCGCGCCGTGCTCGCGGCACGCGTCGTAGAGCCGCGGCAGCTGGGCCAACACGCCATCGGCGCTGAACACCGAGTCGGTGACGACGACCGCGCGTTCCTCGGTCCGGTCGGCGAGTGCGGCCCGGACCGCGCCGACGTCGCGGTGCGGGCTGACCACGACCCGGGCCCGCGACAGCCGGCAGGCGTCGACGAGGGACGCGTGGCTGCGCGCGTCGGAGACCAGCAGCGCGCGCGGGCCGGTCAGCCCCACCACCGCGGCCAGGTTCGCGGTGTACCCCGACGAGAAGACCAGACCCGCCTCCGCGCCGACGAAAGCGGCCAGCGCGGACTCGAACTCCTCATGCAACTCGGTGTTGCCGGTCACCAGCCGGGAGCCCGTCGACCCCGCGCCCCACGTCCGCAACGCCTGCACGCCACCGTCGATCACGGCGGGATGCTGCGACAGCCCCAGGTAATCGTTGGAGGCGAGGTCCACCTCGGCACCGACGGGCGATCGCGTCCGCAGCGACCGGCGCAGCCCGGTCCGGCGCCGCTGCTGCTCGACGTCGTCGAGCCACGCCAGCGGTGACATGTCGGTCCCGGCCCTTGTCATCTCGCTCTACCCTAAGGCTTCGCCCACCGCGGCGGCGGCCGCGACCATCGCGGAGGTGACCCGCTCGATCTCGTCGGGCGTGCAGATGTACGGCGGCATCGCGTAGATCAGGTTGCGGAACGGCCGCAGCCAGACTCCGCGATCCAGTGCCGCCGCGGTCGCCTGCGCCAGATGTACCGGCTGGCGCATCTCGACCACCCCGACTGCCCCGCGGATCCGCACGTCGGCGACGCCGGGCAGCCCCGCCGCCGGTTTCAGGCCGGACCGCAAACCGGCTTCGATCTCGCACACCCGGGTCCGCCAGTCCTGGCCGAGCAGTAGCTCGACGGAGGCCACCGACACCGCGCACGCCAGCGCGTTGGCCATGAACGTCGGCCCGTGCATCAGCGCACCGGGCTCGTGGGAGCTGATCGTGTCGGCGATCTCGCGGGTGCACAGGGTCGCGGCCAGTGTGAGGTAGCCACCGGTCAGGGCCTTTCCGACGCACATGACGTCGGGCGCGACGCCGGCGTGGTCGGCGGCGAACAGCTCACCGGTCCGGCCGAAGCCGGTCGCGATCTCGTCGAAGATCAGCAGCACGTCGTGACGGCGGCACGCCGCGCGCAGGTCGAGGAGGTAACGCGGATCGTGAAAGCGCATCCCGCCGGCGCCCTGCACGACAGGCTCGACGATCACCGCGGCCAGCTCGTGGGCGTGCCCGGCCAGCTGCTCCTCGAACGCGGCGCTGTAGCAGGGGTCGTAGTCGGCGGGCACCTGCGGCGCGAACACCTGCGGGGTGAGCACGTCGGTCCACAGCGAGTGCATGCCGCCGTCCGGGTCGCAGACGCTCATCGGGGTGAAGGTGTCGCCGTGGTATCCGCCGCGCCAGGTCATCAGCCGGTGTTTGGCCGGCCGTCCCAGGCTCCGCCAGTACTGCAGAGCCGTCTTGATGGCGACCTCGACTGACACCGAGCCGGAGTCGGAGAAGAACACGGTGTCGAGGCCGTCGGGGGTGACCTCGACCAGCAGTTGCGCCAGCCTCGCCGCGGGCTCGTGGGTGAGCCCGCCGAACATCACGTGGTTCATTCTCGACAGCTGTGCGGTGATCGCCGCGTCGAGCACCGGGTGGCCGTGCCCGTGGATCGCGGTCCACCACGAGCTCATCCCGTCGAGGACCTCGACGCGACGCCCGTGGCGGATGACTGTGATCCGGGCACCTCGGGCGCCGACGGCGACCAGCGGCTTCCACACTCCGGCGCCGATCGGGCTGTACGGATGCCAGATGTGCGCGGCGTCGATCGCGCTGATCTCCTCGGGTGTCAACGCGGGCACGGAGAACGAGCCTAACCGAGGCCACGGCGTCCACCCGTTTGGCTTTGCTCGCCGCCGCGCGCCCTGGGACTGTGGCATGAGCGTGGGCCCCTGCTTGGGTAGATTGATCGTCGACCATGATCACCCTGTCTCCCTCCCGGCCGGTGTCGGCAACCGTCCCGGCGGCTGTGCTCACCCCCGGGACGGGCACTCGGAGGGCGGGGTTCTACCGGCACGACCTGGACGGCCTGCGGGGTGTGGCGATCGCGCTCGTCGCGATGTTCCACGTCTGGTTTGGCCGCGTCTCGGGTGGTGTAGACGTCTTTCTGGTGCTGTCCGGCTTCTTCTTCGGCGGCTCGGTGTTGCGCACTGCGCTGACGCCGAACTCGTCGCTTTCGCCGATTCCCGAGCTCAGGCGTTTGGTCCGCCGGTTGCTTCCGGCGCTCGTCGTCGTGCTTGCCGGGTCGGCCCTGCTGACCATCCTGGTCCAGCCGCAGACGCGCTGGGAGACGTTTGCTGACCAAAGCCTGGCGAGCCTCGGCTACTACCAGAACTGGGAGTTGGCGAGCACCGCGTCGAACTATCTGCGCGCCGGTGAGGCGGTCAGCCCGCTGCAGCACATCTGGTCGATGTCGGTGCAGGGTCAGTTCTACGTCGCGTTCCTGGCGCTGGTCTTCTCGTTCACTCTGGTGTTCCGCCGCGTTCTCGGCAAATACCTTCGGGTTTCGCTCGTGATCCTGCTGACGTCGCTGACGGTCGGGTCGTTCGTGTTCGCGGTCTCTGCGCACGCGGCCAACCAGTCCACCGCCTACTACAACAGCTTCGCCCGGGCGTGGGAGCTGATGTTGGGCGCGCTCGTCGGCGCGCTGGTGCCCTACGTCCGGTGGCCGATGTGGCTGCGGACCGCCGCTGCGACCGTCGCACTGGCGGCGGTCCTGTCGTGCGGCGCGCTCATCGACGGCGTCAAGGAGTTCCCCGGCCCGTGCGCGTTGGTCCCCGTCGGTGCGACGGTCTTGATGATCCTCGCCGCAGCAAACCGGCAAGCCGATCCGGCCACCCGCGACCGGATGCCGGTTCCGAACCGTGTGCTGGCGGCGGCGCCGCTGGTCACACTCGGCGCGATGGCCTATTCGCTTTACCTGTGGCACTGGCCGCTGCTGATTTTCTGGCTTGCCTACAGCGGACACCGGAGCGCAGGTTTCGTTGACGGGGCGGGCGTGCTGCTGGTGTCCGGCGCGCTGGCATACGTGACCACCAGGTACGTCGAGAACCCGCTGCGCTATCGGGCCGCCGCGGCTGACGCGCGACCCAACCCGGTGCCGCTGCGGGTGCGGTTCCGCCGCCCGACGATCGTGCTCGGCTCCGTGGTGGCGCTGCTCGGGGTGACGTTGACGGCCACGTCGTTCACCTGGCGCGAGCATGTCACGGTGCAGCGCGCCAACGGCAGGGAACTGGCCGGGCTGTCGGCCGCCGACTATCCCGGCGCGCGCGCGTTGATCAACCACGTGAGGGTGCCCAAGCTGCCGATGCGGCCGACGGTGCTCGAGGCCAAGAAGGATCTGCCCGAGACCACGATGGACGGCTGCATCAGCGACTTCCTCAACCCGGCGCTGATCAACTGCACCTACGGGGACAGGTCCGCCGTCCGGACGATCGCACTGGCAGGCGGCTCGCACGCCGAGCACTGGATCACCGCACTGGATCTGCTCGGCAGGCTGCACCACTTCCGCGTCGTGACGTACCTGAAGATGGGTTGTCCGCTGTCCACGGAGCCGGTCCCGCTGATCGTTGGCGGCAACATTCCCTACCCGCAGTGCCGCGAGTGGGTGGACAAGGTGATGGCCAAACTCGTCGCCGACCGTCCCGACTACGTCTTCACCAACAGCACCCGCCCCCGGCGCGCCGAGCACGGTGACCTGATGCCCGCGAGCTACATCGGCATCTGGCAGATCTTGTCCGACAACAACATCGGCATACTCGGTATCAGGGACACGCCATGGATGGTCAAGGAGGGCGGACCGTTCGAGCCCGCCGACTGCCTTGCCGACGGAGGGAATCCGAGCTCGTGCGGGATGAAGCGCTCCGACGTGCTCGACGAGCGCAACCCGACCCTCGACTTCGTGGCGGAGTTTCCGCTGCTCAAGCCGCTGGATATGACGGATGCGCTGTGCCGCAAGGACGTCTGCCGCGCCGTCGAGGGAAACGTGTTGGTGTATCACGACTCTCATCACCTATCGGCCACCTATGTCCGAACCATGACCGCCGAGCTGGGACGCCAGATCGGCGGGGCCACCGGCTGGTGGTGACACGCCGCGCAGCCGATCCCTGGCGCCGATAGGGTCGAATGATGTCTTCGCTCGAACCAGCCGTCGATACCGGACCGATCCTTGCGACGGTCTGGCCGGGAACGCCGTATCCGCTCGGCGCCACCTATGACGGCGCGGGCACGAACTTCTCGCTGTTCTCGGAGGTCGCGGACAAAGTCGAACTGTGCCTGATCGACCGGGACGGTTCCGAGGACCGGATTCGCCTCGACGAGGTCGACGGCTTCGTCTGGCATGCCTACCTGCCGACCGTGACGCCCGGGCAACGTTACGGCTTCCGGGTGTACGGTGCGTGGGATCCGGCTGCGGGACATCGCTGCGATCCCAGCAAGCTGCTGCTCGACCCGTATGGCAAGGCTTACTGGGGGGATTTCGACTACGGCCCCGCGCTGTACTCCTACGACACCACCAAACACGACGAGTCCGCGTCCGGACCGCCACCGGGCATCGACTCGCTCGGGCACACGATGACCAGTGTGGTGGTGAACCCGTTCTTCGACTGGGCCTCCGACCGGTCGCCGCGGACCCCGTACCACGAGACGATCCTCTACGAGGCCCACGTCAAGGGCATGACGCAGACGCATCCGGGTATTCCGGAAGAGCTGCGAGGCACCTACGCGGGGTTGTCCCACCCGGCGATCATCGACCACCTCAGGTCGCTCAACGTCACCGCGATCGAGCTGATGCCGGTGCACCAGTTCATGCACGACCACCGCCTTCTCGAGCTGGGGTTGCGCAACTACTGGGGCTACAACACGTTCGGTTACTTCGCCCCGCACAACCAGTACGCGTCTGTCCGGCACGCGGGTGGCGCGGTGGCCGAGTTCAAGACGATGGTCCGCACCTTCCACGAGGCCGGTATCGAGGTGATCCTCGACGTGGTTTACAACCACACCGCAGAGGGCAATCAGCTCGGGCCCACCATCAACTTCCGCGGCATCGACAATGCCGCCTACTACCGGCTGGTCGACGGGGATTTGCGCTACTACAAGGACTACACAGGCACCGGCAACAGCCTCAACGCCCGCCACCCGCACACGCTGCAGCTGATCATGGACTCGCTGCGTTACTGGGTGCTGGAGATGCATGTCGACGGGTTCCGGTTCGACCTGGCCGCCACGCTGGCCCGCGAACTGCATGACGTCGACCGGCTGTCGGCGTTCTTCGACCTGGTGCAGCAGGACCCGGTGGTCAGCCAGGTCAAGCTGATCGCCGAGCCGTGGGACGTCGGCGAGGGCGGCTACCAGGTCGGCAACTTCCCCGGCCTGTGGACCGAATGGAACGGCAAGTTTCGCGACACCGTCCGCGACTACTGGCGAGGCGAGCCGGCAACGCTCGGCGAGTTCGCGTCGCGGCTCACCGGCTCGTCCGACCTGTACGAGGCCACCGGCCGCCGGCCGAGCGCCAGCATCAACTTCGTCACCGCCCACGACGGCTTCACCATCAACGATCTGGTCTCCTACAACGAGAAACACAATGAGGCCAACGGCGAGGGCAACCGCGACGGCGAGAGCCACAACCGCTCCTGGAACTGCGGGGTGGAGGGTCCGACCGACGACCCGGAGGTCCTCAAGCTGCGCTACCGGCAGATGCGCAACTTCATGGCCACGCTGATGCTGTCCCAGGGCACCGCGATGATCGCGCACGGCGACGAGATGGCACGCACCCAGCTCGGCAACAACAACGTCTACTGCCAGGACTCAAAGCTGTCGTGGATGGACTGGTCGCTGGCAGAGAAGAACGCCGACCTGCTCGAGTTCACCAGAAAGGTCACCCGGCTGCGCAGGGATCACCCGGTGCTGCGGCGTCGGCGCTTCTTCGCGGGCACACCGATCCGCACCGGCGCGCAGGTGCGCGACATCGCGTGGCTCGCGCCGGCGGGCCAGGAGATGACGCCGCAGGACTGGGGCAGCGGGTTCGGCAAGAGCCTCACGGTGTTCCTCAACGGTGAGGCCATCCCCGAACCCGATGCGCGCGGCTTCCCGGTCGTCGACGACTCGTTCCTGCTGTGCTTCAACGGCCACGACGAGCAGCTGGATTTCGTGGTTCCAGAGGGCATTTACGGCAAACAGTGGTCGGCGTGCCTGGACACCGCCGACCCGGTGGGCGCCACGTCGCTGGTGGTCATGGCCGGCGAGAAGATCTCGCTCGTGGGCCGTTCGGTGATCGTGCTGCGCAGAGCAGCGTGACGCCGCAACACCCGGTGGTTTCCACCTACCGGCTGCAGCTGCGGGGGGACGCGTTTACGTTTGCCGACGCCGAGAAACTGCTGGACTATCTCGATGACCTGGGCGTCTCCCACGTCTACCTGTCGCCGATTCTCACCGCGGTCTCCGGATCGACGCACGGCTACGACGTCACCGACCCGACGACGGTGTCCGGCGAACTCGGGGGCGCCGACGGGCTGGCGCGGCTCTCCGCGGCGGCCAGGGCGCGCGGCATGGGGCTGGTCGTAGACATCGTGCCCAACCACGTCGGGGTCGACGAACCCGCGCAGAACCCGTGGTGGTGGGACGTGCTGAAGCATGGCAGCGACTCGGCGTACGCGCGGTTCTTCGACATCGACTGGTCGTCTGATAATGGCGTCGGCGGCAAGCTGGCGCTGCCCGTGCTGGGATCCGACGACGACGTCGCCGACCTCACCGTCGAGTGCGACCTGCTGCGGCTCGGCGACCTGGCCTTTCCGATCGCGCCGGGAACCGGCAACGGAAGCGGTCCCGACGTGCACGACCGCCAGCACTACCGCCTGATCGGCTGGCGTCGCGGTCTGTGCGGGTATCGGCGGTTCTTTGCGATCACGTCCCTGGCAGGGCTGCGTCAGGAAGATCGCGAGGTGTTCGATGTCGGCCACGCCGAGGTGCGGCGCTGGTTCACCGAAGGGCTGGTCGACGGGGTGCGGGTCGACCACCCCGACGGCTTGTCCGACCCCGTCGGGTACTTGGCGTGGCTGCGGGAGCTCACCGGCCCGCGGGCGTGGATCGTGATCGAGAAGATACTCGCCGTCGACGAGGCACTGGACCTGACGCTGCCGGTGGCCGGCACGACAGGATACGACGCGCTGCGTGAGGCGGGTGGGGTGTTCGTCGACCCTGGGGGCGAGGCGCAACTGACCGAGCTGTTCTCGTCCACGGGCATCGACTACGCGACCATGCCGGATCTGGCGCGGGACCTCAAGGCCGCTGTCGTGACCGACACGCTCGCCAGCGAACTGCGTCGGGTGCGCAGGACGATCTCGGCCGCGACAAACGCCGGGCACGCGCAGCTGGCCGAGGCCCTGGTCGCGTTGATCAGCCACATCGGGGTGTACCGCTCCGACTACCCGACGCTGTCGGCGGTGCTGCCGAGTGCACTGGCCGACACCGTGTCCGACGCGCCGGAGCTGGCCGATCCGTTGCAGATCGTTGCCGCGGCGCTTGCGCGAACAGCAGAAAGTTCCGTGCGGTTGCAACAGCTGTGCGGCGCCGCGACCGCGAAGTCGATGGAGGACTGCCTGTTCTACCGCGATGCCCGGCTGGTGTCGCTGAACGAGGTCGGCGGCGATCCGCAGCGCTTCGGGATCAGCGCGGCCGAGTACCACCACCGCGCGGCCGCGCGCGCCCGGATGTGGCCGCGTGCGATGACCACGCTGTCCACGCACGACACCAAACGCGGGGAGGACGTCCGCGCCCGCATCGGCGTGCTCTCGCAGGTGCCCGCGCTGTGGGCTCGGCTGGTCGGCGGGTGGGAACAGCGGGCGCCCTCCCCCGACCCGGTGACCGGGCTTTTCCTGTGGCAGAACATCTTCGGAATCTGGCCCGCCGACGGCGCCGTGACGCAGGAGCTGAGGGACCGGCTGCACGGCTACGCGGAGAAGGCGATCAGGGAGGCCGGCACGCACACGTCGTGGAACGATCCCGACACGAAGTTCGAGTCGGCCGTCCACGATTGGATCGACACCGTGCTCGACGGCGACGTCGCCGGGGAGCTGACCGGCCTGGTCGCCCAGCTCGACCGGCACGGCCGCAACGACGCGCTGGGTCAGAAGCTGTTGCAGCTCACCGGCCCGGGGGTGCCGGACGTCTATCAGGGCACCGAACTGTGGGAGGACAGCCTCGTCGACCCGGACAACCGCCGACCCGTCGACTATGCGGCCCGGCGGGCCGCCCTGGCATCCCTGGAGCACCCGAAGATCCGGGTGACTGCGGCAGCGCTGCGGCTACGGCGTCACCGTCCCGACGATTTCCTGTTCGGGTCTCACACGCCGGTGCTGGCCGGCGGTTCTGCACGCGAGCATGTTGTCGCGTTCACCCGCGGTGACGACGTGCTGGTCGCGGTCAGCCGCTGGACCGTGCGACTGGCCGAAACAGGATGGGGGGACACGGTTCTTGCGCTGCCTGAAGGCGTGTGGACGGACAAGTTGACCGGGCGGCGATGGACTCACGGCGTCGAGGCGATGGACTTGTTCGCCGAGCTGCCCGTGGCGTTGTTGGAGAGACGCGATGCTTGAGTTCGCGGTATGGGCGCCCAAGCCCGACCGGGTGAGGCTGGACCTCGACGGGACTCTCCATCAGATGGCACGCGGAGACGACGGGTGGTGGCGGGCCACCGTGCCGGCTCGCCCCGACAGCCGCTACGGCTTCGTGCTCGACGACGACCCGACGGTTCTGCCCGACCCGCGCTCGCCGCGCCAGCCCGACGGTGTGCACCAGCGGTCCCAGCTGTGGCAGCCCGACCCGGCGGCATGGACCGATGACGACTGGCGCGGCCGTTCGATCGAAGGCGGCGTCATCTACGAGCTGCACATCGGGACGTTCACACCGGAAGGAATCTTGGACGTCGCGATCGGCAAACTCGACTACCTTGTCGAACTCGGTGTCGACTTCGTCGAGCTGATGCCGGTCAACGCGTTCGGGGGCACCCACGGCTGGGGCTACGACGGCGTGCTGTGGTATGCCGTGCACGAACCGTACGGCGGCCCCGACGGGCTGGTTCGCTTCGTCGACGCCTGTCACCGCCGCGGCCTGGGTGTGCTGATCGACGCGGTGTTCAATCACCTTGGACCGTCAGGCAATTACCTGCCCAGATTCGGCCCGTACTTGTCGGCGGCCGGCAATCCGTGGGGCGAGGGCATCAACTTGTCCGATGCCGGGGCCGACCAGGTGCGACGCTACATCATCGAGTGCGCGTTGCGGTGGATGCGTGACTTCCACGCCGACGGGCTCCGGCTGGACGCGGTGCATGCACTCGTCGACACGACGGCGATTCACATTCTCGAAGAGCTGTCCGCCGAAACCGACGCGCTGTCAAGGCAAGTCGGTCGGCCGCTGTCGCTGATCGCCGAGAGCGATCTCAATGATCCGCGGCTGATCACGGCCCGCGACCGCGGTGGCTACGGGATGACCGCGCAGTGGGACGACGACATCCACCATGCGATCCACGCCGCGGTGTCGGGTGAGCGGCAGGGCTACTACAGCGATTTCGGGTCTCTGGAAACGCTCGCAAAGACGTTGCAGAACGGCTACTTCCACGCCGGCACATACTCGTCGTTCCGTGGCCGCCGCCACGGCAGGCCGCTGGACAAGTCGCTGATCCCGGCCACCCGGCTGATGGCCTACACGACCACACATGACCAGGTCGGTAACCGCGCTGTGGGGGATCGCCCGTCGCAGAACCTCGACTTCGGCCGGCTCGCGATCAAGGCCGCCCTGGCACTCGGTTCGCCATACACCGCGATGCTTTTCATGGGCGAGGAATGGGGCTCCTCGCAGCCGTTCCAGTTTTTCACCTCGCATCCGGAGCCGGAGCTGGCGCGTGCGACGGCCGAGGGCCGCAAGCGCGAGTTCGCCGAACACGGCTGGGACGCAGATGACATCCCAGATCCGCAAGACCCGCAGACCTTCCTGCGGTCGAAGCTCGACTGGAGCGAGGTCCACACCCCCGAGCACGCGCGCCTTCGCCGCGTGTATCAGGGGCTGATCACGCTGCGGCACAACGAGCCTGATTTGGCCGACCCGTGGCTCGGGCATCTGCGCGTCGACTACGACGAGGACAAGCGCTGGATCGCGCTGCACCGCGGCTCGCTGAGCATCGTCTGCAACATCGGGGCGGACGAGGTGGCCGTGCCCTTTACCGGCGACACGGTGCTGGCGTGGGACGAGCCACGAGGCGAGGCGAACCGGACGGTGCTGCCCGGCTACTCGTTCGCGATCCTGCGCTCTACGGGTTGATCAGATAGCGGTAGGCCGGCGAATCCGGGCTCAGCCGTTCGACGTCCATGTCCGAGGCCTCCATCCGGGCCAGGAGGCCCTCGAGATCCTCGGCCGAACCCAGCTCGATGCCGACGAGCGCCGCCCCGGTTTCGCGGTTGTTGCGCTTGACGTATTCGAACAACGTGATGTCGTCATTGGGCCCCAGCACCTGGTCGAGGAATCGGCGCAACGCACCGGGCTCCTGCGGAAAGTCGACCAGGAAGTAGTGCTTGAGGCCCAGGTGCACCAGCGAGCGCTCCAGGATCTCCCCGTAGCGGGACACGTCGTTGTTGCCGCCGGAGATCAGGCAGACCACCGTGGACCCGGGCTCCACCTGATCGGTCTCCAGCAGCGCGGTGACCGACAGGGCCCCGGCAGGTTCGGCGATGATGCCCTCGTTCTGGTACAGATCGAGCATCGCCGTGCAGACAGCGCCTTCATCGACCGTCGTCACCGACACCATGTCGCCCGCCGCGGCCAGCGCGGCATATGTCAGCGTCCCCGCCCGGTTCACCGCCGCGCCGTCGACGAACTGGTCGACGTGCTCCAACGTGACCGGCTCACCGGCCGCCAGCGCGGCGATCATCGCGGCCGCGCCGGCAGGCTCGACGCCGAGCACCGACGTCGCGGTTGTCCGCTCGGCCAGATACGTCGTGATCCCGGCGATGCAGCCGCCACCGCCGACCGGCACCACCACCAGATCGGGCTCGTCGTCGAGCTGCTCGAGGATCTCCGCGGCGATGGTGCCCTGGCCGGCGATCGTCCGCAGGTCGTCGAACGGCGGCACGAGCGTCGCGCCGGTACGCGCGACGTCCTCGAGCGCGGCGGCGGCGGCGAGGTCGTAGGTGGAACCGACCGCGATCAGCTCAATGAAGTCGCCGCCGTGAAAGCGGATCCGGTCGCGCTTCTGCTTGGGGGTCTTGTGCGGCACATACACCCGCCCGTGGATGCCCATCGACCGGCATGCGTGCGCGAAGCCCTGCGCATGATTGCCCGCCGACGAGCACACCACGCCGGCGGCCAGTTCGTCGGCCGACAACTGCATCAGCAGGTTGTAGGCCCCGCGCAGCTTGTACGAGCGGACCGACTGCAGGTCCTCGCGCTTCAGGTAGACCGTGGCACCGGTGGCCACCGAAAGCCGTTCACTGAGCTGCAACGGGGTCGGCGCGACGACCCCGGCAATTCGCTCGGCCGCCGCGTCGATGTCGGCGGCGGTCAGCGCCCCCCCGCGATGGCTCAGGCTCAGTTCGGCAGACACCGGTCAATGGTGCCATGCAACGTCGCAGGTCAGTCAACGCGGGTGAGCACGAAGACCGGGATCTGGCGATCGGTCTTCGTTTGGTAATTCGCATAGTCAGGCCACGCCTGCACCGCGCGGTCCCACCAGGTGGCCTTCTCGTCGCCGACGACCTCCCGCGCCTCGTACTCATGCGTCGCGGTGCCGTCCTGCAGTTCGACCCGTGGGTTGGCCTTGATGTTGTGGTACCAGACCGGGTGCTTCGGCGCCCCGCCCAGCGACGCGACGACCGCGTACTGGCCGTTGTGCTCGACCCGCATCAGCGGTGTCTTGCGCAGCTTGCCGGTCTTCGCGCCGACGGTCGTCAGCAAGATCACGGGCTTGCCCTGCAGGTCGGTGCCGTCGGTGCCGCCCGACTCCATGTATTTCTCGGCCTGTTCCCGGGCCCAATCGACAGGACTTGGTGCATATTCACCTGAGAGTGGCATGCCCACCACATTAGGCGCCGAACGTGTGCAGGCCTAGGCGTGCGTCGCCGCCCTCGGCTCGTGAACCGACTCCCCTGCGGCGGGCGCGTAGAGCTCCTCGATCTCGGCGGCGTACTTCTCGCCGATCTTGCGACGGCGCAGTTTCAGCGTCAGCGTCACCTCTTCGCCGCCGGGCTCCCAGAACGTCGGCAGCACGCGGAACCGCTTGATCTGCTCGACGCGAGAGAGCTTCGCATTGCCCTCGGCCACACCCGCTGCGATCTCGGCGATCAGGTTCGGGTCGGCGGCCAGCGTCCCCGGTGCCGCGTCCGGAAGGCCCCGCCGCTCGGCCTGCGGACCGGCCGCCTCGGCGTCAAGCACGATCAGCGCGGCGTTGTAGGGGCGCGCGTCGCCGATCGTCACCATCGCACCGATCAGCGGGCACGACGCCTTGATGGTGTTCTCGATGTTGGCGGGCGACATGTTCTTGCCGCCGGCGTTGATGATCAACTCCTTCTTGCGGTCGACCACCCGTAGATACCCGTCCTCGTCCATCTCGAGGATGTCGCCGGTGTGCAGCCAGCCTTCCTCATCGATGGCCTCGGCGGTCTTTTCGGGCTCTTTCCGGTAGCCCTTCATGACCAGCGGCCCCCGCACCAGGAACTCGCCGTCGTGGGCGATCTTTCCCTCCAGGCCGGGCAGCAGCTTGCCCACGGTGCCGAGCTTGGCATCCCGCGGATGGCTCAGCGTGGCGATACAGCTCAGCTCCGACATGCCCCACAGTTCGGCGATGGGGATTCCCAGCCCGGCGAAGAACGCAAGTGTCTCCTTGGGGATTGGCGCGGCACCCGACACCGCCCACCGGACTTGATCGAAGCCGAGTTTCTCCCTCAGCTTCGACAGCACCAGCTCATCGGCCTGAGCCCATTCTTGCGCGACGTCATCGGGAACCGGCTTGCCGCTCACCAGCGCGGCGGCGCGTTTCGCGGCGACGCTCGTGCCCCACTGCAACGCCTTGCGTGCTGCCTCGTCTGGTTCGTTCGCCACCACGAATTCGATTCCGGCCTTGAGCTTTTCCCACACGCGCGGCACCGCACCCCAGATGGTCGGGCGCACGTCGGGCAGTGCCGCGGCGATGGCGCGGGTATCAGAGACGACGGTGACCTGGGTGCCGAACACCTCCTGGGTGTACAGGCCGGTCATCCGGTCGGCGATGTGCGCCGACGGGAGAAATGACGTGATGCGGTCGCCGAATTCGACCCCGAGCACCGCTTCCACGGCTAACGCCTCGAACAGCAGGTTGGCGTGGGTCATCTCCACGCCCTTGGGGTTGCCCGTGGTGCCCGAGGTGTAGATGAGCGTGGCGATGTCGTCGGGTTGGACCGCGCGCCAGGCGGATTCGAAGTCGAAGTCGTCGGCGCCCGCGGCCAGCATGTCCGCCAGTGGTGTCGTGCCCTCCGGCGAGCCGTCGATGCAGACGATGTGCTCGACCTCCGCCCCGCTGGCGCGCACCCGGTCGACGTACTGGCCCTCGCAGATCAGAACCTTCGTCCCGGCATTCTCGAACAGATGGGTCAGCTGCTCTGCGGCCAGGGTGTTGTACACCGAGAACGAGGTGGCCCCGATGTGCTGCGCGCCCACATCGAGTGGATAGAACTCGATCCGGTTCGCCATCATCAGCGAGACGGTGTCGCCCCGTCGCACCCCGAGCGCGGACAGCCCGGCCGCCACCTGACGCACCTGTGCGGCGTAGTCGCGCCAGGTCAGGGTCTGGGTGTCGCCCGGTGTCCGCAGCGCGACGGCGTCCGGATCGATGGTCGCGGTTCGCTGAAAGGCTTCACACAATGTGGCCGGTCGCGGGTCGCTCATGGCCGGTTAGCCTACGTCGCTCACACTGTGCTGATGGACAACATTCACGAACCCGGGCCGCCGCACGAGGACCTGACGCACACAGCAGGACACCTGACCGGGCAAGCCGGGGCACGGCTGCCTTCATGGCTTCGGCCGGGGGATCCGGAGAGTCGCTGGCCCGTGCTGTTGGCGCTGGTCGCGGCGATCGTCCTGCAGGCGGCGATCCCTGTGCCATACACCCTGGTCCCGCGCTGGCCGCTGATCGCGATGGAAGTCGCGCTGCTCGTTGTCCTGCTGATCATCAACCCGGTGCGGCTCAACCGCGCGACCAGGGTCGGCAAGGTCGCCACCGTGGTGCTGCTGGCCGCGATCACGGTTGATAACACCGCCTCGGCCATCATTTTGGACTACAACATCTTGACGGGACAGGTCAGCAACAACGCGGCCGTGCTCCTCGGTAGCGGCGCGGCGATTTTCGGCACCAACATCATCGTCTTCGGCATCTGGTACTGGGAGCTGGACCGCGGCGGCCCGTTCACCCGCGCCGGCGTGAAGCAGACGAAAAAGCACGTCTATCCGGATTTCATGTTCCCCCAGATGGCAAATCCGGATCTGGCACCCAAGGATTGGCAGCCCACTTTCATCGACTACCTGTACACGAGTGTGACGAACGTGATGGCGTTCTCCCCGACCGACACGATGCCGTTGTCGCCCAGGGCCAAGGCGATGATGACTCTGCAGGCCATAGTCGCGGTCTCCACGCTGGCCCTGGTGATCGCCCGCGCCGTCAATGTGCTGCGCTAGCGCCCAGGAGCCAACCTCGCGATCTAACCGCCCAGGCAGCCCGGCCCGAGTAGTGCCTTCAGATCGCCCATCAGCGCCGATGACGGTGTCACCCGCAGCGACACATCGAGTTCCAGAGTGGTGATCCGGTCACCGCTGATCAACCGCAGGTGCACCTGCGAGGTGCCGGGATGGCGCGCCAGCACCTGCTTGAGCGCCGCGACCTTGTCGACGGTGCACTGTCTGGTCGGTATGCTGACCGCCAGCGGCCGGTTGAGCTGAGCCGATGAAAAGTCAGGAACCACAAGGTCGCTGGCGATCAGGCAGACGCGGTCGTCCTGTGCCCGCACCTTGCCGTTGATCACCACCACGGCGTCGTCGGCGATGTCGGCGCCGAACGTCGAGTAGGTGTGCGGGAAGAACATCACCTCGATGCCGCCGGTAAGGTCTTCCAATTGCGATGACGCCCAGGGCATTCCGTTCTTGTTGACGCGGCGGTTAACTCCGGCGAGGATGCCGCCCACCCGAACCTGCGCCTCGTTCGGCACGTCGCCGTCCAGGATCGCCGGAATCGGGGTGTCGACCTGGTTGACCAGCAGGTGCGCCACACCGTTGAGCGGATGCCCGGACACATACAGCCCCAACATTTCCCGCTCCAGGGCCAGCTTGTGCTTGTCGTCCCACTCCTCGTCGGGGACCCTGATGGTGAACACCGGCTCGGCGCCGGCGTCCTGGCCGCCGAACAGGTCGAACTGGCCCATCGCCTCGGCCTTCTTGGTTCCCAGCACCGAGTCGACCGCGTCGGTGTGCACCAGGAACAGGCCCTTGCGCGGATGTCCCAGCGAGTCGAACGCGCCGGCCTTGATCAGAGACTCGGTGACCTTCTTGTTGCACGCCCCGACGTCGACCTTGTTGAGGTAGTCGGAGAAGTCGGTGAATTTGCCTTTCTCGCTGCGGGTTTGGATGATCGAGCCAACCACGTTGGAGCCGACGTTGCGAACCGCGCCAAGGCCGTAGCGGATGTCTGCGCCGACCGAGGCGAAGTTGAGCCCTGACTCGTTGACGTCCGGCGGCAGCACGGTGATGCCCAGCTTGCGGCAGTCGGCGAGGTAGACCGCGGCTTTGTCTTTGTCGTCGCCCACCGATGTCAAGAGCCCGGCCATGTATTCCGCGGGAAAGTTCGCCTTGAGGTAGGCCGTCCAGTACGACACCATGCCGTACCCGGCGGCATGCGATTTGTTGAACGCGTAGTCGGCGAACGGCAGCACGGTATCCCACAGCGCCTTGATCGCGCCCGGCGAAAAGCCGTTGGCGCTCATGCCTTCCGCAAAACCCTCGTATTCTTTGGCGAGCACCTCGCGCTTCTTCTTGCCCATGGCCTTGCGCAAGATATCGGCCCGTGCGAGCGAGTACCCCGCCACTTTCTGCGCGATGCGCATGATCTGCTCTTGGTAGACGATCAGGCCGTACGTCTCGGCGAGTATGTCGCGCAGCGGCTCGGCCAGCTCCGGATGGATCGGCGTGATCGGCTGGCGCCCGTTCTTGCGGTCGGCGTAGTCGTTGTGGGCGTTCATACCCATCGGGCCCGGCCGGTACAGCGCGATCACCGCGACGACGTCCTCGAACCCGGTCGGCTGCATGCGGCGCAGCAGGTCGCGCATCGGGCCGCCGTCGAGCTGGAACACGCCCAACGTGTCGCCCCGGCTCAGCAGCTCGTAGGTGGCCCGGTCGTCAAGCGGCAGCGACTCCAGGTCGAGCTCAATCCCCCTGTTGGCCTTGATGTTTTCGATCGCATCACCGATGATCGTCAGGTTGCGCAGGCCGAGGAAGTCCATCTTCAGCAGGCCGATGGCCTCACACGACGGGTAGTCCCAGCCGGTGATTATCGCACCGTCCTGAGGCCTCTTCCAGAGCGGAATCGATTCGGTGAGCGGCTCGCTGCTCATGATCACCGCGCAGGCGTGGACACCGGCGTTTCGGATCAGGCCCTCCAGCCCGAGCGCGGTTTCATAGATCGTGCGCACATCGGGGTCCGTGTCGATCAGCCCGCGCACCTCTGCGGCTTCCTTGAAGCGGTCGTGCTCGGGGTCGGTGATCCCTGACAGCGGGATGTCTTTGGCCATGATCGGCGGCGGAAGGGCCTTGGTGATCCGGTCGGCGATCGCAAAGCCGGGCTGGCCGTAATGGATACGTGCCGAATCCTTCAGCGCTGCTTTGGTTTTGATGGTGCCGAACGTAATGACCTGCGCCACGCGGTCGTGGCCCCACTTGTCGGCTGCGTAGCGGACCATCTCGCCGCGGCGGCGGTCGTCGAAGTCGATGTCGATGTCGGGCATCGAGGTGCGCTCAGGGTTCAGGAACCGCTCGAACAGCAGACCGTGCGGGAGCGGGTCGACGTCGGTGATGCCGAGCGCGTAGGCGACCAGCGACCCCGCCGCGGACCCGCGGCCGGGGCCGACGCGGATGTCGACCGAGCGAGCGTAGTTGATCAGGTCGGCCACGATCAGGAAGTAGGACGGGAAGCCCTTCGCGCAGATGACGTCGATCTCGTAGTCGGCCCGCGCGCCGTATCCATCGGGCAATCCGGACGGGAACCGCCGCGCCAGCCCCGCCGCAACCTCGTGGCGCAGCCACGACGCCTGGGTGTGCCCGTCGGGCACCGGGAACTCCGGCATCCGGTTCCGCGGCGTCCACACGTCGTCGTAGGACTGCACCCGCTCGGCGATCGACAACGTCGCGTCGCACGCACCGGGAACGACGTCATCCCAGATCCGGCGCATCTCGGCCGCGGACTTCAGGTAATAGCCGTCGCCGTCGAACTTGAATCGGTTCGGGTCCGACAGCGTCTTGCCGGTCTGGACGCAGAGAAGCGCCTCGTGGTTGTGGGCGGCGTCCCGGGTGACGTAGTGGCAGTCGTTGGTGGCCAGCGGCGAAATCCCGAGCGAGCGGCTGATGTCGAGCAACCCCTCGCGGACCCTGCGTTCGATGTCGAGGCCGTGGTCCATCAACTCGAGGAAGTAGTTCTCGGGGCCGAAGATCTCGCGCCACTTGGCCGCGGCCTCCAGCGCCTCCTGGTACTGCCCGAGCCGCAGCCGGGTCTGCACCTCCCCCGACGGACACCCCGTGGTCGCGATGATCCCCTCGGCGTGCTCCGCGATCAGCTCGGCGTCCATTCGGGACCACTTGCCGAGTTGCCCTTCGAACGAGGCCAGCGACGACAGCTTGAACAGGTTTCGCAGCCCGGCCGCCGTCTCGGCGACCATCGTCAGGTGCGTGTAGGAGCCGCTACCCGACACGTCGTCGGCCTTCTGGCTCGGGTCGCCCCAGAGAACCCGCCGGCCGTCGAACCGCGAACCGGGAGCGATGTAGGCCTCCACCCCGATGATGGGCTTGATGCCGGCGGCCGTGGCCTCGCTGTAGAACTCGCTGGCGCCGAACATGTTGCCGTGGTCGGTCATCCCGATCGCCGGCATCTCCAGCCGCATGGCCTCGGCCAGCATCGGCGCTATCTTCGCCGCACCGTCCAGCATCGAGTATTCGGTGTGGTTGTGCAGGTGCACGAAGGAACGGTTCATAGGGACGCCAGTCTATGGCGGCCCACCGACGCTTCTCGGCGTGTCGGCGTTCGTGTCCTCGCGCCGCAGCGTGGCTGATCGGCGGCTCAGGAACTCGGCGACGCGGGCGTCGCAGGTCAGCCCCAGCGCCCGGCGATAGGCGACGGCCGCCTCGCTGCTGCGCTTCGCCTTCGCCAGCAGATCTGCGCGGGTAGCCCACCCGGGCTGGAACCGCTGCACGGCTGGGTCCTCGATGGCGTCGAGCGCCGCCAGCCCGGCCTCGGGCCCGTCGATTTCGGCCTCGACCGCCGCCAGCGCGACCGCCGCGCCCAGCGACGGCGCCACCCGCAGCAACCCGCGGTGCAGCCTGCGCAGCGCGGTCCAATCGGTGCGGACGGCTGCGGCCCGGGCGCAGTGTGCCGACTGGATCGCGGCTTCCAGCTGGTAGCGGCCCGGGCGCCCGAACGCGTGGGCCCGGTTCAGCAGGGCCTCGCCGCGCGAGATCAGTGACTCATCCCATGCCAGTGGGTCCTGCTCGTCGAGCGGCACGAACCGCCCGTCAGCGGTGCGCCGGGCCGGTCGCCGCGACTCCGCCAGGCAGACCAGTGCGGCCAGGCCGAGAACCTCCGGCTCGTCGGGCAGCAGCTCGGCGAGCAGAAGCGCCAGGTGCAGCGCCTCGGCGGTCAGCGATTCGGTCCGCGAGTCGTCGGCCTGCCAGTCGATCGCATAGGCGCCGTAGACCGCGGCGAGCACGGCGGGCAGCCGGTCGGCCAGCTCGGCGCGGCCGGGTGTCACGAATGGGATTCCCGCGGCACGGATTCGGCGCTTGGCACGCACCAGCCGCTGCGCCATCGCCGCAGCAGGGACCGCGAACGCCTTCGCGATCGCGTCGGCGTCGACGCCGAGCACCGTCTGCAGCATCAGCGGCGTGCGGATCGAGGTGGCAATCGCCGGGTGCGCGCAGACCAGCATCAGTTCCAGTCGCTTCTCGGGTATCGCGTCGGCGTCCACCGGTTCGAAAGTCAGCGCGCCGCCGTCTGCTTCGCGCAGCTCGTCCGTCATCCGGTACGCGGCCGACTTCCATCGGTCGCGCAGTCTGTTACGGGCCACGGTCAGGATCCAGGCCGGGGGGTTGGCCGGGACGCCCTCGACGGGCCAGCGGGTCAGCGCCCGCTCGAACGCGTCGGCGAGGGCGTCCTCCGCGGCGGCGATGTCCCCGGTGGGGGCCGCCAGCAGCGCGAGCAGTCGACCGTAGG
>Ga0209656_10000230_pt1 | contig 37490 bp, 34 predicted proteins | sample BogFormECP12_OM2_FD_188239 | JGI IMG/M metagenome (GOLD analysis project Ga0209656, IMG submission 188239) | Bog forest soil microbial communities from Calvert Island, British Columbia, Canada - ECP12_OM2 (SPAdes) (version 2) | ecosystem: Environmental > Aquatic > Freshwater > Wetlands > Bog ...
CGGCTGGGAGGACCAACGAGAGCACCTCTGGGTCCGCCGATGTTTCGTGGGCCAGGCGGTCGTAGAGGGGGGACGCCCCCCGGAAGTCGATCTCGGCCAGGAGGCAGAAGATCTCCGCCGTCTCCTCAAGGTCCCTGTCGGCCATCCCGAGATCCTGCCCCACGACGTGGGCTCCGGGTTCGGACCGGCCCGGTCAGACGTTGAAGCGGAACTCCACCACGTCGCCGTCGCGCATGACGTAGTCCTTCCCTTCGATCCGCGCCTTGCCGGCCGCCCGAGCGGCCGGGAGCGAACCCGTCTCGAGCAGGTCCTCCCACCCGACGATCTCGGCCTTGATGAAGCCGCGCTGGAAGTCGGTGTGGATCACCCCGGCCGCCTCGGGGGCGGTGGCCCCTCGCCGGATGGTCCAGGCCCGGGCCTCCTTGGGCCCGGCGGTGAGGAAGGTCTGAAGCCCGAGCATGCGGAACCCCGCCCGCACCAGCTGCTCGAGCCCCGACTCGTCCTGGCCGTACCCGGCGAGCAGCTCGGCCGCCTCGGTCGGGTCGAGCACCGAGACCTCGGCCTCGATCTGGGCGCACAGCACCACCGACTCGGCCGGCGCCACCAGCTCTGCCAATTGGCGCCGGCGGCCCTCGTCGACGAGGGCGTCCTCGTCGACGTTGAACGCGTAGATGAACGGCTTGGCCGTGAGCAGGTGGAGTTCGGCCAGAGGGTCCGGGTCCACCTCGCCCGAGGCGGCGGCGTCCGAGATGGTCCGCCCGTCTTCGAGGATCGCCCGGGCGGCGGTGACCGCCTCGAGGGTCCCCCGAAGCTCGGGGCGCATGCGGGCCTCCTTGGCCAGGCGGCCGAGACGGTGGTCCACGGTCTGGAGGTCGGCCAGGGCCAGCTCGGTGGCGATGGTGGAGATGTCCCCGGCCGGGTCGACGGCCCCGTCGACGTGGATCACGTCGGGGTCTGAGAACACCCGGACGACCTCGCAGACGGCGTCGGTCTCCCGGATGGCCGCCAGAAACTTGTTCCCCAGGCCCTCGCCCTCCGACGCCCCCCGGACGAGCCCGGCGATGTCGACGAAGGTCACCGTGGCCGGGACGATCCGCTCGCTGTCGTAGAGGCCGGCCAGTCGGGGCAGCCGCGGGTCGGGCACGGCCACGACGCCGACGTTGGGCTCGATGGTGGCGAAGGGGTAGTTGGCCGCCAGCACCTCGTTGCGGGTCAAGGCGTTGAAGAGGGTGGACTTACCGACGTTGGGCAGGCCGACGATCCCGATCGAAAGAGCCACGGTGACGGTCGAGACGACTCAGAGCCGGGAGCCGAAGCCGCCGCGCAGCTGGGTGATGGCCAGCCGCTGGTTGCCGGCGTTCTCCAGCAGGAACTGCTGGGACTCCTCGAGGTGGTGTCGAGTCGCCTTCTCGGCCGCCTCGACGTCGCCCAACCGGATGGCGTTGGCGATGTTGGTGTGGGCGGCCACCACCAGGTTGCGCAGTTCGACGTTGGGGTAGGCCCCCCGTTTGGTGGAGGCGTCGGCCCAGCGCGACTCGTAGTCGGACCAGAGGGTCTCGAGCGTGCCCACCAGCTGGCGCAGGGTCTCGTTGCCGCAGGCCCGGGCGAGCTCGTCGTGGAACTCCCGGGAGATCCGGGTGAACTCGGGCCCGTCGTCGAGGTGGGCCGCTGCCTCGACGGTCAGTGCCTTGAGGCGGCCGGCGATGGCCCGTCGGTCCGCCTGCTGGGAACAGAGGCTGGCGCAGGCCGGCTCGACCACCCGAAGGGCGGCGCCGAGGTCCGACAGCACGACGTTGTGCGACTGGAGCACGAGGCCCAGCATGAACGCTGCCGCCTGGGGGGTGGGCCGGTGGACCACCGCTCCACCGATGTTGCCGCGGCGGACCGAGATCAGCCCTTCGGTCTCGAGGATGCGCATCGCCTCGCGCAGCGATGGCAGGCTGACCCCGAACTCTTGGACCAGGTCCTCTTGGCGGGGCAGCAGGTCCCCGTCGGCCAACTCGCCGTCGACGATGCGGACCCGCAGCTCGTCGGCGATGACCTCGGCCACCCGCGGCTGGCTCAACCGTCGGCGCTGGCTCGGTGGTGGCATGGGCATCGTCGTGGAATCGACCTTCGTCGTCACCCCCGGGTCGGGGCGAATTGTCGATGGCTGACTGGGAAAGGGTTGGGTGACAGGTTAGGCGCCGCACGCCGTCCCCGGGGGCGATGCCGCCGGGTGGTCCGGGCGGGCTCGGGTCCCTCGGCGCGGCGCCGAGGGCGGAAGGCAAGACGGCCCGGACGGCGCGTTGTCGCGGCGACAGCCAAGGACTCGTCGAGACGGATCACCGGTCGTCGCCCCTTGTCCAGCTTCGGGGCCCGGACGGGGCCGATCAGCGTCGGCCTCAGCGCCGCGCCCCGCGTGCAGCAGCGGAACCGAATCCACCAGACGACGCGCCCCTCGAGTGCGCCGAGTGGGGGGTCGACACGCTGCGGGCGTCACGGGCGCCATGGCGGCGGCGGCGATCATCGGTCTGCCGGGGAGCGCCACCGCGGCGTTCGTTCCGGTGGCCGCCGAGCCCGTCCCCCAAGGTCTCGAAGGGACGGTCACGGCGGCGGCTCGCCGCCAGGCACTCAATGTTTTATATAGTTGGGCGGATGTCGGCGTCCGGAGGTGAGCGCCGGTCGGGAGGGGGCCGGGGGCCGGTCTCCCGACGGGCGGGGCCACGCCGGCCGGCTGAGGAGGAGCGGGATGGACTACGACCTCGGGACTGAGGCCGGGACGCTCCGCCAGCGCGTCCGTCGGCTGATGGCCGAGCATCTCCCTCCCGGCTTCATGGGGGGGTTCACCGACGACCCCGAGGACCTCGAGACCACCCGTCGCTTCTGCAAGATCCTGGCCACTGAGGGCCTCTTGACCATGGCCTGGCCGACCGAGTTCGGCGGCGGCGGCGCCTCGGTCTGGGAGCAGACCGTCATCCGCGAGGAGATGTGGGCCCACCACGAGCCCCGCGGCCCCCAGTACATGTCGCTCAACTGGATCGGCCCGGCCATCATGCGCTTCGGGACCCCCGCCCAGCAGGAGTTCCACCTGCCCAAGATGGCGGCGGGCGACGTGATCTGGTGTCAGGGGTTCAGTGAGCCCGACGCCGGGTCGGACCTGGCGTCCCTGCGGACGGCAGCCCGCGGCACCGACGACGGCTGGCGGGTGACCGGTCAGAAGATCTGGACCTCCTACGCACCGGTGGCCGACTTCTGCATCCTGGCCGCCCGGACCGGGACCCCCGAGTCGCGCAACAAGGGCATCTCGGTCTTCCTCCTCCCGATGAACCGGCCGGGCATCGAGGTCCGGCCGATCTCGAGCTTCCTCGGCCCCTACCAGCTCAACGAGGTCTTCTTCGACGACGTGTCGATCATGGCCGACGAGATCCTCGGTCAGCCCAACCAGGGGTGGCAGGTGATCCGCGAGGCGCTCGCCTTCGAGCGGATCGGCATCGCCCGCTACGCCAAGGCCGACCGCATGCTCACCTTGGTGCGCGAGGAGAAGGGTGGCCTCGGGAGCCTGCCGCCCGGTCTGCGGGCCCGTTACGCCCGGTCCATGGTCCACAACCGGGTGGCCCGGCTGATGGCCTACGAGGTCATCGCCGCCCAGGCCGAGGGCACGGTGAACGACGGCGCGGCTGCTGCGGCGCGCACGGCGTCGGTGCTCGGCGACCAGGAGGTCTCCGAGGTTCTGTTCGAGGCGATGGGCACCGCCGTCTTCGACAGCGACGTGGCCTCGGGCCACTACCTCGACGCCGCCCTCGAGGAGTACTGGCGGTACTCGCGGGCGGCGACGGTGGCCGCCGGGTCGGTCGACATCCAGCGCGGGCTGGTGGCCCGAACCGCCCTGGCGGTCGGCGGATGAACCTCGCCCTGCCCCAAGGGGCTGCCGACTTCGGTGCCTCGTCCCGACGCGCCGTGGTCGACGCGGGCGGCTTCGAGCTGTTCCGACGGGCCGAGGAGGATCCCGGGTTGCGGACCACCCTGGTGGAGCCGATGCTCGAGCGCCTGGGGCTCTTCGAGCTCGACCCCCGAGAGGACGTCGAGTCGGCCATGGCCGCCGCCGAGCTGTGCCGCCTGTCCGGGGCCTACGCCGTGCCCTACCCGGTGGTGGCGACCCTGGGTGCCCCGCCGGCCGGCGACTGGCGCTTCGCCGCCCTGGTCGACGAGCGCGGGCCCTGGATCGAGCACGCCGACCTGGCCGGGCCGTGGCTGGCCATCGACCGGGAGGGCCGCAGCGGGGACGCCGAGGTGGTCCCCGCCACTCGCAACCCGACGCTGGTGCCCTTCGCCCGGGCGGTGCGGGCCGACTGGACCGGTCCGGCCGTCGGGCGCGGCGAGCGGGCGCTCCTCTTGGACCTCGACTCGTCCCGGATCCTCGGCGCCCTCGAGATGGCGCATGGCCTGGCGGTGGCGCACGTCCAAGAGCGCGAGCAATTCGGCCGGCCGCTCGCCGCCTTCCAGGCGGTCCAGTTCCACGTGGCCGACTGCGAAGTGGCGGTGCGGGGCCTGCGCCAGCTGCTCCGTTACACGTTCTCCCGGTGGGGTGCCGGCGCTGGTGCGTGGACCGACGCTCTGGCCCTGCGCACGTTCGCCCTCGAGACGGCGGGCACGGTCCTCTCCACGGCCGAGCTGCTCCACGGGGCCACCGGGTTCTGCAACGAGCACGACCTCACCGTCATCACCCGCAGCGTCCAGGGCCCGGTCCGTCTCCCGGTCGGACTCGAGGAGACGACCGAGATGCTGGCGTCAGCGATCGACGTCGACGGATTCGACGGATTGTTCAGCAGCACTGTGGCCGCCACGGGTTCATCCGACGCTGCCTGAGGAGGGACCGTTGGGGTCCCGGTCGACGATCCAGCCGCGGAGGTGGCCGGTGTCCGTAGTGCACGAGGACGATCATGGCTGACCGTCGCCCGGTCATCGTCGGGATCGGGACCAGCAAGCTGCCCCGTGCCCCCGAGCTCGATTCGGTCGGCCACCACGTCCTGGCGACCAAGCGCGCCCTGGCCGACGCCGGCGTGTCGCTGGCCGACATCGACGGGTACTGCTGCGCCGGAGGCAGCCGGAGCTCTTCTGACCCCGACGACATGGAGGTGATGGTCGAGTACCTCGGGCTGTCGCCGACCTTCACCGACTCCACCATGACCGGCGGCTCGAGTTTCGAGATCCACGTCGAGCACGCCGCCGCGGCGATCAGCCAGGGGCTCTGCGACACCGTCCTCATCACCTACGGCTCTGACCTGTTGTCCCGGGCAGGCCGGATGCTCGGCACCGGGACGCACTTCCGGCCCGAAGCCCGGGTCGAGGGTCCGCCGCAGTACGAAGCGCCCTACGGGGGGACGATCGTCTCGGCCTACGCCATGGCCGCCCAGCGCCACATGTACGAATTCGGCACCACGTCCGAGCAGCTGGCGGCGATCGCCGTGGCCGCCCGCGGCCACGCCGCCAACAACCCCGAGGCGATGTACCGGGACCCCATCACCGTCGAGGACGTGGTCTCGTCGCGCCTCATCGCCGACCCCCTCCACAAGCTCGACTCGTGCGTGATCTCCGACGGAGGCGGCGCGGTCGTCCTGACGACGGCCGAGCGGGCCCGGGACCTGCCCCAGGTGCCCGCCCAGGTCCTTTCGACGGCTTCGGCGCAGACCCACTGGAACATCTCGATGATGCGGGACTTCACGACGACGGCCGGGACCACGGTGGGCCGGCTCGCCTTCGCCCGTGCCGGCCTCACGCCGGCCGACGTCGACATGGTCATGCTCTACGACAGCTTCACCATCACCGTCCTGCTGCTGCTCGAGGACCTGGGCTTCGCCCCCAAGGGCGAGGGCGGAGCGTTCGTCGCCGAGGGCAGCATCGCCCTCGGCGGGTCTCTGCCGGTCAACACCGACGGTGGTGGCCTGAGCGCCGTGCACCCGGGGATGCGCGGCATGTTCCTCCTCATCGAGGCGGTGAAGCAGCTGCGGGGCCAGGCGATCAACCAGGTGCCCGACTGCGAGGTGGCCATGGCCTGCGGCTCGGGCGGGTGGCTCTCGTGCATCGGCGGGGTACTGCTCGGACGGGGGGCGTGATGGAGGTCAGCACCGATTGGACCGACCCGGCCTTCGCCGGCCGGCCGATCCCCCGCCCGGACCCGGTGTCGGCCGAGTACTTCGCCGCCGCCGAGCGCGGGGTGCTCCTCTACCAGGAGTGCCCGTCGTGCGGCCACCGTCAGTTCTACCCCCGGGGCATCTGCACCGGGTGCGGCGGGGACCCGGAGTGGGCCGAGGCGTCGGGCCGGGGCACCGTCCACACGTACAGCGTCATCCGCCAGAGCCTGACCCCGCCCTTCGCCTCACTCGTGCCCTACGTGGTGGCCATCGTCGAGCTGGCCGAGGGGCCGAGGATGATGGGCAACCTCACCGACTGCGACCCGGCCGAGGTGCGCATCGGGATGCCGGTCGAGGCCTACGCCGTGCGCGTCGAGGAGGGTCTGGCCGTGCCGTTCTGGCGGCCGGCGACGTGAGCGGGTGCTGCGAGGGCCGGGTGGCCGTGGTCACCGGGGCCGGCCGGGGGATCGGACGGGGCCACGCCCTCGAGCTGGCCCGCCAGGGATGCCGCGTGGTGGTGAACGACCTCGGCGTCGCCCTCGACGGCGGCGGACGCGACACCACCCCGGCCGAGGACGTGGTGGCCGAGATCGTGGCGGCGGGCGGGGAGGCGGTGGCCGACGCCAACGACGTGGCCGACTTCGACGGGGCGGCCCAGTTGGTGGGCCGCGCCGTCTCGGCGTTCGGCCGGCTCGACGTCGTGGTGAACAACGCCGGGGTGCTGCGCGACCGGACGCTCGTCAACATGAGCGCCGAGGACTGGGACCTCGTCGTCCGGGTCCACCTCGGGTCCACGTTCGCGGTGACCCGGTGGGCCGCCACGTGGTGGCGGGAGCAGGCCAAGGCCGGGGCGGCGGTCGACGCCCGGGTGATCAACACCACGTCGGGGGCGGGCCTCTACGGCAATCCGGGGCAGGCCAACTACTCGGCGGCCAAGGCCGGCATCGTCGGGTTCACCGTGACGGCGGCCATGGAGCTCGAGCGATACGGGGTCACCGTCAACGCCGTCGCCCCGGGCGGGCGGACCCGGATGACCGAGCACGTCTTCGCCGAGCAGATGGCCGACCCGGGTCCCGGCTTCGACCCCTTCGACCCCGACAACGTGGCGCCGGTGGTCGCCTGGCTGGCCTCGGCCGAGGCGGCCGGGGTCACCGGGCAGGTGTTCGAGGCGTGGGGCGGGCGCATCGCCGTGGTCGAGGGCGCCCACCCCGGACCCACCGTCGAGGTCGAACGGCGGTGGGACCCGGCCGAGCTCGGTCCGGTGGTGCGGGACCTGCTGGCCCAGGCGGCCGACCGGTCGTCGATGCTCCCCGGGGCCTGAGGACCGGCCCCGGGTGACTCGCTGAGATGGAGCTCACCGGGTCGGCCGAGCTCGACCGGTTCGGGGACGAGGCCGCCCGGTGGCTGGCGGAGAACGCCCCGGCCAAGGGGAGTGAGGGGGACTTCACGGCCGGGCGTGACGAGGACTTCGTGGCCGGGTGCCGGCGCTGGCAGGCCCGGCTCCACGAGGCGGGATGGGCGGGGATCGCCTGGCCGGTCGAGCACGGCGGTCGGGGCCTGTCGATCGTCTTCGACATGGCATTCCGCAAGCTCCAGGCCCGCTACGGGGTCTCGACGGCGGCCTTCGACGTCGGGATCGGGATGGTTGGGCCCACCCTGATGGTCCACGGCACGCCCGACCAGAAGGCCCGCCACCTGCCGGCCCTCCTCGCCGGGGCCGAGGTGTGGTGCCAGATGTTCAGCGAGCCCGGGGCCGGATCGGACCTGGCCAGCCTGGCCACGGCGGCCACCCGGTCCGGCGACGGCTGGGTGGTGAACGGCCAGAAAGTGTGGACGTCCTACGCCCGTTTCGCCGACTTCGCCATCCTGCTGGCCCGTTCGGACCCCGAGGCGCCCAAGCACCGGGGGATCACCTGCTTCCTCCTCGACATGACGGCCCCGGGGCTCGAGATCCGCCCGATCGCCCAGATGAACGGGGCAGCCGAGTTCAACCAGGTCTTCCTGACCGACGTGGCCGTACCCGCCGACGCCGTCCTGGGTGACGTCGACGGCGGGTGGACGGTGGCCAACACGATGCTCGGCAGCGAGCGGGGACTGTCGGGGGAGGAGTGGCCGGGCGTGGACGACCTCGCCGCCGCCGCCGCCGGGCGCGGGCTCCTCGACGACGCCGTGGTGCGCCAGGGGATCGCCGACGCGTACGTCCGCCAGCAGATCCTCCACTACCTCGACCTGCGGGTCCAGACCCGCCTCGGGCGGGGCGAGCCCCTCGGGCCGCTCGCCTCGGTGGTGAACCTCTTCTTCGCCGACCACCTCCGGCGGTCCGCCAACACGGCCGCCGCCCTCCTCGGTCCCGAGGTCCTGGCGAGCACGCCCAACATCGGGTTGGCCGGGCGCTGGCAGTTCCACCTGCTGACCGCCCCGAGCGTGCGGATCGCTAGCGGGACCGACGAGATCCAGCGCAACATCATCGGCGAGCGGGGCCTCGGCCTGCCCCGGGAGCCCCGGCCGCCGGCGTGACCGAGGTGGCCGGTCAGGTGGCGGTGGTGACCGGCGCCGCCGGCGGCATCGGCTACGCCCTGGCCGCCGAGCTCGTGGCGGCCGGGTGCCCGGTCGTCATGGTCGACATCGAGAAGGACGCCCTGGCGGCGGCGTCGTCCGAGCTGTCGGCGGGCGGGCCGGTGCTAGCCGTCGAGTGCGACGTCGGGCGGCCCGAGGACTGGGAGGTGGTGGCACGCAGGACGGCCGAGGTGTTCGGCGACGTGGGGATCGTGTGCCTCAACGCCGGGGTGTCCCCGAGCGGGAGCCTGCTCTCGACGAGCGAGGCCACGTGGCGGTGGCTGGTCGACGTGAACCTGTTCGGGGTGGTCAACGGGCTGACCACCTTCGGGCCCGGGCTGCTCGAGCGGGGCGCCGGCCACGTCGTGCTCACCGGCTCGGCCGCCGGGTACATCCCCACCCCGGGCCTGGGCGCCTACAGCGTGGTCAAGCACGCCCTGAGCGCGCTGGCCGAGGTGCTCCGGTCCGAGCTCAGCGGGACCGGGGTCGGCGTCTCGCTGATCTGCCCGGGCCCGGTCCGCACCGGCATCACCGCCAGCGAGCGGAACCGCCCGGCCGACCGCCCGGGACCGTCGCACACCGACCCGATGCTCCTCGAGCGCTACGCCGAGGCGGTCGGCGCCGCGCTCGACCCGTCGTCGGTCGCCCGGGCGACGGTGGCGGCGATCGGTGACGACCGGTTCTTCGTGCTGCCGAGCCCCGAGGTGGTGCCGATGGTGCTCGGCCGCCTCGACGACCTGGCGGCCGAGCTGCGGGCGAACGAGTAACCACCAGACACAGGAGGAGACCATGCGAGCAGCCGTGCTCCAGCACAACGGCGACGACCGCCTCGAGGTCGTCGACGACCTCGAGGTCCTCGGTCCCGGGCCTCTCGAGGTGACGGTCCGGATCATGGCGACGGGGGTGTGCCACTCGGACCTGTCGATCATCAACGGGACGCTGCCCCAACCCACCCCGGCCGTCCTCGGTCACGAGGGGGCCGGCGTGGTGACCGCCGTGGGCGATGGGGTCACCCGGGTCAAGCCGGGCGACCACGTCATCGTCGCCTGGTCGGCCCCGTGCGGGTTCTGCATCAACTGCACGGCCCGGCGCGCCCCCGAGCTGTGCACCACCATGTACCGCACCGGGGCACTGACCCCGCGCTTTCGCCGCCGCGGCGCCGAGGTCCACGCCATGAACGGGGTGGGCACCTTCGCCGAGGTCACGACGATCCAGGAGCTGGCGGCCATCGTCATCGATGACGACGTCCCCTTCGACGTGGCCTCGCTCGTCGGGTGCGGGGTGACGACCGGGGTCGGCGCGGCCATCAACACGGCCAAGGTCACGCCCGGCTCGAGTGTGGTGGTCATCGGGTGCGGCGGGGTGGGCATCGCCGCCATCCAGGGGGCGCGCCTGGCCGGGGCCTCGACCGTGGTGGCGGTCGACCTGGTCGAGGCCAAGCGCCGGCAGGCCGAGGACTTCGGGGCCACCCACTCGTGCGCCCCCGACGAGCTCGAGGCGCTCAAGACCGAGCTGACCGGGGACGGGTTCGACTACGCCCTCGAGGCGATCGGGCTGGGGGTGACCATGCGCCAGGCCTGGGACTCGGTCCGCCGCGGCGGGACGGCGTGCGTGGTCGGGGCCGGGCGCCAGAACGACGACGTCGTCTTCAGCGCCTTCGAGCTGTTCTTCAACGAGAAGACGCTCGTCGGGAGCTACTACGGGTCGGCCGACGTCCGCTCGGACTTCCACCGGCTGCTCGCCCTGTGGCGCTCGGGCCAGCTCGACCTCGACGGGATGATCACCCGCCGGGGCGACATCGACGACGTCAACGCGGCCTTCGCGGCCATGCAGAACGGCGAGGTGATCCGGACGGTCCTCACGTTCTGAGGCCCAACGGCTCGAGTCACGGTCCGCCGACGGCCCACCATGCGGCGCCTCCGGCCCGGCCGGGATGCGCGTCGGGTCAGATGTAATCGCTGGCCCGGACCGACGTCGAGGCGCTGAAGGACTGCCCATCCTTCAAGGTCACCCGCCCGGTCGCCTCGACGGTGAGGTCGTACGCCATCACCTGCCCGGGAGGCGGTGTCCCGAAATTGGACGGCGTGAACGTGTAGACGAGCTGCGAACCGCCGCTGACCAGGACATTGATGGGCAGCGCCTCGCCGTCCCTGCCCTGCACGCCCCAGAGGCCGCCCGTGATCGCAACGGTGGTCTCGATGGCCGAGTAGGGCGAGCCGAGGCCAGGCGACAGGCGCGGCAGCGAATTGGCCCGGACGTTGAAGGGCAGACACTCGTCGTTCACCCAGAGATCGCTCCACCAGCCGTCCTTCCCAGTGAAGGTCTGCTGGTTGTAGGTGGATCCGTCAGGGGGGGTGGCCCACAGCGTGACACTGTTCGTGGCTCCGCTCACGTGGAAGGAGGGCGGCGGCGGATGCGGGACGGGAGGGAGATCCGGCCGGGTCGTGCTCATCTGGGTTCTCCTTCGGCGGTCGACGGAGCGAACGATATCGGCGCGCTCGGGAGGCGCTCGGGGGGCTTCAGTCGAGGACTGAGCGGTCCCGGGCGACTTCGGCCCGGCACATGGCCGGGAACAGGCCGGTGAAGTTGGCGGTGTTGAAGAACCCGCCGTAGGCCGCCGCCGCGTCGGGGTCCATCGGCTTGCCACCGTCGGCCACCGCCATGTGCCAGGCCTGGCGACACCGCCACTCGAAGGCCATCGAGCGCAGGTAGGTCTGCTCGATGTCGTCGCCGACGATGAGGACGCCGTGGTTGGCCAGGAGGGCGACGTTCGCGTCGCCCATCGCCTCGACGGCCGCCTTGGCGTTGGTCTCGTCGTCCACCGCCCCCCAGTACTCGTCGTAGACGGCGACCTCGCCGTGGTACATGGCGCTCGTCTGGTCGAAGATCTCGGGCGCCCGGCCGATGTCGGCCCAGATCGTCCCCCACCGGGTGTGGTTGTGGAGGGCGACCGTCAGGTTGGGACGAGCCTTGTGGAGCACGACGTGCAGCTCGATGGCGGGCGTGATGGTCCACGGCCCCTCGAGCTCGTTGCCGTCCTCGTCCATCCGCATCACGTCGCTCGCCTTCAGCTCGCCCCAGGTGAGGCCGAACGGGTTCACCAGGAACGTCCCGTCGGGCTGGCGGTAGGTGATGTGCCCGGCCAGGTGGTCCTGGTACCCCTCCTGCCAGAGGACACGGGCCATCAGCGCCAGCTCCTGGCGGGGCGTCAGCTCGAGCGCGGGGGCGATCGGCTTGGTCACCCGCATCGCCTTCATCTGCGTGGGCTTGCCGGTACGGGTGTCGGTCATCAGCTTCGGTCCCTCCGCTGGCGTGGCTCGGGGTCGGCCTCGGCGACCGTCCCGGTGGCCTCGATCGTGGCCGCGGACCCTTGACGTCGTCCAGGCTGCTCGCTAGCGTCAACTATGTCATCTTTTAAACGATGAGGCAACGGTCGGTGCTGCGGGCGAATGCCCGCCATCCTCGGCCGTCCAGGATCGGTGTCGGCGCCGGTCGTCGTGCCCGACAGGGGGGAGATCGTCATGACGGTTCGATCGGTGGAGGTTGCTCCGCTGCGGTTCCCCCCGCTCGACCTGTCGCCGGCCCAGGGTCTGGCCCTCTTGGCCCGGACGCTCTTCAACGAGGGCTACGACGACCACCTGAGCGGGCACATCACCTACAAGCAGCCGGACGGCACGTTCCTCGTCAACCCCTGGGGGCTCACCTGGGACGAGGTCTGCGCCAGCGACGTCGCCCGGATGGACGCCCAGGGGAACCAGCTCGAGGGCCGCTGGCTGATCTCGCCGGCCATCATGCTCCACGTCGTGCTCCACCAGCGGCGCCACGATGCCGGGGTGGTGGTGCACAACCACCCCCGCTGGGGGACGATCTGGGCCGACGCCAAGCGGGTACCCCCGATCTACGACCAGACCGGGGCCATGTACTCGGGCGAGATCGCCGTCTACGACGAGTACGACGGGCCGGTGAACGAGGTGTCCAACGCCACCGGGTGCGTCGAGGCGCTCGGATCGGCCAACGCCGCCCTCCTGGCGAACCATGGGGTCCTCGTCATCGGCGACGACATCGAGCAGGCCTACATCCGCTCGATGGTGCTCGAGTGGCGGTGCCGCCAGGCCTGGCACGTCGAGGCGCTCGGGGGCGGCGAGCCGATGACCGACTCGGCGGCCCAGCGTTTCGGGGCCCTGGTGGACTCGGTCGAGGGCGCCTTCGACGGCTTCTTCGAGGCGATGTCCCGGCGGGTCATCCGCCAGGACCCCTCGGTGCTCGACTGACACCCGCACCCACCCGCACCGCCACCTGACGGCGCCCCCGGATCCGGGGCGCGCCGCACGACACGAGGAGGGCCGCCATGGCCGTCGTAGAGGAGAACAAGGACGTGGCCGGGCGTCCCACCCAGATCGTGGTGGAGCCGTTCACCAAGCCCATCGCCCCGCCCCTTCCCGACCTGAGCCCCCACCAGGAGCTCGCCCTGCTGGCCCGCATCTTGTTCGCCGAGGGCTACAACGACCACCTGGCCGGGCACATCACCTACCGCCAGCCCGACGGCACGTTCCTCGTGAACCCGTTCGGCCTCACCTGGGGCGAGCTGAAGGCGAGCGACGTGATGCGGATGGACGAGGACGGCAACGAGCTCGAGGGACCGTGGACGATCACGCCGGCCATCGAGCTCCACGTCCAGTTGCACAAGGCCCGTCGGGACGTCGGGGTGGCGCTGCACAACCACGCCCGGTGGAGCACGATCTGGGCCGACATCGGCCGGGCGCCCGAGATCTACGACCAGACCGCCGCCATGTACGACGGCGAGGTCGCCATCTACGACGAGTACTGGGGAGCCGTCGACGACGTGGCCAACGCCCAGGCGGCGGTCAGGGCCATCGGCTCGGCCGACGTGGCCCTGCTGGCCAACCACGGCGTGGTCGTGATCGGCCGGGACATCGAGCAGGCGTACCTGCGGGCCACCGTCTTTGAGTGGCGGTGCCGCCAGGCCTGGCACGTCGAGGCCGTCGGCGGCGGCAAGCCCGTCCGCCCCGAGGTCGTCTCGTCCCTCGGCGGCTACTTCAACGACCACAACTTCCCCGGCTTGTTCGCCGCCATGTCCCGGGCCGTGATCGCCGCCGACCCGGCGGTGCTCGACTGAGCCCGCCCGCCTCGGCGCCGCCGGGGGCGAAAGGAGCGCGCCGGCCGTGACGAGCGCAACAGAGGACCGACTCATCTCGGTCGACGACCACGTCATCGAGCCGCCAAGCCTCTGGGTCGACCGGGTGGCGCGCCGCGACCGGGACCGGGTGCCCCACGTGGTCGAAGAGGACGGTGCCTCGATCTGGGTCTACGAGGACGTGCGGATCCCGATCCCTGGTCTCTTCGTCCAGGCCGGGCGGCCCGAGGCCGAGATCAAGCCCGAGCTCATGTCCTACGAGCGGATGCGCCCGGCGTACTTCGACGCCAAGGAGCGGTCCAAGGACATGGACGAGGACGGGGTGCTCGCCTCGGCGTGCTTCCCGACGATCCCGCGCTACTGCGGCCAGACCTTCCTCGAGGCCTCCGACCGCGAGATGGCCCTCGTGTGCGTCCGGGCGTACAACGACTGGATGATCGAGGAGTGGGCCGGCGGCGCACCGGGGCGTTTCATCCCGATGGTCATCGTGCCCCTGTGGGACCCGGTCGCCGCCGCCGAGGAGGTCGGCCGGTGCGCCGGGCTGGGGGCCAAGGCGGTCTCGTTCTCGGAGAACCCGGCCAAGCTGGACCTGCCCTCGATCCACGACCGGGCCGGGTACTGGGACCCGTTCCTGGCGGCGGTCGACGAGGCGGGCCTGCCGATGTGCATCCACTTCGGGTCGTCCTCGATGGTCCCCAACACCTCCGACGACGCCCCGATCTACGTCTCGGCCCTCCTGTCGCCGCTGAACCTCACCTACGCCACCGCCGACTGGTTGTTCTCGAAGAAGCTCGAGCGCTACCCCAACCTCAAGGTCTGCTTGTCCGAGGGAGGCATCGGCTGGATCCCCTACATCTTGGAGCGGGCCGAGTTCATCATCGAGCACATGCCGTGGGCCCGGAAGTTCGACGCCTACGACTACGAGCAGCGCGAACGGGAGAACCTGGGCCCCGAGCTCAGCCCGACCGAGCTGTTCCGCAAGCACATCTTCGGGTGCTTCATCGACGACAAGTTCGGGGTGGCCAACCTCGATGCCATCGGGGTCGACAACGTGATGATCGAGACGGACTACCCCCACGGGGACGGGACGTACCCGAACTCGCTGGCCAACGCCCGCCGACTGCTGGCCGGGCTGGACGACGAGACCCGCTACAAGATCATGCAGGGCAACGCCCGTCGGGTCTTCAACCTGACAGAGGTGGGACCGTGACCACGACCGAGCGGACCGACCCGCCGACGCGCCCGTCGCTCCTCGACCCGCCGGCCGAGCGGCTGGCCCCGACGAGCCGGCTCTCGCTCGGGCTGGCCTCCCAGATCGCCCTGCTGGCCCGGATGCTGTGCCGGGAGGGCTACGACGACCACATCATGGGGCACATCTCCTACGCCCTCGACGACGGCAGCTTCTACTGCACGCCGTGGGGCTACACGTGGGAGGAGATGCTGCCGGCCCACATCCTGCGGATCGACGCCGAGGGCACGGTGGTCGAGGGGGACGAGGAGGCGCCCAGCGCCCTCCCCCTCCACGTGGCGCTCCACCGGTCCCGCGCCGACGCCCGGGTGATCATCCACAACCACCCGACCTACGGCACCCTGTGGGCCGACCGCCGCCAGGTCCCGCCGATCTTCGACCAGACCTCGGCCCTCTACGGGGGCGAGATCGTCGTCTACGACGAGTACCCCGGGTCGGCCAGCGACGCCTCGGCCGCCGACCGGATCGTCGAAGGCGTGAGCGGGGCCGACGTGGCGCTCCTGGCCAACCACGGTGTCCTGGTGATCGCCCACGACATCGAGCAGGCCTACCTGCGGGCCATGGCGCTCGAGTGGCGCTGCCGCCAGGCCTGGTGGCTCGGGAGCACCGGGGTGCCGATGGACCCGGCGGCGGCCCGGGCGATCGGCGACATCTTGGAGGAGCGGAACTTCCCGGGCCTGTTCGACGCCATGGTCCGCCGGGAGCAACGGGCGGACCCGACCCTGGTGCTCAGCTGATGCCGCCGGGCGCGCCGACACGGGTGATGACCCAGTTCGGGGCCGAGCGGATCCGGGCCGCCCTCCCCGACGTCGAGGTGCTCGAGGTGCCCATCGCCGGCGACGTCCCGGCCGGTGTGGCGGCCGAGGTCCTGTTCGGCGTGCCCATCTGGAGCCCGACCCTGGCCGACCTGCTCGGTCGCGGTGTCACCTGGCTCCACCTGGCCGGCACCGGGGTCGACACGCTGCCCCCCGAGGCCTTCGAGGGCCGGGTCGTCACCTGCGCCCGCGGCGCGGCGGCCGTCCCGATCGCCGAGTTCTGCCTGGCCGCCATGTTGGCGGCGGTCAAGTCGCTGCCCGAGTCGTGGATCGAGGGGCCGCCCGAGCAGCCCGGGATGGCCCAGCTCGGCGAGCTCAACGGGCAGACGCTCGGGCTGGTCGGTCTGGGCGGCATCGGCACCGCGCTGGCCGAGCGGGCTCGGGCGATGGGGATGCGGGTGGTGGCCGTCCGGCGGACCGGGGCCCCCGGCCCCGAGGGGGTCGAGGTGGTCGGCGACCTCGGGGACCTGCTGGGTGAGGCCGACCACCTGGTCCTGGCGGCGCCGGCCACCGCCCGGACCCACCACTTGCTCGACGCCGACGCCTTCAAGCGGGCCAAGCCCGGGGTCCACGTCGTCAACATCGCCCGGGGGTCGCTGATCGACCACGACGCGCTGCTCGAGGCGCTCGACGACGGCACGGTCGGGCGGGCCACCCTCGACGTCACCGAGCCCGAACCACTGCCCGCCGGGCACCCCCTCTACACCCACCCGAGGGCCAAGATCAGCGCCCACATTTCGTGGAGCTCACCGCGGGCCTTCGAACGGATGATCGACCTGTTCATCGAGAACGTCAGGCGTTGCCAGCGCGGCGAGACCCTCGAGGGCGTGGTCGACGTCGACGAGGGGTACTGAGCCGCCCCCCGGGCGCGGCGGGGACCGGTCCGGGCGGCAGGGAAGAGGATCCGCCATGTACGACCTTGTGATCCGGGACGGGACGGTCGTCGACGGGACCGGGGCCCCGCGTCGGCGCGTCGATGTGGCGGTCAGCGGTGGCCGCATCGCCGCCGTGGGCGACGTCGACGGCCCGGCGTCGTCGACCATCGACGCCGACGGGCTCGTCGTGGCGCCGGGCTTCATCGACCTGCACACCCACTACGACGCCCAGATCTTCTGGGACCCCCTGCTCTCGCCGTCCCCGCTCCACGGGGTGACGACGGTGGTCGGCGGCAACTGCGGGCTGACCCTCGCCCCGGTCCGACCGTCCGACCAGGAGTACCTGGGCCGGCTGCTGGCCCGGGTCGAGTCGATTCCGGCCGAGGCCATCCTCGAGGGGGTGAAGTACCGGTGGTCGAGCTTCTCCGAGTTCCTCGACGTGGCCGGCTCGGGCGGCCTCGGGGTCAATGTCGGGTTCTTGGTCGGGCACTGTGCGCTGCGCCGGGCGGTGATGGGCCCGGCCGCCTCGGAGCGGGCGGCGACCGAGGACGAGGTGGCCTCGATGTGCCGCCTGCTCGCCGAGGGCCTGGGCGCCGGCGCCCTCGGGTTCTCCACCTCCAACGTGGCCGCCCAGGTCGACGGGGACGGCCGGCCGATCCCGCCGGCCCACGCCGCCGACGAGGAGTTCGTCGCCCTGGCCGGGACGTGCGCCGACTTCCCGGGGACGAGCCTCGAGTTCATCCCCGAGTCCTTCCAGCACGGCTTCAGCGATGAGCACGTGCGGCTCATGGCGGCCATGTCGGCTGCCGCCGGGCGGTCGCTCAACTGGAACACCCCCCTCATCAACCGGGCGGCCCCCGACCTGCACCGGCGCCAGCTCGACGCCACCGACCGGGCGGCCCGCCTCGGGGGGCGGGTGGTCCCGATCTTCATGCTCCAGAACGGCCCGCTCCAGCACGACTTCCTCCGGGCCTACGTCTTCGGGGCCCTGCCCGGGTGGGGCGACGTCTTCGCCCTGGCGCCCGAGGCCCGCATCACCGCCCTCAAGGACCCGGCCACCCGCCAGCGTCTCCGGGCCGAGGCCGACCGGGCCCGGTCGGGGATCGCCCTTCTCGTGCGGGACTGGGACGAGTACCACGTGAACGAGGTGCGTGGCGCCCAGGTGCCGGGGCTGAGCGGGCGCCGGGTCGGCGACCTGGCCGCCGAACGGGGCATGTGTGGCTTCGACACCATGGTCGACATCGCCGTCGAGGCGGACCTCGACGCCGGGTTCGTGCGCTACCAGTACCCCCCCGACGCCTGGACCCAGGAGGCCCGCCACGCCGTCATGACCGACCCCCGGGTCGTGCTCGGTGCGTCCGACGCCGGTGCCCACCAGGACATGCTGGTCGGGGCCGACTTCCCGACCCGGTCGATCGCCGAGCTCGTGCGGGAGAAGGGCGTCTTCACCCTCGAGGCCCTGGTCCACCAGTTCACCGAGGTGCCGGCGCGCTTCTACGGGATGGCCGGCCGCGGGACGCTCGCCGAGGGGTCCTTCGCCGACATCGTCGTGTTCGACCAGGGGACCATCGGAGCCGGGCCGCTCCAGACGCTCCACGACCTGCCGACCGGGGCGTCGCGCCTCTCGACGGTCTCGGTCGGCGTCGAGCACGTTCTCGTGGGCGGCCGGCCGGTGGTCGCCGGGGCGAAGCTCACCGGGGACCTACCCGGGCGGGTGCTGGTGTCGGGGCGCGACACCGTCGGCGCCCCGTGACCCGAGCACGAGCGAGAGGGAGGACGACATGAAGGACCTCGTCATCGACGCCGACGGCCACGTGGTCGAGGACATGGCGTGGATCGTCGATCAGGTGCCGCCGGTGCTGCGCGAGTTCGCCCCGCACCTCCTCGGCGAGACGGCGGGCCACGTCTCCTACAAGCTCGAGGGGCGGATCTGGCGCTCGCAGTTCACGTTCCCCGGCGGCGCCAACAACCACAACTCGGCGGGCGGGCGCGTCCACAACGCCGGCACGGACCCGGTCGCCCGCCTCGAGGTGCTCGACAGCGAGGGCATCGACGCGGCGGTCCTCTACCCGAGCAGCGGCCTGCTCTTCCACCTCTACGACACGCCCGAGACGCCCAACGCGCTGTGCCGGGCCTACAACGACTGGCTCGCCCGCTACTGCTCGGCCGACGCGGCCCGGCTGATCGGCGTCGCCCTCCTGCCCCAACAGAGCCCCGAGCTGGCCGCCATCGAGCTCGAACGGGCCGTCACCGAGCACCGGTTCGTCGGGGGCATGCTCCGGCCGAACCGGATCTCGGGGCGGACCATCGACGACCCGGCGTTCGACGTCGTCTGGGAGGCGGCGGCCCGGCTCGACGTGCCGATCGGGTTCCACGAGTCGACCCTGTCGGGCCTCGACACCGTCGGCCAGGACCGGATGTCGACCTACGTGGCCAGCCACGTCTCGAGCCACCTGTTCGAGAACATGACGGCGATGCTGGTGACGACGATCGCCGGGCTGACCGACCGCTTCCCGGGCCTGCGCCTCGGTTTCCTCGAGTGCACGTGCGGGTGGGCGCCCACCTGGGCCGACCGCATCGAGGAGCACTTCGAGTTCGCGCCCGACGACTTCGTGACGGGCAACCCCAGAGGCAAGATCTCGAGCCGGTCGTGGCTCACCTTCGAGCTCGAGGAGCCGGGCCTGGTGAGCACGCTCGAGCAGGGGTGGGCCGACCAGGTCATGTTCGCCTCGGACTACCCGCACTTCGACGCCTTCTTCCCCGGCGCCGTCAAGTTCGTGCGTGACCGGATCGCCGACCCCGCCCTCGCCACCAAGGTGCTCGGGGCCAACGCTCTCGCCTACTACGGACCGCGGCTGGCCGAGCTGGTCGCCCCGCTCCAGGGTCGGTGACCGCCCCCTCTTCGAGCAGCGCGCCCGGGCCGGCGGGGAGCGACGCCACGGTGGAGACGGTGCGCGGCCCGGTCCCCCTCGAGCGTCTCGGGCGGGTGCTCATGCACGAGCACGTCTTCATCGCCGACATGGAGATCCGCCAGAACTACCCGGCCACCTGGGGCGACGACGAGGCCCGGATCGACGCCGCCGTGGCCAAGCTCGACGAGCTGAAGGCCCTCGGGATCGACACCGTCGTCGACCTCACGGTCCTCGGTCTCGGACGGGACATCCCCCGCCTGGCCCGGGTGGCCGCCCGGACGGCGATGCAGATCATCGTGGCCACCGGGCTGTGGACGATCGACGTCCTGCCCCGCTTCTTCGACCACCGCACGGCCGCCCTGGCCGGCGGGACCGACCCCATGGTCGAGATGTTCGTGACCGACATCGACGAGGGCATCGCCGAGACCGGGGTGCGGGCGGCCATCCTCAAGTGCACGACCGACGAGCACGGGGTGGACCCCGGGATCGAGCGGGTCCTGCGGGCCGTCGCCCAGGCCCACCTCCGCACCGGGGTGCCGATCTCGACCCACACCCACGCCCCGACCCGGCGCGGCCTCGAGCAGCAGAAGATCTTCGTCGAAGAGGGGGTCGACCTCACCCGGGTGATCATCGGGCACAGCGGCGACACCACCGACCTCGGCTACCTCCAGGAGGTGGCCGACGCCGGCTCCTACCTCGGGATGGACCGCTTCGGGATCGACGCCCTGGTGCCGATGGAGGAGCGGGTGGCGACGGTGGCCGAACTGTGCCGCCGGGGGTACGCCGGGCGGATGGTCCTCTCCCACGACGCCTCCTGCTACAACCACCATCTGCCCGAGGAGATCCTGGCGGTGGCCACCCCCCGCTGGCACTACCGCCACATCCCCGAAGACGTCCTGCCGGCGCTGCGGGCGGCCGGGGTGACCGAGGCCCAGATCGACCAGATGCTGGTCGACAACCCGAAAGAGATCTTCAGTCGTCGATGACGCACGACCGGCGCACGTCGGGCGCCACGTCCCGCCCGATGACCGCGGGTGCTGGCGACCGCTCGATGTGTCCATCTGGTTCGTCGGTGGGGCGCGGTCGTGAGCGGCAGAGGCCGAGCGGCCCACGTCGAAGGGTCCCGCTGACCGGCATCGGGAACCCCTTGCCGTGCTCGGAGAGCCGCTGTTAGCTTAAAGATTGAGGGTTCGCGGCAGCCCGCGACTGATCGATCGGGTGCCGGCTGGCTCGGCCCGGAACCCACGAGACCGGCCCCGGGGGGTGTCCCATGCTCGATGTAGTGGTGCGCAACGGCACCGTGGTCGACGGGAGCGGGGAGCCGGGACGCCGGGCCGACGTCGGCGTGGCCGACGGGCGCATCGTCTCGGTCGGCGACGTGGACGACGAGGCGAGCTCGACGATCGATGCCGAGGGCCTGGTGGTGGCGCCCGGGTTCGTCGACCTGCACACCCACTACGACGCCCAACTCTTCTACGACCCGGACCTCTCACCCTCCCCGCTCCACGGCGTGACCACGGTGGTGGCCGGGAACTGCGGGCTCACCCTGGCCCCGGTCGACCCGTCGGACCAGGGGTGGTTGACCAGGCTGCTGGCCAACGTCGAGTCGATCCCGGCCCAGACCATCGAGGCCGGGGTCGAGTTCGCCTGGAAGACCTTCGCCGAGTTCCTCGACGTGGTCGGATCCCGCCCGCTGGGGGCCAACATCGGGTTCATGGTCGGCCACTCGGCGATCCGCCGGGCCGTGATGAGCGAGGCGGCCTCGTCGTCGGCGGCCACCCCCGAGCAGCTCGAGGCCATGTGCGCCCTGCTCGGCGAGTGCCTGGCCGCCGGCGGGCTCGGGTTCTCGACCGCCAATGCGGCCACCCAGGTCGACGGGGACGGTCGGCCGACGCCGCCCAACTTCGCCACCCGGGAGGAGTTCGTTGCCCTGGCGGCGGTCTGCGGGCACTACCCGGGCACCTCGATCGAGTTCATCCCCGACTCGTTCATCCGCGGCTTCACCGACGAGGACGTCGACCTCATGGCCGACATGTCGGCGGCCGCCGACCGCCCGCTCAACTGGAACACGCCGCTCGTCAACCGCCAGGCGCCCGACCTCTACCATCGCCAGCTGCGGGCCACCGACGCGGCGATCGGGCGGGGCGGCCGGGTCGTCCCGATGTTCATGCCCCAGAACCAGCAGCTCCAGCACGACTTCTCCCGGGGGTACGTGTTCCGGGCCATCCCCGGGTGGGGCTGGCTCTTCCAGCTCGACGTGCCGACGCGCCTCGAGGCGCTGCAGGACCCCGAGAAGCGGGCCCAGCTCGAGCGGGCGGCGGCCGAGGCGACCAGCGGGCTGGCCATGGTGGTGCGCAACTGGGCGAGCTACCGGCTCAACGAGGTGGTCGACCCGGCCCAGGCGGCCCTCGAGGGGCGCTCGGTGGCCGACCTGGCCCAGGAGTGGAACATGAGCCCCTTCGACGCCATGGTCGAGGCGGTCGTGCGCTGCGGGCTCCAGGTCGGTCTGGTCCGCAGCCAGTACGCCCCCGACGACACGTGGTCCTGGGAGGCCCGCCTCGAGGTCCTGAAGGACCCCCGGGTGGTGCTGCAGGCGTCCGACGCCGGCGCCCACCTCGACATGATGGCCGGGGCCGACTTCCCGACCCAGTGCCTGGCCGAGCTGGTGCGGGCCCGGGGCGCCTTCACGCTCGAAGAGATGGTCCGCCAGCTGAGCCGGGTGCCGGCCGACCTCTACGGCTTCAGCGACCGGGGGCGCCTCGAGCGGGGCGCCCGGGCCGACATCGCCGTCTTCGACCCCGGGACGGTGGGTGCCACGCCGCTGCGGACCGTCCAGGACCTCCCGGCCGGCGCCGCCCGCCTGACCACCCGGTCGGTGGGGATGCGCCACGTGCTGGTCGGGGGGCGCGAGACCGTGCGGGACGGGGAGTTCACCGGCGACCGGGGCGGAACGGTCCTGCGGTCCGGACGCGACAACGTGACCGTCACCGCCCGCGCCAGTTGACCGTCGTGGTCCGAGCGGCCCGCGCCGGCGGGGGAGGAGAGCAGGAATGAGCGAGCAGTCCGGGGGGAAGATCTGCATCGGGGTCGACGTCGGCGGCACGTTCACCGACGCCGTGCTGACCGACGGGGTCCGGACCTGGCGGGCCAAGGCCCCGACGACGCCCGGGCGCCTCGGCCAGGGCGTCCTGGCGGCCACCGAGCTGGCGGTGGGGCGCCGCGGGACGACACTGGCCGAGCTGCTCCCGACGGTGAGCCGCTTCGGCCTCGGGACGACGGCCGTCACCAACACGTTGGCGGCGCGCACCGGCCGCCAGGTCGGGCTGCTGACCACCCAGGGCTTCGAGGGGATGCTTCCCTTCGCCCAGGGCTCCCGGGTGGTCGACGACGACGGCTGGCTGGCCGCCCCGGCCGAGATCGTGGCCCGGCGGCGGATCGCCGCCATCGACGAGCGGATCGACCGCCAGGGCGACGTCATCGTGCCCATCGACACGGCCCAGGTGACCGAAGAGGTCCGGCGGCTCGTCGAGGACGAGGGGGCCGAGGCCATCGCCGTCTCGTACCTGTGGTCGTTCCTCAACCCGGTCCACGAGACCGCCTCGGTCGAGGCCATCGCCGCCGCCTACCCGGACCTGCCGGTGGTGGCCGGCGCGGCGCTCCACCCGGCAATCCGGGAGTACGAGCGGACCACCTACGCCATCCTCAACGCCTACGTCTCGGGGGCGCTCGGCGGGATCGAGGAGCTCGAGGCCGACCTGAAGGCGCTCGGCCTGGCGGTGCCGCTGCTGCTCGTCCACTCGGCCGGCGGGTCGATCACGGTCGGCGAGGCCCGCCGCCAGCCGCTCGGCCTGGCCGCCTCGGGACCCGCCGCCGGGGTGGCCGCCGCGGTGGCCGTCGCCGACCTCAGCGGGGTCGCCAACCTGGTCACCTGCGACATGGGGGGCACCTCGTTCGACGTGTCGCTGGTCGAAGACGGCGAGCCGGCCCGCCGGACCCGGGGCGAGCTGATGGGCGTCTGGACGGCGCTGTCGCTCATCGACGTCGAGTCGATCGGGGCCGGCGGCGGGTCGCTCGGCTGGATCGACGCCCGGGGCATGCTGCGGGTCGGGCCACGCTCGGCCGGGGCGGTGCCCGGCCCGGCCTGCTACGGGCGGGGCGGCACGGAGGCCACCGTGACCGACGCCCTGGTCGTGCTGGGCTTCATCGACCCGGCCCGGTTCCTCGGCGGGGACTTCGCCCTCGACGCGGCGGCCGCCCGGGAGGCGTGCGCCCGCCTCGGCGAGCCCCTCGGCCTCGACGCCGAGGAGACCGCCTGGGGTGTCCGCCAGATCGCCCTGGCCGGGATGGTCAAGGCCACCCGGTCGCGCCTCGCCGCCCTCGGGCTCGACCCGCGGACCCACGCCGTCCTCAGCTTCGGCGGAAGCGGGTCGCTGTTCACCCCCGACATCGCGGCGGCCCTCGGCGCCCCCCGGGTCATCGTCCCCGAGCTGGCCTCGGTGCTCTCGGCCTTCGGGGCGGCCACCACCGACGTCCGGCGCGAGCGCATCCACTCGGTGCTCGCCACGATGCCGGTCGACCCGATGCTCGTCCAGAAGCTCATGGACGAGCTGGCCACCGGGGTGTACGACGACCTGGCGGCCGACGGCGTGGCCACCGCCGACCGCTCGCTGTCCTTCGAGGCCGACCTTCGGTTCTCCAAGCAGATCTACGAGCTGCAGCTGCCGATCAGCGACACCAAGGTCGACGCCGGCACGCTCGAGACCCTGCTCGAGGACTTCCGCAACGAGTACGCCAAGCGCTACGGCAAGGGCTCGATCGTCCTCGGCATCCCCGTCGAGCTGGTGAGCCTGCGGGCCATCGGGATCGGGCGGACCGTCCAGGCCACGCTGTCGGCGCCGGGGGGTTCGGTGCCCGAGGGCACCGCCGCCCCGGTGGCCGGCCGACGCTCGGTCCGGGTGGAGCGGGGCCCGTCGGGAGTCCACGACGTCACGGTGTACAACGGCGCCGAGCTGCGCCCCGGCCACGCCCTGGGCGGGCCGGCACTGGTCGACGGATCGGACACGACCATCTGGGTCCCGGGATCCACGTCGGCGCACGTCGACGAGCACGGGACCCTCGTCATGGAGGTAGGCAGATGAAGGTGATCGACCCCATCGACCTCGAGGTGCTGCGCAGCCGGCTCGAGACGATCGGCGACCAGGCGGCGGCGGCGGTCGAGCACACGGCGATCTCGCCGACCGTGACCGAGTCCAAGGACTACTCGGTGACGCTCGTCGACGCGGCGGGCGAGCTCATCGTGGGCACCGGCATGGTGCTCTTCCACTTCGGCGCGGCCACCCACGCCGTGCGCTCGACCATCGAGCGCCACGGCGACACGATCGCCCCGGGCGACGTCTTCTTGGCCAACGACCCGCACAACGGCGGCGGCCTGCACCCCCAGGACGTGATGGTCCAGCGCCCGGTCTTCGTCGACGACCGCCTGGTGGCCTGGGTCGGCATCTCGGCCCACATGATGGACATGGGCGGGATGGTCGTCGGCTCCTTCGCCCCCGACGCCACCGAGTGCTTCCAGGAGGGCCTGCGGCTTCCGTCGGTCCGCCTGTTCCGCCGGGGCGAGGAGGTGCCCGAGGTCTTCGACATCTTCCGCAACAACATCCGCATGGCCCAACTGGTCGAGATGGACCTGCGCGGCCTGGTGGCCGGGTGCCACCTGGCCAACGAGAGGGTCGAGGCGGTCGTGCGCTCGGTCGGGGTCGACGACTTCGTCGACAACCTCCGCGCCATCCGGGACCTCACCGAGGCCGAGATGCGCCGGCGCATCGAGTCCCTGGAGGACGGCGTCTACCGGGCGACGTCGTGGACCGAGTTCAACGAGGAGTTCTACGAGATCCCCTGCACCCTCACCGTCGACGGCGACCGCCTCATCTTCGACTTCGAGGGGTCCTCGCCCCAGACCGACCACTTCTTCAACTCGAAGCCCCACATCATCTTGGCCGAGCTGGCGGTCATGCTGTCGTGGCGCCTCGCCGTCGACCTGCCGTTCAACGAGGGGATCTTCGCCCCGCTCGACCTGCGCTGCCCGGAGGGGACGATCGTCAACGCCAACCCGCCGGCCCCCATCGCCGCCGCCCACATGCACGTCGGGCTCAACGCGGCCGACGTGGCCATCCAGGCGGTCAACCTCGCCCTCGGCGCCTCGCCGCGGGCCAAGGAGCGCCGCCACCTCGCCGGACCGGGCTTCGAGTCGGCCATCGGCAACGGCCTGTGGTCGTGGCAGCTGCCCGACGGGTCGACCGACGCCTACATCGTCCTCGACGGCAACTGGGTCGGTGGGTCGGCCGGGATCGAGCGCGACGGCCTCGACCTCGGGCGCAACCTGGTCGGCACCCGTCTCGAGGGCTCCTTCCCCGACATCGAGATCCTCGAGTCGTGGTACCCGCTGCTCTTCCTCGAGCGCAGCGCCCGCCAGGGGACCGAGGGGGCCGGCGAGTACCGGGCCGGCGGGGGCAACCAGTACAGCTTCCGACCCCACGGGATCGACCAGATGTACGGGACGATGTTCGGCATGCGCCGCTGGCTGCCGCTGCCCGGGGCGGCCGGCGGCCTCCCGGGGGCGTGCAACGAGTTCCTCATCCACCGGGCCGACGGGTCGGTCGAGCAGGCCGAGGTGAACGCCAGCGGGCTGGTGGTGACCGAGGCCGACTGGTTCCAGATGCGCCTGGCCAACGGCGGGGGCTTCGGGGACCCCCTCGGCCGGGACCCCGAGGCGGTGGCCGCCGACGTCGACGAGGGCCGCTACAGCGCCGAGGACGCGGCACGCATCTACGGGGTGGCCATCACCCACCACGGGGAGGTCGACGGGCCGACGACCGAGCGCCACCGGGCCGAGCTGGCCACCCAGCGCCGGGCGGCCGCCGCCCCGGCGGCCCGGCCGCTCTCGCCCGCCGACCTGGCCTCCCAGAACGGCGCCGAGGCGGTCCCCATCTACCCGGGCGTCATCCAGCGCGGCGCGGTGGCCTACGCCGAGGCCTCCGGGGCCCCGCTGGCCGTCGCCCCCGACCACTGGACCGAGGGCTGCCCGGTGCTCGAGGAGCGCCGGTGGGCCGAGGGACCCCCGGTCGTCTTCCGCTCCTACCTCGATCCGCAGACCGGCCGGGCGCTCCATGTCGAGGTCGCCCTGGAGGGCTCGCCCCGCTCCTTCGAGGTGAGCCCGGCCCGCTGGACCCAGGCCGGGCGGAGCTGAGGCCGATGCCCCGCCACTACGAGGTGATCTCGTGCGACGGGCACCTCGAGATGCCGCCGGACCCCTGGGTCCGCCACGTCCCGGCCGAGCACCGGGACCGGGCGCCGAGACTGGTCAAGCTGCGCACCGGCGGCGAGGGGTGGATCGTCGAGGGGTCGCCCCTCATCCACAACGGCCAGAACGTGGCGGCCGGGCGGCCGCTCAAGGTCAAGGGCGGCTCCTACTGGGAGACCGACGGGCGCCCGGTCCCCGGGACCGGCGACGCCCGCCAACGCCTGGCCGAGCAGGACCTCGACGGGATCGACGCCGAGGTGCTCTACCCGCCGGTCTTCATCAGCCGGTTCATCGAGAACATCGAGGACCGCGAGGCCTACGTGGCGATGGTGCGGGCCTTCAACGACTTCTTGGCCGAGGACTACTGCTCGGTGGCCCCCGACCGGCTGATCGGCAACGCCGTGATCCCGGCCAGTGGGATCGAGGACGCGCTGGGCGAGCTCAAGCGGGCCTCGTCGATCGGGCTGCGGTCGGTGTGCCTGGGGTCGTTCCCCAACGGCACCGGGGAGCCGCTCCCCGAGGACGACCAGTTCTGGCAGGCCGCCCTCGAGCTCGGGATGCCGGTCAGCGCCCACTCGGCCATGGGGGACCGGTCCAACCCGCTCCTCGTCCAGTCGGCCCGGGGCACCTTCGACCTCCAGATGTCGCTCCTGTCCCGCACGATGCCCCCGCCGGTGGTGGGCATCGTGCGGATGATCCTCTCGGGGGTCCTCGACCGCATCCCCGAGCTGCGGATCTACTTCGCCGAGACCAACGCCAGCTGGATCCCCGGGCTCTTGTACATGATCGACGACTCCTACGGCATCTTCCGGCACTGGTACGGGGTCGATCTGGCCATGGCGCCGAGCGAGTACGTCTGGCGGCACTTCTCCTTCGGGATCGTCCGCGACCCGCTGGCCCTCAAGATGCGCGACCTGCTCGACATGGACCACATCATGTTCGGGACCGACTTCCCCCACTCGGTCTCCTCCTACCCGACGACGCGGCGCTGGCTGGACGAGATCTTCGCCGGCTGCCCGCCCGAGGTGCGCCGCCAGGTGCTGGTCGAGAACCCCTGCCGGTTCTTCGGGCTCGATCCGGCGGCCGAGCTGACCCCGACCCCGGCCTGACCCGTGACGCCCATGGACGAGTCGCTGGTGGGCCGGACCGGGTCGCCCTTCCGGATGGTGGTCGAGGAGGGAAAGGTCCACGAGTTCGCCCGGGCCACCCGGTCCGAGGACCCCGACCACCTGGTCGAGGGGCACCCGGTCAGCCCGGGCACCTTCCTGGCCGTGTCGGCGTTCTGGCAGGGACCGGGCAGCTCCCCGTACACCGGGGTGACCCTCAACTTCGAGCGCATCTTGCACGGCGAGCAGGAGTTCGTCTTCCCCGACGGGCCGCCGGTGGCCGGCACCGAGCTGACCGGGCGCTCCCGGATCGACAGGGTGTACACGAAGGAGGGCCGCCGGGGCGGAACGATGACCTTCACCGAGGTCGTGACCGAGTTCACCGACGCCGACGGGCGCGTCGTGGCCGAGTCCCGGGGCACCTCGATCGAGACCAGCCAGCCGGCGGGGGCCGGGTGAGCGTGGGGAACTCGTGGGACGAGCTCGAGGTGGGGAGCGAGGCGCCGGTCCTCGACGACGGGCCGCTCACCATCACCGACTTCGTCCGCTACCAGGGGGCGTCGGGGGACATGAACCCGATCCACCACGACGTCGAGTTCGCCCGGCGCTCGGGGTACCCGACACCCTTCGCCGTCGGGATGCGCCAGGCCGGGATCCTGTCCAATTTGGCCACGGCCTGGCTCGGCGCCCGCAACCTCCGGCGGTTCAAGGTCCAGTTCCGCGAGCAGGCCTGGCCGGGCGACACCCTCACCTACTCGGGGGTGATCACGGCCAAGCGGGAGGAGGCGGGCGAGCGGCTGGTCGAGCTCGAGATGGCGGTCACCCGCCAGACCGGCGGGGTCCATCTCCGCGGCTGGGCCACGTTCTCCCTGGACAGCTGAGCCCTCCTCGGTGTCGACCTCCGGGCGCCCGGTGCTCGCTACGATGTCGGGACCAGAGAAAGGAGGTGGTCCAACTGAGCGATCGAATTGGGACACTGGAGGTGGCTCGCCACTAAGGCCGGGCTGCTGGACCACTTGGTGAATCCCAGTGAGTCACCCGCTCACCATCCAGCCGGGAACCGGTCCCACCCGGCGCAGCACCGACGGTGAGTGCCTTTCCAGCAAGACGTAGCGTCACGGGGGCGTCCCTATGCGGGGCGCCCCCGGGCGCGTCCGGCGCCGGGACCGCCAAAGGAGCCACGCCATGTTCCTCGGACTCCGCACGATCGTCTACCCGGCGCCCGACCTGACCCGGTCGACGGCCTGGTTCACCGGGCTGCTCGGCACCCGGCCGTACTTCGACGAGCCCTTCTACGTCGGCTTCAACGTGGCCGGGTACGAGCTCGGGCTGCTTCCCGGCGGTGACCCGGCGGTCGGACCGGTCACCTACTGGGGCGTGGCGGACGCCGAACGGGCCCTGGCCGAGCTCGTCGCCCATGGCGCCACCGAGCGGGCCGGGGTCGAGGACGTGGGCGACGGCATCCGGATGGCCACGGTGACCGAGCCGGGAGGCTCGGTGCTCGGCGTCATCGAGAACCCGCACTTCTTCGTGCCCGAAGCCCCGCCCGGGGACGGACCGGGTCGCTGACCCGGACCGGACGCCAGGCCGCCCCATGACCGTTGACGACGTCGGGCCGACGGTCGGCGCCGGGCGCACCCCGTGAGCATCCTCTTCGCCCTCCTTTCGGCGTTCACCAACGCCTGCACGGCGGTCATGCAGCGGCTGGCCAGCAAGTCGGTGCCGACCGAGTCCAAAGGGGTCACGGGGCATGCTCGGCACCTGGTCCGCCAGCCGGTCTGGGTGCTCGGGATGGTGCTCATGGGGGCGACCTTCGCCTTCCAGGCGATCGCCCTCTACTTCGGGCAGCTGGCGGTCGTCCAGCCGGTGCTCGTCCTCGAGCTCATCTTCGCCCTGGCGCTGCGCCGGCTGTGGCTGCGGGACCGTATCGCCACGCGCACCTGGGGCGCCGCCGCCCTGACCTGTGCCGGCCTGGCCGGGTTCCTGCTGATCGCCCATCCCCGAGAGGGGCACCGGGTCCCCGGGGTGACGGCCTGGGTGGTGGCCCTCAGCGTCCGCGGGGCGCTGGTCCTGGTCCTGCTGGTCCTCGGCCGGCGCGGATCGCCGGCTCGTCGGGCCGGGCTGCTGGGCGCCGCCGCCGCCCTGGTCTGGTCGGTCGACGCCGCCTTCGTGAAGGCCATGACCGACCTCTTGAGCAAGCAGGGGTGGCTGGCCCTGCTGGTGCACTGGCCCCTCTACGGGGTGATCGTCACCGGGATCCTCGGCACGGTCCTCCTCCAGGCGGCGTTCGCCGCCGGCCCGCTCAGCATGTCCCAGTCGGTGCTCTTGATCGTCGACTCCCTGGCCAGCATCACGCTCGGGGTGGAGCTCTTCGGCGAGACGCTCAACGACTCGGCGCTGGCCATCACCTTCTCGGTGGTGGCGCTGGCGGTCATGAGCGTCGGCGTCATCTTCACGTCGTTGTGGGCGCCCCCGCCGATGACCCCACGCGCCGGCCCCTCCCCGGCCCTGCGGGACGCCGACGGCGTGGCCTGACGGTCCGCCGGGGCGGCGGTCGGGTGATCAGGCCGCCACGCCGACGACCTCGTCGGTGCCGCTCCCACCGGGGCTTCCGTAGGGCGGCGCGTCACGACGACGTTGATCCCGCCTCCGCCGCCACCAACCAGTGGCCACAGCTGTCGTGGTGTCCCACCGTGCGGCGAGTGGTCTCCGAGCTTCGGTGGGTGGACCCGCCCTCACGCGGCGAGGCACGGGTCAGGTCGCCGCGCTGCCGCCTTCGATCGGGGCGTCCATCCCCGGGAACTTCATGAAGACGCTGACGTAGTCGATGAGGCCGGCCGGGTTGGTCCCGAAGAGGAGAATCTCGGGGTAGTCGTGGTGCCCCTGGTCCGAGTCGAAGATCTCGTGGAGCTCGACGAAGAACCGCCCGTCGCCGTCGGGTGTGATCCGCTCGACGTCGAGGTGGTAGTCGGGGAGCTTGGCGATGATGCCCCGGAGAAAGTCGACGTAGGCCTGCTTGCCCTCGATGACGTCGACGAAGGGACCGTCTCGGACGACGCCCTCGTCGGCCAGCACGGCGGCGACCCGGTCCCACTCCTGGGCCGGCATCGCCTCGAGGTACTCCTGAACCGCCTGCCGTGCGTCCATGGGCCCCCCTTTGGTCGCCGTTGCCGTCGCCGTCGCCGTCGCCGTCCGGCGGTCGCGTCGCCACCCCGCCGCCGACCGGGCCATTGACCTTACCTTGTAATCCAATATAGGTTGGGCGTCGCTCGGATCCAAGGGGGAGGCTCGGTGTCGATCGTCATCGATGCGGACGGCCACGTCGAAGAGAACCTGGCCGAGCTGGTCGGACGCCTCCCCGCGCCACTGGCCGACAACGCCATGGAGTTCGTGGCCGAATCGGGCGGGCACGTGACGTACCGGATCGAGGGCCGGCTCTGGCGCTCCAAGTACCCCTTCCCCGGCGGCCTCAAGAACCACGTCTCGGCCGGCGGGGAGCGCCGCGAGGGCGGTCGTGACCCCCGGGTCCGCCTCGGGGTCCTCGACGACGAGGGCATCGATGCCGCCGTGCTCTACCCGAGCATCGGGACCATGTTCGGGCTGGTGGAGAACCCCGACATCGCGGCGGCCCTGTGCCGCGCGTACAACGACTGGCTGGCCGAGTACTGCGCCACCGACCCGACGCGCCTGGTGGGCGTGGCCCTCGTGCCCCAACAGGACCCGGCCCTGGCGGCGGCCGAGTTGGACCGGGCGGTCCACGAGTACAACTTCGTCGGCGGGGTGATGCGCCCCAACCGCATCGGTGGCCGGACGGTCGACGACCCGGCGTTCGACGTCTTGTGGTCGACCGCCCAGGACCTCGACGTGCCGATGGGGCTGCACGAGGCGTACCTCTCGGGCATCGACACGGTCGGCATCGACCGGATGCCGAGCTACGCCGGCAGCCACATCGTCAGTCACGTCTTCGAGCAGATGACGGCGATGGTCGTGGTGACCCTGGCCGGGATCTTCGAGCGGTTCCCGGCGCTGCGCGTCGGGTTCCTCGAGGCCGGGTGCGGATGGGCGCCGACCTGGGTCGACCGGATCGAGGAGCACTACGAGCTGGCCGGCGGCGACTACGTCGGGGGCGACCCGAAGGGCGTCGTCAACACCCGGTCGTGGCTGACCTTCGAGACCGAGGAGCCCGGACTGGCGTCCGCCCTCGAGCTCGGGTGGGCCGACAACGTGATGTTCGCCTCGGACTACCCGCACCACGACGCCGTGTTCCCCGGTGCCGTCAAGCACGTGCGCGAGCGGGGCCTGCCCGCCGAGCTCGAGGCCAAGATCCTCGGGGAGAACGCCCTGGGCTTCTACGGCCCCCGACTGGCCGGGATCGTGGCGGCGTGACCGGCCCGGCCCGGCTCGGTGCCGATGGCTGACGCGCCCGTCGTCCTCGTCACCGGGGGCAGCCGGGGGATCGGGCGGGCGGTGTCGCTCGGTCTGGCGGCCGACGGCTACGACGTGGCGGTCAATTACCGAAAGGACGAGAAGGCCGCCAAGACGACGGTGGCCGGCGTCGAGGCGCTGGGGCGCCGCGCCGCCGCCTTCTGTGCGTCGGTGGACTCGGCCGAGCAGGACGACGCGATGGTCGGGGCGGTGGTGGGGACGTTCGGGCGCCTGGACGCCCTGGTCAACAACGCCGGTGTCCCCGGGCGGGGCGGGGCGGTGGCCGACACCGACCTGGGCGATCTCGAGCGGGTGATGGGGACCATCGCCATGGGGGCGTTCTACCTGTCCCGGCTGGCGGTCCCCCACCTCCGGGCGGCCGGCGGCGGGCACGTCGTGATGATCTCGAGCCAGTCGACGGTCAGCAACGACCCCTACGGCTGCCCCTACAACATGGCCAAGGCGGCCCAGGAGGCCCTGGCGTACACCCTGGCCAAGGAGGAGGCGGCCAACCGGATCCGGGTCAACATCGTGGGGTCCGGGCTGACCAACACCGACATGGGGCGCCGCCTGGTCAAAGGGGCCTTCGGGGCCGAGGACATCCACCAGCTCGACGGGCACTTCGGGCTGGGGCGGGTCAACGAGCCCGAGGACGTGGCGGCCGTCGTGCGGTTCCTCCTCTCGCCGGCCGGGGACCAGATCACCGGGCAGCGCTACGCCGTCGACGGCGGGGGGTTCACGCCGTGAGGCGCCGGGTCGCCCGAGCGGCCAAGATGGGCAGGCAAGGCACGACGGGCGGACGCTCCGTCGATCGAGCAAGGGAGTCGTGATGTCGGTCATCGAAGAGCCGGCGGTCGAGACGGAGTCGCCGTTGGCGGTCTCCTCCTACCGGTACCCGACCGGGTGGTACATCGTGGCGTGGTCCACCGACCTTCCCGAAGGCACGCTGAAGGGCCTCCACTACTTCGGGCGCGACCTCGTCTGCTTCCGGGGGTCGTCGGGAGTGATCGCCGTCATGGACGCCTACTGCCAGCACCTGGGGGGCAACATGGCGGTCGGTGGCGAGGTGGTGGGGGACGAGATCAAGTGCCCGTGGCACGCCTGGCAGTGGCGCCAAGACGGGACGAACTCGCTCATCCCCTACTCCAAGGAGGTCTGCAAGAAGGGCGTGCGGATCCGGACCTACCCGACCATGGAGTGGTACGGCATGGTCCTGGCCTGGTTCGACCGCGACGGCGGCGAGCCCTACTGGCAGCCGCCCGACGTCCCCGAGCTCGAGTCCGGCGACTACTACCCCCTGCACCCCCACTCGCGCATGCTCAACCGGGTGAAGGTGCACCCGCAGATGATCGTGGAGAACGCAGCCGACCCGTACCACATCGCCCCGGTGCACCACGGCGACCGCCCGGCGGTGTGCACCTCTTTCGAGCTGCACGACTACCACCTGCACGCCACGGTCGACGTGAACTACGGCGGCGGGAAGGGCACGACGTGGCTCACCCCCAACGGCCCGGTCGACGGTGAGGTGGTCTACGACACGTTCGGGCTGGGTATCGGGTTCGTCCGCTTCCCCGAGAACGTCCTGGCCTCGGTGCAGATCACCAGCCACACCCCGGTGGACGAGGAGTACACCGACTACTTCTACACGATGGCCACCGTGCGCGAGCCCGACGACACCGGCGACGTGCCCACCGGCCGGTCGGCCCGCTGGATCACGCTGCAGCAGGAGATCATCAAGCAGGACTTCTTCACCTGGGAGAACATGAAGTACCTCACGAAGCCCAACTTCGCCGTCGAGGAGGCGAAGAACTACGCCGCCCTGCGGCGCTGGGCCCGGCGCTTCTACCCGGTGGACACCCTGCCCGACGACGACTGATGGGCGCATGGTCGCCCGCACCGCCGGGGCGGCGCTTCGTGGGCGAGCAGCTGACGATCCCCGGGGTGCTCGATGCCCGTACCGCGGAACGTCCCGAGCAGCCGTTGATCGTCATCGCCGACGAGCCGTTCACGTACCTCGAGATCCAGGCGCGCTCGGTCGCCGCCGCCAACTCGCTCAGCCGTCTCGGCATCGCCGCCGGCGACCGGGTGGCCATCTTCATGGGCACGTCGCCCGACTGGGTGGCCCTGTGGTTCGGCGTCGCCCGGCTCGGGGCGGTGGCGGTCCCGATCAACACCGCCTACCGGGGCGACTTCCTGGCCCACCAGCTGCGCCAGAGCCGGACCAAGCTGGTGGCCGTCGACCGGTCGCTGTGGCCCCGGGTGGCCGCCGTCGCCGGTGAGTTGCCCGACCTCCACACCGTCCTCGTGCGTGACGACGGGACGCCCCAACCCGAGGACCCGGCACCCCCGTCCGGGCCGGCCCTGCTCGACCTCGACGTCGTGTGGGAGGGGGAGCGGGACCGGCTCCTCGTCCCGACCGGGGTGGCCTACGACCGGCCGGGGGCGATCTTCTACACGTCGGGGACGACCGGACCCTCCAAGGGGGCGCTGGCCAGCAACCACTACCTGATGACGGCGGCCCAGACGATGCTCGACTGTTGGCGGCTCGAGGAGGGCGAGGTCATGTACGCCCCGCTGCCCCTGTTCCACCTGAGCGCCGTGGGCAGCGTGCTCGGGCCGATGCTGGCCGGTGGGACCGGTGTGCTCGAGAAGGCCTTCAGCGTGCACGCCTTCTGGGACCAGGTCCGCCGGTACCAGGCGGCCGGGGTGGCGCTGGCCGGGGCCATGGTCACCATGCTGTGGAACCTCGAGCCCGACGAGCGCGACGCCGAGGTGCCGATGCGGTTCATGTCGGCGGCCCCGGTGGAGAAGGAGATCTACCTGGGCATCGAGGAGCGGTACCGCTGCCGCATCGTCACCGCCTACGGGATGAGCGAAGCCTTTCCGCTGTCGTACACGGCGTACGGGGTCGACAACCCGCCCGGCGCCTCGGGGCGCCTCAACCCCGACTTCGACGTGGCCATCTTCGACGACGAGGACCGGGAGGTCCCGCCGGGCACGGTGGGGGAGATCGTCTGCCGGCCGCGCCGGCGCTACGTGATGTTCGACGGCTACGACGGGCGCGAGGCCGACACGCTGGCCCAGCTGCGCAACCTGTGGTTCCACACCGGCGACCTCGGCCGGGTCGACGCGGACGGCAACCTCGCCTACGCCGATCGCAAGAAGGACGCCATGCGCCGGCGGGGCGAGAACATCTCGTCCTTCGAGGTCGAGCAGGCGCTGGCTCGCCACCCGGCGGTGGCCGAGGTGGCGGCGATCGGTGTGCCGAGCGATCTCGGCGAGGACGACGTCATGGTGTGCCTGGTCGCCCGGCCGGGCACCGAGATCGAGGTCGAACCGTTCATGGACTTCTGCTGCGAGCGACTGCCCTACTTCGCCGTCCCCCGCTACGTCGACGTCATGGCCGAGCTGCCGAAGAACGCCGTGGGGCGGGTGCTCAAGCACGAGCTCCGGGCGCGCGGCGTCACCGACGACACCTGGGACCGGGAGACGGCCGGCTACGCGGTCACCCGCTGATGGGCGTGCCCACCGCCGGACCGTTCGACCTCTCGGGCACCGTGGCCGTGGTGACCGGGGGCACCCGAGGGGTGGGCCTGGGCATCGCCCGGGAGTTCCTGGCCGCCGGGGCCTCGGTCGTCACCTGCTCCCGCCAGGCCCTCGACGAGGTCCCGGCGGCGGCCGGGCTCGGGCCCGAGGCGTCCGCTCGGGCCCGTCACGTCCGGTGCGACCACCGCGACGCCGACGAGGTGGCCGACGCCGTGGCGGCCACCCTCGAGGCCTTCGGGCGCCTCGACGTCCTGGTCAACAACGCCGGAGGCAGCCCGACGGCCGACGCCGCCGACTCCTCGGGACGCTTCTTCGCCTCGGTCCTGGCCCTCAACCTGGTCGGTCCGTTCGTCTTCAGCCGGGCCGCCAACGAGGTGATGCAGCGCCAGGTGGGCGGTGGGGTCATCGTCAACATCTCGAGCCTCATCGTCCTCACCACCGCGCCGGGGCTGGCCGCCTACGGCGCCGCCAAGGCGGGGCTCAACCACCTGACGCGGACCCTGGCCGTCGAGTGGGGACCCAAGGTCCGGGTGGTCGGGCTCGGCCTCGGGTCGATGTCGACCGACTCGTTCGAGGAGTACCTCTCGCGCCAGCCGCCGGCGGCCCGCCAGACCCTGGTCGACGGGGTCGGCCTCGGCCGGCTCGGCACCCCGGCCGAGATCGGGCGGGCCTGCATCATGGTGGCCTCCGACGGCTGTCCGTTCATCAACGGCGAGACGGTCTACGCCGACGGCGGCTCGCGCCTCGGGGCCCCGCTCTCGTCCCCCTGAGCGCCCCTCGGCCGGCGGTCGGACGTTGACACTCAGAGACTGTGCTTACTATCTTTTGGATCACAGCCAGGGGGTGACGACTGATGAGCGACGTCGTGCTGGACACGAGCGATGTTGACCGGTGGGTGGGCGTTCCCCTCGGGGGCGGTGAGCTGCGGGAACCGGTGACGGTCACCGACATCCGCCGCTGGGCCCAGGGCATGCAGAACGCCAACCCGCTCTACTACGACGAGGACTACTCCTCGGCGAGCCGGTTCGGCCGCTTGTTGGCACCCCAGTCCTTCGCCGTGGCCTGTGACGTGGGCCACGGCGCCACCGCCGCCATCCAGGGCGAGATCCCGGGCAGCCACATGCTGTTCGGCGGGGACGAGTGGTGGATGTACGGCCCCCGGATCCTGCCGGGCGACAACCTGCACCTCGAGCGGATGCTGTTCGACTACCGGGTCACCCAGACCACGTTCGCCGGCCCGACCATGTTCTCGCGCGGTGACACGACCTACATCAACCAGCGCGGCGAGGTGGTGGCCAAGCAGCGGTCGACGTCGATCCGGTACCTGGTGGCCGAGGCCCAGCGGTTGAACAAGTTCGGCGAGGAGGACCTCGAGCCGACCTGGACCGACAGCCAGGTCGAGGACGTCCGGACCAAGCAGGTGGAGTACTTCGCCGAGATC